>Ga0265314_10004753_pt1 | contig 12446 bp, 11 predicted proteins | sample 4126metaG_FD_203106 | JGI IMG/M metagenome (GOLD analysis project Ga0265314, IMG submission 203106) | Rhizosphere microbial communities from Carex aquatilis grown in University of Washington, Seatle, WA, United States - 4-1-26 metaG | ecosystem: Host-associated > Plants > Roots > Rhizosphere >... | reverse complement strand
CGTTGGACGTATTGCCGACCAAACGAATTTACTCGCTTTAAACGCGGCGATTGAAGCGGCTCGCGCGGGGATGCACGGTAAAGGCTTTGCGGTGGTTGCGGATGAAGTTCGCACTTTGGCTGAAATTTCTGAAAAAAGCGCGAAAGAAATCCAAGAATTGGTTAGTCAATTCCAATCAGAAGTGAAACGTTGTGCGGAATTGGTGAAATTATCTTCAGAAACTGCATCCGGTGCAGCCAATAAAGGTGATGGCATTACAGAAGGTTTAAGCAGTATTCAAACGCAGTCAATCGAAGTGGCTAAAGCCGCGCAAGATGTTTTCGATGCAGCAAGTGAAGCAAAACAACGCGTTACGGGTATTCAAAAAAATGCTGAAACTGCTTCGGCGGCATCTGTACAACAAACCGCTTCGGTTGACTGGGCGGTGAAAACGTTAGATGAACAAGCAAGTGCGATGGTACAAATCGAAGCGGCTGTACAGGATTTAGCCAATACGGCTGAAGATTTAAAAACATCGAGCGACATCTCAAAAAGTTCTGAAGAAGTGGCTGCCGCTGCTGAGGAATTATCATCTAGTGTTAATGAAATCAGCGCGGTGTCAACGCAACTTGTCGGGGCAATCGACGAAATGCGTAAAGCAGGTGAACAGCAATTTGAAGCCGCTAAACAAGCCGCTGAGGCATTAGTTGTTGTAAAAGGTAACGCCGATACGGCTGAATTGCGTGCAAAAGAAGGTGAACAAGCTATTTCATCTATGCGTGATCAATTCACTGAAGTCTGTACGATGATGGAAGGCTTAATTTCGGAAGTTATCGTAGCTTGTGAGCAAACTGATAAAGGTCGGGAACTGACCGTCGCTTTAGCCTCGATTGCGCGTAAGGTCGAAAAAATTGTGGATGCAATTTCAACGGTATCTGTGCAAACCAATATGTTAGCTGTAAACGGTTCAATTGAAGCGGCGCGTGCCGGTGAATTTGGAAAAGGATTCGTGGTCGTTAGCACAGATATTCGTAATTTAGCGCAAGATTCCTCAGAAAACGCAGAACGCATCAAAGATATGGTACGCGATGTGCAGGAACAAGTTGTCACTGCCCGTTCAGATTTGGCAGGTAATATCAGTATTGCAGTTGCTGAAACAGAAAAAGTAAAAGTATTAATCAGTGGTTTTGGCAGCATTATCAGTGAAATCGATGGTTTGTTGACCAATGCACAAAACATTATTGTTCAAGCAACCAAAGTAAATGAAGGCGTAGTGAGTGTGACTTACACCGCAGGTCAAGTAAATGAAGCGTCAGGTGCTGTAGCAAGTGCGGTTGCTGAAGCCTCAACGTCTGCAAAACAACAAGCTCAAGGTACGGCAGAATTGGCTGAAGCAATCGAAGAAATTGCCTCTTTAGCAGACGAATTGCAAAACAACGCCTGATAAAGGGGGAATGTTATGACGACAGAAATTGCAGAACAAGAGGCGACACTGAGTAGCGTGGACGAGTCAGATGTTCGTAGCGTAGATGAGCTAGTCGTTCGTGAAGAGCCTTCCGATGTCCTTCAGTTCGTTACATTTATCGTGGGTGATGAAGTGTTTGCTGTCGATATGGCACCGGTACAAGAAATTATTCGCGTACCCGATGTCGTTCATGTGCCACTAACACCAGATGCACTTGAAGGGTTGGCAAATTTACGCGGCAAAGTCATTCCGATTATTTCGCTGCGTCGAATTTTTGGCTTTCCTGATTGTGAATATGACGATGCAACACGCGCGTTGGTAATTGATTTGGGACAACCGTTGGGATTTGTTGTTGACCGCGTATCACGAGTATTGGGCGTTGAAATACATAAAATCGAAAATGTCAGTTCGATTAGTGGCACGGTAAACACCAATTTATTGACAGGTTTGCTCAAAGATGTAGGTGGTCACGCCATGATTATGGTGTTGGACTTTGCCAAATTGATTGCCAATGAATTTGCCGATATTGCGAAATTGAGCAATAACAATAACAGTACGAATGTGTCCAGCCGTGCTGAAACAGACGAAGCCGATCAATTTAGTGATGAATTACAGTTGGTTAGTTTTACAGTTGCCGAGCAGGAATACGCAATTAGTATTGAAGACACACAAGAAATTGTACAAGTGCCAGAGCATATTATTCATGTGCCACACGCGGAATCACACGTTTTAGGTGTCATGACATTGCGTAATCGCTTGTTACCGCTGGTGAGTTTGCGCCGAATGTTTGGTTTGCCTTTCCGTGAAGCGAATGAACACAGTCGTATCGTAGTTGTGTCGGTTGGAAATTCATCGGTTGGCGTAGTGATGGATACCGTCAACGAAGTGTTGCGTGTGTCAAAAAATTACGTTGATGCTATGCCAGGAATGTTGGCGCGTGACGGTGATATGTCAGAAATTACCGATATTTGCCGATTAGATGGTGGTAAACGGTTGGTGTCAATTATTTCAGCAGACAATATGTTTCGGCACAACGCGGTACTCGATGCTTTAAAAGCGGTTGAAAAAATGCAGGATGATTCCATGAGCAATGATACAGAAAAAGCCACTATCGAAGACGATGAACAAATGGTGGTGTTCCGTTTGGATAAAGAAGAGTTTGGCGTACCAATTGAAAGCGTACAAGAAATTGTGCGTGTGCCAAATGAACTGACGCATGTGCCAAAAACGCCGTCGTTTATTGAAGGCGTGATTAACTTACGCGGCGCGGTGTTGCCCGTGATTGATCAACGTCGCCGTTTGGGTTTACCAACAATGGAACGCAGTGAACAACAACGCATTATGGTGTTCTTGTTAGGTGGTGTGCGAACAGGTTTTATTGTCGATTCAGTTGCTGAAGTGTTGAAAGTGCCTAAATCGGCAATTGAACCTGCGCCGAATTTGTCGAATAACCAATTGAAATTGATTGCTCGCGTGGCGAATTTGGAAGAGCAAAAACGGTTAATTTTACTTATTGAACCATCACATTTACTTGAAGCGGAAGATCGTGAAGGTTTAGCAGCATTTGCGAGATAACGAAAATAGGAACTAATTTAGGCATGATTAAACTACTCATCGTTGACGATTCTGCATTGATGCGTCGGCAACTCAGTTCGGCATTTGAAGAACAAGGCGATTTTGAAATTCGTCTGGCGCGAAATGGCAGAGAAGCCGTAGAAGAAAATATGCGCTTTCAACCCGATGTGGTGACGTTAGATATAAACATGCCTGAAATGGATGGTTTGACTGCGCTATCAACGATGATGTCACAACGTAAAGTTCCCGTTGTGATGGTGTCATCGTTGACAGAGCAGGGCGCATTATCGACGTTTGAAGCCTTAGCTCTTGGCGCAGTGGATTATATTGCTAAACCGGGGGGGACGATTTCGTTATCACTCGATGCAATAAATAAAGAACTCGTCGCTAAAGTGAGAGCTGCGGCAAAAGCGAAAGTGAAAGCAACACGCGCTGCTCCAATAATTCCGGTACGCCAAAAAGCTGAACCTCATGCGGCAAGTAACGGTATTGTCATTATTGGCGTTTCGACGGGTGGACCTCGAACGTTAGAAGAGGTGTTGCCGTTATTTCCTGGTGATTTTCCTTATCCAATAGTGGTCGCGCAACACATGCCGAGTAGTTTTACAGTGCCATTTGCCAGTCGTATGGATAAATTATGCGCGTTGCGTGTGATGGAGGCGAGTCATCCAATGCAGCTAGAAGCGGGGGTGATTTATATTGGTAAAGGCGGGGCAGATGTGACTGTTTCGCAACGCGATGGTAAAACGCGAATTATGCCCAGACCTGAAAACAGCGATTTTACATGGCATCCATCGGTGGAATTATTAGGGCGTTCGGTACTGGAAAATTATGATGCAACCAAAGTTATTGCTGTAATGCTTACCGGCATGGGCTATGACGGGGCAGATGCGTTTACTGAAATTAAAAATCGTGGTGGGAAAACAATTGCGGAAAGTAAAGAATCCTGTGTCGTATTTGGAATGCCCGCAGAACTTATTCACCGTAACGGTGCGTCAATAGTCTTACCTGCTACGCGCATTACACGCCAAGTGATAGCGTGGGCTGGTCAAAACTAAAATGAGGAGAAATCAATATGGCTATTGTGAAAAATCAGACTCCCCATATTCAATGTGTTAATCATGATGAACGAATCGCTGAGCGTGATTTTGAAGGATTGGTTGAAGAATTAAATTCAGATAATCCTACCGAGCGTCGTTGGGCGGTGCGTGATTTAACGAAAATGCCTGAGGCGAGTTCAACATTGGTGGCACGGTTAAAATTTGAGGATGATGCTAGCGTGCGTGCTGCCATTCTTAACGCGTTAGCATATTTAGGCGATAACGTTGCCATTGCCGGATTAGTTAGTTGTTTACGCAGTGAAGATGCTGCATTACGCAATGAAGCGATTGAAGTTTTAAAAGAAGCTCCAGAGGGTGTTGAGCCAATCATTAACAATTTGCTCAATGATGCAGATTCCGACGTGCGTATTTTTGCTGTCAATATTTTAGAATCGCTACGCCATAACAATGTCGAGCAATGGTTGATAAATGTAATTGAAAAAGATCCGCACGTTAATGTTTGTGCCACTGCATTAGATTTACTTAGTGAAGTTGGAACGGAGCATTCCATTCCAGCTCTTAAACAATTAAAAATTCGTTTTGTTAGTGAACCCTATATTGGCTTTTCGGTGGATTTAGCATTGAAGCGTATCGAAGAGGGGAGTCATTAAAATGTCTTCTACCATTACGATTAGCGACGAAGATTTTTTGAAATTCAAAGAATATTTTTATCGCAAAACTGGAATAATATTTGATTATTCTAAACGTTATTTTGTCGATAAACGCTTAATCGAACGCATTGAGGCAACGGAATCAGAAAATTTTCGCAGTTACTTTAATATGTTGCGTTTTGAAGCCTCTGGTAATGAGTTACAGAGCTTAGTCAATACCATGACGGTGAATGAAACTTATTTTTTTCGAGAAGAATATCAATTCAAATGTTTGGTAAATTCGTTGCTCGACGAAATTACCCGCAAAAAAACCGATAAATCGCCAATTCGCATTTGGTCTGTGCCATCGTCGTCAGGAGAAGAGCCGTATTCGATTGCGATTTATTTACTAGAACATTGGGCGGGCATTGAAGAATGGGATGTTGAAATTATGTCGTCAGATATTGACACTGAAATTATTGCCCAAGCAAAACAAGGGCATTATTCCGCCCGTTCGGTGCAGCATTTACCCAAAACATTTTTAGCAAAATATTTTCATTATCAAGACGACGGTTATCAAATTTGTGATGAATTACGCGCGGCGGTTGAATTTAGCCGTGTCAATATTATGGAACCGTCCGAAGTGCGCGCGTATCGCAATATGGATATTATTTTTTGTCGTAATTTACTGATTTATTTTGACGATGCCGCGCGGCGACAAGTGGCAGAAATGTTTTTCGATGCAATGAAAGCAGGCGGTTTTGTCTGTTTAGGGCATTCGGAATCAATGAGTCGTATTTCTTCGCTATTTCGGGTGCGTAAATTTCCCGAAGCAATTGTTTACCAAAAGCCTTGGGAGGCATGATGAAACATATTCTTGTTATTGACGATGCTGCCACTGTGCGCCTTTATCATCGCAATATTTTAGAAACGGCAGGTTATAGCGTCAGCGAAGCTATCAACGGCATCGAAGCCTTAGAAAAAGCCCTTGTGAAATCTTACGATTTATATGTTGTTGATGTCAATATGCCTAAATTAGATGGCTACGGTTTTTTAAAAGAATTTCGTCGTCACGAGGACATTACTCAAGCACCCGCCATTATGGTATCAACTGAAGCAGGGACGCATGACAAGGCGTTAGGTTATGCCGCAGGGGCAAATTTATATTTAACCAAACCGATTAAGCCCAATGAATTACTGAGTTACACTCGATTATTGCTCGGAGATGTCGCGTAATGAACAGTTTATTAGAACAATTTTTATCTGAAGCGCGAGATTTTTTGCAAGGTATTGGTGAAAAACTCATGCAGTTGGAAAGCGATCCAACTAGCACGCCGTTAATGACAGAGCTATTTCGTTTTGTGCATACCTTAAAAGGTAATAGTGGATTATTTGATTTTCCTGAAATGACGCGCGTGCTGCACGCCAGTGAAGATTTAATGGATGCGGTGCGAAATGGACGTGTGGGGTATTCACAAAAACTCGCAGATGAATTACTCGAAGCGATGGATTTTGTGGGTGTTTTAATGGATGAAATTGAAGCCGAAGGCGAAATTGGCAAAAATCATGCGACAACTGCCACTGAACTTGCTCAAGCCTTACGCAGTTTGATTTCGGATTCAAAAGTATCCACACCGGTTGCAGAACAAGTTTCAATTGATTCTTTTTCAGAAGATGGTCCGGCAGTAAAAGCGATTTCATGGGATGAATTGCCCACATTAAATTTAGCCGAAACAGTGGCAATAGAATTGTACCGTTGTGCGATAAACGGCGATGCGGTGTTTTGGATTGAATATACGCCCGAACCAGAATGTTTTTTTAAAGGTGAAGACCCGTTCTTTTTAGCACGACAAGTACCCGACACTGCTTGGCGAAATGCTATTTTAAATAATACTGCCTCGTCATTGGTTGAAATGGATGTATTTAGTAGCCAATTAGTTTTTCAATTTTTAACGAGTGCGCCAGCGGAAGAATTGGACGATTTATTCCGTTATGTCCCAGATCAAATTCACCGCATTGAAATTCCAGCGTTAGCGTTTGTAAAACCAATTGGCAACACAGATGAGAGCGTTATTGATGACGATTTTATCAATAACACATTGCTATTGTTGGAGAATGATGACCTGGACGGTGTAGCACGAACCATTAAAACGATGTTGGAATTATCCGCGCCCGAATTATGGTCATCATCGGCGTTGCGTTGGGTATTACAACTTATTGAACTTGAACCACAAAATAAAGCGGCACAACGACTATTACTGGAATCGTTACGCACACTCACGCCGCCAGATTGGTCAACGCTAACGCATAGCGTTCAAATCAATTCAATAACAACTAATCCTGTCATATCTGTGGATATTTCTGAATTTCCTGAAACATTGTTGCGTGATTTTCATACCGTCATTAACGCACAACGCGAAATTTTGAGTTTACCCGCAAATACCAGCGGTGAATGGTCAGTCGGGCGATTGAAATCTGTAGCGGTATCGTTGATTGGCTGTTATCGCGCTATCAATCAAGCTCACGAAGTGGAAGCAATTGACGCAGCACTGCAAAACGCATTGGCAGAAAACTCTCCAACACCGTTACTAACTTGGTTAGAAAGCGCATTAACCAATGTGCCTGAATTGACCGTTACCGAAGAAGACCCTCAAATTGCAACCATCTTCCCCGTTGCAACTCAAAACGAAGTTAAATTTGGTCGCCGAGTTGAAGATACGACAGCTGCCGCAACAGCATCAAAAACACTCAAAGTTGACCAAGACAAAATTGACCGATTGATGAATTTAATCGGTGAAATGGTCGTAGCGAAAAACGCACTGCCTTATTTAGCTAATCGTGCTGAAACCGTTTTTGGTGTACGCGATTTAGCGCGAGAAATTAAAGCACAATATGCTGTTATCAATCGCGTTGCAGAAGAAATGCAAGATACGATTATGCAAGTTCGAATGATGCCAGTGTCGTTTATTTTTCAACGTTTTCCGCGTATGGTGCGTGATATTTCACGCAAATTAGGCAAAGAAGTTGAACTTGTTTTGGAAGGCGAAACAACCGAAGCCGATAAAAATATTATTGAAGCCTTATCTGATCCGCTCATACACATTGTGCGTAACAGTTTGGATCATGGTTTAGAACAGCCGGATGTACGATTAGCCGCCGGCAAAAATGCGGCGGGGAAATTACTCATTCGCGCCAGCCAAGAATCCGACCGTGTGTTAATTGAAATTATCGACGACGGGAAAGGTATCAATCCGGATGTTATCAAGCACAAAGCCTACGAAAAAGGTTTAATCGACGAAGCAACACTTGAACGTATTAGTGACCAAGATGCGGTGAATTTAGTTTTTGCAGCAGGATTTTCGACAGCGGATGTGATTTCGGATTTATCCGGACGTGGCGTGGGTATGGACGTGGTGCGTTCGGCAGTCGAAAAAGTAAATGGCACAGTCGGTATTGAAAGCGAAGTGGGCAAAGGTACGCGACTGTATTTATCGTTACCTTTATCGATGGCGGTGACGAATGTGATGATTATTCAATCGAATCAGCAAATTTTTGGTGTGCCGATGGATATAGTGGTCGAAACCGTGCGTGTCCCCAGTATTCATATACAAAGAATTAAACAAAAACAAACAACAGTATTGCGTGGACGAATTGTACCGTTGTTGTCATTGAATGATTTATTGGCAAGCAATGTGGCTCAATTGCCCAATGAAGATAATGAATTTGCAACGTTGATTGTGCGCGTACACGGTGAACACGTCGGCATTTTGGTCGATGAATTCCGCGAAACGGTCGATATTATTCTAAAACCCATGACCGGAATTTTAGGCGGTTTAGCAGGTTATTCGGGCGCAGCATTATTAGGGGATGGTTCGGTGTTAATGGTGTTAAATCCACGGGAGTTGATTTAGTTATGGCGATTGAATTTAAGAAAAATTTAGCGGTATTTAGCGATTTTGTTGGTGTTGAAGAAGCCGAAGCGTTGCTGGAATGGCTCTTAAAAAATCCAAAGGGTAAAATAAATCTTGCTGACTGTACGCATATTCACGCGTCTAATTTGCAAGTTTTAATGGCTGTAAAACCCACTATCGCAGCGCAGTCAAAAGACGAAGATTTACAATTATGGCTTTCAACGTTGCTAAACTAGCTAGGTGTTTGTAGTATTTACCGTTTCGATTTGGCGAAACCGAATATTTACTGCATAACTAAAAACTAGAATAAATGTCGTGGTTAATAAACGCTAAATATCTAGGGATACACAAATTACGTCCCTTTAACAAATTAAGAAGGCTTCAATATGGCAAAAACAATTTTACTTGTAGACGATTCAGTTACGATGTTGATGAGTGTAAAAAATAATTTAGAAATCGCGGGGTTTAAAGTTGAAACCGCTGAAGATGGCGTAAAAGCAATGGCAAAACTCACCGCTGGCTTAAAACCCGATTTAATTATTACCGACATCAACATGCCGAATATGGGCGGTATTGAATTTATTAAAAAAGCCCGTGCGTTACCTGGCTTTCGGTTTATGCCTATTTTGACATTGACCACAGAAAGTCAACAAGGTAAACGCGACGAAGGTAAAGCGGCTGGTGCAACCGGTTGGTTAGTTAAACCTGTAGGTGGGGCAGACTTGGTAAAAATCATTAAGCAAGTTTTGCCAGGAGCGTAAAAAATCATGGTTGCCAAATCAAAAAACATCCTCAATTTTCAAAACGGCGCAGGACGCATTTTGTTAATCAGTACAAGTCTGATGTTGGTGCTAATAGGGTGTGCCGTTTTTTTTAGTTTCTATTTAGAGACTGGATCGAGCAGTTACAGAGAAGTGCTGTTTTTAGGTTTGGCAATGGTAATTGCGCTAAGTTCGCAATGGTTTTTATTGAAAACAATTCAAACTCCCCAAATTTTATCGCCTGAAGAGCGCGTTCATGCGACGAATGAAAAACTGCGCCATATTCTCAACAGCATTACTCGCCAAGTTGAAAGCGCGTTAGGTATCAAAAATACAGCCGTAGGAAATATTGAACATCCCGCTGACATATTAGCGGCAACGCTAATTCAATGTGTTGCAACAATGTCTGAGCAAGTCAAAACGTTGCTCAGTGCGTTGCAAATGGGGAGCAATGAAACCCTCGAAGAAGCACGTCAATCATTTATTCCATTGATTGATAAAACCGCTGAGGCAATTACACAATATTTAAATATCAGTCAAAATATTGATAGTCAATTACGCGAGCGTATCAACGAAACACAGCAATTGTTATTGAATTTGCGTAGTGAATTAGCCAATGTTACACAACGACAAGCGCAGCAAAAAGAATCTTCTGACTTATCAATGAGCATTAGACAAATGTGTTCAATAATCGAAACACACTTGCAAATTGACAATTCTGTCGATACGCAATTGCAAGTTGTCGCTCATGATACAAACGAATCAGCAATGATGTTAATCACGTTAATGCGTGATTTGAGTGATGAAGCAAGAGAGTTAGTGAGTTATATTTCCAGTTCCATGAGTAATATTCGTTCAATGGAAGGTGGTGTTGATGATAACGTGGCATTTATTGTTCGAATTGGACGATTTATACAAGAAATTCCTATTAAAATTCAAGCCGATATTCAATCTGTTCAAGGCGCGAGTGGCGTAATTGATGGCTTAGGTTATTTGGTTGATAGCATCAAAGAAATTAGTTTTCAAACAGATATTCTTGCCGTAAACGCTGCAATTCAGGCTGCTCATGCAGGCGAAGCGGGTCTAGGATTTAAAATTGTGGCGGATGAAGTGCGTAAATTAGCAGTAAACTCTAACAAAGCAGCTGAAATGATTGAAGCCGGTTTAGAAACAGCACGACATACCATTCAACATGGTTTGAAATTCAAATTTTTAGATGAAATCATGGTGCAAATGGATGAAGCTGCCCATGTGTCGGAGGCAGTGAAAAAGTTAGAAGAAAGCCATGAGGATATGCGTCAATATTACAAAACACTATTCACCGTTATTAACAGAAATAATACGAAACTCGCTAACGATATTTCTGAAATTTTAGGTAGTATTCAATATCAAGACGTAGTGCGGCAACGCATAGAGCGGATACAAGTTGCAATGCAACGCCGCAATGAACTTTTGCAGCAATTTGCAATGGAATTAGAAAACAGTAAAGGAAATATTGTGGATGATTTTGCTGAGCAGATGAATATCGTATTAAACAATTATATTGAAGAAGAATCACATCACAATAATAGTTTAAATCCTAATGCCGCCGAAGATCAGCCGCCAAAATTTGAGCTTTTCTAATGCGTGGTGTTGTGTAAGAATGAGCCATCGTATTTTTTTAAATAAAAGGGGTGTGTTATGGCGAAAATATTAGTCATTGATGACGAAGAGCAATTGCGTGATTTGTTAAAGCAAATGCTAACCCGTGACGGGCATGAAGTTGTTACCGCATTTGATGGTGTGGAAGGGATGCGAGCTTTTAATCAATCTCATCCTGATCTTGTTATTACCGACATCATTATGCCTAACAAAGACGGCATTGAAGTGATTACCGAATTATTATGCCGTAAGCCTAATCTTGCTATTATCGCTATTTCTGGTGGTAGACGTGCTATTACCGCAGAATTTAATTTGGAATCGGCTGAACTTTTAGGTGTTAAGGGGATTTTGTCCAAACCATTTACCCGCGACCAATTACGCGAAGCCGTTAATCAAGCTTTAGGTTTATGACCTGTTCTATTCCCGTTTTAGTTATTTCGAATCGTAAAGGTGGTGCTGGAAAAACTACCGTTTCGGTGAATGTTGCCGCCGAACTTGCCGCAACAGGACGAAGAGTTTTGCTGATTGATTTAGATTCACAAGGTCATTGTGCAGTGGGTTTAGGTGTGAAAATGGGGGCAGGGCAAGCGTCTGTGCATGATATTTTTGCATCTCCCACGCTACGTCTTGTCGATGTAATGCACGAAACCACGATAGATAATCTTTTCCTTTTGCCCGCTAATCCTGCATTTCAACATGATCATTGCGGTAAAAATGAAAAACGTTTGGCACAAGCATTAGCCGATGATGCCATTGCGGAACAATTTGATTTTGTTATCATTGATACGCCCCCTTCGTTGGATAATTTACTTTTGAATGCGTTGTCTGCGGCACACTGGGTGTTAGTGCCGTATGTGCCACATCCCTTATCATTTGAAGGTGTGCGCCAATTAGTGCGTGTATTGTTCAAAGTGATTTCTGAACGCAATCCAAAACTCAAAATTTTAGGTTTTTTGCCGGTGATGACCGCAAATAATGTACGTCAACATCGTCAAGTGACGGAGCAAGTGACTAAGCAGTTTGGTGCATTGCGCGTGTTGAATGGGATTCGCAGTGATATTAAATTAGCAGAAGCCTTTGCGGTGGGTAAACCCGTGCGTTTTTATGCGCCTAAAAGTCGTGGTGCGGAAGATTTTGCCGAATTAGCAGCGACTTTAATTCAACTCATGGAAAAATAGCGTTCGCTTTCTTTTCTTTCATAAGGAGCTGCAAAAATGACAGCGTTGAGCAAAGAACTTCCGATTGATATGCTTTACCCTTTGAACGAAGCGGCTCTTATCAGCAAAACTGATTTGAATGGTGTGATTACCTTTGTAAACAAAGAGTTTTGCCGAATATTGGGTTACAGCGAAGAGGAATTACTTGGAAAAACGCATGTTTTTCTCAATTCGCATGTTCATTCGACAGAGTTTTTTCAAGCCATG
>Ga0265314_10004752_pt1 | contig 12447 bp, 9 predicted proteins | sample 4126metaG_FD_203106 | JGI IMG/M metagenome (GOLD analysis project Ga0265314, IMG submission 203106) | Rhizosphere microbial communities from Carex aquatilis grown in University of Washington, Seatle, WA, United States - 4-1-26 metaG | ecosystem: Host-associated > Plants > Roots > Rhizosphere >... | reverse complement strand
GTCGTCCGGGTAGGTCACAATGCCCCGGACCAGGTGCTCGAGGGCTTCCTCAAGCACCTAGGCCTCGGCGGACTCGTCGTCGGCGGCGACCTCAGCGGCCGGAGCCTCAGCAGCCGGAGCCTCAGCAACCTCCGCGGCCGGAGCCTCCGCAGCCGGAGCCTCCGCAGCCGGAGCCTCGGCGGCCTCCGCCGCCGGGGCCTCCGCAGCGGGAGCCTCTGCAGCCGGAGCCTCAGCGACCTCCGCGGCCGGAGCCTCGGCGGCCGGAGCCTCGGCGGCCGGGGCCTTAGGCTCGGCCTTCTTAGGCTCGGCCTTCTTCGGCGCGGACCTGGCCGGCTTGGCGGCGGCCTTGGCCTCCTTGGACGCGAGGGACTCCTTGACGAGCTCGTCGTAGCGGTCCTTCTTGTCGGCCTTCGACTCGCCGGTCTTGAGCGTGCCCTCGGTACCGGGCTGGCCCTTGAACTTCTGCCAGTCACCGGTGATGGTCAGCAGGTGCTGGACCTGCTCGGTCGGCTGCGCACCGACAGAGAGCCAGTACTGCACGCGCTCGGAGTTGATGTCGATGAGCGACGGCTCCAGCTTCGGGTGGTACCGGCCGATCTCCTCGATGGCGCGCCCGTCCCGCTTGGTGCGGGAGTCGGCGACGACGACGCGGTAATACGGTTCCCTGATCTTGCCCAGGCGCTTCAGTCTGATCTTGACAGCCACGGCTGCGGTTTCTCCCACGAGGTAGGTACGTGTGTCGGGCACCTGCCAGCGGGGAATGGCCGGCCGGACCGAGCGATAGCGCCAGGCCGGCGAACGGAGAGAGGGCGCCACTCGGCCAGGCATCAAGCCCCCAGTATAGGGTCACCGGCCGCGCCGCGTGCGCATGGGCGTGCCTGAGCGCTTCCTCCAGAGCCGATGACATTTGCATAACGGCGTTGACTTCGCCAACGGGGCTCACGTAGCGTGCACCTACGATTGTTGACAATCCGCAAGATGTACCCCGATGCACCAGTATTCATCACTTTCAGCTACTGTTTTCATCTCAGGAACCCCATACGCCTCATGCGTCAGCGTCGCCGCACAGCGTATCAATCTCCAGATATCCCCCAAACAGTTACGTCTGGCCAGGTAAGCGACTGCCGTGAGATCAGCTTCGTCGGCGCTCACGGGCCGTGACCGTGCCCGTAGCCACTCAACGCAAGCGCTCCGCCGCCGCCCTACCCGGACGTGCTACCGCGCCTGAGCAGGTGCGCACCAGTATCAAGGAGAAATCCAGACCATGACTGACCAGACTGCCCGACCGGACAGCAGCGACAGCGCGTCTGCCGGGCACGGCGTTTCCCGGCGCAGCGTGTTCCGGGCGGCAGGCGTAGGCGCGGCCGTCGCGGGCGGCGGCGCCCTTCTCGAGGCATGCAGCTCCGGCATCCAGGGCGCCTCGTCGTCCTCGTCCTCCTCGACCCCCGCCTCGTCCTCGTCCTCCTCGACCACGGGGGCCGCGGCGAGTGGTGAGATCACGATCGGCTGGATTCACCCGGCGACCGGGGGGCTGGCCGGGTTCGGTGTCCCGGACCAGTGGGTCGTGGAGACGATCATGAAGACCCCGCAGTACCAGAACGGGATGAAGATCGGCGGGAGCACCTACAAGGTCACCATCAAGCTGTACGACACCCAGTCGAGCGTGACCCGGGCCGGCGCGCTGGCCAAGCAGGCCATCCAGCAAGACAACGTCGACCTGCTGCTGGCCTCCTCCACCCCCGAGACGGTCAACGCGGTCGTGTCCCAGGCCGAGGCCCTGGGCACCCCGCTGGTCTGCTCCAACATCCCGTGGGAGGCCTGGTACATCAACCTGGGCGGCAACCCGCAAAAGCCGACCCTCAAGCCCAAGAACACCATCATGTACTTCCTGGGCGCCGAGCACCTCGCGCTCGCGTTCAAGCCGATGTGGGACAAGGTCGGCGCGAAGTACGGCAACAACCACCAGGTCGCCGCCGCGTTCCCGAACGACTCCGACGGCAACGCGTTCCGCGCCGTGTTCCCCGCCGTCCTCGGCCCGGCCGGCTACAAGCTGGACCTGTCGGCGGCCTACACCGACGGGCTGACCAACTACACCTCGATGATCACCCAGTTCAAGGGCAAGGGCGACGACTTCTTCACCAACGTCCCGCTGCCCCCCGACTTCGCCGTCATGTGGACCCAGGCGCTGCAGCAGGGCTTCAAGCCCAAGCTCGCCACCGTCGCCAAGGTCCTGCTGTTCCCGACCGACGCCTACGCCATGGGCAACAAGGTCTACAACATCGCCACCGACGCCTGGTGGGTGCCCGGGCTGCCGTGGCACTCCTCACTGACCGGCGACACCTGCCCCCAGCTCGCCGCCGCGTTCACCGCCGCCGGCCTGGGCCAGCCGAACCAGAACATCTCCAACTACACCCTCTTCGAGATCGCCTACCAGGCCTTCCAGATGGTCGACAACCCCCACGACAAGAAAGCCCTCGCCGCCGCACTGTTCCAGGTCAAGCTGCCCGAGGCAGTCGCCGGCCCCCTCGACTACACCTCAGCTGACACCAAGACCAACCCCGCCCCCGGCGTCGCCATCACCCTGCCCGTCGGCATCCAGTGGCAGAAAGGCACCAAGTACCCCCTCGAAGCCAAGGTCGTCGACAACACCCTGCTACCGAACACGGCGATCAACGGCGACCTGCTGCCGACCAACGCCTAGCCGGCCCTACCGCGGGGTACAGCCACCCGCGTAGCCGTCAGGCACCCCGGTCCGCCCGCCAGCCGCCATGGCGGCGGACCGGGACCGGCTCGGCCGGCCGAGCCTCAGCAGGCCGAGCCTCAAGATCGAGTCGGGCTGGCGGGACTCGAACCCGCGACCTCGTGCACCCAAAGCACGCGCGCTAGCCAAGCTGCGCTACAGCCCGTTCACCATCGCGAGTGTACCGTGCTAGCGCCGCTCAGGCGGGCGCCACGGCCGGCGCGCCGCCCTCGGCGGACCGTGACGCGTCACCGCCGCTCTTGATCAGCACAGAAAGCACCGAGTGCACCGTCGACGTCACCGCCTCAAGCTCCGGGTCGGCCGGCAGCGGGCCGGGGACCCGTGGCGGCGTCCGCGTCTCGATCGCGTCCGCGACCGCGCGCAGCTTCCCGGTCAGCGCGTGCACCGACGCCGCCGGGGGCACCGGCGCGCCGCGCCCGATCGCCACCACGGTGGCGGTCACCGCGTCCATGACCTCCTCGAGCCCGATCACGGCGGGCCACCAGGCGGCGGCCCGCCGGCTGGCGGGCGCGGGCTCGGACATGGTCCGCTGGAACTCCGCGCGCAGGTTAGACAGCGCCCGGTACGTCCGGCGCCGCAGCCGCGACCGCTGGCCAGGCGCCGCTCCCGGCGCCTGGCTGGCCGCCCGGGCCGTCCCGCGCGCCGCGATCCGCGCCTCCGGCGTCGTCACCAGCGCCTCGTCGGCGTACGCGCTGACCGCCCGCAGCGCCTCGGCGAACTGCCCGGGCAGGTGCGCCTGCCACGTGGCCGGCCACGGCGCGTACCCGATGACCAGCACGACAAGCGACGCGAGCACGGTGTCCACCAGGCGGGCCTCGGCCAGCTGCCAGCCGCCGACGTCGAGCAGGTCGATAAGCAGCACGACGAGCGGCGTCAGGAAGACCGCCGCGAGCCCGAAGCTCCGTGCCTTCGCGTACGGCAGCAGCGCGGCGAGCACGCCGAACGGCAGCAGCAGCCACGGTCCGTACGGCACCTCGATGAGGATGACCGCGCCGAGCACCGCGCCGATCACGGTCCCGATGCCGCGCTGCAGCGCGCGGGCGAACACCGAGCCGTAGTCGGGCTTGAGAATGATCCCCACGGTGAGCACCAGCCAGTAGGACCGCTGCAACGGCAGCACCTCGCTCAGGATCGCCGCCGCCCCGGTGCAGATCGTCAGCCGCAGGGTGAACTCCCAGGCGATCCGCCCGCCGATGACCTGCTCGGCCACGTGCCACAGCCAGGCCCGCACCCGGGCCCGCAGGCCGGGGGCAGCACCGCTGGCGGGCGGTCCGGGGACCGCGTCGGGCGTCCAGTTACCCGACAGCACCCGGGCCAGCGACACCATGGCCTCGCGCAGCGCCAGCGCGCCGGGCGACGGCGACCATGGCGGCGGCAGGGGCGGCAGCGCGGGCCCGCCGCGGTGCGCGCGGCGGATCCGCCGCCCGCCGAGGCCGAGCACGCCGGTCCCAGGCCCTCGCTCGTCAAGTACCGCGTCGCCGAGTCGTTCGACCGTGTCGGAGACAAGCGGCGGCACCCGCTCCCCGGTCGCCCGCAGCGCGGCGGCCGCCTCCGCGAACTGGTGGCTCACGTTGAGTACCGCCATGAGGTGGCGGTCCCGGCGGGAGCGCCCGCTCGCGGACGCCCGCCCGGTCAGCATCGCGTCGTACGCGCCGTTCAGCGCGGCCGCGAGCGCCGTCCGGGCGCCGGCCGCACCGGGCGTGCCGATCAGCCGCAGCCCGCGCGCGAGCGCGTAGTAGACCTCGGCCACCGCCTTGCGCTCTGCCGACCGGGGCGACAGCAGGTAGCCGGGCGTGATCAGCAGCAGCGCCCAGGCCACCCCGGCGAGGAACTGCAGCGCCGTGTGCCACCACGGTCGCAGCGCCCCGAGCGGCCCGAGCCCGAGCGAGCTGTAGACGAACAGCTGCAGCCCGGTCACCGACCCGGTGCCGCCGAACCGCGCCAAAATCGACGACACGCCGGCCACGAAGGTGACGGCGCCGACCGCCACCCACCCGCGCCCGTGAATCAGCGTCCCGATGAGCAGCCCGGGAGCGCCACCGAGCACCGCCGCCGCGGTGATCCGCTCCACCCGCGGCCAGTACGGGCCGCCATTGTCGATCATGATCGACAGCAGCCCGCCCATCGCGGGCAGCAGCGCGAGCTCCCGCCGCCCGGTCGCGAACGCCACCGCCATGGGCACCCAGAGCGCGAGCACCGCCCGCGCCATCGTCCCCCACGGCGGCGGCACCTTCTTGGGCCGCGCCACCTCGGCCAGCCAGTCAGGCACCACCCCGATCAGCCAGTCGGGCACCCCGAGCCGGCCTCCGCCCACCGCCCGCGCCCCGTTCAAGCTCCGCACAAGATCAAAGGCTAGAGACAAAAACCAAGGACCGATAACTCAGAACGTACGCGTGCCCGCCCGGCCCCGCCCGCGCCCGCTCCGTCGGGCCAGCCCGGTCCTATTGCGCGTTATGCCGCGTTTGCCACACAATCACCCGGCGCGCGGCCGTGTGCGGTAAAAAGAGGGCCATGAACCCCCTGCTCCGGATCGTCATCGCGATCCTCGTCGCGATGGCCGCCCTCGGCGTCGCCGCGTGGCTGGTCCCCGGCATCGTCCTCTCCGGCCACAGCACCACGGCGAAGGCGGAGACGCTGCTGATCGTCGCGCTCATCTTCGGCGTGATCAACGCCTTGCTCAAGCCGGTCATCAAGACCGTCGGCTGCGCGTTCTACGTGCTGACCCTCGGCCTGGTCGCGATCGTCGTCAACGCCCTGCTGCTGTGGCTGACCAGCTACATCGTCTTCGACAAGCTGCACGAGCCGTTCCACGTCACCGGCTTCACCGCCGCGGTCGAGGGCGCGCTCATCGTCGGCGTCGTGACCTGGCTGCTGCACCTCGTCCTCGGTGACGACAAGTAGAAGGCGCTGCGGCAACCGCAGCGTCTGCGGGTCGGCCGCGCCGCTGAAGGTCATAGACTTAACCGCCTATACACTCTTGGTGCGCTGTCCATCCGCGCAGTCAATCCATCCACGTTTCTGGAGTCACGCCGCCGTGAAGACCGATGTCGAAGAGCTGAGCCCGACCCGTGTCCGGCTGAGCGTCGAGGTTTCCTTCGAAGAGCTCAAGCCGAGCCTCGACAAGGCTTACAAAGAGGTGGCGCAGCAGGCGCGCATCCCCGGGTTCCGGCCGGGCAAGGTTCCGCCGCGCGTCATCGACATGCGGATCGGCCGTGGCGCGGTGTTGTCCGAGGCGGTGAACGACGCGCTGCCCGAGTTCTACAGCAAGGCGGTGCAGGAGGCCGAGGTCTTCGTTCTCGGCCAGCCGGAGGTGGAGATCACCCAGCTCGACGACGGCAAGGAGCTCACGTTCACGGCCGAGGTCGAGGTCCGGCCCAAGTTCGAGCTCCCCGACTTCGCCGCCCTCAGCGTCACGGTCGACAACGCCGAGGTCACCGACGCGGACGTCGAGGAGTACCTGAACAACCTGCGCGAGCGCTTCGCCACCCTCAAGACCGCGCAGCGGCCCGCGGAGGACGGCGACTACACGACCATCGACCTGTCCGCGAGCCTGGACGGCGAGCTCATCGAGGACGCGCAGGCGACCAGCCAGTCGTACCAGCTCGGCAGCGGGATGATGCTCGACGGCCTGGACGACGCGCTCGCCGGCCTGTCCGCGGGCGAGTCGGCCACGTTCAAGAGCGAGCTGGCCGGCGGCGAGGCTGAGGGCCGGGAGGCCGACATCACGGTCACCGTGCAGGCCGTGAAGGTCAAGGAGCTGCCCGCGCTCGACGACGACTTCGCCCAGCTGGCGAGCGAGTTCGACACGCTCGACGAGCTCAAGGACGACACCCGCACGCAGCTCGAGCGGGTCAAGAAGCTGCAGCAGGCCACGCAGGCCAGGGACAAGGCCGTCGAGGCGATCGTCGACGCCATTGACATCCCGCTGCCGGAGAAGTTCGCCGAGCACGAGCTGCACCACGCGCAGGAGAACATCGAGAACCAGCTCGCCCAGATGCGCATGTCCAAGGAGGACTACCTCGAGTCGATCGAGAAGACGGAGGAGGAGTTCGAGGCCGACCTCGAGACGCAGTCGCAGCGCAGCGTCAAGGTCAGCTTCGTTCTCGATGAGCTGGCCCGCACCGAGAACCTGTCGGTGAACCAGGCCGAGCTGTCCTACTTCGTCGCCGACCAGGCGCAGCGGATGGGCGTGAGCCCCGAGTACTTCGCCCGCCAGCTCACCGAGTCCGGCCAGATCGGTGTCGCGATCACCGAGGTGCTGCGGGGCAAGGCGGCCACGGTCGCGGCCGAGAAGGTCAAGGTGACCGACGAGGCGGGCAACGAGATCAACGTCAAGGCGCAGATCGAGGCGCTCAACGCCGACGTCGATGAGATGCTCGCGGCCCAGGCCGCCGAGCAGGCGTCCGCGGGCCAGGCCGGCGCCGAGGGCGACATCGAGGTCAGCGACCGGTCGATCGACGTGGCCGGCACTATCGAGGCGGACGACGTGGCCGAGGCGCTGGCCGCGGACGAGGCGGCCGCGGACGACGCGGAGGCCTAACCCGGACCCGAGACACCGTGCGCAGCCCGGCCTGGAAATAGGCCGGGCTGCGCACTGTGTCTTTCCCCGCCCGTCCCCGCCCGTCATCCGGGCAGTTAAAAGATGCTTTGTAGATAACTGTCGGATTAATTGGCTTATCCCCTGACAAGGAACGCGCAACGGCGTGCGCCGGTAGCGAACAGTGGGGTACCGCGGACCCGGTTACTCCGCACTGGCGTTAATGTCCATTGCAACGACACCGAAGTGATCGGAGCAGGTGACCACGTGACAGAGCTAGTCCAGCCAGTCGCCCGGACGGCTACCCCTGACGCCCCAGTGATTCCAGGGGACCTGCTGTTCCAGCGGCTGCTGCGGAACCGCATCATCTTCCTCGGGCAGCAGGTCGACGATGACATCGCGAACCGGATCGCCGCCGAGATGCTGCTGCTCTCCGCCGAGGACCCGCAGCGCGACATCAACGTCTACATCAACTCCCCGGGCGGCTCCGTTTACGCCGGCCTGGCCATCTACGACGTCATGCAGTTCGTGCCCAACGACGTGGCCACGTACGCGATGGGCATGGCGGCGAGCATGGGGCAGTTCCTGCTCACGGCGGGTACCACGGGCAAGCGCTACGCCATGCCGAACTCCACCATCCTGATGCACCAGCCGTCCGGCGGCATCGGCGGCACCGCGACCGACATCAAGATCCAGGCCGAGCAGATGCGCTACGTGAAGAAGACGCTGTCGGAGCTCACGGCGCGGCACACCGGCCAGCCCCTGGAGAAGATCCTCAAGGACGCCGACCGCGACCACTGGTACACGGCGCAGGAGGCCAAGGCGTACGGCTTCGTGGACCACGTGGTCAGCAGCGCTCAGGAGACTGCGACCGGCACGGTCGCCTCCTGACGGCCGCTACGCAGCCGCCGACCCACCTGAAGCAGACAGGGAGAAGCCGAACGTGACCCAGTACCCATCGTCCAGGTACGTACTGCCGTCCTTCGTCGAGCGCACGTCGTACGGGATCAAGGAGATGAACCCGTACAACAAGCTCTTCGAGGAGCGCATCATCTTCCTGGGCGTCCAGATCGACGACGCGTCCGCGAACGACGTCATGGCCCAGCTGCTCACGCTCGAGGCCATCGACCCGGACCGCGAGATCACCATGTACATCAACTCGCCTGGCGGGTCGATGACCTCGATGATGGCGATCTACGACACCATGCAGTTCATCCAGCCGGAGATCACCACCTGCTGCATCGGCCAGGCGGCGAGCGCGGCGGCGGTGCTGCTCGCGGCCGGGACGAAGGGCAAGCGGATCGCCCTGCCGAACTCGCGGATCCTGATCCACCAGCCGGCCACCGAGGGCGGCTACGGCCAGGCGAGCGACATGGAGATCCAGGCCAACGAGATCGACCGGATGCGCAAGGCCATGGAGGCCATCCTGGCCCGGCACACGGGCAAATCCGAAGAGGAGGTCGGCCTCGACATCGAGCGGGACAAGTTCCTGAGCGCGGAAGGTGCCAAGGACTACGGCCTGATCGACGAGGTGCTGACGGCGCTCAAGCGGGGGCAGACGGCCGCCGTGCCGGTAGCCTCTTAAATCGGGGGAGGCTTCACCTCTTCCCTCCCGGGCCGCTAAGGGGGTTTGATTGGTCCATCGGACTCCACAAGGCGGTACCGTCAAATAGCAAGTGGTTGACGGCATGGCGGGACATGCCCGCCACGCCGGACCGTACGGGTCCGGCGAGGCGGCCCCATGTAAAGGAGAAACTGGGTGGCACGCATCGGTGACGGTGGCGACCTGCTGAAGTGCTCGTTCTGCGGAAAGAGCCAGAAGCAGGTGAAGAAGCTCATCGCCGGCCCAGGTGTGTACATCTGCGACGAGTGCATCGACCTCTGCAACGAGATCATCGAGGAAGAGCTCTCCGAGCCGGATGGCATTAAGTGGGACAGCCTGCCCAAGCCGCGGGAGATCTACGAGTTCCTCGACGCCTACGTGATCGGCCAGGACAAGGCCAAGAGGTCCCTGTCCGTCGCGGTGTACAACCACTACAAGCGGATACAGCAGCCCGTCGGCGAGCGCCCGGGCGACGAGACGGTGGAGCTGGCGAAGTCCAACATCCTGCTGCTCGGCCCGACCGGCTCGGGCAAGACCCTCCTCGCGCAGACCCTGGCCCGCCTGCTGAACGTGCCGTTCGCGATCGCCGACGCGACCGCGCTGACCGAGGCGGGGTACGTCGGCGAGGACGTCGAGAACATCCTGCTGAAGCTCATCCAGGCCGCCGACTACGACGTCAAGAAGGCCGAGACCGGGATCATCTACATCGACGAGATCGACAAGATCGCCCGCAAGAGCGAGAACCCGTCGATCACGCGCGACGTCTCGGGCGAGGGGGTCCAGCAGGCGCTGCTCAAGATCCTTGAGGGCACCACCGCCAGCGTCCCGCCGCAGGGCGGCCGCAAGCACCCGCACCAGGAGTTCATCCAGATCGACACCACGAACGTGCTGTTCATCTGCGGCGGTGCCTTCGCGGGCCTTGAGAAGATCATCGAGCAGCGGTCCGGCTCCAACGGGATCGGCTTCAACAGCGTGCTCCGCCACCGGGCGAAGAACGTCACCGACGACACCTTCGCGGAAGTCATGCCGGAGGACCTGCTCAAGTTCGGCATGATCCCCGAGTTCGTCGGCCGCCTCCCGGTCATCACCAGCGTGCACAACCTGGACCGCGAGGCGCTCATCCAGATCCTCACGGTGCCGCGGAACGCCTTCGTGAAGCAGTACAAGCGCCTCTTCGAACTGGACGGCGTGGACCTGGAGTTCACGCCCGACGCCATCGAGGCGGTCGCCGACCAGGCCCTGCTGCGCGGAACCGGCGCCCGCGGCCTGCGCGCGATCATGGAGGAAGTCCTGCTGTCGGTGATGTTCGAGGTGCCGTCCCGCAAGGACGTCGAGCGCGTCGTCATCACCCGTGAGGTCGTCCTGGAGAATGTCAACCCGACCCTGGTCCCGCGCGACGCCTCCCGGCGGACCCCGCGGGAGAAGTCGGCCTGACCAGGGAAAATACCCCTCCTATCCCGCTAAAGGGTCATAAATTCTGGTAATTGTGGCGAATCGGACTCCGGGCGCAGAATGGGCGGAAGCCCGGCTGCGGAACGTGAGTATGAGGGTTCACTTTGCCGGTATTGCCGTACCGGCGCGCCGCTCCCGGATACTCTCAGTTGGGTACTGCCGAGATCACGAGTCGGGAATGAGCGCAGATGAGCGGCTGGGACACGTCCTCCACACATACCTGGGGTCATCAAGACGGCCCTGACGAGACCCAGAGTTTCGCGGCGCCTGGCGATAACTCACGGGACTTTGGCGAGGACTTCGGGTCGCAGGAGTTCGGCCGGATGGCCCCGGGTTCACCGCCGGCGGGGTTCCCCGCGGCAGGGGGCGGTTTCCCCGGCGAGCGGTCGTCCGCGAACCCGCCGCCCGAGTTCTTCGGTCAGGGCTACGGTCAGCAGGAGCCGCAAGGCTCCGGCGGCTACCCGCAGCGCACGCCAGGCCGGAGCCTGCACGACCTGTCGCAGCGCGACGCCGGGTACGGCCAGGACGGCGGTTACGGCGACAACGGCTACGGCCAGGACGGCGGCTACGGCCAGGAGGCCCAGTACGGCCAGACCGGCGGCTACCAGAGCGGCGGCTACAGCCAGGACCCCGGCTACGGCCAGCAGGACCCTGGCTACGGCCAGCAGGACCCCGGCTACGGCCAGGACGGCGGCCACGGCCAGGACTGGGGCGCGGCGGACCAGGCCGACGGTTGGCGCGGCGGCACGGCCGGCCAGCCTTCCCCGTGGGCCGACCGCGGGCAGCGGGACGCTGGCTACCAGGACGTCGACGGCGGCTTCGGCCGCCAGGACCCAGGGCGCCCCGGCTATGCCGCGCAAGACTACGCGGGCCAGGACTACCCGGCCCAGGACTACCCGGCCCAGGATTACGCGGGCCAGGACTACCCCGGCCAGCAGGGACGCGGCCTGCAGGAGCCGTCGCCCTACGGCCGCAGGGACGAGGCGGCGGCCCGGCAGGACCCGGCGCTGCAGGACTTCTTCTCGCCGCAGTCCGGGTACGCCTCGCAGCCCGGCGGCGGGCCCGGCGCTCCGAGGGAACCGCGCTTCCGCCAGGAAGACAACGGCTGGGGCGGCTGGGACGGGCCGGCGGACCGCCCGGCGCCCCCGCGCAGCGGGACGGGCCCGCGCCCGGCTCCGCGCGGGGCGCGCGGCGGCGGCGATGATGAGCGCCGGGGCCTCGGCACGCGCGCCTACGTGGTGATCGGCCTGGTGATCGCGGTCATCATCGTGCTCGCCTACGTGGTGCTCACCAAGGGGTCCGGCAACAAGACGCCCACGGCGGCCAATACTCCCTCGGGTTCCACGACGTCGGCTCCGGCGAAGCCGTCCGCGAGCACGTCGGCCGCGGCGGCAACCGCCTACAAGCTGTCCACGCCGACCACGGCGGGCGGCTACCCCCAGGGGCAGGACCCGCATTTCCTCGCGACAGCGACCGCCACGGCGGGGCAGATCGCCGCGGCGGTTAAGTCCGGGGGCGGCGGCACGGTGAGCACGGTGAAGGGTAACCCGGTGTCGGCGGCCTACCAGCTGCCGCTCAGCCAGGTCATCACGTTCGTCGGGTACCAGGGCACGTTCACCCCGGCGAAGATCGCCACGATCCTGGCCACGCTCGGCAGCGACCCGCACAGCTACCCGGCGGGCCCCAACGGCGGCATGCTCGGCTGCGCCAACACGGCCGCCACCGCGACGGCGACCAGCGGCGCGGTCTGCGTCTGGGCCACCACGAGCACCCTCGGCGTCACCGAGTTCTTCAGCGCGACCGGCCCCGAGGCCCTCACCACGAGCCAGAGCAAGGGCGCCGACGACACCGTCAAGCTCCGCGCGGACGTCGAGGCGAAGCCCTAACGCGATAACAGCAAGAAGGCGCCACCGCACAAAGATGGTGGACGTTTGGGCACACTCCGATGTGCTTCAACGTCCACCATCTTGCGTCCGCGCCCGGACGCGGCGGGTCCGCGGAATTCGTAGACTGATGTGCTGTGACAGCACGCGAGCACGACGAGCAGTCGTCCCCCGGGGGGGCGCCCCCCCCCACCCCCCCCCGCCCCGCCCC
>Ga0265314_10004751_pt1 | contig 12451 bp, 12 predicted proteins | sample 4126metaG_FD_203106 | JGI IMG/M metagenome (GOLD analysis project Ga0265314, IMG submission 203106) | Rhizosphere microbial communities from Carex aquatilis grown in University of Washington, Seatle, WA, United States - 4-1-26 metaG | ecosystem: Host-associated > Plants > Roots > Rhizosphere >... | reverse complement strand
CGCGGCTCAAGCGATGTTTCAAGATTATTTGAAATGAGGCGTGGAGCGACCCTCCCCTAGCGGCGGGGCGCGGGGCCGCCTAGCATGACGGCCAGAGCACGTTGCCACATAAACAATAAGTAAAAAGCCTCTAGGGAGACCACCATGCGTCGTTCGATCGCTGCGGGAGTCCGCTCACTTTTTGCCATCGCGTTGTTGACGGGCGCGGCCCATGCCCAGACCCTGACCGGCAAGGTCAGCGCCGAGCAAGGCGCGCTGGAAGGCGTGCTGGTCAGCGCCAAGAAGGAGGGCTCCAATATCACCGTCACGGTGGTGAGCGACAAGGACGGGCGCTACAGCTTCCCGGCCGGCCGGCTGACGCCGGGCCAATATGCCATGAGCATTCGCGCCGTCGGCTTCGACCTCGACAACGCCAAGCCGGTGACGATCGCGGCGGGACAGACCGCCACCGCCGATCTCGCTTTGCGCAAGACCGAGGACCTATCGTCGCAACTGACGAACGCCGAATGGCTCGCCAGCGTCCCCGGAACCGACAAGCAGAAGGACCAGCTGCTCAACTGCGTCGGCTGCCACACGCTGGAGCGGCCGCTGCGCTCGGTGCACACGGCCGACGAATTCATGATGGCGACGCTGCCACGCATGCAGAGCTACGTGAACCAGAGCATTCCGGCGCATCCGCAACTGCGCAAGGCCGAGCGCCTGGCGGAGGAACGCGGCGACCAGCGCGTGCAGATTTTCCGCGCCAACGCCGAATATCTCGCCAGCATCAATCTGAGCACGCGGGCGGAATGGAATTTCGAACTCAAGACGCTGCCGCGGCCGGCCGGCAAGGCGACGCGCGTGATCTACACCGAATACGATCTGCCGCGCGAGACCATCGAGCCGCATGACGTTGTCGTCGATGCCGACGGCATCGCCTGGTATTCGAGCTTCGGCGAGCAGAATATCGGCCGGCTCGATCCGAAGACCGGCAAGGTCACGGAATTCCCGATTCCGCTGCACAAGCCGGACTTCCCGACCGGCGGCTTGGGCCTGCGCTTCGATGCCGACAACAATCTGTGGCTCGGCAACATGTACCAGGCCACCGTCGTCAAGTTCGACCGCAAGAAAGAGACGTTCCAGTTCTTCCCGCTGCAAGGCGACAAGAACATCGACGCGGCGCAGATCAACATGGTCAGTCCGCTGCGCGCAGGCGTCGACGGCAAAATCTGGGCGCAGAACAACGGCTTTGCCGGCATCCACCGGCTCGATCTCGCCTCCGGCACGTTCGAAACCTTCGAGCCGTTCAAGGGCGCCAAGGAACCGCACAACATCTACGACGTCGTGCCGGACTCGCAGAACAACGCCTACTTCACCGACTTCCGCCAGCGCCACATCGGCCGCCTCGACGCAAAGACCGGCGAGGTCAAGCTGTTCGAAATCCCGACGCCGGCCTCCGCGCCGCGCCGCGGCTCGATGGACGCGCAGGACCGGCTGTGGTTCGGCGAATTCCGCGGCGACCGCATCGGCATGTTCGACACCAAGACCGGGCAGTTCAAGGAATGGCCGGTAGCGCCTCGCTGGTCGGCGCCCTATGACGTCGTGCTCGACAAGAACGAGGAGGCCTGGACCGGGTCGATGACCAGCGACCAGGTGACGCGGCTCAACACCAAGACCGGCGAGGCGGTCAATTATCTGTTGCCGCGCAAGACCAATATCCGGCGCGTGTTTGTCGACAATTCAACGACGCCGGTGACCTTCTGGGTCGGCAGCAACCACGGCGCCTCGATCGTCAAGGTGGAGCCGCTGGACTAGCGGCTCGGGTCAGAACGCGGCGGCGGTCTGCGTGCCGCCGTGCTGCTCCAGCGACTGCAGCGCGTGCAAAGCGGTCGCGGCCTGGCTGTTGAGATCGGCGAAATCGATGGCCTCGGGCTCGGCCCGCTCCGGGGCGGCGGGCTTGTACGTCAGGCTGGCAAAGGCGACGGCAATCACCAGCATTGAGAATAATTGGACTTTCATAGTCGGTCCTCAGGCGCATTCTGCGCAATTGGACCATAGGCGACGCCTATTTAAATGCGGCAAAACTATATCGAACATCTGCCGCGATTCCTTTCAGCGGTCATTAACCTTGGCGGTGCACAGCGGCGCGCCCTGCTATATATAAGCGCCATGAAGGACGAGCCCGACAGCTACCTCATCAAGCCAAACCCGCACGATCCGCGGCTGACCGAGCGCGTCTCCGGCATCGACCAGACCGGGGCCAAGATCGACACCTCGGTGACAGTCGAGCGGGCGCTCACGATCTTCCTCAACAGCCAGGAAATCGTGACGGCGATGACCATCGGCGATTATCCGGATTATCTGGCGGTCGGCTATCTGCTCAATCAGAACATGCTGCTGCCGGATGACGTCGTGACCGGCGTCGACTACGACGAAGAACTGTCGGTCGTCGTCGTGCGCACCAAGCGCAAGACCAACTACGAAAAGAAGCTGAAGAAGAAGGTGCAGACCTCGGGCTGCGCTCAGGGCACGGTGTTCGGCGACCTGATGGAGGCGCTGGAGGGGGTTTCCTTGCCCGCCACCCAACTGCGCACGTCGTGGCTCTATGCGCTGACGCACAAGATCAACACCACGCCGTCGCTCTATCTCGAGGCCGGCGCCATCCATGGCTGCGTGTTGGCGCATGAGGATAAGCCGCTGGCCTATATGGAGGACGTCGGCCGCCATAACGCCGTCGACAAGATCGCCGGTTGGATGTTCAAGGAGAAAGTGTCGCCGAGCGACAAGATTTTCTACACCACTGGGCGGCTCACGTCGGAGATGGTGATCAAGACCGTGCGCATGGGCATTCCGATTCTGATTTCGCGCTCGGGGTTTACGGCGTGGGGCGTCGAACTGGCGCGCAAGGCCAATTTGACGCTAATCGGTCGCGCGCGGGGCAAGCGTTTCGTCGCGCTGGCGGGCGAGGATCGCATCGTGTTCGACCAGGATATCGATCAGGTCGCGGAAGAAAGCTCCAAGCACCGGCGCAAGGCGGCGGTCGGCGATGAGTGACATCCCCCCTCCGCCCACCCTCGGTCTCGTGCTTGCCGGCGGCTTGGCGCGCCGCATGGGCGGCGGCGACAAGGCCCGCATCAAGATCGGCCGCTCGACCATCCTCGACCGCGTGCTGGCGACCTTGTCCGGGCAATGCGTCGACATCATCATCAACGCCAATGGCGATCCCGCGCGTTTTGAAGACACCGGCTGCGTTGTGGTGCCGGACAACGTGCCGGGCTTTGCCGGGCCGCTGGCCGGTATTCTCGCCGGGCTCGACTGGCTGGCGGCGCAGAACAACGGCGTCGAATGGCTGCTGAGCGTGCCGGGCGACTGCCCGTTTCTGCCGGACGATCTGGTCGAGCGGCTACATGAGGCGCGGCGCCAGATGGGCGCCGGCGTGCCGCTCGCTTGCGCGCGCTCTGGCGAATGGCGTCATCCGGTCGTCGGGCTGTGGCCGCTGGCGCTGCGCGCCAACTTGCGCAAGGCGCTGGTCGACGAGGACCTGCGCAAGATCGAGGTCTGGACCGCGCGCCACGGCGTCGCCATCGCCGAATGGCCGGATCAGCCGATCGACCCGTTCTTCAATGTCAACACGCCGGAAGACGCCAAGCGCGCCGAGCAATTCACGGGCTGACGACGACCGCCTCGCCGAAATCCGGCACGCGGAAATCGAGCGGCGTGGCGCGGGCTGCCAGCGTTTCGTGCAAAATGCGTCGCGCCTCGCCATAGCCATCATCGGCCAGCCGGAAGGTGTCGAAGTGGATCGGCAGCGACACGTGCGACTGCAGCGTCTCGGCGGCGGCGACGGCCTGCTGCGGCGACATGTGCACCGGCGCCATGAACCAGTGCGGCAGATAGGCGCCGATCGGCAACAGCGACAATGTCATTGGCCCGAAACGTTCGCGGACCGCCGCGATGTGCGGGCCGTCGCCGGTGTCGGCGGCAAAATAGATAAAGCCTGCCGGCGTCTCCAGCACGAAGCCGCCCCACAAGGTCTCGTTGCGGTCGAACGGCGTGCGCGCGGAGAAATGCTGCGCCGGAACGTAGGTGGCGACGATATGTTCGTTGAGGCGATGCGATTGCCACCAGTCGAGTTCGGCAACCTGCGGCGACGGCACGATGCGGCCGACTTTCAGGCCGGTGAACACGCGCGGCCGGTCGCGGCGGTGCAAGGCCGCCAGTGTCACCCGGTCGAGATGGTCGTAGTGGCTGTGGCTGAGCAGCACGACATCGATCGCGGGTAGATCCTCGAACCGGATGGCCGGGGGCTGCACCCGGCGCGGCCCTGCCCAGGATACGGGGCTTGCCCGCTCCGACCAGACCGGATCGGTCAGGATGTTCAGCCCGCCGACCTGCAACAGCACCGTGGCGTGGCCGATCAGGGTCGCGCGAATGCCGTCGCTGATGCGCGCCGCCGGCTTCGGCCCGATGGCGGCAGGCACCTGCTTCGGCCACGGCGGCGGCTTGCGCGTCGCGAACCAGCGCAGCACGTCGAACGAGCCATGCGGCGCGTGCTGAACGAAATTGTGAAAGCGGCCATCCTTGCGGGGCGCGGGGCCGAACATGTCACGCGAAGTTTCCTTCACCCGACCAGCGCCGCGTACGACAGAAAGCCGACACGGTCGCCGGCGGAAATCGACGTCACGTCCTCGGGAAATTCCAGCAGCCCGTCGGTCTCGGTGAGCGACGTCAGAATGCCGGCGCCGTCCTGCGGATGCTTGATCGCTTCGACCTCGCCGTCGGCGCCGCGGCGCAAGGCGACGCGGACATATTCGCGGCGATCCTTCTTTTTCTTGTAGGCGAAAGCGGCGCGCACCGGCAGCGCCATCAAGGTTTGCGGCCGCGCGCCGGACAGCCGCAGCAGCAAGGGCTTCACCACGCGCACGAAAGTGACGAACACCGCGACGGGATTCCCGGGAAGTCCGACAAAGGCGGCACCGGTGTTGGCCTCATAAGCCTTGCGTTGCGCGGCGCGGATGACGCCCATCGCCACCGGCCGGCCCGGCTTGATGGCGACGCGCCAGAACACCAGCGAGCCGATGCGCTCGACGGCGCCGCGCACGTGATCGGCCTCGCCGGTTGAGACGCCGCCCGAGGTGATGACGAGGTCGTGCCACACCGCAGCTTTTGCCAGCGCCGACGACAGCGCGTCGGCATCGTCGGCGAGAATGCCGAGATCGGTGACGACAGCGCCGAGCCGCTCCAGCAGTGCAGTCAAGAGATAACGGTTGGCGTCGTAGATCGCCGCGCCGTCGCGCGTGGCGCCCGGCTCGACGACTTCGTCGCCCGTGGAAAAGATCGCGACGGTCAGGCGGCGCCGCACGTCGAGCTCGGTGACGCCGAGCGCGGCGGCCAGCGCGATGTGCTGCGCCTCGAGTACGGTGCCGGCTGGCAGCACCACGTTGCCCGCGGGCACGTCCTCGCCGGCAAGCCGCCGGTTCGCGCCAAGCTTCAGGCCGCCCGGCACGGCGATGCTGTCGCCATTCTCAGTATTTTGGACCGTAACGTCCTCCTGCATAAAGACGGTGTCGGCGCCGGCGGGCATCGCCGCGCCGGTGAAGATGCGCACGGCCTGGCCGGGCTGGATGGCGGCGTCGGGACGGCGGCCCGCGGTGAGGCGGCCGGCGACGGCGAATGTGGTGTCGCCTTTGGCTTTGAGGTCGGCATGGCGGATGGCGTAACCGTCGACCGCGGAATTATCGAACGGCGGCAGATCGACCGGCGCCTTCAGGTCGGCGGCGGTGACGCGGCCGCGCGCGTTGCGCAACGGCACGCGCTCGGTCTGCGCCACCGGCTGGACGCGCTCCGCGATCAGCCGCTCCATGTCGGCGAGCGGCAGCAGCGGGCCAGAAAAGGCGAAGCAGTCGTCGGTGAGTTGCGCCATCGGTTTACCCGGAAATCTGGACGGCGTGTTCGAGCAGCAGATCGGCGACAGCGTCGATGTCGTTGAGGTCGATCACAGGAACCTTGGATTGCGGCAGGGCTGTGTCGCAGGCCACCGCGACGATATAGGGATCGTCGTGATGCAGCAGCGGCTTGTCGTTCGCGGCGCGGTGGATTTCGAGCTTCGGGAACGCATCGCGCTTGAAGCCTTCGACCAGCACCAGATCGACCGACGACATCTTGGCGACCAGGTCGGCCATGTTCCATTCTTCCTCGTCGCGCAATTCGTGAAGGATGGCCCAGCGCCGCGCCGACGAGATAATCACCTCGGTGGCGCCGGCCTCGCGGTGCATGAAAGAATCCTTGCCCGGCTTGTCGAGGTCAAAGCCGTGATGGGCGTGCTTGAGCGTCGATACGCGAAGGCCCCGCGCCGCGAGCCGCGGAATGAGCTTGGTGATCAAGGTGGTTTTGCCGGAGCCGCTCCAGCCGGCGAGGCCGATGATGCGCATGGTGGCCATGAATTCCAGGGCGTCCCCGAATGAGGGGTGACCTATAGCATGCCCGGCGGCGACCCGAGAAAGGCCAAATGCCCGATCAATTGGATCAAATGATTTCATGGCGGCTGGCGCCTCGCCCGGTCTTGTGCGCGCCATCGCCGTTACGAATAATCGTCCGGTTTCGCAACGACCGAGAGGCCCGCAATGCCGGCAATCAAACATATCCGGACCGGCACGCTGGATATCGCCTACGAGGAGAGCGGCCCGGCGAGCGGTGCGCCGGTGCTGCTCCTGCATGGCTGGCCTTACGACCCGCGCGTCTATGACGCCGTCCTGCCGCGGCTTAACCAGGCCGGCTGCCGCGCCCTCGTGCCGTACCTACGCGGCTTTGGACCGACGCGGTTTCTGTCCAACGCGACGTTGCGATCCGGCCAGCAGGCGGCGCTCGGTGCCGACATCAGGGATTTCATGGACGCACTGGCGATCGAAAGCGCGGCCCTCGTTGGCTACGACTGGGGCGGCCGCGCCGCTTGCATCGTTGCGGCGTTGTGGCCGCAGCGCGCCCGCTGTCTGGTGACCGGCAATGGATACAATATCCAGGATATTGCCCACGCCAACCTGCCGGCGGAGCCGGAGCAAGAGCATCGCTACTGGTACCAATATTATTTCCATACCGAGCGCGGACGCGCAGGGCTGACGCAAAACCGGCGCAAGCTCATCCGCCTGCTGTGGCGCCTCTGGTCGCCGAACTGGGATTTCGATGACGCCACGTTCGAGCGCTCGGTACCGTCATGGGACAATCCCGATTTTGTCGATGTGACGATCCAGTCCTACCGCCATCGCTATGGCAACGTGGCGGGCGATCCGGCTCTGGAAGCCATCGAGCGGCTTTTGGCGGCGCAACCGCCGATTCCGGTTCCGACGATCGTACTTCAGGGCGACGCGAACGGCGTCGTCCCGGAAACGTGGAGCAAATACCGCGACAAGTTTACCGGACCGGCGGAGCAGCGCGTGATTGCCCGCGTCGGCCATAATATTCCGGCGGAAGCGCCGGAGGCTGTCGCCGGCGCCGTGCTCGACTTGCTGGGCGCGCACGCGGCCTAGAGTTCGGCCGGCTGCATGCCTAACGCCGTAATGCGGGCGCGGACCGCTTCATCGGCCAAGGCGGCTAAAAACGCCTGCACCCCCGGCCGGTCGCGGCGCGCCTCGACCACCAGGAAATCGTAATGCTCGGGGGCCAACGGCAAGAAGCCGAGGCCGTAGAGCTTCGCCACCGGTTCGATGGCGACGCCCCAGTCGGCGCGGCCCTGGGCGACCGCGGCGGCGACCGCATTGTGCGACTTGGGCTGATTGGCGTAGCCGGGCGGCCGCAATCCCTTCGAGAGTTTGCCCTTGAGCAGCTGGTCGATCAGGACACGGGTACCCGCCCCGGCATTGCGGTTGACCATCAGCGCCGCCGGATCGGTCAGAACGGCCGCTACGGCTTCGCGGGCGTCGCGGCCCTCGAAGCGTTTGTCGCCAGGGCGGAACAGCACGCCCTGCATGCGCCGCCAGCCGGGCACCAGGCTTATACCCGGCGACACCAAATGAACGTTGTATTGGCCGCTCTTGGGATCGATCAGATGCACCGGCGCGATGTCGCATTCGCCGCGAGTGGCCGCGGCGACGCCGCCGAGGCTGCCGATCGCCAGCGTGCGCGCCGACAAGCCGCGCTCGGCCAGGCTGCCTACCACCACGTCGAGCGCGACGTCGTGGCTGCCCATGATGACGAGGTCCGGCGCCTTCGCGGCGCTGCCGATCAACGTGACGTCGACTTCGCTATCGGCGTCGAGCGACGAGGCGAGCGCGTCGATTTCGAGAAAACCGTCGGCCTGCGAGAAGCTGGTCACCGAGCCGGAGCCTTTGCCGGTCGGGAAGGCGAGAGCGCCCTGCTCGCTTTGGATCAGCGACACCAGCACGAATTCCTTGCGGCCCAACTCCGAGGCAATGCGCATCGGCACGCGGGCCTGCACGGTCTCGGCGGCTTCCGGCGCCAGACCGGCGAAAGCGCGGATGACCGGCGCAACAAAAGCGTGGAAGGTGAAGATCGCCGAGGTCGGAAAGCCCGGCAGCACGACGACCGGCTTGTTGCCGACGACGCCGAGGCACAGCGGCTTGCCGGGCTTGAGCGCCACGCCGTGCACCAGAATGCCGGGCTTGCCGAGCCGCGACACCACGCCATAGGACAGGTCGCCGGCGCCCTTCGAGGTGCCGCCGGACAGCACCACCATGTCGCTCGCCGCCAGCGCCGCGCGCACCGCCTCGTCGAGCGCCCTGTCGTCATCGGGAAAGGCGCCCATGGCCAGCGGGATGCCGCCGGCCTCGCTCACCGCGGCGGCGATGATGGCGCCGTTGCTGTCGTAGACGCTGGCGGGCCTGAGCGGATGGCCGGGTTCCACCAACTCATCCCCCGTCGACAGCACCGCGACCTTGGGCCGCCGCACCACGTCGATATGGGCCAGCCCGCTCGCCGCCAGCATGCCGATCTCGCGCGAGCCGATGCGCGCACCGCGCCGCAGCAGGGTTTCGCCGCGCGCGATGTCGAAGCCGGCATAGGATACGAACTGGCCGGGCGATACGGCGCGGCGCAATTCGATGCGCGGTTCGCGGCTTTCGATCAACTCGGTCTGCTCGATCATGACCACGGCATCCGCGCCACGCGGAATGACGCCGCCGGTCGCGATTGCCGTCGCCGTGCCGGCGGCAACCTCCAGCGCCGGCGCGTGACCGCAGGCGACGACCTCGCCGTTGAGGCTGAAAATCCTTGGCGCACCGTCGCTGGCGCCGACGGTGTCGGCGGCGCGCAGTGCGAAGCCGTCGACGTTGGAACGGTCGAAAGGCGGCGCGTCGACCGCCGCCACCACGTCATGCGCCAGCACGCGGCCGAGGGCGTCCGCGAGCAGCACCGTTTCCTCGCCGATCGGCGCCATGGTGACATGCGCGAGAAAGCGCGCGCGGGCCTCCTCCGCCGATACCACGTCGAGGAATTGCTCCTGCCGAGCCGCCGCGCGCACGCGCGCGATCAGGTCCGAGCTGTCGGCTTTGGGTTTCACGGCCACGGCTTCACCGCAACCGCGGCGCCTTCGGAATATCCCTCGCTGTCGGCCGGCACCAGAATCCAGCCGTCGGCACGCGCCAGCGACGATAGCGGCAAATATTTCGACGCCAGCGGCTCGGCCCTGTCGCCGCTGCGCCGCACCGGCACGACCTCGGCGAGGCCGACTGTCGACGTGACCTTGCGCGCCAAGGTCAGGGTTTCGATCGGATCGCGATCGCGGTGATGCAGCGTACCGGCCAGGCGCTCGAGGATGCGGCGGCCAACGGTCAACCAAACGCTGAGCGCGGCGTCGAGCCGTCCCGGCAGCACCAGCACCGGACACGCGCCGGCAAAGCCCAGCGCCGCGGTTTCGCCCGGCGTCAAAGCGATGCCGTGCGCGGCCAGCCGCGCCTCGCGCGCCAATATCTGCACGCTGTTGTCGTTGCGGCCGGTGCCGGTGCCGCCGATGACGACGATAAAATCGGCGGTTTCGGCGCCCAGCACGGCGCCGAGATCGCGGCTGGAGTCGTCGAGCCGCGCCGCGCCGCCGCCGCGCTCGATATCGGCCGCAATGAGACGAGCCGCCGCATTGACGATGCCGCTGCCGCGCAGCGGCAGCACGCGAACGCGCGGCTCGCGCACCGTGACGCGGGCAATGCCGGCGGCGTCGAAGGCCGCAATCGAGGTTAAACTCAGCACGTCGCCGGCACGTCGCATCGGGATGGTGGAATCGCAATCGCCGCCGGCCGCGAGCACGCCGTCGCCGGGATTGATGGTCATCAGCGCCTCGACGCGGCCATTCGCGAACTTGACGGCATCGAACGGCGCCACGCTGTCGGCGCCGATTGGCAGCGGCTGGCCGGTCTCGATGCGTTGCGGCGGCACCAGCAGCAAAGCCGGCGTATAACCGCCGGCGCCCAAGGTCGCGTCCGCGTCCAGCGCCCAGCCGTCGAGCATCGCCATCGCGACGTTCGGACGCGACCGCGCCATGGCGTCCACGGCCAGCGTGCGGCCCAGCGCCTTGCTCAGTTCGATCGTGCGCGGCGCTACCGGTTTGACGTCCAGATCGACCGTGGCGAGGACCTCGGCGAGCGGCGTCAGCCGTGCAATCGTCTGTATTGTGTCGGACGGCGCCGCCATAGGGACGTACTTGACCTGGTAGGCTTCGGAGATATCAGTCTACCTCATCGGGATCGCCGACAGGAGTGATGGTTTTGGCCGAAAAGACCATGAATTTGCGCGGTTTGAAATGCCCGTTGCCGGCGCTCCGCGTGCGCAAGACGCTGTCCGGCCTGCAGACCGGCGACCTGGTCGTAGCGGAATGCACCGACCCCTTGGCCGCGATCGATATCCCGAATTTGCTGCGCCAGACCGGCGACACGCTGGAAGCCAAGACCGAGGCGGACGGCGTGATGACGTTCCGGATTAGAAAGAAGTAGCGCCGCTCAATCGCAGCGAACGCTCTCAGCTCCCCGACAGGTTTTGCACCTCGGCAAAGAACATGTCTTGCCAGGTGGCGGGCGCCATCTTGATGATGCCCTGCTTGGCCATGAACTTGGCGAAGGTCAGCACATTGCTCGGCGCCATGTCGAAGGACGAGCCTGTGTCCTTGAGGATGGCAATCGTCTCGTCGAGGCTGACGTTGTCCTTGGAATGGTCGAGATAGATCTTGGCCGCCTCGGCGGGGTTCTGTCTGACCAGTTCCTGCGCCTCTTTCAGCGCCCCGATGAAGGCTTGATAGGTTTTAGGGTTGTCGCGGCGAAACCGCTCCGTCGCATAAGCGACCATGTAGGTCGCCGGCGCACCGAGGATGTCTTGCGCCGACGAAATGCGCCGGACTCCTTCTTTCTTCATTTCGATATTCTGGAACGGCGGTGCCGAGAAGTGATTGTTGATTTCGCCGGCCCCGGAAATCATGGCGGCGGCGGCGTCGCCATGCGGAATTTGCACGACCAGCCGGTCGAGGCGTCCGGCATTGCCGGCGCCCCAGATTTTTTCCGCCGCCATTTGCAACAGGATGGCATGCACCGACACTTTCAATGTCGTCACCGCGACGCGGTCCTTGTCGCCGAGGTCTTCGATCTTTTTGACGTCGGGATCGCGCGTTAGCAGGTATAGCGGCAGCGTCGACACCCCGCCGATGCCACGGACCGCGCTCGGCGATCCGGCGGCCTTGGCCCACAGCGTCACAAAGACGGTCGTGCCCGCGCTGACGATGTCGAGACTGCCCGATAACAGGCCGTCATTCATCGGACCGCCGCCGGGAAACTGGCGCCACGTCACCTTGGTGCCCGGAAGGCCTTCGGCGGCGAGATGCTTTTCCAGCAATTGCTTCTGCTGGACGATCACCATCGGCAAGGTGCCGATGCCGAATTGCGTCGCCATGTGCAGCTCGGAAACCTCGGCGCTGGCGGACGCCATCGGCGCCAGCGTCACGGCGCTCGCCAGAATCACTGATTTGAGCGTGACCTTCATCGCATCCTCCTTGTTGTGGTGCGGAGGCTTGGCGCCTCTCTCGTATGTTCGTGCGGCGGCGCCGTATCAGGCCGCCGCGGCGCGCAGGTCTTGCCGCAGCATCTGCATCAATTCGCGCACCGAGCCGAGATTTTCAAGATTGGCGACTTTGGCGATGATGCCATCCGCCGCCTGCGCCGAAATCCGCCCCTTGGCGTAAGTCCGCAGCTTGGTCTCGATCTGCGCCCGCGTCATGCGGTTTTCGAACGAGCCGCGCGGGAACTCGCACCGCTTGGCGATCTTGCTGCCGTCGGTGAGTTCGACGTTGACCGTCGCCTGCACGTCCTTGAGGCTCTCGTCGGCCTGGATGTCGATCAGCTCGGCGGCCGCCTTGCGGATGGCGGGGTCGTCGTAGCGCTCCGGCGTGAACTGGTCGAGCGTCAGTACGTGATCCTGAATGATGATCGCCGCGGTGTAATGCGCCGAAATCAGCGCGTCGAACTTGGCCTTGTACTTCGACAAT
>Ga0265314_10004750_pt1 | contig 12452 bp, 10 predicted proteins | sample 4126metaG_FD_203106 | JGI IMG/M metagenome (GOLD analysis project Ga0265314, IMG submission 203106) | Rhizosphere microbial communities from Carex aquatilis grown in University of Washington, Seatle, WA, United States - 4-1-26 metaG | ecosystem: Host-associated > Plants > Roots > Rhizosphere >... | reverse complement strand
GCGGGATCGAATTGCAGAAGCTCGATCAAATCGTTGCGGAACACGACCTTTCCCGGCGCGGTGGCGATGTTCTCGCCGAGCCGGAACGTGTCTGCTGACTGGCGGATGGAAAGCTGCCCACCGCCGCGATCCAGATCCTCCAGAAGGTTGTTGAGGCCCTTCACGAGATTTTCGCCGTTGCTTTGCAATGTTGCGCGCAGGACTTCCGGATTGGTGAGCACGAAATTGGTGGGTGCGATCGCATCCGCGAACTGCTTGGTGTAAAACTCGATGCGCCTCTTTGTCTTCGGATCGAGTTTTTCATCTGTCTTGGCGACTGTTTCCTGCATCCAGTTCGCCGTCAGCAGATAGCTTTGCTTGATGAAGTCGAAGACCTGGTTTTCCTGCCAGTCCTTGTCGCGAAAGCGTTTGTCGCTTGACGCGGGCGAAACACCCGGTTCGGGCTCGCCGCCCATCATGCGGCGCGCGGTGCGTTCCCAAAGGCCCATATAATCGCGCCAGAGCTGGAACTGGGCCTCCATCACCGCGGCCGGGTCGGCGATCATGCCGCGCAGCATCTCCGTGAACGCGCCGGTAATGTTCAGAGGATCTAGCGGTTGGCCATTGCCCGCTTTCGCCGCCTGGCGACGCAGGAAATCTGTCAGCAATTGCTGCGACCGGATGCCCACCTGCACCATGTTGCGCGCAAATGCTCCGGGATCGCCGATTTTATAGCCTTCGACCGCCCCCTGCGGCGGCGCGGAGGCGGTGGACGGGCCGTCTTTTGATCTGGCCATTTTCCGTTCCCTGAGCCGGGCCTTGATACCTTGCGATGTCACAGAACGGCAAGGTGAACGATCTTCGCCGCTCTCAACAGAATAATCGCATGGGGCGTTGATTTTGTTCGGACTTTCGCTTGGAAGCGGGGGTAGGGGCTTGTATAGAGAATCGAGGGCGCCTGCGCCGTTTCGAATTGCGGAACGCCGGGTGGTTGGAGGTCTTATGGAAGTCTCTCTTGTCGGCGTTGCTGGAAAACTGACGCGGCTTGGTGCGGTGGTCGCAATTGCCGCAACCCTTGGTGCCTGTTCGGTGATCCCTGACTGGCTGGGTGGGGATTCCGGCTCATCTTCCTCTTCGGATACCGCCGCACCTCCAGCAGACCAGAGCGCCGCGCCGGCCGGCACAACCGCTTCCGCAGACAATGGCCAGTTCCCAGACCTGGCGGACACGCCGGACCGTCCAGCGGCGCCATCCACCGCCGACGACCAAAAAAGGGTCGCCGACTCCCTCGCTGCGGACCGTGCCCGCCAGAACTACAGCGCTGACGCCCTGCGCGCCGGCACAGAACCGGCCGCCGCGCCGCCGGGCGCAGCACCGCCGCCAAATGAGGTGGCGGAAGTCGACACCGGCTCCAAGTCTTCCGCGTCGTCGGATTCCGACTCCGACAGTTCCTCGGATTCCGATTCGAATGCTGGGAGTGCGGCGCCCTCAACGGCACCCGCGCCAGCTCCGACGCCCGCTGCGGCACCGACCACGGCGGTTGCGAGCAGTCCAGCGCCGGTGGTACGGTCGGGAGGGCTTCCCGCCGTGCCAGCAAGCACGGTAAACGGAGCGCAATCGGTTTCCATGAGCGATGCCGCTCTGGGCTTCCAGCCGTCCAAGGCGCCACCGCTCGATTCGTCGGTCGCACAGTTTGTTCCCATGCCGATCATGGCCCGCTACCAGCAAACTGCGTCGATGGGCGGCGCGGCCGGCTTATCGGGCGCGCCTACTATAACGGACGGTCCCGCAGTTCCGGCGGTGCCCGGATCGCGGCCGGTGCGCGCGATGGGCGGGCCCGAACAGATGAGCGGCGCCGTTGTCGCCAATTTTGATGCCTTGCAGGGCGCCGCGGTGGGCCCGTCCGCGGCTTATTCGAACGCACAAGGCCTGCCGCCGGCCGCCGTTGTCGTTTTTCCGAGCGCGACCACCATCCTAAGCGCCGATGCGAAAATGCAGGTGCAATCCGCCGCCCAGTCCTTCAACGCGCGTGGCGGCACGGGATACATCCGTGTCGTCGGTCACGCCGCTGTTGCTTCGACCAAAATGTCGGAAGAGCGCAGGCTGCAAATCAATTTCGAGCGCTCGCAGGCGAGGGCCACTGCCGTGATGCGCGAGTTGATCAAGGATGGCGTTCCGGCGAACAAGATTCTGATCGATGCGGTGGGCGACTCGCAGCCTGTTTATAACGCTTCCGCAGAGGGCGAGGGCGGAAATCGCCGCGCCGAAATCTTCTTCCAGGGCTAACGCCGGAGAACCAGCGTGCGTGGGAGATTGACGCAGGAGAGCGTGCTTCGCGCCCTGCAGCTGCCCATCGCCGACCCGCTTGCGGAAGTGGTTGCTGTGGCGCTGCTCGCTCCGTTGCTGCTCAGCATCGCAATCTGGAACGGCTTCCCGCTCATTTTCTACGACACCGGCGCTTACATATTGCAGGGGCTGGGCCGTGAGTTCGTGGTCGAGCGCTCGCCGGTCTATTCTTTGTTTCTCAGCTATGGAGGCGGCGGCAAAAGCCTCTGGCTGATTGCGATCGTTCAGGTCTTGCTGACCGCTTTCGTGATGGTGGAGACGGCGCGTTGCGTGGCACCGAAAATGGGCATCGCCGCTTTCGCCGGTGTGGCCGTGGCACTCGTCGTGTTGACGGGATTGCCCTGGTACGCAGGGCAGATCGAGCCGGATTGCTTCACGGCGCTGACCGTTCTTTGCACCTATCTTTTGGCATTTCATTCGCGCGACCTGGGCGCGTTGCGCACGGCCGCAATATTTCTTATCGGTGCATTTGCGGCCGCAACGCATCCGTCCCACATCTTGCTCATCGTGGGACTGGTTCTGGTTGTCGCTGCCTTCAAGATCGTCAGCATCTTGCGTCATGGCATTGCGGGACTCCAACTCTCCAGCCTCGCGCTGCCATTGTTGAGCGTTTTGCTCGCTGTCGGCATGACTTTCGTCAGCAATTACGCACTGACCGGAAAGATCTTCTTCAATCGTGCTGGCAGCGTGTTCGTCTTCGCCAGCATGTTGCAGGATGGGCTGGTCATCCGGCTGCTGAACGACACCTGTCCGCAATCCGGCTACAAACTTTGTGCTTACAAAGATGATCTGCCCAAGACAGCGGAAGAGTGGCTGTGGTTTCCCGACAGCCCGTTCGCGAAGCTCGGCCATTTCACCGGAACCGCCGCGGAGTCCGAACGCATCGTTGACGACGTTCTCTCCCGCTATCCCGGTGAGTTCCTTTTCTCGACGATAGACGACACGGCCGAGCAGCTTATCGACTTCCGCACCGGCGATCAGATCGAGGCACAGGAATGGGTGCTGCATACCAACCTGGCCCGTTTCATTCCTCGCCAGATGACGGCCTATATGCAGGCGCGCCAGCAGAAGGGGAAGATCCGCTTCCACTATGTAAATGAGGTGCACTGGCCGGTGGCGGCGCTGGGGCAGATTGGGACGATGGCTGCGTTCGTAATGATGGTCCGGCGACGGCGCTGGAACTCGGCCATCTTTCTGGGCTTCGTAATGGCGGCGCTGCTCGGGAACGCGCTTATCTGCGGCGCGCTTTCCAACCCGCACGACCGTTATCAGTCTCGGCTCGTCTGGCTGCCGGTTTTCGCGCTCGCCTTGTTGGGGACGGAAGGGCGCTTTTCCTTGCGAGACCAGATAGAATCCGTCACTTAATCGGCCCTATGGCAACACCTGTCCGCATTGCGCCTTCCATCCTGTCGGCGGATTTTGCGCGCCTGGGTGCGGAAGTCGAAGCTATCGAAAACGCCGGGGCGGACCTCATCCATGTCGATGTGATGGACGGCCATTTCGTGCCGAACATCACTATCGGTCCGGCGGTGGTGAAAGCGTTGAAGCCGCATGCCAAAAAGCCGCTCGACGTACATCTGATGATCTCGCCCGTCGATCTTTATGTCGAGGACTTCGCGAATGCCGGAGCCGATGGCATCACCGTGCATCCCGAGGCCGGTCCGCACGTCCATCGCACGCTTCAGCTCATACGCAGCCTTGGAAAGAGGCCTGGCGTTGTCCTCAATCCCGGCACGCCCATCGATGCCATCGATAACGTGCTGGATCTTGTCGATCTGGTTCTCATTATGTCAGTCAATCCCGGTTTTGGCGGGCAGAGCTTCATCGCGAGCCAGCTGAAGAAAATCGAAGCTGCCGCCAACCGTATCGCCAAATCCGGCCGTCATATCGATCTCGAAGTGGATGGCGGCATCACGCCGGAGACGGCGAAATCGGCAATATCCGCCGGTGCCAATGTTCTTGTCGCCGGGACCGCCGTGTTCAAAGGCGGTCCGGAACGTTACGCAGCGAACATCGCAGCGCTTCGGGGTTGATGCGGGTGGCAGGGCGCGGACGACCGGTTCCGTTCAGTCTCTTTCCCGAAATCCTTCGGGCCTTTTGGCACCGGCTGATGACACCGCTTCGCGTGATGCGGCGGCGCAACTGGTTTTACCGCCGCCTGCTCAAAGGAAAACTGCCAGATCACGTGGTTTTCTACCCCTACGACGCGCTGCCCCGGCGTCTCGAAGACGCTGACGCGATGTTGAAGGGCCGGTTCAGGTTCGCCAGTGAAACCGTTGATATCACAGGAAAATGTGTATTCGATCTTCCGGCACCTTCGGGGAGATGGAAAAAGGGTCTGGATGAGTTTGTCTGGCTTCCGGCGTTGTCCTTGGCCGGAGGAGACGCCGCCCGCGATCTCGCGAAGGACCTGATCGCACAATGGATCGCCCGCAACACGCGCTATTCCGAACCCGCCATGCTGCCGCAAACGATAGCCCGGCGGTTGGCGAATATCTTTGCGCATGGGCGCTTCGTGCTGTCCAACTCCGACATGTTGTGGCGCTCCAGAATGTTCGTAAGCCTGCGGGAGCAAGCCAAGTTGCTGATGCGAATCGGCATCGAAGCGCCGGACGGCCTTCCCCGATTGGAGGTGGCCGCCGTGCAGGCGCTGGCCGGTGCCTGCCTGGAGGACAGCCCGAAGCGTCTGGCGCAGGGGCTGCAAAGATTGGAGGAGGAACTGGCGCGCCAGATTCTTCCTGACGGCGGGCATATCACGCGTTCTCCCGAAGCCTTGGCGCATGCCTATCGCCATCTGGTGATGGTCATGGACGCGATGCAGGCGATCGATCAAGACGTGCCACATCCAATCCGCAGCGCGCACGACCGCATCGCGCCGATGCTTCGCTTCTTCCGCCACGGCGACGGCGCACTGGCGCTGTTCAATGGGGGATGTGAGAGCGATGCGCGGATGATCGCGGCGCTGCTCGCACGTGACGAGGTGCGCGGACAGCCTTTCGCGCACGCGCCCCACTCCGGCTACCAACGCATGGCGGCGGCCAGGACGCTCGCGATCATGGATTGTGGCAAGCCGCCGGAGGGCATTCACGCCAATGGCGCGCATGCGGGCGCGCTGTCATTCGAATTCAGTCACGGACCGCATCGTGTCGTGGTCAATTGTGGCGCCGCGGGATCACGCAACCCGCGCTGGGACACAGCAATGCGCGCGACCGCTGCCCATTCGACCGTTACGATGAACGACACCTCTTATGCCGGAGTAATCAATGAAGGTTTTGCCCGCGATCTGATCGGCCCGCGGCTCGTGGGCGAGCCGTTCGCGGTGGAGACCAGCCGCCGCGAGACGCCGCAGGGCGCCATCGTCGAAGCGCGGCATGAGGGCTATGTCCGTGACTTTGGTGTGGCGCACGAACGGACGCTATCGCTGTCGCCGAATGGGCTCTCCCTGAGCGGCGTGGATCGGCTGGTTCCGAAGGGAAATATACGGCGCCCGCGCGAGGGAGTGCCGTTTGCGGCGCGCTTTCACGTCCATCCCGATGTACGGGTGTCGCCGAGCCAAGGCGGCGGCATTCTGCTCAAATTGCCCAATGGCGACGGCTGGCGCTTCCGTTGCGGTGGGGCTCAAATTTCCATCGAGGAGAGCGTCTATCTCGGCACCGACATGGTGCGAAAAGCCGAACAGATCGTCCTTCTGGGGGCTATGCGGAACGAGCCAGTCGAAATCGGCTGGATGTTCGAGCAGATCAATCTGGCCTGAGCAAACGGCCGCGAAACCACGCCGCGTTGCCAGGCTGGCGGCGGTTTGCTAAGCAAAATCAGCGCTATATCAGTGGCAGGGATTCGATGGTCCAGTTCAGATTGCCCAAGGAAAGCCGCATCAAGAAGGGCAAGGTCTGGCCCGCCCCTACGACCGCCAACGGCAAGAAGCCCAAGCGCACAAAAGATTTCCGGGTCTACCGCTACGATCCCGATGCTGACGGGAATCCACGGGTCGACACCTATCGCGTCGATCTCGACAATTGCGGCCCGATGGTTCTGGACGCGCTTATCAAGATCAAGAACGAGATTGACCCGACACTGACCTTCCGCCGCTCCTGCCGCGAGGGCGTGTGCGGCTCCTGCGCGATGAACATCGGCGGGCTGAACACATTGGCCTGCACCAAGGCGATTTCGGATGTGTCCGGCTCGGTAAGCATCTATCCGCTGCCGCACATGAAGGTCGTCAAAGATCTTGTGCCGGACATGAACAATTTCTACGCGCAATACGCGTCCATCCAGCCCTATCTTCAGACCAAGACACCGACGCCGGAGAAGGAACACCCGCAATCGCCGCAGGATCGTTCCAAGCTGGACGGTCTCTACGAATGCATCCTGTGCGCCTGCTGCTCGGCGTCTTGCCCCAGCTATTGGTGGAATCCGGAGCGCTATCTAGGCCCGGCGGCGTTGCTGCAATCCTATCGCTGGCTTGCGGACAGCCGCGATGAGGCGACTGGCGAGCGGCTCGACAACCTCGAAGATCCGTTCCGGCTCTACCGCTGCCATACCATCATGAACTGCGCCAATACCTGCCCGAAAGGCCTGAATCCCGCAGAAGCGATTGGTGAGATCAAGCAGATGATGGTCAAACGCGGCGTTTGACATTCACGCCGTGGCGCGCGCCGCTACCGCCGCGTTAATGCCAGCCTTCACGCGCAACGCGCGCCAGGCGACTGCGCCCGCGGCCTGCGTCATGCGACCATTGGGGTCCGCACCAACGGCCTTGGCAATCATCTGAACCAGTTTGCGGACGTGGTGGCGCTGATAGAGCGTCAGCGATTTGGCGTAATAGGCGCGAGCGAATTCCTCACGCTTGTAAGGTTCGCTGGGCGGGATGTTGGCGGCGTAAAACGCGTAGGCCAGCTCGTCGTCGTCGGACTCGTTCACGCGGGTCAGCGCAACGATCAGCTTGCGCCAGAAGGGCAGGTCCGGCTCGTCCAGGGACTGAAGAGTCTCATAGAAGAGTTTGTAATGCCTGAATTCATCGGCGGCGATGCGGCCAGCGACCTCCTTCAGCACCGGCTCTTCGGCCGCTTCGCGGATAGCGCTGTAGAAGGAGGAGGTACCCGTCTCCACGACGCAGCGTGCGACCATTTCACCCCGGCGGCTGCCGCGCACCGAGATCGTCTCGTCGCTGAAGAATTGTGGGGCCTTGTACCCCTCCCGGAAGCGCGCAAAGGCGGCTTTGAAATCGAAAGAAGGGTCGGCCATTTCCGCCCAGCGGCCGAGCGCCAGACCGTGTTGCGTCTCCTCGATACCCCAGTGATCGATGCTGGCGAGGATGTCGGCGCCGGAGTCCTTGAACACGCGCTTGAGGTAGGTGACATAGTCGGGGGCGTTGTATTCCACCAGCGAGGCGGCTTTCACAGCCTGGAGCAGGCCGGGCTCGACCTTGGAGGCGTCGAATTTCGACCACCGGACGTCATCCAGTTTCCAGCCCGCGGAATAGACAATACCGTCTGACATTCAAAGCCCTTCTGCCTCTGCGGTTATATCGCCGCAGATTCAGTTTGTTTATACCAAAGGGAGTCGCTAGGGGGGAACCCGGCAAAGGCCTGCAAATCGCCGCTGACGGCGATTTAAGGTTGTAATTGTCGTGGCCTGTTACGCTTTTAGAACGCGGATTTGACCAGACGCAGGTCGTCGAGCGATTCCGAGATGCGGGCCCGTTCTGCTTCCGACTTGGCGGCGATGAGGTCTTCCTCGGTATCCTTGATGCGCTGATCGAGGACCGCGATGTCGAATTCCTCCATGGGGATCGCTTCCTCGGCGAGGACGACGATCTTGCCCGGATTGATTTCCGTGAAGCCGCCGCGGATGAAGAAGCGGCGATCCGTGCCGTCCTTCTGCACGTCGATCATGCCGGCGCGCAGGGTGGAGACGAGCGGCATGTGGCCGGCCATCACGCCCATATAGCCTTCCGCGCCGGGCACGGTGACCATATCGGCTTCTTCAGAGAGAAGAAGCCGTTCCGGCGAAACGAGGTCGAAGGCGATCTTATCAGCCATGTTTACGCTGCTTCCGCCGCCATCTTCTGGGCCTTGGCAACGGCATCTTCGATGGTGCCAACCATGTAGAACGCCTGCTCCGGCAGATGATCATATTCGCCGGCGACGAGACCCTTGAAGCTCTTGATGGTGTCTTCAAGCTTCACGGTGATACCCGGCACGCTGGTGAACACTTCGGCGGCGAAGAAGGGCTGGCTCAGGAAGCGTTCGATCTTGCGCGCGCGCGCGACAGTGATCTTGTCGTCTTCCGAAAGCTCGTCCATGCCGAGAATGGCGATGATGTCCTGCAGCGACTTATATTTCTGCAGGATCGACTGCACCTGGCGCGCGACCGTGTAGTGTTCTTCGCCGACGATGCGCGGGTCGAGCAGGCGCGAGTTGGAGTCGAGCGGATCCACCGCCGGGAAGATCGCCTTTTCGAACACAGCACGCGACAGAACGGTCTGTGCGTCCAAGTGCGCGAACGAGGTAGCAGGCGCCGGGTCGGTCAAGTCGTCGGCTGGCACGTAAATCGCCTGCACTGAGGTGATCGAACCCTTGGTCGTTGTGGTGATGCGTTCCTGAAGCTGGCCCATGTCAGTGGCCAGCGTCGGCTGGTAGCCCACCGCCGAAGGAATACGGCCCAGAAGCGCCGACACTTCCGAACCCGCCTGCGTGAAGCGGAAAATGTTATCGACGAAGAACAGCACGTCCTGGCCCTGGTCGCGGAAATATTCGGCGACGGTGAGGCCCGACAGCGCCACGCGCGCGCGCGCGCCCGGCGGCTCGTTCATCTGGCCGTACACGAGGGCGCACTTGCTGCCCTCGGTCGAGCCGGACTTCGGGTCCGTGTTCACGCCGGACTCGATCATCTCGTGGTAGAGGTCGTTGCCTTCGCGCGTACGCTCGCCGACGCCGGCGAACACGGAGTAACCGCCGTGGTTCTTGGCGATGGAGTTGATGAGTTCCTGGATGAGCACGGTCTTGCCGACGCCGGCGCCGCCGAACAGACCAATCTTGCCGCCGCGCGCATAGGGCGCAAGCAGGTCGATGACCTTGATGCCGGTGACGAGGATCTGCGCTTCCGTCGACTGTTCCGCGAAGGATGGCGCTTCCGCGTGGATCGGGCGGCGCTCGGTGAACTTCACCGGGCCGGCTTCGTCCACCGGCTCGCCGATGACGTTGATGATACGGCCGAGCGTTCCCAGACCAACGGGAACGGAGATCGGCGCGCCGGTGTCGCTGACCTTCTGGCCGCGGACCAGACCTTCGGTCGCGTCCATCGCGATGGTGCGCACCGTGCTTTCGCCCAGATGCTGGGCCACTTCAAGTACGAGGCGGTTGCCGTTGTTGTCGGTCTCCAGCGCGTTTTGAATGGCCGGCAGGTGGCCCTCGAATTGCACGTCCACCACGGCCCCGGTGACCTGGGTCACGCGGCCGAGTCTATTGGTATCTGTCATCGCGTTCATGGCGGTGTCCTTCACTTCCACTGTCATCACCGGCATCGCCGGTGCGTTTGGTTCATCTTCGATCTCGACGGCGACCGCCTCGATCACATCCGGCGCGGACAATGCTTGCTGCATTGGCCTTCTGCCGAACAATCTCATCACCAGCGCGATAAGGTATTTGATGCTCTGCCACATCGCCGTCCCCGCGACCCAAACCGGTCAAGGCTAGGAGAGGGGGGTGACACTGTGTTGAACGCCTTATCGCGCCGTATTTGTCTCCTTTAGAGCGCTTCCGCGCCCGAAATGATTTCGATCAGTTCCTTGGTGATCATCGCCTGACGCGTGCGGTTGTAGACGAGCGTCAGCTTGTCGATCACATCGCCCGCGTTGCGGGTCGCGTTGTCCATGGCGCTCATCTTCGCGCCCATCTCGCCCGCCGCGTTTTCCAAGAGCGCGCGGAACACCTGTACGCTCACATTGCGGGGCAGGAGGTCGGCGAGAATTTCGCCTTCGTCGGGTTCGTAGTCATAGACGGTGCTCGTCGCGGGCGCGGCACCGGCTTCGATGGTCGCCGGAATGATCTGCGTGGCGGTGGGTACTTGGCTGATGACAGACTTGAAGTTCGAATAGAAAATCGTTGCCACATCAAACTCACCGCGCTCGAAACGGGCGAGGACGTCGCGGCCGATGTTCAGCGCATTGCTGAAGGCAATCTGCTTGATGCCCATGAAGTCGAAGGATTCGACAATTCGGTCGTTGTGCTGGCGGCGAAGTTGATCGCGTCCTTTGCGACCGACAGTGATGATCTTCACGTCCTTGCCGTCCCGTAGAAGCTTTTCGATATGCTGACGGGCGAGCCGTACGATGTTGGTGTTGAACGCGCCGCAAAGGCCGCGGTCGGCGGTCGCCACGATCACCAGATGGCGGCGGTCGCTGCCGGTGCCGACAAGAAGCGGCGAGGCGCCGGGGTTGTCCTTCATGCCGCTGGCGAGATTGCCGATGGCGGCGCTCATTTTCTCGGCATAGGGGCGCGCGGCTTCGGCGGCTTCCTGTGCGCGGCGAAGCTTGGCGGCGGCGACCATCTGCTGTGCCTTGGTGATCTTGCGGATCGCCTTGACGCTCGCGATGCGGTTACGGAAAGATTTTAAGCTGGGCATCTAGGCGTTCCCGGCGAGGCTCTGCAGGTTCGCACGCAGCACCATGTGCGGATAAACCTGTTCGAGCGAGATGTTGCGCTTGGAGATCATTTCTTCCACGGCGCGGGTGGCGCCGGGGCAAGTGGGTTCGGTGGCGTCGTCGTAGACAAGATAGCCGCCCGGCGCGAGAACATCCCAGACGGTGTTCTGCGCATAGGTGACGGCCTCGTACAGAACCACGTCGATATGCGCGAGGCCGAAACTGCCGGCCTTCTGATAAACGCCCTTTGCCGTGTCCTGGATCAGGCCTTTCACGAACTCGACATTGTCGAGGCCGTTCTGGTCGGCGGTGAAGCGGATGATGTTGAGATTGGTGTCGGCGAAATCGTCCGGCGGCGGCAGATCAAGACCGAACTTGCCTTCCGGCATGCCTTCGAATGTATCAAGCGCCCAGACGCGGGCACCGGGATAAAGCTCCTTCAGCAACGTCGCCATGAACAGCGCGCAGCCGCCGCGATAGGTACCGTATTCGATAATGTTTTGGGATTGCAGATGCGGCAGGAAGAACCTGATGAGCAGGAACAGGTCCATCAAACGCTCTTCTGTCACCATCGTGCGCACTGGGTGGGTGCGTGCCATGGTGAGCGCCTTGCGGAACAACGGATCGTTCCAGACCTTCTCTGCCAGGTCGCCATGCGCCAACCCTGCGCCACGCTGATAGCCGTCATACGGACAGCAGCCACGGTCCACCACGCGCGCCATGTCGAGCGCCGGCAACGCCGCGAGTGGCGTCGTCGGGGGAACCAACCGCCGCTTGAGGTGATGCACGACTCTGTCAGCGAGACCGGCCACGGAGCGTTCCTTAGGCGAAGCTTGCGGCGAAGCTGTCGAGTGTCGACTTCAGCTTGGCTTCGGTGTCGGGCGTGATCTGCTTGTCCTTGCGAAGCGAATCCAGGATTTCCGGATTTTTCGAACGGATGCTGCGCAACAGTTCCTGCTCGAATTTTCCGACCTGATTGACCGCAATCTTGTCGAGATAGCCGCGCACGCCGGCATAGATCGAAATCACCTGTTCCTCGACCGGCATCGGCGAGAACTGCGGCTGCTTCAGAAGCTCGGTGAGGCGTGCGCCGCGGTTGAGCAGGCGCTGCGTCGCTGCGTCGAGATCGGAGCCGAACTGGGCGAACGCCGCCATTTCGCGGTATTGCGCCAGCTCCAGCTTGATCGAACCGGCAACCTGCTTCATCGCCTTGATCTGCGCCGACGAACCTACGCGCGAAACCGAGATGCCGACGTTCACCGCCGGGCGGATGCCCTGATAGAACAGATCGGACTCAAGGAAGATCTGTCCGTCGGTAATCGAGATCACGTTGGTCGGAATATAGGCCGACACGTCATTGGCCTGGGTTTCGATGACCGGAAGCGCCGTGAGCGAGCCGCCGCCGAAATCATTGTTCATCTTCGCTGCGCGCTCGAGCAAACGAGAGTGCAGGTAGAACACGTCGCCCGGGTAGGCTTCGCGG
>Ga0265314_10004749_pt1 | contig 12456 bp, 12 predicted proteins | sample 4126metaG_FD_203106 | JGI IMG/M metagenome (GOLD analysis project Ga0265314, IMG submission 203106) | Rhizosphere microbial communities from Carex aquatilis grown in University of Washington, Seatle, WA, United States - 4-1-26 metaG | ecosystem: Host-associated > Plants > Roots > Rhizosphere >... | reverse complement strand
GGAGCGCTGGCCATAGGTGCTGGTGCTCTGGATGACGGAGCGCTCGCGGGTGAAGTCGCGGAGCTCGCTGCCGAGCAGGCGATAGAGCGAATCGTCGAACCGCATGACGTTGAGCGGCGCGACGATGCGGCCGTGCTCGACCCAGAAGGTCGCGAAGCGGGTCATGCCGGTGACGCGGCCGTTCGCACGGTCGGAGAAATTGAGATACCAGAGGTTGCTCACGTAGATGCCGGTGTCGAGCGCGGCGAGGACGTCGCTTTCGGGGAGGGCACCAGGCTCGACGTCGGCGGACGCGAGCGTCTCTTCGGCGCCGGCGTTCGCGACGATGCCGTATTCGCGTGCGGTGCGCGGGCTCACGAGCGCGCCGGCATGACGGCCAAGGGCGACGAGGTCGACGCTCGGCGGTTTCTCGAAGCCGACCTCGTCGAACGCGGGCGCGAGCCCCTCCGCGGTGCGTTCGCGCAGGGTGAAGCGCGGAGAAAAGCGCGCTTCGCCGTCGGCGAGCCGCTGGAGCGCGCTCGTCTTGGTGCGCTGCGCCTTCGCCGAAACGCCGCCCCAATTGAACAGGAGCACGAGCTCCGAAAGCGCCGCGGGCGACAAGTAAGTCCGGTAATTGCCGGGCTCGACGGTCTTCGCCGGGCGCGCGAGGTGCTCGAGCTGGGCTCGCGCCGCAGCCATGCGGGCGCGGAGCTCCGCAACGTCGAAACGCGAGGTCGCATACGAGTTCGAGACGGCCTTGTCGGTCGATTGATAGAGCGACCAATCGAGTTGAAAGCTCGACACCTCGTGGAAATGACGGTGTCCGAGCGAGCTCGCGAACCCGCGCTGGATCGGACCCGAGGCGTAGATGCCGACGAGGTCCGTCCCTTCGCCGCCGCCGAGCACCGTGGACAGCGCGACGTCGGGAGACGGCAGCGTGCCCGGGTCGACTCGGTCCGAACGCGACGGCTCGGTCGAATAAAGGAGAAATGGATCCTCGGGGAGCGCCGCGAGCCCGTCTTGCATGGAGCGCACGGACGCCGTGACCTGGGCGCGATCGACGTCGAGCTCGCCGGAGAGCGACAGGGTCGTCGAATCGCGGCGGCCGCCCTCCACGAGCGATAGCGTCAAGTTCCCTTGTCGGATCGTCATCGCTTGACGGACCTTGGCGCGGTTCAGGCGCACGAAGTCCGACTCTTCGCCGGCATAGTTGGCAAGGAGCACCTGTTTTCCGGTGAGCGAACGCGCGCCGTGCTCGGTGAGCGCGTAAAAGGCGTCGCGGGCGCGGCTCACTGCTCGGCTCCGAAGACGTCCACGCCGGTGAACTTGCACGGCGGGCTCGCGTGACCCACGCGGATGACCTGGTTCGGCTCGCCCTTGCCGCAGAAGGGCGTTCCCATGACCTCGACGGTCGACGGATCGCCGACCATGGCGAGCGAACGCCAGAAATTGGCAGAAATACCGCGATAATTCGGATTTCGAACCACCTCGGCGAGGCGCCCCTTGCGGATGCGCCGGCCCCACTCGCACCCGAACTGGAACTTGTTCCGCGAGTCGTCGATCGACCACGACACGTTGGTACGAAGGAGAACGCCGTCGTCGGTCGACGCGATCATGTCGTCGAGCGACGACGTGCCCGCCTCGACGTTGAGGTTCGACATGCGATCGATCGGGGGCCGATTCCAGCTCGACGCGCGCGCCGTGGCGACCGACGGCATCTGCGCGCGAGCGCCGGACACCGTGCCGCCGAGAGGCCGGAGGAGCACCCCGCCCTTGATGAGATAATGCTTCTCGGCGAGCGCGCCGTCGTCGTCGTGCGCGAACGTCGCGAACTCTTCCGGGCGCGTCGGGTCGTACGTCACGTTCAAGAGCGACGAGCCGTACGCGTACGAGCCGAACATGTCGAGGGTGACGAAGCTCGTTCCCGCGTAGTTCCGCTCGTCGCCGAGGATGCGATCGAGCTCGATGGGATGCCCGATCGATTCGTGGATCTGAAGCATCATTTGATCGGGCATGAGCACGACGTCGTACTTGCCGGTCGGGCAATTCGGCGCGGCGAGGAGTTCGAGCGCCTCTTCCGCCGTGCGCCGCCCGGCACCGGAAAAACCGGCGCGAGAGAGCACCTCGAGGCCGCCTTGCTGGCAAAACCCGTTGTAACGGCCGCCCCACGAGCGCGTCTGCGAGAGGCTGCCTTCGTGCGCCGTCACGTGCAGACCGGGGACGGTGAGCAGAAATTCCTGAGTGGACTCGGCGCCGCCGGCGGTTACCAGCAACTGCCGGACGTGCGTCGTCCAGAGGCTCGCAGCCCAGTCGACGATGCGCGGATCGATCTTCGCCGCACGCGACTCCGACAGCAGCAATTCGAGTCGCTCGGCCTTCGACGCGGGCACGGGCCGCGTCACCGGCGACGCGTACGCGCCGCGGAGCGCCGGCATCGCAGGCGTGCGTCCGCCGAAGACGCTATTCGCGCCGGTCGAGCGCGCCCAATCGCGCGCGCGGGAGATCGCCCAGGAGAGCCCCGCGTCGGACAGATCGCTCGTCGCGGCGTAGCCGAGGCCGCCGCCGTCCATCACGGTGACCATCGCGCCGCGATCGATCGTCGTGTTCGGCGGTTCCGGGACGTCCTGGCGAACGGAAACGACGTCCGACGTCTGCTCCACGACGCGGAGCGCCGCGTAGTCGACCGCGGGAGCGAGCGTGCGAAATCGAGAAGCGAGCTCGGTGAATAGGGGCGGCAAACGAACCTCCGAACCACGGCTATAGCGCGCGAATCCGGCGGTTCCGACTCCGGCCGAAAGTCGCCCTCTTTTTCGAGGCCTCCGGGCGCCATTGACGTCCGAAAACCGCGAGACGGCCCGGGGTGCCGGGGCCATGATGACCGCCATGGACCTCGACGCCGACGCCTGTTACCGCGCCTTCCAGACGCGCGACGCGCGCTTCGACGGGCGTTGCTTCAGCGGCGTCCTCTCGACCGGCATCTATTGCCGCCCGGTCTGCCCCGCCCGCACGCCGAAGCGGGAAAACATGGTGTTTTTTCCCTCGGCGGCCGCGGCCCAGGAAGCCGGGTTTCGCCCGTGCCTCCGCTGCCGGCCCGAGACGTCCCCGGACCTCGGCGCCTGGCACGGCACCTCGAACACCGTCGCGCGCGCGCTCGGGCTCATCGAAGAAGGCGCGCTCGACGGCGGCGACGTCGAAGGCCTCGCCGAACGGCTCGGCATCGGTGACCGGCAGCTCCGCCGGCTCTTCCAGCAGCACCTCGGCGCTTCGCCGATCGCGGTCGCGCAAACCCGTCGCGTGCTCCTCGCCAAGCAGCTCCTCCACGAGACGCGTCTGACCATGTCGGAGGTCGCACTCGCGTCGGGCTTCGGCAGCGTCCGTCGATTCAACGAGACGTTCCAGCAGTTGTTCGCGCGGCCCCCGGCGGCACTCCGGCGCCTCGGCGCGGCTCCGCGGTCGACCCGCGACGGCGTCGTCGTGCGCCTCACCTATCGGCCTCCGTACGACTGGGAGTCGCTCCTCGCGTTTCTCGCCGCGCGCGCGATCCCGCGAGTCGAAATCGTCGAAGGCCATCGCTACGCGCGGACCATCGAATGCGACGGCGCGCAGGGCACGATCACCGTCGTTCCCGACGTCAAGCATCGCCTCCGCGCGACCGTCCGCTTTCCGAACCTGCGCGCGCTCCCGGCGATCATCGCGCGCATGCGGCGGCTCTTCGACCTCGCCGCCGATCCGCTCGCGATCGGCGCTCATCTCTCGACCGATCCGATGCTCGCCGCGTTCGTCGCCGAGCGATCCGGGCTCCGGGTGCCCGGTGCCTGGGACGGCTTCGAGCTCGCGATTCGCGCGATCCTCGGCCAGCAGATCACGGTCTCTGCCGCCACGAAGCTCTCGGGACGCCTCGCCGGGTTGGTCGGGGAACCTTTGTTGCACCCCTCTCCCGATGAACCGGCGCTCGATCGCCTCTTCCCGACTCCCGAAGCCGTCGCCGCCTCGGATCTCGCCATGCTCGGCATGCCACGCGCGCGCCGCGACACGTTGCGCGCCCTGGCCAACGCCCTGGTCGATGACCGGACGTTGCTGTCGCCGGGCAAGAGCCTCGAAGATGCCATTGCCCGGCTCCGGGCCGTGCGCGGCATCGGCGAATGGACGGCGCAATACATTGCGATGCGACAACTCCGCGAGCCGGACGCATTCCCGGCCGCCGACGTCGGGCTGCTCCGCTCCGCCACCGCGGCCGGCTTGAACGACGCGACGCCCGCGTCGCTCGTCGCGCGCGCCGAAGCGTGGCGTCCGTGGCGCGCGTACGCCGCGGTGCATTTGTGGGCCTCGTCCCACCTCGAACCGATGGAGAAAACCCATGACCGACACGTTGCCTGAGCGCCTCTTCCGCGATCGAATCGAAACTCCGCTCGGCCCCGCCCTGCTCGTCACCGACGAATCCGGACGACTCCGCGCGTTCGACTGGACGGAAAACGTCGAGCGCTTCGAGCGCCTCTTGCGGCGTCACTGCGGCGACCGCGTCGCGACCGAATCGGGGCGTGCACCGTCCATCCGCGACGCCTTCGAGCGTTACTTTGCCGGCGAGCTCGCGGCGCTCGACGACGTTCGCTCTGCGACCCACGGCACCGATTTTCAACGCAAGGTGTGGGCCGCCCTCCGCACGATTGCCTACGGCGAAACCCTGAGCTACGGAGCCCTCGCCGCGCGCATCGGTTCACCGAAGGCCGTTCGCGCCGTCGGGCTCGCCAATGGACAGAATCCGATCGCACTCGTGGTGCCCTGCCACCGCGTCATCGGCGCGGACGGCTCGCTCACCGGTTACGCGAGCGGCCTGCCGCGTAAACGCTGGCTCCTCGACCACGAAGCACGCCACGCCGCGAGCGTCGTTGCGCCTCGCGGTGCAATCCGTCGAAACGCGCAGCCTGCCCTGTTCGCGCTCTGAGCCTCCAAGCGGCGAGGCGTCGCGATCGCAATCCGCGCGATCGCGACGTCCGATCGCCGCGGGCTCGCGGCTCGCGCGGCTACTCGACGAACGGCGGCGCGACGTGCCCGTGAAGCGCGCGCCATCGGGTCGCGGCGCGTCGCCGAAAACGACGGCGTCGGTGAGCGAGCGCGCGCCGTCGGCGAAAACGGCGTCCGCGTCGCGTCCGAGGTCGCCGTCGGTGCGCGAGCGCACGCCGTCGGCGAAAACGGAGTCCGCGTCGCGTCCGAGGTCGTCGAAAAAAATGGCGTCGGCATCGGCGCTCTCGGACGACGCGGGCGCCGATGCGCTCGTCGCGATCGCTCGCAACCTTGCGCGCGCCGTCGGGCGGCTGTCGTTCGCACCGCCCGTCGAATACGTCTACCATCCGCTCGAGTACGCGCGCGCGCCGCACGAGGCGTATCTGCGCCGCTACGGCGGCGGCAAAAAATCCGTCGTGTTCGTCGGGATGAACCCGGGCCCGTTCGGCATGACGCAAACCGGGGTGCCGTTCGGCGACGTCGCCATGGTGCGCGACTGGTTGAAAATCGATGGCACTGTCGGTCGTCCCGACGTGGAACACCCAAAACGCCCGGTGCTCGGCTTCGCGTGCACGCGGAGCGAGGTCAGCGGCACGCGGTTCTGGGGATGGGCCCGCGACCGCTTCGGCACACCTTCGCACTTCTTCGAGCGATTCTTCGTCGCGAACTATTGCCCGCTGGTCTTCATGGAAGCGTCCGCGCGCAATCTGACGCCCGACAAGCTGCCCGCGAAGGAACGCGAACCGCTCTTCGCCACGTGCAACGACGCACTCGGTCAGATCGTCGAATTGATGAACCCTGAGTTCGTCATCGGCATCGGCGGCTTCGCGACGGCCCGCGCCCGCGAATCGCTCCCCGGTTTCAAGGGCACGATCGGCACGATGCTCCACCCGAGCCCTGCGAGCCCCAAAGCGAACCGCGGCTGGGCGGACATCGTCGACCAAGAGCTCGCCGCTTACGGCATCGACGTCCCGCGACCGCGGTGAACGCGGCGAGGGCGGCCGTCATCCGGGGTTCATCTCGCGTCCGACGAAGAGCACGGTGTTCGTCGGAACGTCGCGGATCACGTAGAAGAACGGGTCGATCCGACGAGACACCTTCGCAGGGAGCGCCCCCTCGTCCCACCAGAGGAATGTATGCGTGTCGAGGAGGAGCCTCAGCGGCGCCCTCCCTCGAAGTCCGCGATGATGTCCGGCGGCAACGGATCGTCGAACCCTCGTCCGATCTTGAACCGTCCCTTCCCCTTACCGGGCACCCGCAGCGCTGCATTGACGGATTCGATCGGAACCAACCGCGCCTTGGGTTTTCCCGCGCGTGCCACGATGATGGTCTCGCCCGCGCTCGCTCGTTCGACGAGCTCGGGCAACCGAGCCTTCGCTTCGGCGATGTTGTAGACGCTGGACTTCGGAGTACGGCTCACGAGCAACCAGCGTAGCAAAGTGACCACCTTGGTCAATTTGACGAACACTCCCGCCGAAGCGCGGCGCGCCGCCCTACGACGGCGCGCCGACGCGCTCGGACGACAGGGAGCCCCCTAAAAACTACGCGGCGTGGACCATCGTTTCGGCGCACTCGACGATGGCGAGACGGGGCCCGGCTTCGGTGAAGGCGGCGACCACGGCGGCGCCCTCGGGATGGCCGTTCCAGGGCTCGGCCAGCGCGCCGATGACGGGCACTCCTTCTAGAGCATTGAAGCCCGCCGCATCGACGAGGGATTCGTAGGACCACTCGCCGTCGGGGTCGGCGAAAAAGTCCGTGGGGATCTTCTGCAATTGCTTGAAATATTTAGAGGTTCTCATGGCTTTCTCGCGAGTGCTCTCATGGGCAAATGAGGTGCGGACCGAGGGAAAGAAGCGGCCCTGATCCGCCTCTCTCGGATACCAGAAAACACTGAACAAGCGAACACTATTTGTTGGCGGAGTTGTTCACCGAGCCCGGCACCCAGCGAAGCTTCTGGAGCTCGCCTTGAACCTCGGCGGTCATGGCGGCGCGAAGGTCCTGGAGGTTCTTGGTGCGCGTCCAGAGCCAGAGCGTGACGGTCATCGAGAGCTCGCCGAATCCGCTGATGAAGACCGCGGGCGCCGGGTCGGCGAGGCAGAGCGGATGACGTTGCGCGGCGTCGAGTAACGCGCCGCGGATGCGCGCGAAGTCGGCGTCGAGGGCCATCGCGACGGTGAGCTCGAGACGGCGGATGAGATAGCGCGACTGATTGGTGACCTTGGTCTTGATGATCAGCTCGTTCGGGATGCGGACGAAGCGGTTGTCCATCGTGCGGAGCGTGGTCGCCATCATGTCGATGCTCAGCACTTCGCCGGACACGGTGTCGATCTCGATGATGTCGCCGACCGCGAACGGTCGCTCGCCGAACAAGAAGATGCCGCTGATGAGGTTCGAGAGCGTCGTTTGCGACGCGAAGCCGATCGCGACGGAGAGCACGCCGGCCGCGCCGAGCAAGATGCGCAGCTGAAAGCCGAGCTCGTCGAGCGCCATGCCGAAGCCGAGCAAGACGAGGCCCCACGTCGTGAGGCGCCCGGCGAGCACGGCGCGCTCCGCGTCGTTGTGCGCGGACACGAATCGTCGCACCCAGCGCCCGCCGAACCGCGACGCGACGAGCGACGCGAACAAAATGAAGAGCGCGCTAGCGAGCTCGGCGATGCGATCCGGCGTGAAAAAGTGCGCGACGCGGTTCGTCAGATCGAAGTTCATGGGGTGTCTCGCGAGAACAAAGTGCCGAAGGCGCGAAAGAGCCGTCCACTCTCTTCGACGTCGCGCGGCCCCGAGATCCGCACCGCTCCGGCCGCTTCCGTCGGCGCCTCGTCGCCGACGTTGATCTTCGCGAACTCGTCGCGGAGCGTCCGCTCGAGCGTCACCGCTTCGGTCCAGAAACGACCGTCATTGGCGCGATAAACGGAGAGACGCCGCGCCGGCAAATTCACGCGGTCGATCGCCAGCGCTTCGTCGCGATCGTTGCGGATAGAAACGGCGCTCACCATGCGATGCGGCAAAATTTGCATCTCGTCGAGCACGAGCCGTCCGAGCGTGCGCGTCGAATAGCAGAGCTCGCCTTCGCGGGTGTTCGGCCCGAACCACGTCTCTTTCGGGCGCCACGCGGGAAATTCCGCCAGCCGCCGGTCGCCCGGCTCGACGATGCGAAGCCATACCGGCGCGCCGATGTAGATCGTCACCGACGTGCGCGCGAGAATCGTCAGCGGGCGATCGAGCCGCGACACGACCGAACGATCCGGAACGACGGGCAACACCGACAAGCGCTCGCTGCCGGGCAACGTCGCGTAGCGCGTCACGTCGGCGTGCTCGCCCGCTTCCGGCATTTGCTCGAGCGCCTCGACCGACGCGCTCGCGTCGATGGCGTCGCCCGTGCTCTCGCGCGCGACGTGCCACTCCTGCGCGGACCGCGAAATGGTGAGCACGAGCGGCCCGACGCGAAACCGCGCCGCTCGCCCGCGCGAAATCACCGTCTCGTCCCAAAAGTCCGCTGTCATCAATCGCCGCTCCGGCTCGTACCGAGGCACGGCCCTGCAATCAAGCATCGGGAGGGCACCGCGACGCGACCGCGCGCAAGGGATGCCCCCACCGCATCCGTCCTCGCGGCCCCGCGCCCCGGCACGCGCGCGCCGAGTTCGACGCGCCGCTCCGGGCGGTGCCCTCCCCCAAGTCGCCCCGCTTCGCGGGAGCTCGGGGGGAGGTTGTGGGTGTACATTGGCGCCCATGAAGTCGTCCATGTCGGGGTGGTCGTCTCTCGGGGTGCTCTTCGTCCTCGCGACGACCGGCTGTGGCAATTCGTGTCCTCGGACGAACACGGCAAACGATGCGAAGACCGAAAGCACGACGCCGGAATCCTCTTCGGAGCCGAGCGCGTCGAACGGCTCGAGCGAGTCGAGTGAGTCCACCGACTCGGCGTCGAGCGAGTCGGGCAGCGCGGGCTCGACGTCGTCGTCCGAGCCCGCGGCCAAACCGAGTGACGACGCAACGCCCGATCCGCCGTTTCCCGAAGACGCGTCGGTGTCGCAAGCGATGGCCGCCATTCCGCGCGGCACGCAGCGCTCGAACATCGACCAAGACGCGCTCGGCGCGCCGCTCCAGAACGTGTCGCTCTACGATCCGTGCAAGCCCGGTGGCCAGCACTTCAAGTTGCGTGTCGCGGTGTGGAACGGTCACGCCGTCGGCATCGACGTCACGACGCCGAACAAGAAGCTCGGCGAGTGCGTGAAAAAGCAGCTCCGAACCGTCACGTGGCCGGACAAGGTCCGTTCGCTCAACACCGTCGAGTTCTCATTGTAGCCGGCGTTCGTGTCACTTTTCTTGATGCGGCGCGATTCGCCGGGATTGTTTGCGTCCGGGCCGCGCGAGGAGCATATGGCCGCGGGGCGCGAGCGGCGCTCCGAACTCCGAAAGGCGATGCGTGGCCCCTCCGAATAAAATTTCGTTCGACGACGGTGGGTTCGTCCGTCTCGTCCGGCGATTCGTCATCGTCGTCGTTGCGGCGATCGTCGGCGTAGCGATTCTCTCCGCGACGGTGACGCGAATCGACGTCGGTCACATCGGCATCCGGGTGAAGCTCGCCGGCAGCACCCGCGGCGTGCAGGACATCCCGATCGTCACGGGGTGGGTCTTCTACGATCCACTCACCGAGCAGATCGTCGAATTTCCCATCAGCGTGCAGAACGTCGTGTGGACTGCGTCGGCCAACGAAGGGCGCGCGACGGACGAGTCCATCACGTTCTCGTCCGGCGAAGGCGTGAACGTCAATGCGGACATCGGGCTGTCGTTTCACATCGACCCCGCGCTGGCGCCGCATCTGTATCTCCGGTTCCGAGAGCCGAACTTGTCGGCCCTGGCGGACGGCTACGTGCGCAACGCGGTGCGCGAGGCGTTCAACGTCGTCGCGTCGAAGCTTCCGGTCCAGGACATTTACGGCTCCGGCAAGGCGAAGGTCGTCGCCGACGTCGGTGACCGCCTCCGCGAGGTGCTCGGCAAGGACGGCTTCCTCATCGACCAGATCACGATCAACGGCGCGCTCCGGCTCCCGGAGAACGTCGCGCAGGCGATCAACCGCGCCATGGAAGCGACGCAAAACGCCATCCAGGCCGAGAACCGAGTGCGGCAAGTGAAAGCCGAGGCGGAGCAAGCCATCGCGCAGGCGCACGGCTCGGCCGAGGCCGTCCGAGAGCGCGCCGAAGGCGACGCCGACGCGGTGCTCATCAAGGCTCGCGCCGACGCGAAGGCCAACGAGATCATCCGGCTGTCGACCACCGGCGTGGTCCTTCAATATCGCGCCATCGAGCACTGGGACGGGAAGCTCCCCATGATGACCGGCAGCGGGCAGCTCCCGCTCTTGACGTTCGACATCTCGAAGGTCGCGGGCAGCGACGCCGAGCGCGAAAAGAAGCTGAACGAGCTCCTCGCCGCCGACGCGGTGAAGGCGCCGCCGGCCGCCGCCGTCTCGACGCTCCCCGTCACGACAGAGGCGCCGACGCCCAAGCCACCGGCCGACGCCGGGAAAGCCCCCTGACGGCTCAGGCTTTCTTCGACTCGAGCTCGCGCTTCTTCGCGAGCACGGCTTCTCGCAGCATCTGAAACTCCGGATTGTCGCGGCGATCGGCGATCATCTTCGCGGGGACGCCCGCGACGGTGGTGTACGGCGCGACGTCCTTCAACACGACGGCGTTGGCGCCGACCACGGCGTGGCTCCCGATCTTCACGGGGCCGAGGATCTTCGCGCCGGTTCCGACGAACACGTGATCGGAGAGCGCCGGTCCTTCGAGGGCCGCGCCGTTTCGTCCGAGCGTGACCCAGGGCGCGATCACCGAGCCGCGGCCGATGCGCACCGCGCCGTCGATGACGACCTGGCCGTGCGGCAAATAGACGCCCGGCGCGATGATGACGTGATCGCCGATGCAGACTTGCGCGAGCATCATGCAGAGGCGGTGAAGAATCCGCGGCAAGATCGGGACGCGCCACACCCGGAGCCGCATGCGAACCCGATAGAGCGCCATGCAGAAGAACGCGTCGCTCGTGAACGTGAGCCGCAGGGCTTCCGGGAAGAACCCGAGCCACGTCGAAAACCGCGGTGGCCCCATGAGGAGGCTCGAATACACGAGCGCGTCTTGATAGAGCGCTTCCCAGAGACGCGGCTGTTCGGCGCGAATGTCGCGATCGAACGCGCGCGCGAGCGCTTTTTTCCCCTCCTCGGTGTGAAAGTACGCGCGGAGCTCCTCCGATATTTCGGGAGGGTCGGTCGAGCCCGGCTCCGACATCGCTCGCTCAGATGTCGACGTCGTCGAGAATGAGCAACTGTAAGAGGTCGTTCGGCGTGACGGTCCCGACCATGCGATCTTCGTCGTCGAGGACGATGAGGTGCTGCGCCCCGGTGTCGACGAACCGCCGAGCGGCTTGCTTCACCGTGTCGTGCTCTCGAACGGCGTAGAGCACGCGCGCCATCGCGTCGCTGGCGCGGAGATCGCCGTTCGGCTGGTGGAGGCGCTCGAGCAACGTGATGTCGCTCCTCGAGAGCATGCCGATGATGCGACCCTGCGAGTCCTTCACGGGAGCGCCCTGCACGCGCTTCAGCGAGAGCCCCCAGGCGGCGTCCTCGAGCTTTGCGTCCGATGCGATGGTGAGCACCTTGCGGGTCATGATCTCGTCGACCCTGGTGGGCATTCTCCCTAACGTTACGGGAAGCCGGGGAGGCCCCGCAACCGAGTCGCGGCATTTCGCGGCCGAAGCCGATCCCCGCGGCGGCTCGGAACACGAGCGGGGCGGCTTCTCCGACTCCAGTGAGGCACCTCGCGACACGTGAGAATGGGGCCGACGGAGCAGCACCCGACGGCTACCTAAACGGTAAGCCTATGCGTCGGAAGAGTCGAGCGGGTCGAAGGTCCGGTGAAGATTGTGCGGGATCTGATCGGACGTGAGCCCGAAGCGCCGCTCGCGCTTCGAGTAGATGCCGAGCGCCCCACGGAGCGAATCGGCCGTGAACTCGGGCCACATGATCGGCAAGAAGACGAGCTCGGCGTAAGCGGCTTCGTACAGCAAAAAGTCGCTCACGCGGCTCTCACCTCCGGTGCGGATCAGCAGATCCACGTTCGGCAAGCTGCTCGTCGTCATCTGCCGGTGGAAGAACTCCTCGTCGATGTCTTCCGGCAGGAGTAGCCCGGCGCGAGCGCGCACGGCGATCGACCGAGCGGCGTCCGCGATGTCCCGGCGTCCGCCGTACGAAAGGGCGAGCGAGAGCGTCATGTCGCTGCAGTCGGCGGTGTATTCGCGGGCTTCTTCGACGGCCCGGCGGGCGAAGACGGGAAGCTCCTCGAGATCGCCGATCACGTTCAGACGGATGCCGCGATCTTTCAACTCTTGCCGCTCGCGCTCCGCGAAGTCTTGCAAGAGGTGCATCAGCGCCGTCACCTCGGGCCGCGGCCTCGCCCAGTTGGCGACGCTGAAGGCGTACAAGGTCAGGTA
>Ga0265314_10004747_pt1 | contig 12458 bp, 7 predicted proteins | sample 4126metaG_FD_203106 | JGI IMG/M metagenome (GOLD analysis project Ga0265314, IMG submission 203106) | Rhizosphere microbial communities from Carex aquatilis grown in University of Washington, Seatle, WA, United States - 4-1-26 metaG | ecosystem: Host-associated > Plants > Roots > Rhizosphere >... | reverse complement strand
TTTGCGCAGCAAACGAGCGACTTCGGGCACTGCACACCGGGCCAAAACGGACCTCCGCACACGCATTGGGTGAATGTGACACCAGTGCAAAGAGCGTAGGAGATTCCGGTGCAACCTGGGCAGCTGTCGATGGCGACGTAGTAGCCGGTGGCGCAGGGTGGCTCAGGATTCCAGGGGTTATTCGGGTCATTGGGAGGTGTCCACGGTTTGGCGCCGGTGGTGACTGGTTGAAAATCTTGTGGGCGCTCGTAGCATGACAGGCTGGTGGCTGCCATGAAGGCCGCAATGCCAACAATGAATGATGATCGCACGTTCTTTTGCACTCGCATGGTTCAGTCTCCCGGAGTACGGGCCTAGAGGAAATAAAGGAAGGTCATCTCGAAGCGATTGTTGTGGACCTTCGTCTCGTCTGCCAACTCCTGGTCGACACGTTGATAGGAAAGGCCCATGCGAACCGCGGGGGTTACGTCGAAAAAGATGTTCCCGTCCACGTACCGCGAAGTCTGGAAAACGCCCAAGGCATTGACCCATGGCTGCCTAGGCGAAATGGGATGATAGTAATTCGCGATGTTGTTGGACTTTCCCTGACTGTAGTTTCCGCTGACGAAGAGACGCCCGCGTGGGGGCAGGTACCACTGCAAACCAACGAGAAAGGTCTGCCAATTGATGGTGTGAAGGAAGCCGCTCGAGTCGAACGCCACGAGCCCGGGGTCGACGTTGGGTGTGTACGGCCGGCCGACCAGAGGCGCTGCCCCTTGCCCATCCGGCACCGAGGTTCCCGTATAATCGACCGGAGTTCCTGGGGGCAACGGGTACGCATTGGGCATGGTCGCGCCAGCGGTCATTCCTGTGTACTGGTCGGCGTCGCCAGTACCAATAACAAACTCTCCCGTTAGTGTCAGAGCCCACCTGCGGTCCGTGCCGTCTCGCGCGGGGATAATGGGAAGAAGCACGTTGGCCGCCAGTGCCCACCCGATGAGAGGTATGGGCGTGGCCGGCAGCGGTGCATACGGGTCGACTTTGAACTGGCGTACCAAACCAGACACACCGATGGCGGCCGGCAACGCATCCGTTCCGCCGCTGCCCGGGGTCGTGATCCCCTTCCAGCGGTTGAAGGCGAGTCGCGCCCCGCCCTGCACATCCGGCACACCAGAATCGCGCTGAACAGGGCGGAACGCCCCTGCCGCGATATCAAAGTTGACTGGATTCGATGTGAAGGTGTGGCTCAGGCGAAGCTGCACCGTTCGATTGAACAATTCATTGGGAAGTCCGAGGAAGGCGCACGAGGCGCCGAAGAAGTAATTCTGCCACCCCAGCAGATAGTACGTTTGGCCTACTAGAACGTTGACGTAGTCGTCTTCCACTTTGACGTAAGCGTGCCGGACGCGGAACGCGGCATTGTTGAAATACGCGCCCTCCGTCGTGGCGCCGGCGCCCGATGGCTGCCCGGGCGATCCCCCGCCGCTATTGATGCTTGGCTGATTGCCAAACAAGTCAAACTCAAGCAAACCCGTCGAGCGAATGCCGTCAATTGTCGGGGTTTCTGCCTTGAATCCCAGCCGACTATTTCGGATGGTGGTTTGCAGGCGCGGGTTGCGTCCAGCCTGTGTCAGGGGGTGGGCAATAACGTTGTTGTTCAATCCGTCGTTGAAGCTGCGGGTGGAGTCCCACATTCCGTCGGCCTCGGCGAAGCCGTAGAAGGTCAGCTTCCAATTGGCCTCGGCGCCCGCCTTCAGAACGAAGGGAGGCCGCACGAACCAAGGATTGACGGGATTAAGAGGGAACTCTTCCCGGGTCGGCAGAAGTACGGGCGGAGTCAAAGCTTGGGACGGCTGCCCGGCGGCCTCAACCGACGGCGGCGCCTCTTGCGAGGGTTGCTCGGTCGATTCAGCGGGCGTCTTGTCGTCCGATTGTGCATCAGCTGCCAGCCCGACGAGTAGGCCGGAACCGGCGATCAGGATGGCCAACGAAGTTCGAAACATGATCGGACTGTCCTTTCGGGGCAAATTCCCGCAGCGCAAGTCATTCCATCGTTCATCGTCTACTTCATTCTTATACTCAGTCCGCGTGTCCGGCGTCAAATGGGACGAGTGAGCCGGGCGCGTGATGCCTCTGACGCAAAGATGGCCGCTCGAAATGTCTCGGCACCGAAAGTGGCGCGGCCATGGGCTCATCGTTGGTAATCCAGGCCCACGAACTTCGACCGCGTGATTTCAGGCACTTAAGCGGGATTCGCCTGCCCGTTTGCACAACTTCGGCCACCGGTATTCTCTGGAGGGCAAAGAATGACCCTTTTCACTTCCTCGCTCCCCCATGATGTCTAGAAGGAGTTCTTCATGCTCAGACACGGCCCCCTTTTGACCATTCTTTTCTCAGCGACGCTTGTGGCTTCTGCTTGCTCATCCAGTAAGTCTCCAGGCGGGAGTACCGGCGGCCAAACTGCGGCCGGCACTGGCGGCAACTCTTCCGGTGGCGGAACCGTGACGGGCAACGGCGGCAACTCTTCCGGCGGCGGAACCGTGACGGGCAATGGCGGTAACTCTGCCGGCGGTCAAACTGGGACGGGCAATGGCGGTAACTCTGCCGGCGGCCAAACCGGGACGGGCAATGGTGGCAATTCTGCCGGCGGCGGATCCGGGACGAGCAATGGCGGCAATTCCGCGGGCGGCGGAAGCGGGACGGGCAACGGCGGTGCGGCTTCCGGTGGTGGAACCGTGAAGGCCGGCGGCAGCACCGCGGGGCAGGTCAGTGGTGGCGTGCCGAGCGGGGGGGCGACGGGTCCATCGGGCGGCGTGGTCACCAGCGGCGGCCAGACCGTTCCGAACCAGGGTGGCAACGGTGCCGGTGGGCTCAGCCTACCGCCTTCAACTGGGGGCACTCCTGCTGGTCCCGCGAGCGAAGCCGAGTACAGCATGGATGTGGGCTGGATGTTTATCAAGCAGGACCAAAGCGGGGCACAGGCCACCACGGCCAGCGAGACGGGGTGGAGTCCGGTCAGCACACCGCACACGTATAATGATGTCGATTCCTACAGAGTTCTCATCAACCACAGCGGCGGTGACCACGGCATGTTCGCCGGAACTGTGTGGTACCGCAAGCATTTCAAGGTTCCTTCTACATTCGCTGGCAACAAGTTTATCGTCGAGTTCGAACGGATTCGCGAATCTGCCACCTTCTATATCAATGGAACACAAGTCGGGACCTTCAGTGACGGTATCTCGGCGTGCGGCATCGATATCACCGGGAAAGTCACTGCTGACGGGACCACCGACAACGTTCTCGCGGTTCAGGTGGACAACAGCGGTGGCGGTGAGTACTGGAACGCGAATGCCACCAACCCGGACTTCGGAGGATTGGTGGGGCACGTCTGGTTGCACGCACCAGGCAAGATTTACCAAACCTATCCACTCCAGCAAAACCTGCAAACGACCGGCGTTTACATCTACGGCAGCAATTACGCCAGTATCACCAACAACACACCGCAGGGCGACACCGGCAACCTGACGGTAAATGTCGAATCCCAGGTGAGCAATGAATCGGGCAGTGCGGCGAGCGCAACACTTAACGTCAAAGTGGTCGATGCAGCCACGGGCACGACGTTGACCACATTCTCTGGGACCGCGACGTCACTACCAACGACTGGGTTCACAACGCTCAAGGCGAGTGGACCTGTGACGGGCGCGAAGCTGTGGAGCGATTTGTATCCGAATCTCTACAATGTCGTGACGACGCTCACCGTGGGCGGGACTGTGGTCGATGGCAGAAGCACGACCACGGGATTCCGCCAGGTTCAATTCAAGGGAGGTGCAGGTACGGGCGGAGTTTACGTCAACGGCCGGTTTGTCTATCTTCTTGGCTTTGCCCAGCGCTCGACCAATTCATGGGCAGGCCTTGGCCAGGCAGTGCCGGACTGGATGCACGACTACCACGCGAATCTGGTCCGCGGCGCGAACGCCAACTACATTCGCTGGATGCACGTCACGCCACAGATTGCAGACCTCAGGTCCGGTGACAGGTACGGCATCATCAGCATTGTGCCTGCCGGCGACAAAGAGGTGACCAATCCGACGGATGCCCAGTGGACGGCGAGAATGGGCGTTATGCAATCCGCCATGGTCTATGTGAGGAATAATCCGAGTGCTTTCATGTATGAGGCAGGCAACGGTACTGTTTCCGATGCGCAGATGGCGTCGCTGGCTACGCTCAGAGATACCTGGGATCCCAATGGTGGCCGTGGCGTTGGTGACCGCGACACGCCAGACACGGGAGCTGAAGCCTCTGCCGATTGGTACGGCACCATGGTCGCCTACAATGGAAGTCCCCCCAGCAGTTCGATCTTCCGTGGCTGCTCCACCGGGTTCCGGGACAAGGGGCCCTGCATCGAAGAAGAAGACTTCCGCGATGAGGCTTTCCGTGGCATCTGGGACAATTACTCGCCCCCGCACGTTGGTGGCTTCGTCACAGGGACGCTGGATACGTACAGCGAGACCGCAGAGACCTTCGCGGTGGGCGACGGTTCCTCGGACTCGGGGCAAGTGGCCCGGCTCAACGACTGGCTGAAAGTTGAGACCATCCGCAACACGGATTCCGCAAACTCCTTCTACGCGGGGTACGCCTCAATCTATTTCTCGGATGAGAACGCCGACGGACGTTTGGATAGCTCTGCCGTCTGTCGCGTCGGCGGCAAGGTCGATGCGGTGCGTCTGCCCAAGGAGGCTTACTATGCGTTCCGCGTCGCGGGCAGCACGCAGCCTGACATCCACATTATCGGGCACTGGACCTATCCCGCGGGCACCAAGAAGACAATGTACGTCGTTGCGAATAATGTCTCGTCGGTGGGATTGAGCATCAATGGCGGAACGGAAACGAAGTCGTCGACCCCGAAAGACGGGTACACCTTCAGTTTCCCGAACATCACGTGGGCTACGGGCAGCATCAAGGCCGTAGGCTACGACGCCAGCGGCAAGCAGGTTTGCACACACACGCTAACGACTGCTGGCGCCGCCGCCGCCATCAAGCTCACGCCGATAACTGCTCCCGGCGGTTTCCTGGCCAACGGTCAGGACGTGGCTATGTTCGACGTCGAGGTCGTGGATGCAAACGGACTGCGGGTTCCCACCTACGGCCCCACCACCAAAGCAACGGACAACACGCCAAGTGGCGAGCCCAAGGTTACTTTTGCCGTGACCGGTCCCGGAACCTGGCGCGGCGGGGTCAATGAAAGCATGACCAATTCGACCAACAACCTCTATCTGTACACCGAGGGTGGAATCAATCGCGTCTTCATTCGTTCGCAAACGACTGCCGGAGATATCACGCTGACGGCGTCCAGCCCAGGATTGACCTCGGCCACGGCCAAAGTCACATCCGTTGCGGTCAACGTCACCAACGGGCTCCTCTCCCGATAGCCATTGGGCAAGTCGTACAGTCGCCAATCCGAAGTGTGCACCAAAGCCGCCGATGGCCTCATGGTCGGGGCCGTCGGTGGTCTGTGCACGTCTAGATCTGCAATGCAGCCGCAAGAAGTAAGGAGATTTTCATGAACAGCAGAAGCCTATCATCGACCCTCGCGGGTGTCGCGCTGCTCACCGCAGCCTTCACCTCCGGTTGTGGATCGAGTACTAGCTCGGGGGGAGGCGCTGGCGGGAGCGGTACGGGCGGAATTGCGACCAGTACCGGCGGAATCACCAGCACAGGTGGGTCTTCGACCGGCGCAGGCGGGTCCTCGACCGGCGCGGGCGGAATCGCTAGCGCCGGGGGCGGAACCTTGCCCACGATACTCGGATGGGGAACGCCGACGACCGGCGGTCCTACGGGCACGGGGACCGCTGCCACAGTGACTGTGGACCCCAGCACCACGTTAGGGACGATTGGTGCCGACTTCGCCGGGTTCAGCTACGAAAAGACGCACATCATGAATGGCTCGTTCACGAGCAACAACTTGAACATGATTGGGCTCTACAAGCTCCTTGGTTCCCCGATGCTGCGGATTGGTGCCAACGACGTCGAACGTTGCAAGTGGGTTGGCACGGGAACCGCACCTTCGCAGCCCAATGGGCAGCCGTTCAACACAAAGATCACGACCGGCGGAGTCGACCAATTCTGCGGCTTTCTGGCGGCTGCGGGCAGCAAAGCCATCTATGGCGTCAATTTCCAGTTGGGCGACGTAACTGCCTCCTCCGCCGAGGCGGCCTATGTGATGGGCGCGTGTCCGTCAAGCATCGTCGGAATCGAGATCGGCAACGAGCCCGATAAATTTGGAAGCTGGGCCGACCAAACGACGGACTACGAGAAGTTCGCCGCCGCCATTACCGCCACGCCAGGCGCTCTGTTGGTTGGCCCGGCCTGCACCAGCAAAGCCGATGTAACCTATACAGCCCCATTTGCTGACACAATAGCGGTGCAATATCCGGGCAAGTTGGCCCTTCTGGCGCAGCACTCGTACGTCGCCGCCGCCAGCACGTCTGGATGCTCCGTGCCGAACCTTCAGATCACAACGACCCTACTCACCGATATCTTTGATACGATCGAGGCTGCCGCGACGAAGAACAACCTTCCGGGCTGGCGCATGGACGAAAACAACACCTGCTCTGGTCACGGTCAGCAGGGCGTGAGCGACACGTTCATCTCGGCTCTTTGGGCGATCGACTACATGTTCGAGGTGGCCAAGCGAGGCGGTAGCGGAATCAATTTCCACAACGGCGAGACTGGAATGGATGGACCAGTTCCCTTTTACTATGAGCCGATCAAGGAAAATGGCGGAGTGGTGGTGCAGGTCCAACCGGAATACTACGGCATGCTTCTCTTCACACAAGCCGGCGTAGGCTCGATGGTTTCCACGACCGTTACCACGAGCGCTCAAAACTTCACTGCGTGGTCTGTCAAGGCAGACGGATTCACCAGCGTGGTTCTCAACAACAGGAACGCGTCGAGCGACGTCAGCGCCACAATAAATCTAGGATCTGCGGCGAGTAGCGCGAGCGCGATCTATCTGCAGGCGACGCCTGCCGGCAGCCTGACCGCAGCGGCAGGAAATGTGACTCTTGCAGGCGCCCAAGTATCGGTGACGGGCAATTGGCCTCGCAACGCGCCTTACATTCAGACGGTCTCGGGAAACAACGTATCAGTATATGTCCCGGCCGCGAGCGCGGTGCTCGTTCGAGTCTTGCAGTAGGCCCGGGATGCTGCAATCGTGCTAATTCCGCAGTTTGGGAGTTCTTCAATCAGAAGTTCGTGATTTCAAGGAAAACCTACAGGGAAGCCGCTTGCGACAAACGCCGTGATCGGCTAGCATTCTTTTCAGTGAGGGATTACATGTTCAAGAACAACGTTCGACCATTGGTACTATTATTGGGCGTTACCAGCTATGTCTGTTCCTGCGGCAGCAACACTACGAGCGGCACTACGGGCGCTGGCGGTGCTTCGACAACGGGTGGGGCAACTGCATCCGGCGGCATTGTGGCGACTGGTGGTTCTAGTGCCAAGGGCGGGGCTTCCGCTGCAGGCGGTTCAGGAGCGACCGGAGGCGCAACGTCAAGTGGTGGTGCTTCGGGCACTGGCGGGTCGAGTGGAACGGCCATAACGACATTGGCCCAGGCTTGTGCGCATAATTGTGCCCTTGCTTATGCTTTACAAGGCTGCTCCACCACAGAAGCTGTGTGCGAGCAGAGCTGCATGACCACATTCGACAACACGTCGGCTGTCAATGCGGACTTGGGAAGGCAGTACACCAAGATGATGATTTGCGTCGCAACCGATCCGGCGTTCTCGTCGTCCACTGCCTTCGTTTGCGCGAAACCAAACTCCCCTCTGAATTTGTGGTCGCCCGCCGGCCTCGACACAGTACCCAACTCAACATGTGAGGACGCCATTTGTCTTTGGAACTGCAACGACGCTACACACGGGGACATGGATCCCTTCGTGGATATCCGGTGTACCTGCTCAAGCGTCTGATGCGTGACGCGCCGATGTTTGGGGCCTAGGCGAAGAATCCAAAATAGGTACGGGCGTTGCGGAAGCAGATGTCTCGTACCATGTTGCCCAGCAGATCCATGTCGTGGGGAACGAGCCCGTTTTCCACGTCTTGACCGAGTAGGTTGCACAGCAAGCGGCGGAAGTATTCGTGGCGCGAGTACGACAGGAAGCTCCGCGAGTCGGTCAGCATGCCCACGAAGCGTGACAGTAGCCCCAGTGAGGAGAGCGCGTTCAACTGGCGCTCCATGCCGTCCTTTTGATCCATGAACCACCAGGCTGAACCAAACTGAATCTTGCCAGGGCATGAACCGTCCTGGAAATTGCCAATCATAGTGGCGATGACTTCGTTGTCTGCGGGATTGAGGTTGTAGAGGATGGTCTTGCAAAGCTGATTGGTGGAATCCAGTCGGTCCAGCAGACGACTGAGGGCAGTGGCTTGCGGATAGTCGCCTATGGAATCGAAGCCGGTGTCAGGGCCCAGGCTGCGCATCATGCGTGTGCTGTTGTTGCGCATGGCCCCCAGGTGGAACTGTTGCGTCCAACCGCGCGCGTGATCCATGATGGCGAGCTCATACAGCACAGCCGAACGAAACTGGGCCTCCTCGACCGGAGAGAGTAGCTGCTTGGCCCGGGCCTTGGCGAAGATGGCTTCAATCTGCTTGGTCGTGTACGAAGCGGCCCAGATTTGGTCGAGGCCATGATCGCTGACGCGGCAGCCAACCTGGTGAAAGAAGTCCTGCCGTCTGGCGAGGGCCGCCAACAGGTTTTCGAATGATCCGATGTCCACGCCGGAAACCGCCTGCAATTTGTCGACCCAAAGGTTCCAGCTATCGAGGTCGCCCACCGCCATGGCCTTGTCGGGACGCCACGTCGGCAGGAGCTTGGTGGTCGCGCTGGCGTTGGCCGCGTGTTTCCGGTGCGCCTCCAGCGTATCCACCGGATCGTCGGTAGAGCAGACCACCAGAACATTGAAATGCTTGAGCAAACCCTGCGTCGTGAACTCGTCTTGCGCGAGTTTGCGGTTGCAATGGTCGTAGATCTCTCGCGCGGTCGCCGGATTGAGCAACTTGTTTCTGACGCCAAAGGGATCCTTCAGCTCCAAATGAGTCCAATGGTAGAGCGGATTGCGAAGGGTGTAGGGCACCGTGCTGGCCCACATCTCGAATTTCTCCCAGTCGGTTGCGTCGCCGGTGCAATAGCGCTCGGCCACGCCATTCGACCGCATCGCTCGCCACTTGTAGTGGTCCCCATTTAGCCAGATTTGCGTGAGCGTCGCAAACCGATGGTTTGCCGCCACCTGGTCGGGAGGCAGGTGGCAGTGGTAGTCGATGATCGGCTGATCTTTGGCGTACTCGTGGTACAGGCGCTCGGCCGTCTTGTTGTTTAGCAAGAAGTTTTCGTCGAGGAATGGCTTCATGGTTAGGTTAGGCTACCGCACGGGGTTTGCGGAAGGAAGGGACTCGCGATGAAAGAAGACCCTGCTCGACACCGTGGGCGCCGACCGGGGAAATGGGTCATCGATCTTCCAGAAAATCGTCGGATGTTCGCGCTTGACACCACTGGTTCGGCGAGAAGAATCTATCCGCGCGTTCGGTGACGAGCATCAGAATCTTTGCCCTGCATCGACAGCATTGTGTGAGAGATCTGAGCCGGATTCGGTGCGGTTTTCCACTGCGGATCAACAAGATGACCACCATTTCAAAATACTCCATGGGGATCGGCGACAGATTCGGCCTGGAAGGGCCTGCCCAGCTGCGGGCCTTTCAAGCCGCCAAGGCTCGAGGAATCACCATCGCACCGGTGTGGAACAAGTCCAACCGCGAGCATACCTTGATCGGGACGCGACCCGAGGATGTGCGCGCCGAGGCCGACGCCGCTGTGAAATCCTGCCAGTGGACGGATCCCTATTTCGTCGACGCGGACCATATCGGCCTCGCCACCGTGGACAAGTTCCTCGCGGTGAGCGATTTCTTCACCATCGACGTCGCCGACGCCATCGGCAAGCCGGCCACCGACGGCGCCATGGCCAAGTACGTCGCCGAGATGGAGCGCTTCGCCGGGGCGCTACGGATTCCGGGCGTGGCCGAGCCCGTGGTTGTCAGCCAGGCATCGCTGCAGGAGATCGCGGCCAAGTACCTCTTCGCCGTCGCAGAAGCGGGACGCGTCTACCGACACATCGCCGCGCAGAGAGGCGAGGGGAATTTCGTTACGGAGGTGTCGTTCGACGAAGCCAACACGCCGCAAACACCCGCCGAGCTGTTCTTCATTCTAGCCGCTGCCGCTCGCGAGGGAATTCCGGTCGCAACGGTTGCGCCCAAATTCACCGGCGAGTTCCTGAAAGGGATCGACTACGTGGGGGATATCCAGCGCTTCGCAAGGGAATTCGAGGAAGACCTGGCCGTGCTTGCATTCGCCAAGAAGACCTTCGGACTGCCAGAAACGCTGAAACTGAGCATCCACTCGGGCAGCGACAAGTTTTCTCTGTATCCAATCATGCACCGGGCGATCAAGAAGGCGGACGCCGGCCTGCACCTGAAAACGGCTGGCACAACTTGGCTGGAAGAAGTCATTGGGCTGGCGGCATCCGGGGGCGCCGGCCTCGCCTTCGTGAAGGAGATCTACCGCGAAGCTCTTGGCCGCTACGACGAAATGGCCAAGCCCTATCTGACGGTCATCGCCATCGACCGGCAGGCGCTCCCCACGCCAGACGAGGTCGATGCCTTCTCGGCCGAGGAGTACGTGGAGACGCTCGAACATGACCAGGCTTGCAAGCGTTTCAACATCCACTTCCGTCAGATGGTGCACATCAGTTTTCGTCTGGCCGCCGAGAAGCGGGCGCGGTACACGGAGCTGCTCAAGGCCAATCGCGACAGCATCGAAACGCACGTGACGAGCAATATTCTGAAGCGCCACATCGAGCCGCTGTTTCTCGGACTGATCTGATTGACGTTTTTGACAACCAGGAGCAACGATGAATTCTAGGAACTTTCTCAGCGCTTACGATTTCAGTGGAAAGACGATTGCCATCACTGGCGGCGGCGGTGTGTTGTGCGGCGAGTTGGCCCGGGCATTGGCCGGCTGCAACGCGAATGTGGTGGTTTTGGACCGCGATGTAGGACTCGCCGAGAAGACGATCACTACGTTGGCCGGCACCAAGGGCAAGCACAAGGCTGTGTTCATTGATGTGCTCGACAAGCCGGCGATTGAGAAGGCCGCCGACGCCATCATCGCGGACTACGGCAAGCTTGACGGCCTTATCAACGGCGCGGGTGGAAACAACCCGAAGGCGACCACCAATCCCGAGCAGAGTTTTTTCGACATTCCGGCCGATGCTTTGCAATTCGTGTCGAACCTGAACCTGCAGGGAACCATTCTGCCCAGTCAGGTTTTTGCTCGCATCATGACCAAGCAGAAGGAAGGCGTCATCCTGAATGTTTCGTCAATGAACGCGTTTCGTCCGCTGACCAGGATTCCTGCCTACTCCGCGGCCAAGGCGGCGGTGAGCAATTTCACCCAGTGGCTGGCGGTGCATCTGGCGCAGGAATACTCGCCAAACATTCGCGTTAACGCCATTGCACCAGGCTTTTTCCTTACTGACCAGAATCGTTTCTTGCTGACGGACAAGGCCACTGGCGCATTGACTGCGCGAGGCAACAAGATCATTGACCACACGCCAATGGCACGGTTTGGCACGCCCGAAGATCTCGTGGGCGCGACGCTGTGGCTGCTGTCGCCCGCGTCGCAATTCGTGACCGGCGTCGTGGTTCCCATCGACGGCGGCTTCTCTGCCTTCAGCGGGGTATAAGTAACGATCATGCCAAAACAGAATTTCGGAATGGTAGGTCTTGGAGTGATGGGCGAGAACCTCGCCCTCAATATCGAAAGCCACGGCTTCTCGGTGGTTGGGTTCGATCTCGATCCCAAGAAGGTCGACAATTTCGCGTCGCGAACCCAGGGCAAGAGGGTCGTGGCCGCGCGCACGGTGGCTGAGTTCGTCGACAACTTGGAAGTTCCGCGCCGGATACTCATGATGGTTCCGGCGGGCAAGCCGGTGGATGCGGTCATCGCCGACCTGCGCCCGCGTCTTGCAGCGGGCGATATTCTTATCGACGGCGGAAACACGCTGTTCGTCGACACCGACCGACGGATCAAAGAGCTGCAAGGAACCGGGATTTACTACATCGGCACGGGCGTCAGCGGTGGCGAAGAAGGCGCCTTGCGCGGTCCCGCCATCATGCCCGGTGGAAATCCCGAGGCATGGCCCTTGGTCAAGCCGATCTTGCAGGCCATCGCCGCCAAGGCCGAGGATGGTGCGCCTTGTTGCGAATGGATCGGCAGCGGGGGCGCCGGTCACTTCGTGAAGATGGTTCACAACGGCATCGAGTACGCCGACATGCAGATGATCTGTGAGGCTTTCTTCCTCATGCAACGGCTGCTCGGCCTGTCGGCGGACGAAATGAGCCGGGTGTTTGTCGATTGGAACA
>Ga0265314_10004746_pt1 | contig 12458 bp, 14 predicted proteins | sample 4126metaG_FD_203106 | JGI IMG/M metagenome (GOLD analysis project Ga0265314, IMG submission 203106) | Rhizosphere microbial communities from Carex aquatilis grown in University of Washington, Seatle, WA, United States - 4-1-26 metaG | ecosystem: Host-associated > Plants > Roots > Rhizosphere >... | reverse complement strand
CGAAGCAGAAATGATCCGCCAATTGGAAGAGAGTCACAAACGGCGAAAACAAGCCATCCAATCTCACACAAGGATCGCGAAAATACGTGAAAAAGCAAGCGGTTGATCATTACAAAGTCGAAGTAGGTTGGTGTTGGAACCACTGGCGGCTGGGAGCTGGACATAATCCACCCAATTGGTTCCAGCGGACAGCGATTCCAGGCTCTGGACGGTGTAGGTCGCCCCCGGCTGTGCGTTGCGCCAGACCAATCTGCCGTCCGCTTCAAAGGAACTGATGGTGGTGGCTGTCGGACCAATAATCCGAAAAAACCGCGCCTGCTGGGCAACAGCCTCACGTACGCCAGCAAGCAAAGCGACCGCGAGGAGTAATTGGTGGGGTTGTATTTCTCTAATTCTCATAAATGCTTTCATTATCTTTCAATTCGTGTGGGAACCAGCACACCCATTTGCCCGGCCAAGGCTGCCGGGGTTAGACACCCATCCCCAACGCGCAAATAGAGATTTGATAATGCACCCATCTTTGGTCGTTTTACCAAGAGTGCAAGAAGAATCCTCGGCAGCGCAGTCCGGCCCCGACTCCATCAAAGATCGCACACCTGGAAACGACCACCATAGGTTCAGAGGTCTACCCAGCACTGGGCCTGAAGATTGGAATCGCTTGTCCAATACCGGTTAGGGCGCGCTGCTGCTCAGACGATAAAATGTTGGATGGCTGGGCGGCGAAAGCGTGACCTGATTCTGGAGGTTCGTCAGATTCAGGATCGGCGCGCTGGCCAAGTCAGTCCCGTTGGTCGAACTGAGATCGGCGCTCTGCTGAAGCACGAAACTCATCGAGGGGATGAGCCACGCGATTTGGAGGTCGCTGCCGCTGCGGTTGATGGTCAGCGTCGGCGTCGGCGTGGTCTGCCAGGTGTAGATACCGCCGCCGTTGGATACGGCTATCAGCTTGGCTCCATCGGCAGAGGAAGCTACACCGCTCCAGCTGGCATTGGTCACTGTGTTCGGTGTCCACGTCACCCCGCCGTTAGTGGAAGTGTAAATCTCCCCACTGCTGGCTACTGCGGCCAGCCGCGTGCCATCAGCGGAGGATGCGACCGAGGTCCAGTTGCTCACCGAGGTGCAGTTGGTAATCTGGATCGCGCCCAAGTTTGACGAGGTGAATAGAATACCGGCGCAATTCGTTGAGACTGTTCCGTACTAGGCATCGAGGTTAATGCTCGCCACGCACCGCGTCCCGTCAGCGGACAGCGCCAGCGAGGTGCAAAGCCCAGGAAAAGACGTATGCTTCCCCTGTGGATTCCAGGCGGAACTCGGAATCGTGTAGATTTGAGAGTCCTGATCCCCGAAACTGGTTTCAACTATGGACACCTTACCTCCGTCCGCTGAGAAGGAAACCAAAGGGAAAAGCACGAAGGTCGGAATGCCCCCGGGGCCAAAATAGGTCCACATCGCGCCGGAATTCACCGAAACGGAAGCGTCCTGCCCAGCCGCCGCTAGCTGTAGGCCGTCAGCGGAAGAAGCGACGGAGCGCCAATAAGACTCAGGCGCACTTGTCAGTTCCCATCTCATTCCAGCGTCAGCGGATCTGTATATCTCCCCGTCACCGTAGTCGTAGGAGGCTGCCGCGATTACCTTGGTCCCATCGGCTGAGCATGCAACAGACGCCCAGGCATTGCTCGGGGCAGTAGTCGGCATCCAGGCCCCACCTGAGTTCGTCGAGATGTAGATCAGTCCGCTGTTGACTGCCGCCACTAACTTGGTGCCGTCAGCGGAGGATGCCACGCAGGACCAGTTCGTGCTCGGAGCGCTGGTTAGAACCCAGTTCTGTCCTGACGTGGGGGCGAGAGCAGCGGCCAAAGCTGCAACGGTGAAAGCGAGAAGCAACCGAAAGATCGATTTCATGAGTAACTTGGAACCTCCATCACTGCATGAAGAGCGTTCTATCGGGAACCTCCCTTCGAGTCGTGGCGAGCAGGTTTCACGCACATTCAGTCTTTCATAGGCCACAACGTTTGCAAGCCATTACATGATACAGTCACATTGGCTTATGATACGCACATGAGCACCTTCCTGGCCAGAATCCATCCCAACGACTTCTCGGCTCCAGACGCGAGGACTTATAAAAGGTGGTGATGAACGAGACGGTCAGGTACGTGGGCGGTTCGCGCTCCACAAGGGCATCCCGGCACGTTCACCGTTCAAGCTGACCACCTGGGGCGCACCAGCTTCGCACCGGCGCTGTGCCTGGTTACTTTGCTCTCAGGCGCGCCCGTAAAGCGCCTGGACGGCTAACCTGGTGAGTGAGCAGGCCGCGCGGGCGGTTGAAAGGCACTGCCGTAAACGCCGCAGCCACTGGCCGTGCCCCCTGGATTACGCACGCCCTGGCCAGAGGCCGTGTCGTTGAAGATCTGCTCGCCAGCGACTCCAGGTCTTCACCGCCCAGATGGCGACATGAAGTCGCTACCATGCTAGGTCATCGATAGTGGCAGCCACCCCCTCGCTAACCCGCTGGCGCGCCATTGAGCTGCCCGGGCCGGGCAATTGTATCTCACGGCCTCTCCCAGGCCGGTTAGCAGCGCAGCAGCGGGCATCCTCGCCGCTCTGACCGTCAGATGGCAATGATCTAACCGGCCACCCGGGCTGGTAACCAGCCAGTCTACCGGTATCTGGACGGTCAGCGCTCCATATCGGTACCGGCCACGATCACCTTCCACTCCTGATATCCTGGAGGCTTACCAGCGGAAGCGTCGCTGTCATTGTGGCCGTCGGCCCTTGGTCTCAGGCGCGCTCGCAAAGCGCCTGGCAGGGCATCCTGAAGCGCGCGCTGGCCGGTTGGGCGCACGTAAGCGGATGCCATTGAACGATCCGAGGGTCCAATCGGCAAAGAGCATGGACGCGGACAAAGACATTGCCCGTTGCCGACATCATGAAGACGCTACTGATTTCGAGGCCGACGCTTTACCGGTATCGGACGATAAAGGAACGGCCAAGAGGATGCGCGTCGGTATCGGGCACGGCCCAGACGGTCAGCACAGACGCTGAGGCTAATCGAGCAGTGGGCAACTCTCCAAATTGGGGGGTTCAGGTGGGGCCGTGTCTCCGCGTCTCGGGTTCGCGCATTCGCGCATCTGCTTGACGCCTGAGCCAGACCGGGCATGCTGGCGTGGGCTTAGACTAGACTTGCCACATGGAAGGCCGAAGCTTGAAGCAATTCGTGGTGGAAGGCGTCCTAGGCGAAGGAGGCATGGGGATGGTTTATCGCGCGTGGGACGCTCGTTTGCAGCGTGCGGTTGCACTCAAAGTCCTTCCCACCGCTCTCACCAAAGATCCCGAACGCCGGAAGCGCCTCTTCCAGGAGGCCCGAGCGGCTGCCCGTATCAGCCACCCGGCCATCGCCCAGGTCTACGATGTGGATGAGTCCGACGGTGTGGTCTTCATTGCGATGGAACTAGTGGAAGGGAAGACCGTCCAGGAACTAATCGAGCGCCGGGAACTCGACTTATTGGGGACGATCGACATCGCGATCCAGGTCGCTGACGGGCTAGCCAAGGCCCACGAAACCGGCGTTATCCATCGCGACATCAAGCCCGCCAACGTAATGCTGACCCCGGACGGTCGTGCCAAGATCCTGGACTTTGGACTCGCAAAGGCGGTGGACACTTCCAGCCAACCGCCAAGTCCAGGCCCAAGCCTGGCCGATCTGAGCACGATCACCCACACCCTGGCGGGAACGGTGATGGGCACCGCCGCTTACATGAGCCCAGAGCAAGTCAAGTGCCTCCCCTTGAGTCCGCGAAGCGATCTGTTTTCGCTCGGCGTCATGCTCTTCGAGATGGCTGCTGGCGAGTCACCGTTCCGTCGGCCTTCGCTCGTGGAAACCATGCACGCCGTTTCCTTTGAAGACGCCCCGCCAGTTCAATCAATCCGTCCCAACCTTCCGCCCGACCTGCAAAGGATACTCTCTCGCTGCCTCCGCAAGAGGCCGGAGGATCGATACCCCAGCGCCACCGCGCTGGCGGAAGATCTTCGATTGCTTCGGCGCGACACCGAATCCGGTGCGCTTCGCGCGGTGCCCATCCGCGATTGGCTTGCCGGAGCGTTCGGTCGTGTGACTCGGCTCCGGCCCAAAGAGTACGTTTGGCTGGCGGCTGGGCTGACCGTCCTAGCCGTCATTGCCTATGTGCTCAGCAACGGCGTGAAAGTCGCAGGCATTGGCGTGTACGTTGTCATGGGACTCTTGGCCTTTCGCCGTGTGCGCAACCGCCCCCATCGGCTGCGGGAGACGTTTGTGCGCAAGGTCTCGCGAATCCCCGAGGTCCGCGCCATCGTTATTCGCGGGCCGGAGATAATCGTGGTCGTAGATCGCCCGGCGTCCCAACTCTACGGTCGCATCAGCCGCCACGTGGATGCCTGGAACAGGAGCTTGTTCCTCGGCAGGCAGGTCGCGGCTGCCATCCACCACGATCTGGAGTCGGTGGAGTTCCAAAGACTCCTCAAAGCCCCTGGAGTCCAATACCTCCGCGATGACGCAGGCACAAAGCCCGCCATTGTCGCTGCTTCGACGATCAACGATCCACTGCTCCCAGCGTGTGGCACCGAGCCGAACCCGCAGCCAACGACCGACACGCCCCCTGCTGGGCCGACGCCGACGACCCGTGCGCCGGACGTACCACCAGACCGGTCAGGTTGAACAGGAAGGCTCGCAGCCTGCTCCAGCGCCGCCAGATCTCGCCGCCCAGCGGCCAACCTAACCGCGCCATGCCGACAGGTCGTGAAAACGGCAGCGGCCCTCGGCGAATCCGCTGGCGCGCTCTTCATCCTCCAGGAGGGCCACGAAGGCGTTCCAGACCCTCTCGGACTGACCCAGGCAGGTCCGCGGCCCGGCATGGGGCCGACCCTGGCCTTGGCGTCATTACTTACAGTCCCTGTCCTTGGGACGTGGAGGACTGCGCCGTAAGCGAGTTTTGGCTTGCTGCAGTTCCGATCCGGATTACTCTGTTACCAGGCAATGGAGTTTGCCTTCTCGCAAGGGAAAACCGCCTGAAATGTTCAGGGCTGATAACTCCTACCGAACGTCTGTGACGCGGTAGAATGATATGAGTTACTTCTGGATGTTCTCGGGCGGCGGGCTGGGGAGTGTCGCCCGCTTTAGCCAGTTCTGGGCTTGTCGCCTCCCGTTCTGGGTAGACGTTCCCTTGGGGAACCCTACTCGTCAACGTGAGCGGCTGCTTCATCATCGGGCTGTTCGCCACGCTCACCGGGTCAGAAGGTCGCGTGTTCGCGCCCGCTTCCTGCCGCCCGTTCTTCACGATCGATGTCTGCGCTGGATGTACCACGTTTTCCTCCTTCAGCCTGCGAACCCTCACCCTGGCCGAAGGTCGCCAGTGGTTCAAGGCAGGCGCGAACGCCATACTCTCGCTTGTGCTTTCTCTCGACGCTGTCTGGCTCGGCCATAGCCTCGCCCTTTTCTTGAACTCAACCAAAGGCAATTGATATGCACCTACCCCATGAAGCGATGTTGCTCCGCGTATTCATTGGCGAGAGCGACCGGTGGCACCACCAACCGCTGTATGAAGCCATCGTCCTGAAGGCACGTGAGGTACATCTGGCGGGTGCGACGGTGCTACGCGGGCCGATGGGCTACGGGAAGTCGAGCCGCTTGCACACGGCTAAAATCCTACAGCTTTCAATGGATCTGCCGCTGGTCGTCGAAATTGTGGACACCGAAGAGAAGATCAAAGGGTTCTTGCCGGTGCTCGATGAGATGATGAAGGGCGGACTAGTTACGCTGGAGAAAGTGCGAGTCATCGACTACCGGGCTGACCCCGACTTACCGGAAACTCCGGAAATCTGAACCGCCCACCCGACGATGGACAACATCTGGTTTATTGCCGCCTTCTGGATGGGGTTGGCCCTGATGGCCAGCCTCATTTCCATTCGGCTGGGAATCTCGGTCGCCCTGATTGAGATTCTCGTAGGCGTTATCGTCGGTAACCTGCACAGCGCCAGCCAAGCCTCGCTGCTGCACACGACGGAGTGGACGAACTTTCTGGCCATGCTCGGCAGCGGCGTGCTGACGTTTCTGGCCGGTGCGGAAATCGACCCGACGTCTCTGCGCGCCAACCTGCGGGCCAGCCTGAGCATCGGTGTGCTGTCCTTTCTGTTGCCATTCCTGGGAGTCTGGATGTTTGCCCAATTTGGCCTGGGCTGGCCGATGCAGCAGGCTCAAATTGCGGGCATTGCCCTGTCAACGACGTCGGTCGCGGTGGTCTATGCTGTGATGATAGAGGGCGGCCTTAGCAGCACGGCGATGGGCAAGATGCTCCTCGCAGCATGCTTCATTACCGACTTTGGCACCGTGCTGGCGCTGGGAGTTCTGTTTGCCGATTTCAACGTGTGGTTGGTGGTCTTTGTCGCGGTGACGGCGGTGATGCTCTGGTTCATGCCGACGTGGACTCAGTACATCATCACCCGCCTGGGAGCGACGCGGGTGAGCGAACCGGAAGTGAAGTTCCTGTTTCTGGTGCTGTTCTTTCTTGGGGGGCTGGCCTCCACGGCCAAGAGTGAGGCCGTGCTGCCCGCATACCTCCTGGGTTTGGTGGTTGCAGGCGTGTTCCTGCGAGACAAGACCCTCGTCCACCGGATGCGAAGCATCGCCTTTGCGATTTTCACACCGTTCTACTTCATCAAGGCGGGATTGCTCGTGTCGCTGTCCGCCATGAAGACAGCAGTGGGGGTGATTGCGGTGCTGCTGTTGCTCAAAATTGTGGCCAAAATCGTGGGAGTCTGGCCGCTCGCGCGCTATTTCTTCATGCGCTCTCGTGAGGCCAATTATACGGCGCTGCTCATGTCTACCGGGCTGACCTTCGGCACGATCTCAGCCCTATTTGGACTGCAAAACAAGATCATCGACCAGAAGCAATACTCCGTCCTGGTGACGGTGGTCATCCTGAGCGCCTTTGTCCCCACGCTTATTGCCCAGAAGTGGTTTCAGCCTCCGGTCAAGACGATGGTGGCCTGGGGGCGGCTCTACCAGCGCAAGATCAACGGCAACGCGGTTTCGTCAGCTTTGGAAACGAGAAAGTGAGGTCGTATGTTTCAAAAGATTCTGGTCGGATACGATGGTTCAAAGGGTGGGAAGGCGGCGCTGCGGCGGGCTGCCGTGATGGCGAGCGTGTGCCACGCACAGATCACTGCGCTCTGGGTGCGGGAACCGCTGCCACGCTACACGGATTTGCCCGGCGAACCCGAGAGCGAAGCCGAGGCTGCGGACGATTACTTCCAAGAACGGCAGAAGGAGGTCGCCCAGGCTGCTGTGCAACTTGGGATCAACATCGCCTGCGAAACCGGACGCGGGCATCCAGCCAAGATCATCGTTACGATGGCGAAAGACGGCGATTTCGACCTGATCGTCGTGGGCCACAGCGATCATTCTGAACTTTGGGGCCGTCTGTTGGGCGATACCGCCGACCGCATCAGCGATCACGCCCATTGCAGCGTTTTGATCGTCAAACAATAAACACCGATTTCCCCCGTTACCAACATACTCCACAACGCACAATCGATATGAACAAGATCACCAGAATCACTGCCCTGGAAATTCTCGACTCGCGAGGCAACCCTACGGTCGCGGTCACCGTCACCTTGAACAACGGCATTTCGGCATCTGCCTGCGTGCCCAGTGGCGCGTCCACCGGCATGCGTGAAGCGGTCGAACTGCGCGATGGGGACGCCAAACGCTATGGAGGCAAGGGCGTGCTCAGAGCCGTGGCCAATGTCAACAAAGTCATCGCCCCGAAGCTCAAGGGCAAAGCCCCGCAGGCGCAGAAGGAAATTGACGATCTCATGTGCAAACTCGATGGGACCGATACCAAGTCCAAGCTGGGCGCGAACGCCATCCTCGGTGTCTCAATGGCCGTCTGCCGCGCAGCGGCGCTCGACTCAAGACTGCCGCTCTATGCCTACATTCGCAAGCTGCATGGCAGCAAGGCCACTGCACCGTATGTGCTGCCCGCGCCCATGATGAACGTGGTGAACGGCGGCGCACACGCCACCAACAATGTGGACTTCCAGGAGTTCATGCTCTTCCCCATCGGCGCTCCGGGTTTCGCGGAAGCCCTGCGCTATGGCGCGGAGACATTCCACACCTTGAAGAAGCTCTTGCAGAAGCGTGGCCTCGTTACCGCAGTTGGTGATGAAGGAGGATTCGCCCCTAATCTCAAGACAAACACCGAAGCCGTGGACGTGATCGTCGAAGCCATCAAAACCGCTGGCTACAAGCCAGGAAAGGACATCGCCCTCGCGCTCGACCCCGCCGCGAGTGAGTTGTTTGCGGACGGTGCTTACGTGATGAAGAAATCGGATCAGTCACGCAAAAGTCCGGCAGAAATGGTGGCGCTCTGGGGCGAATGGGCCAGGAAGTATCCCATCGTCTCGCTGGAAGACGGCATGGGCGAAGAGGACCGAGACGGCTGGCAGGCGTTGACCAAGGCGCTGGGCGGCAAACTGCAACTCGTCGGGGACGACAACTTCGTGACCAACCCTAGAATCTTCGCCGAGGGCATTCGCGACAAGATCGCCAACGCAATTCTGATCAAGCTCAACCAAATCGGCACGGTCAGCGAGACACTGGAAACCGTAGCGATGGCTCAGAAGGCAAACTACGGCGCGGTGATCTCACATCGCTCCGGCGAGACGGAGGATGCCTTCATTGCCGATTTGGCGGTGGGCACCGGAGCGGGCCAGATCAAAACTGGATCACTTTGCCGCTCGGAGCGAATCGCCAAGTATAACCGCCTGCTGGTGATTGAGCAGGAACTGGGCAGGCGGGTGCGGTACGGCGGCACACTCTTCCAGGCAGGCAGGGAATGAGTCGCAGCGTGCCTTGCACAAGGGCGCAGGCCCACCCTGAACGATGATCTTATGATCGAGGTGAGTGCGACCTCGCTGAAAGCCGCAGCCGGATAATCTGGATGCCCATCTCCAGTCGCGGCGGCCCACTGCGAACCCGCTGGCGCTTCGCTCACTTCCAATCGGCTGGAAGTATCCAGATCGGCACCGGCGATGTGCCCTGTCAGGTTAGTGCGCTGGAGCGCTAGAAGTCCCATGGAACGCCGTCCAGGAGCGTCTGCTGGCCCGAAAGCTGGCTGAAAGGCGATGCCGTAAACGGCTCCGCCACTGACCCTCTCCAGGGAAGTGCGAACCTCCTGGCCAGTGGACAGGGTGCAAAGGCAGGTGCAATGGCGACCGTGCCCGCCATCCCGGTAATCTATCAGCGCCGCCGCGTCTTCGCCGCCTAGATACCAAGATGAAGGTACTGGTAGCCGCCCTCAACAAGCCTGCTGGCGCGCCGTTTATCCGGCGTCTGGCCAATGAGGATTCGCAGGCATCCTTGGCCTCGCCCAGGCCGGTTAGCAGCGCAGCGTAGGCCATCCTGGCCGCTCGGATCTTAACCTCGCACTGATCTGACCGGCCACCCGAGCTGGTAATCTGCCGGTCTACCGATATCTGGACGTTTCGCCCTTCAGATCGACAACCCGCCATGATCACCGTTAAAGCCAGACCTCAAGGAGGTTTATCTGGTCTCTACCAGCGCTCAGCCTGGCCAACTCGATCTCTGGCGCACCAAAAATGCCCTGGAGGCGGTACTGGAGCATGCGCTGGGCCGATGGACGTGGTAAACCGATGCCGGAGGTCGATCCTCGGCGATGAGGTGATCGGCCACCAGGACGACCATCGGCATCATTTGGCCGTAGCTCGATCAAGCACCCAGCGGGCTCCCAGGGCATCGGGCGCGGCCCAGCCGGTCGCCAGGGACTTCGTCCACAGGAGCAACTGTCCACGTGGACAGTTGGAAGGGTGTGGAACAGAGCCAACGTCTCGCCGCCTGGGTTCTCTTTCGAGTGACTGGGCATGGCATGCCATGCTGAAGCGGTCCCTAACCTGGTGGATGTCCTAAGCCGATCTCGGTAAGTGGCCTACTCACGCGTGATCGACACGGGCTACGGAAGTCGCGGAGCCCTGCTGCACAAAGGCCGGATGCGGCAGGATGCTCGTTCCCGATCCGCGCATAGGATGGCAATGCCCCCTCCGTTGCGGCATGGGTTATGCTTAATTCCAGGTGTAATCCCGTTTTACGGAAAACCTACCCAAACGCCGGGTGAAACTGTTGGTCGAGGGGATTGACTCCCTGGGAGAGGCTCAACACGCCCGAAGCACCGTTGAGTCGGTCCGCAATCCTCTGACCAGCCCATTAGTTGTTGAAACTTTTCAATGGGAGAGGATATTATGATCTGACGGTCGCAGACCGCCTCCAGAAGGAGAACATCGTGAACACCTTAGGTTTTGTTCGGCGCGGGTCTTCGAGGAAGCAAACGGAAGATGGATCTGGTTTCACCCTGATCGAACTCCTCGTGGTGATCGCCGTTATTGCGATTCTGGCCGGGCTGCTATTGCCCGCGCTGAGCAAAGCGAAGGAGAAAGGCCGGATGGCCTCTTGCGTGAACAACATGCACCAACTTGGATTAGGAATCCACATGTATGCTGACGACTCCCGCGACACGCTCCCTTGACCCATAGATAGCATAAATTGGGAGCCAGCTTGGTGCCAAGTCCCGAGCCCCAATTACAGCGGCGCGGGGCCGCTAGTCCTCCATGCGGAAGCCGGATCTGTCTTTACGCATGTGACGGGTCAGGCTAAGGGGCTACTTTACGAGTAGCAGCTTGCTATCTGACGACGTCTCGTGGCGCTGGGCTCCCCGAAGAGTTGCTCAAAAGTGGGTGCTTGTAGGGAAGGAGTGGCAAGTCTTTACGCAAATAGAGAGGATGCTTCGGCGTCCCGTCTGCGTTGGTGGCTAAGCAAACAAGATCGAAGTCTTTGAGGAGTTTGCAGACGGCAAGACCTCGATTCATGGATGCTCCATGCGATCCCCAGGCCACAACCACCTTGCCGGAGCGTTTGGCCATCTCCAGTAGCCACTTGTCGTTGTCCGGGCCCACTGGATCCTTGGCGGCATACATTTCCTTGGGGTCGGTGGCGCGGAAACCAAAGATGTTACCCATGATGAAGCCCCCGTATCCTTCGCGCGCGGTAAAGCCCCGGACTCTGCGCAAAGTATTGTCCAGCTTTACTTCATCAGCCGTGGAAGGGTTGAGCCCTATCCAAAAAAGCAACTTGTCGCTTGGAATCAATTCATCTAGCTGGTGTATTAAAACATAGCGATGAAGGCGGTCGCCAGAAAATGTGCACTCGTTATTCATGCTTGGGCTTTGACCTGCACCTGTCGGAAATCAGGACGCTGACCGTGTAAGTTTTAGCGTTGAGCGCCATCGGTTATTATAACGCGTCTGGAACCGTCCGGTGGCAGCAGATTTCTTTCAGTGATCCGTTACGCCCAGCGCAGTTCCTGGAGCGCCTGGAAGAGCTCGGGGCGCATGATCCACTCATAACCATCGTCAGTCGGCTGTCCGTCTTCGCTGCCAAAAGCGAGCGTCCGCCACCAATGTGGCTTGCCGTCAGAAAAGGGGCCGGGCCGATAGTGCAGCGTATCGGCGACCTGGTGGGCAAACGTGCCGTAGTGCAGATTGGCGGCGGAGTAGCTGGCCGCGCCAAGTTCTTGAGCAAGCTGGCCTGCCGTGATGGTGTGGCGAGGCGCGCGGCAATGCGCCCTGAGCAGCTGCAAGTCTTTTGGCGCGATTCCAAACCGGTCGCGCACAGCCAGGAGCGCCGCTTTGAACTGTTCTGTGGTGGCTATCGGGCTTGGATCACTGAATTGGTCCATGGTGCAGGCTACCTTGGTGGTTATTGCTTTCAACGGGAAACCGCCTGGCTTTGTGGCGGCATCCTGTGGTGCGCGAGCATGTATTCAAGGAAGTCTCCCAGCTGCGAGATGATTTGACGGAAAACTCGTGTCTGAACGCCTTGTCCCAGGATTTGTACCCCGGTGTCGTAGCTCTTGCTGGTGAATCCCTTTGCCGGGCAAAATCCCATGACCCGCTCGATCTCGGTCTGGCGCAGCATCCGCAGTCCGTAGGGGGTTTCCACGAAGGGCCCCCCGTTGATCTTGTAGTAGCTGCGCGTGATGGTTGGAATTTTGCGAGATAGATGGTTGATGGTCGAAAAGCCGAAGCGATTGCCGGCGGCGCGGTGCCGTTCCCGGTGGCGGATGCGCCCTTCGATCGCGTTGCGAATGACCTCGGCGTCTGCCTTGTCGGTGATCGGATCGGGAGCATCCAGGTAGTCTCCCGCCTTGCCCTCGAAGGGCAGCATCGGGATGCTGGGATAGAACTTGCCGTAGAGCGTGGCTACGAGGACCCCGCGGCGGCGGTCCTGAGAACGTGTTTTAAAAATGGGGAATACTTAAACATAAGTAAGTTACTTATCTTGTACAGGATTGGGTGCGTGTCATAAATAAAGCGGATGCAAATGCATCCATGTCCGTACCCAACCGATCTCACCG
>Ga0265314_10004745_pt1 | contig 12459 bp, 13 predicted proteins | sample 4126metaG_FD_203106 | JGI IMG/M metagenome (GOLD analysis project Ga0265314, IMG submission 203106) | Rhizosphere microbial communities from Carex aquatilis grown in University of Washington, Seatle, WA, United States - 4-1-26 metaG | ecosystem: Host-associated > Plants > Roots > Rhizosphere >... | reverse complement strand
TGGGTTGGGGGGGACCTGCCCGTCGGGCTTGTCGATCCCTTCTCGAAAGCGATAAGGTGGCGCCATGTCGATCGTCCGGTCCGGCTTGACCGTCTCCACAGCGACCCTCCTGCTCTCGGCAGGCCTCCTCTTCGGCACGGCGGCGATCGCGCGGGCGCAAGAGGCCGTCGTCGTCGCGGGCCTGACCTCGGTGGACGGCGACGACGACTACGCCCGGGCGCTGTCCGGCGCACTGCGTCACGCGGCCACCGCCGTGCACGGCTGGTCGGTCAGCGAGCGGGACGTGGGCCTGGCGAACCTCGAGCTCGTCGCCGGCTGCGAAGCGCCGGATCCGGCCTGTCTGCAGCAGATCGCGACCAGCGTCGGCGCGCAGCGCCTGATCTTCGGCACGATCGCGCGCACCGGCGTCGATCACTACGACTTCGCGGTCAGCGTCCACGCGTACAGCGTCGCGACGCAGAGCATCGAAGAGAACGTCGACCGCAACCTGCCGAGCTCGCGAACCGACATCGACGAGCTGCGCGGCCCGGCGCGCGAGATCATCGACCTGCTCGCGAACGTCCCTCACGTGGGAACGATCCGCGTGACGGCCGCGGCGGCTCAGCCGGTCCGCATCGACGGCGCTGCGGTCGGCACCACGGACGCCGGTGGCAGCTTCGTCGCCAGCGACATCGCGGCCGGCCCGCACGAGGTCGTGGCCGGAGATCAGCCCGCCATGACCGTGACCGTCACGGAGGGCTCCGAAGCGGTCGCGGCGTTCTCGGCCACCTCGTCCGGCGGTGGCGGTGGGCCCTCGATCGACTGGGCGGCGGTCACGCTGCTCTCGGTCGCGGGCCTCGCGATCGTCGGCATGGTCGTCTCGTGGGCCGAGCTGCTCACGCTCTCGAACGACAGCGCGTACAACAGCTACCGGATGCAGCTCGGCTCGACGTACGGCCTGATGGGAGACGTCGCCTGCCAGGAGAGCAGCTTCAACGCGGTCGGCTCCGGAGTCACCTCGTCGCACGCGCGTGACGTCTGCAGCCAGGGCAACACGTTCGAGATCTTGCAGTACGTCTTCCTCGGTGTCGCGGTCGCGGCAGGCGCGACGGGCATCGTCCTGCTCGTCTTGGACAGCTCGGGCAACCACGACGAGGCGCAGACCGTCTCGCTCGTTCCGCACGTCGGCCCCCAAGGCGGCGGCATGGACCTCACGCTTCGTTTTTGAGCTTCGAGCGATGACGGGTCGACTTCGCGTCGTCGGAGGCGCGCTCTCGGGCCGTCGCTTCGCATCGAAGGTCGCGAGCGTGACGAGGCCGACCTCGGATCGCGTGCGCGAGGCGATCGCATCAGCGGTCGAATCACGCGGCGGGTTCGAGGGAACGAGCGTGCTCGATCTCTTCGCGGGCACCGGCGCGATGGCGATCGAGGCGCTCTCTCGCGGCGCTGCACGCGCGGTGCTCGTCGAGCGCGATCGCATGGCCGCGCGCGCAATCGAAGAGAGCCTCGCCGCGCTGGAGCTCTCGGACCGCGGCCGCGTGCTCGCGCTCGATCTGACGACGCGCTCGAGCCTCGCGCGCATCGAAGGCCCGTTCGATCGCGTGCTCGTCGATCCACCCTACGCCGAGGCGCAGGCAGTCGCCCCTCTGCTCGAGTCGCTCGCGCCGCAGCTGGCCGACGGCGCGCTCGTCGTCTTCGAGCACCCGTCCAAGCTCGACGTGGCGCTGGGACCAACCTTCGAAGTGCTCGCGAAGAAGCGTTATGGCGACTCGGCCGTGCTCTTCGCGCGCTATGCTCGCGCGTCACCCCTATGAAATTGAACGGCTCGCCCCTCCGGCCCCTCCCGTCCGCGGGCTCGACGCCCGCTCCCGGCCGGGTCCTGCGTGACGAGCACTCTTGCCGGGAATTGCCTGAAGGCCTGTCGACATGAGCATCGCCATCTATCCGGGCTCGTTCGACCCGATCACCCACGGTCACGTGAGCATCGTGAAGAGTGGGCTCGTGTGCTTCGACAAGCTCATCGTCGCGGTGCTGGAGAACCCGCGGAAGTCGTCGCTCTTCACCGTCGAAGAGCGGCTCGAGATCATCCGCGAAGAGTTCGCCAACGAGAAGAACGTGGAGGTCGACTCGTTCGACGGTCTGCTCGTCGAGTACTGCGCGCGCAAGAAGGTCCGCGTCGTGCTCCGCGGCCTGCGGGCCGTCGCCGACTTCGAGTACGAGCTGCAGATGGCGAACATGAACCGCCATCTCGATCGCAAGGTCGAGACGGTGTTCCTGATGGCGAACGACGCGTACTTCTACGTGAGCTCGAACCTCGTGAAGGAGGCCGCGCGCCTCGGTGGCGACGTCGGCGGCCTGATCCCCGACTCCGCCAACAAGCGCCTGAAGGCCAAGCTCGGTCGTTGATCTCTGCCGGAGTGCCCGGCAATCCGGGCCGACACAATTGTGTCGGGTCCGCTCGCGGACCACTCCGGTAGAGATCAGCGCGGCTGCGCCGGTCACTCCCGCCTTCCGCTCGCACGAAATGCGGTGATCTGGTAGCCATCCCGCCATGATCTCGGGGATGCGGACTTCACGCTGGGCGCTCGTGCTTCTTCTCGTCGTGGTGGGCTGCGGCGGCAGCCGCGGGAGCTCGGGCTCGGCCAGCTCCGGGACGTCGAGCTCCAGCAGCAGCAGCACGCCGGCTGCCGACACGGGCCCCGCGCCCGGCTGGCCCACCGTCCTCGTGGTCGGCCCGGGCCAGGGCCCGGCGCTCTACGCGGACAGCGACGACAACGCGCCGCCCTTCGGATACATCAGCGAAGGCACGCGCGTGCAGATCAACAGCGCGCCCGCGAACGGCCGCATCAAGGTCACGGTCGGCGGCCAGATGGTCACGCACGGCTGGGTCCCGCTCTCGCGGTTGCTCGCGTACGTGAACCAGCGCGGCCGCATCGACGGCACGCCCGCGTACCTCGGCGCCAACGACCCGGTCGGGATCGTCTCGCAGTCGTCGGACGGCAGCTTCCGCGTCGAGATAAGGCCGCGTCTCGGTCGCGCGGGCGCGCCCGACCTCGGCCCCTACGTCGGCTCGGTGCCGGGCGACTGGCTCGTGGATCGTCCCGCGGCCGACGGCGACACCGGCTTGAGCCCGGGCGAGTTCCGTCGCGTCCCCGCGAACGCCGAGGTGCCCGTCTACGATCGCCCGGGCGGCGCCGTCATCGCGCGTCTTCCCGCCCTCGATCCGCCGCTCACCGTCGTCGTGATCCGTAACCAGAGCGGCTGGAACGGCGTACGCATCGGCGTGGGCCCCTTTCTCATCGGCTACATCCAGGGAGAGCTCGAGGCGTCGTCGGCCGATCAGCTCGGCACCCGCCCGACGATCGGAGCGAGCACGCTCGAGGCAGGCCACATGCCCGAGCGCATCGCGGTCGAAGAGGGAACGCTCTTCCGCGTGCAGGCCGGCACCTACGTCGACTTCTACCAGGAGCACGTCTCGCGTCTGCGCGGCGAGGGCTGGGCTCGCGAGATGAGCCGCGCGTCGGGCAGCGACGCGATCGACGTCTACGTGGCGGTCGACGATGCGTGCGCGGTGCGCGGCACCGTTCCGAGCGCCACGCTCACGCGCGTCACCGAAGGCGAGTGACGGGCGAGATCGTCACGGGCCGCTTCGTGCTGCGTCTCGCGGGCGAAGACGAGGCGCAGCTCGTGCTCGATTATTTCCTGCGCAACCGCGCGCATCTCGAGCGCTGGGAGCCGGAACCGCCCGCCGGGTTCTACACCGAGTCGTTCTGGCTCGATCGCCTCGGTGGCTATCGCCGCGATCGCGACGCGGATCGCTCGTATCGCTATCACGTCTTCGAGCGGCCGAGCGGCCGCGTGATCGGCACGGTCGGCGTCTCGAACGTCGTGCGTGGCTGCTTCCAGTCGGCGCACCTCGGCTTCGGGCTCTGCGCTTCGCGCGAGGGGCAGGGCGTGATGCGAGAGGCATGCGAGCTCGTCATCGCGCATGCGTTCGACGTCGTGAATCTCCATCGGCTCGAAGCGAACCACCGGCCCGAGAACACGCGCAGCGCCCAGTTGCTCCGCCGTCTCGGCTTCGCCCCGTTCGGCTACGCGCGCGACTATCTGTTCATCGCAGGTCAGTGGGTCGACCACGTGAACACGCAGCGCATCAACCCGCGCTGGTTGCCGAGGACCTGATCATCGACCGGGCGAGCGGCGTGAGCGCGAGCGAGGCGCACACGTAGAGCAGCGGCAGCCACGGCGCGACTCCGAAGAGGCGCGCGTCGGTGTGGAAGAAAGCGCCGAAGTGGACCAGCGTCGTCTCGACGAGCGCGCCGCCCAGGCCGGCCAGCGCTGCATGCGCGAAAGCGATCTTCGCGGCTGGCCGCTCCGTCGCATGCCAGATCGCGAGGGCGATCACGACGAGCACGATCGCGCACGTCGCGCCGCGCAGGACACCCGTCAGCAGATAGGCGACGACGAAGAGCGCGAGCGCAACGACGATCCGCGACGTGCTCGTCCGCGCGATCACCACGCCCATCGCGCGCTCGACTGCGACCGGCACGACGCCCACGAGCACGCCGGCGCTCGCGAAGAGCGGGATCGTCCACGTCGCGATTCCGAACGCCCACGGCACTGCGTAGCGCGTCGTGTCCGTGTGCACGTGCCACGCGTCGAGCATCACGCCGAGCGTGCCGCCGAGCAGGGCGAGCACGAAGGTCGCGCGCACCCAGCTCACGCAGCGTCGAGCGCGGAGGCGAGCGCAGAGGCGCCTCCCATCACGTGATTCCGCGGATCGCCGCGACCGCGCAGCAGCAGAACGTGCAGATGGAGCCTCTTGCAGAGCTCGCGCATCTCCATCTCGACGAGCTCGGTGGGCCGGCGCCCTGCGCTCCCGCGAGCACGACTCGCATCGATCCGTCGGTCCACATCGGACCTGGGTCTCACGCCGGCTGCCGCCTGGCAAGCGCCGTCAGACGGCGAGCGCGATCTCGGCGAGCCTGCGCTCCACGAGGCAGCTGTCGCCGAACTCGTGCGTGCGATAGCGAGCGCCCTCGAGCGCCTCGTCCGCGCGTGCGAGCGTCGCATCGTCCGTGAATGCCGAGAGGAGCGCATGGTGGCTCGTCCCACGCTCGTGCGTCCCCGACACGATGGCGTCGACCACACGCAGATCGGTACGCGGCCCGATGCGGAGCGATGCGAGGCCGGGCCCCGGCCTGACGCGGCCGTGCGCTCTCGCGCTCGACTCCAGCGCGCGCACGACCGTCGTTCCGATCGCGATCACGCGCCGATGCTCGCGTCGCGCCCGATGGATCGCGACCGCGGTCGCCGCGGGAATCTCGTAGGGCTCGTCGAGCGGAAACATCGCGTCGAGCGCGGGATCGCCGGTCGACGAGAGACCTGCCGCGTGCGTGAGCGTGTGCACCGCGATGCCGCGCGCATGAAGCGCGCCGAGCGTGCGGAAGTCGAGGACGAACCCCGCAGAGGGCGGCTCGAGCGCGACCGGCGGTCCCGCGATCGGCGTCCACACGTCCCACAGACGCAGCGGCGTCGGGACGTGTGCGTACTGGATCGGCCTTCCTTCGCGCGCGATCCCTTCCCACACGTGCGCAGCCGTTCCGTCGAAAGCGACGTCGACGAGCCGCGGATGATCGAGCGCCGTGATCGTCGCGGCGAGCGATCCGAGCGTGAGGTGATCTCCGATCCGCACCTCGGGCGGGAGCGGGCGCTGCTCCGTCGGTGTGCGGAAGTCGCCCTCGCCGAAGAGCACCGCGCGGAAGCGCGATGGATCGCGCGCATCGACGCTGCGTCGCGCGGCGAGGCGGATCTCGATCGGCCGGCCGCTCCGATCGTGTCGTCCCGAGAGGCTCGCCGGAATCGTCGCAGCGTCGTTGGCCACGACGAGGTCTCCTGGCCGCAAGACCTCCGCGAGCTCGACGCGCGCGCGGTGCGAGACATGCCCGCTCGCGTCGACCACGAGCAAGCGCGCATCGCTCGGTCGTTGCGTGGGCATCGTCGCCGCGATCACGACGCGTTCTCCTCGCGGCGATCCGCGTGCGCGTGGAGCTCCGTGGCGATGCGATCGGCGATCTGGGTCGCGCTCGTCTCCGGACGCTTCAGCGAGGCGCGATCGGCATCGGGGATCGCCAGCGCGTGCAGCTCGGTGTCCATGTCGCCCGGATCGATGGAAACGAAGTGGATGCCGTCCTTGCCGAGCTCGGCCTCCCAGATCGCCGACAGATGTGCGAGCGCCGCCTTGCTCGCGCCGTAAGCGCCCCATCCTCCATAGGCGTTCACCGCCGCGTCGCTCGTGATCGAGACGACGAGCGCGCCCACGCCGCGGCTCGCCGATCCGACGAGCGCCCCGAGCAGCGCCTTGGTCAGCCGGAACGGGCCGACCACGTTCACGGCGAGCGCGCGCTCGAGATCCTCGCAGTCCGTATCGGCGAGCGGCCGCAGCGGCACCGGGCCCAGGCTCGATGCGTTGTGGATCAGTACGTCTACCGCGCCGAGCCTTCCTGTCAGCTGCAGCGCGATCGGGTGGATGTCGTCCTTGCTCCCGACGTCGCCGACCACACCCACCACGCCGGGCACCTCGCGCTCCACGCGCTCGACGAGCTCGCGACGACGCGCCACCAGCCCGACCTGCGCGCCGCGCTGGCTCAGCTCGGTCACCAGCGCGCGCCCGAGCCCCGCCGTTCCGCCGGTCACTACGACTCGCAGCCCGCGCAGGCTGCCTCGACTCTCGTGCATCCCCATTCGTGCCTCCGTGTCTTCCACGAGAGCACGATGCATCGCCCCGGCGTGCACGACGCCGAGACGGTCCATCGGGTCGTCCGTCGGTCTAGGCGGCCGTCGTCGTCCTACAGCGCGTGGATGTTGAGCGTGACGTTTCCGCCCTGCCAGACCTGATAGGTCGAGATGACGACGATCACGTGCTGACCGGCGACGAGGGTCACCGTCGCGGACGAGAGCTGATCGGTCCCGCCGTCGTCGTCGCACGCGAGCTCGGTCGCGGGATCGTCGTCGCAGTCGCTGCGAACCGAGAGCGTGGTGTCGAACGTCCCGCCCGCATGCGACGTGTCGTTGGTGTCGAACACGTAGCGGCCGGCGGCGGGCGCCGTCCACGCCACTTCGAGCTCGCCGCCGCGGACGCCGTCGGTGTTGCCGCAGGTCGCCGCCGCGCGCGGATTGCAAGAGTACGGCGGGATCGTGCCGTGGAAGACGCCATTGCCGACCGCGCTGGCGACGTCCGCGTCGGGGCACGTCGTCGACGGCGCCGTCGTCGGCGGGCAGCTGCTCGAGCACGTGCACTCGACGTCACTGCAGTCGATCGCGCCGTCGCCGTCGTCGTCCGTCCCGTTCATGCACATCGTCGCGTCGTTCTCGCCGCAGCTCGCCGAGCAATCGTCATCGGAGCAATCGATGCGTGCGTCGTCGTCGTTGTCGATGCCGTCGGTGCAGTTGGTCTCCGGCGTGGTGCACGCGGGGTCGCTGGCGCAGTCGAAGTCCGCGCAATCGGTCTCGTCGTCACCGTCGTTGTCCCGATGATCGTTGCACTTGCCGGTCTCGACGCAGCTGCCGATCCCGCCGCAGTCGGGATCGTCGCAGTCGACGAGAAGATCGTGGTCGTTGTCGATCCCGTCGTCGCAGATCGTCTCGACGCAGGCCGGGTCGCCATCGCAGTCGAAGTCGGCACAGTCGGTCGCGCCGTCGCCGTCGTTGTCGATGCCGTCCGCGCACATCGTCTCGATGCACGCCGGATCGCCGTCGCAATCGAAGTCGGCGCAGTCGATCTCGCCGTCACCGTCGTTGTCGATGCCGTCGGTGCAGTTGGTCTCGAAGCACGCGGGGTCTCCGTCGCAGTCGAAGTCGTCGCAGTCGGTCGCGCCGTCGCCGTCGTTGTCGATGCCGTCCGCGCACATCGTCTCGATGCACGCGGCGTTGTCGAAGCAGTCGTCGAAGTCGTCGCAGTCGACGAGCCCGTCGCCGTCGTTGTCGACGTGGTCGTTGCAGATCTCGGCCCCGTAGTGCTCGATCCCGAGGACGAAGTGCCCGGAAGCGCCGCCCGCGCCATCGACGATGATGATCACCGTCTGACCCGCGGCGACCGTGAACATCGCCGAGCTGGTGCCGTCGCCGTTCCCGTCGACGTTGCACGCGAGCGAGCTGCCGGTGCAGCTCGTCAGCACGTCGACCACCGTGTCGTAGGCCGACCCGGCGGTCGTGGCGACGAACATCCCGCCGCCTGCTGGCGCGGTCCACGAGAACCACACGTCGTTGGAGCTGCCGCTCGCGCAGGCCGGGGTGTGCCGGTTGCTCCCGCTCGCCGTCGTTCCCATCGCCATCGAAGGACCGATGTTCGAGTGCAGGTTCATCGTCGTGCACGAGCCCGCGTCGTGGCCCCCGCCCGTGTCGGCTCCGATGCGCGCATCCATCGACGCGTCCCCCGGCATCGCGGCGTCCGGCAGCTCCAGTGGAACGTACGCGTCGGGCTGATCGTCGCCGGTGCGCTGGGTGCAGCCGGTTGCGAGCGCGAGTGAGACGGAGAGCAACCCGACCAGCGTGGCGGCGTTCGGCGTGAACGGCGAGAAACGGAAGCGTGTCTTCATCGCCGCCGATTCTCGACGCTCCTCAGGCGCTCGTCCAGTCCAGCACGACCTTGCCCGACTGACCGCTGCGCATGATGTCGAAGCCCTCTTGGAACTTCGCGATCGGGAAGCGATGCGTGAGCACCGGCCCGATGTCGAGGCCGCTCTCGAGCATCGCCACCATCTTGTACCAGGTCTCGAACATCTCTCGGCCGTAGATGCCCTTGAGCACGAGCCCCTTGAAGATGACCTGGTTCCAGTCGATCGCCGCGCTCTCGGGCGGGATGCCGAGGATCGCGACGCGGCCGCCGTGGTTCATCGCTTCGAGCATGCTGCGGAACGCCGTCGGGTTGCCGCTCATCTCGAGACCGACGTCGAAGCCCTCGACCATGCCGAGCTCTTCCATCACGCCGCTCAGCTTCTCGTTGGTGACGTTGACCGCGCGCGTCGCGCCCATCTTCTTGGCGAGCTCGAGGCGATAGTCGTTCACGTCCGTGATGACGACGTGGCGCGCGCCGACGTGCTTGGCGATCGCGACGGCCATCACGCCGATCGGGCCCGCGCCCGTGATCAGCACGTCTTCGCCGACGAGATCGAACGAGAGCGCCGTGTGCGTCGCGTTGCCGTAGGGATCCATGAACGACGCGATGTCGTCCGGAATCGTCGTCGGCAGCTTGAACGCGTTCTCGGCCGGGATGACGAGGTAGTCGGCGAAGCAGCCCGGTCGATTGACGCCCACGCCGATCGTGTTGCGACACAGATGGCGCTTGCCCGCGCGGCAGTTCCGGCAGTGACCGCAGGTGAGGTGGCCCTCGCCGCTGACGCGATCGCCCTCCTTGAAGCCGCGCACGTGCGAGCCGACGTCGGTGACGACGCCGACGTACTCGTGTCCGACGTGCATCGGCACCGGGATCGTCTTCTTGGCCCAGTCGTCCCAGTTGTAGATGTGGACGTCGGTGCCGCAGATCGCGGTCTTCTTGATACCGATGCGGACGTCGTTCGGACCGACGTCGGGCACGTCGGCCTCGCCCATCCAGATGCCGACTTCCTTCTTGGACTTCACGAGCGCGCGCATCTTCGCCATGGCGGGCGGAGCATAGGGCCCGAGCGCTCGACCGGGCGAGCGATTCCGTGACGGCCGTCACCTGCGGCCGGTTCTGCGCGGCAGAACTGGCTCAGCGCTCGGTCTCGAGCGTGGCGATCCGCGCAGCCAGGGCGTCTGGGTCGTCGGGCGGCTGGGGCTCGCGCCCGGGCCAGCGCGCGAAGCCGATCGCGATCACGCGGCCACCGCCCGGCAGGGTCAGCGCCGCGAAGCCGACGCTGCGCGGACTGCTCGCGCCTGGATGGGTCAGCGTCGCCTCGATCGCACCGTTCTCGAGCGATGCGACGGAACGAAGGTGCACGACGCCCGAGCGGGGCACCGCGATCTCGGCGTGACGCGAGGTGAACGGCAGATCGTGCCCGGTCCACGCGAGCTCGGTCGCGACGCCTGGATCGCTCACGACGTAGATCCACTCGTGCGCGAACGTCGGCGGAACGTCCACGGTCAGTGTCGGCGGCGGCGACCAGGTCGACTCGTAGAACGTGCCCACGACCGCGAGCGCACCGCCCACCACACCGATCGCGACGCCGACGAGCGCGCCGATCCAGCCACGTCGGCGCCGCGCGAGGAGGTACCCGACACCGCCCAGCAACGACGCGGGCAGCAGCACCATGCAGATCATCGCGCCGAAGATCGCCGCCGCGAGACCGTCGAGGCCGTCACCACCGCCCATGGACGCAGTACTAGGCTTGTGGTGCGGCGCGCGCCCGTGCTTGGATCGAGCGCACCGTGAAGATCCGCATCGCGACACGCAAGAGCCCGCTCGCGCTCGCCCAGACGAAGTGGGTGGGTGATCGCATTCGTGCCCACGCACCACACGTCGAGATCGAGGAAGTGCACCTCGTGACCGAGGGCGATCGCGTGCTCGACAAGCCGCTCGCGAAGGTCGGCGGCAAGGGTCTCTTCGTCTCGGAGGTCGAAGCGGCGCTCGCCGACGGACGCGCCGAGATCGCCGTGCACTCGATGAAGGACGTACCGGAGTCGCTCGCCGACGGGATGATCCTGTCGTGCATTCCCGAGCGCGAAGATCCGCGCGATGCGCTCGTCACGCCGGACGGCGGCGATCTCTTCTCGCTCGAAGCAAACGCTCGCGTCGGGACGTCGTCGTTGCGTCGCGCGGTGCAGCTGCATCGCGAGCGCAACGATCTCGCCTTCAAGGTGCTGCGCGGCAACGTCGGCACGCGCTTGCGCAAGCTCGACGAGGGCGAAGTGCATGCCGCCGTGCTCGCGCTCGCGGGGCTGCGCCGGCTCGGGCTCGATCGCGATCGGAAGATCGTGGTGCTGCCCGTCGAGCAGTCGATCCCGGCCGTAGGACAGGGCGCGCTCGGCATCGAGACGCGCGAGAATGCGGCCGACGTCCGCGCGCTGCTCGCGCCGCTCGAGCACCGAGAGACCCGCATCGCCGTCGAGTGCGAGCGCGCGTTCCTCTCCCGCCTGCACGGCAGCTGCACGACGCCGCTCGCCGCACACGCGCGCTTCGTCGACGGGCGCTTCCGGCTCGATGCGATGGTCGGCGCGATCGACGGCTCGCGCGTCCTCGTGACGAGCGATGACTCGGTTCTCGACGCGCGCGATCCGATCCCCGCTGCGCGTGCGATGGGCGCAGCCGCGGCTGATCGCTTGCTCGCGGAAGGCGCCGCCGAGCTCGTCGCGAGCGCACGCGGCGCAGCCGACCCTTACGCCGGCCTCTACGCGAAGTAGGCGATGCGCGCCGCGACGCTCGCGTTCGTGGCGGTGCTCGTCGGTTGTGCCGCGCACCGATCGACGCTCGCGTCCTGGCGCCCGATGACGCCGGCGCGTTTCAACGTGCTCGCGCAGCGCCTCGATCTGCCGCTCTATTGGCAGGACGACGACGGCGACGGCGCGCCGCGCGCGAGCGAGATGCGCGCCCTCGCGTTCTACGGAACGCCGGGCGCGGGGACCGAGGCGCCGACGTGGGTCGAGGACGGAAGCGTCACGCCAGCGCTCGACGCGGCCGTCGATCGCATCCTCGCCGAGGATCGCGCGCTCCCGCCGAGCGACGTTCGACGCGCGCTCCTGCGCGAACAGCTCGATCGCGGAGAGCCGGATCTGGTCGAGACGGATGCTTCGCAGTGGCCCTCGGAGGATCGCGAGTTCCTGCGCCGCATGATCGTGGCGACGGATCGCATCGATGCGCTCTTCGCGCGACAGCGCGGCCTCGACGCGCTGCGTCCGCGGCTCGACGCGTCCGACACGATCGCGCGTGCATACTTCCGCGTGTCGTGGACGCCGCAGTGCCCGACGGGCGTCGACTCGACGTGCTCGGCGATCGAGGGCGCGCCGCCCCTCGTCGTCGACGTCTGGCCGGCGTCGCTCCAGAACGGAACCAACGCGTTCTGCGAGGCGATGCTCCGCGATCCCACGCTGCGCTCGTACGAGACCGTCGTACGAGAGGGACCGAGCGGGCTACGAACGATCGGGTACGAGGAGGCCTACGCCGATCTCGTGCGGCCTGCCGCCGATGCGCTTCGTCACGCCGCCGATGCGCTGAGCGTGCAGGACGCGATCGTCGCCGAGTACGTGCGCGCCGTCGCGACCGATCTCGAGACGGGCTCCTACGACGCACGCAGGCTCGCCCCACGCATGACGCCGACCGCGTCGCGCTGGTTCGTCGACGCGGGTGCGGACGGCAGCAGGGCGTGGGAGCCGTGTCGGCGCAAGGAGGCCTATCACCTCACACTCGGCCGCTTCGATCCGGACGCGGCGGCGATCGCCGAGCGCGTGACCTCACGCGTGCCCGAGCTCGCCGCGGCGCTCGCGTCGGTGGCGCCCGCCGTCCAC
>Ga0265314_10004744_pt1 | contig 12460 bp, 10 predicted proteins | sample 4126metaG_FD_203106 | JGI IMG/M metagenome (GOLD analysis project Ga0265314, IMG submission 203106) | Rhizosphere microbial communities from Carex aquatilis grown in University of Washington, Seatle, WA, United States - 4-1-26 metaG | ecosystem: Host-associated > Plants > Roots > Rhizosphere >... | reverse complement strand
ACTTCGGCCTGACCAAGCTCGCCGACGAAGATCCGACCTTCCGCTTCGGCGAAGATCCCGAGACCGGACAGACCATCATTCGCGGCATGGGCGAGCTTCACCTCGACATCATGGCGGATCGCCTGCGCCGCGAGTACGGCGTCGAGGCCACCGTGGGGCGACCGCAAGTCGTGCACCGGGAAACCCTGGCTGGCAGCGCCGAGGCCGAAGCGCGGTTCGAGCGCCAGATCGACGACGAAACCCTGTTTGGACAGGCTCGCGTGCGCGTGGCCGCCCGCCCGCGCGGCAGTGGAAACGTGGTGAAGCTGGCCATCATTCCACCCGAGCAGATCCCCGGTGCGCCCAGGATCCCGGAAACCCCGCGCGCGATCCTGGAGGCTGCGCTCGAAGGCGCCACCGAGGCCATGCGCTCGGGACCCGAAGGTTATCCCTTCGAGGACATCGAGGTCGTGGTCACGGGCATCGAGTACCGACCCGACGCCTCGACGCCGGCCGGGCAGAAGGCCGCCGTGGGCGAGGCCCTGCGCCAAGCCTCGCGCGAAGCCGGTACGCGCCTGCTCGAACCCATTATGAAAGTCGAGGTCACCGCGCCCGAGGCCAACGTGGGCGACGTGCTCGGCGATCTCAACGCGCGCCATGCCCGCATCGAGGACGTTGGCGTGCGCGGCAACCAACGCTTGGTCGTGGCCAAGGTCCCCTTGCGCCGCATGTTCGGCTATTCCACCGACCTGCGTTCCGCCACGCAAGGCCGCGCCAACTACACCATGCAGTTCGAAACCTTCGACGCCTGGGAGTAGCGGGCTAGCCGGTTTCGCTGGCGCCCGGTTCGACGCTCGTAACGGTAGACTCAATTGTTGGCGCCAATCGGCCGATGGGATGCGGGGGCACAGACCGCCCTGACCAGGTTCCGCACCCATGATCGATCAGAACGACGAGGTCTTCATCGCCTTCGTAGAGGAATCGCGCGAGCATCTCTCCTCGCTCGAGGAGGACATCCTCGGCCTGGAAACGGATGGCGAGTCCATCAATGACGATCTCGTCAACAAGGTCTTCCGTGTGGCCCACTCGATCAAGGGCACCGCCGCCTTTCTGGCCCTCGACAAGATCAAAGATCTCGCCCACGCGATGGAAAGCCTGCTCGGCCTGTTCCGCGACCACCAGCTTGCGCCCAACGCCGACTTGACGTCCCTGCTGCTCAAGGGCGCGGATCACCTCAAAGCCATCATCTTCGACTTCGACTCGATGGATTCCGTAGATACGTCGGAGACGGTAGCGGCCTTGCGCAAAGTCGTGGCCGGCGCAATGCGAGAGGAATCGGCGGCCCCGTCGCCCGCCGAGCCCCCGCACCTGCCCGATCCTGCGGCGACGGAGACCACAGACGCGGCGGCGCCCGAGCCGGCATCCGCCAAAACGGCGCCCCCCCCGCACGAGGCCGCGGCCAAAAATGAGACCGCCAGCGTCCGGGTTAACCTAACCCTGCTCGACAAGCTGATGACCTTGGCTGGCGAGTTGGTTCTCACACGCAACGCCCTGATGAAGAAGGCGAGCGAGCGTGACATGGACGCTGTGATAGGGATTGCGCAAAGGGTGGACGGCGTCACCTCCGAGCTTCAGGAAGCCATCATGGCGACGCGCATGCAGTCGGTGGGCACGGTCTTCACCAAATTCAAACGCGTCGTGCGCGACCTCGCGCAAAAACTCGGTAAGCGCATCGACCTCGTCATCGAGGGCGAAGATGTGGAGCTCGATCGCAGCATCATCGAGGCCATCAGCGACCCACTCACGCATCTCGTGCGCAACGCCGCCGATCACGGTTTGGAATTGCCGGACAAACGAGTCGCCTCCGGCAAAAAGCCCACGGGCCGCCTACTGCTGGCGGCCTCGCACGAGGCCGGTCAGGTGGTCATCGAAATCGCCGACGACGGCGCTGGGATCGATCCGCAACGAATCGCGGCCAAGGCGGTGGAAAAGGGAGTCATCACCCGCGCCCAAGCGGACGCCATGAGCCCCAAGGATCTCATCCGGCTGATCTTTCGGCCGGGCTTCTCCACCGCCAGTCAGGTCACCGAGGTTTCAGGACGAGGCGTGGGCATGGACGTGGTGCTCACCAATCTGACCAAGGTGGGCGGAACCGTGGACGTGAACTCCCGCCCCGGCGAGGGCACGCGCATCATCGTCAAGCTGCCGCTTACGTTGGCCATCATTCCCAGCATCCTGGTGGCCGTCGACGACGAGCGCTTCGCGATTCCACAGATCAATTTGGTCGAGCTGGTGCGCATCGCGCCTGGCGACGTGGTTCGCCGGGTGGAACGCCTGGGGTCGAGCGCGGTCATGCGCCTGCGCGAGGAATTGCTGCCGCTGGTGCGGCTGGCCGATGTGCTCGGCATGGAAAGGCGGTTCGTCGATCCGGCCACCGGCGAGCACGTGCCCGATCGCCGGCAAGCCATCGCCGACCGGCGTAGCCCCGAGCTTCTGCGCGAAGAGCAGGCCGTGGTGCCGAACGATGACCGCCGGGGCGGAGCCGATCGGCGCACGGCCCGAGAAAGCGCCATGAACGTGGCCGTCGTCGCCGTCGGAACCCATCGCTATGGTCTCGTGGTGGACCAGCTGCTCGATTCGGAGGAGATCGTCGTCAAGCCCATCGGTGGCCATCTGGCGGATTGCCACGAATACGCGGGCGCGACCATCTTGGGCGACGGCAGCGTGGCGCTGATTCTCGACATCGCCGGCCTGCGCGAGGTCGCGGGTCTGACCTCCACCCAAACTGCCATCGAAGACGTAGAGGCGCAGCGCAAGGCACTCGCGCGTGCCTCGCGCGACGCCCACACCTACTTGGTCGTGCGCAATCGCGCGGAGGAGCAATTCGTGGTGCCACTCGGCATGGTGTCGCGCATCGAGCGTTTTCTTCGCTCCTCGCTGTCCGAATCCGGCGGCCGGCTGGCCGTGGCCTATCGCGAATCCATGCTGGCGCTGCTGCCCATCAACGCACTTGTCCCAGGCAGTCCGATCCCAGAGGACTCGCAGCGCCTCAACGCCGTGGTGTTCAAGGCCTACGGTCGCGAGGCGGCCATCGTGGTAGCCCAGATCCTCGACATCGTGGAGATCTCTACGGCCATCGACGCGGCCACGCATGTGCAACCCGGCGTGATGGGCTCGGTGGTGCTCGACGGAAAGATCTCGCTCATTCTCGACGTGCACGGTTTCATCGACCGGCTGCTCCCCGAATACAAGAACGCCCGGCCGCCTTCGCTGGCAGGGGCCAAGCGCGTCCTGGTCGTGGAGGACTCGCCGTTTTTCCTCAAGCAGATGAAGTCCATCCTGACCGAGGTCGGCTGCGAGGTCCTGACCGCCGAGGATGGCGAGCAAGGGCTGCGTGTCTTGGACGAACAGAACGGCTCCGTGGCGATGATCTTCACGGATGTCGAAATGCCCCGCATGGATGGTCTGGAGATGACACGCAGGATCCGGGCCGACGGGCGTTTCGGCGGCCTGCCCATCGTGGCCGTGACGTCGCTTTCGGGCGACCAGGCCGAAAAGAAGGGGCGAGACGCGGGGCTGACGGAGTATCTCGTCAAGCTGGATCGCGAGCTGATCGTCGAACGATGCAACCAATACCTGGGGCGTGCCTAGCGCTCCGTTATCACCATCGACCGGAGGAACGTGACATGAGCCAAGTGACGACTCGAACGCAACCCAAGCGCAATGGGAAAGCCCCGACAGCCGCGCCAAGCACCGCGCGAACCTCCTTCGATGTGAATGCGGCCATCGCCGTGATTCAGGAGGTCGCCAAGGGCAACCTAGACCTGGCCTTCGACAACGACCGACTGACCAAAGATCCGCTGATGGCGGCTTTACACCAGATGGTGAATCGTCTCGTGACCTCCTTCGGAGAAGTCTTGACCAGTTCGACCTTGATTGACCGCTCCTCCGCGGCCACCAACTCGACGTCCAAGGCCCTGCGCGACAACGCGGTCTCCATGCAGAAGACCATCGCTGCCGCTGTTTCCTCCACCGAGGAAATGCGCCACAACATGAATTCGGTATCGGCCTCGACGGAAGAGCTGAACGCCAACATGCAGTCCATCGCCAGCGCGGCCCGCCAGTCCAACACCAATGTGGACTCGGTGCAGGTCAGCATCAAGGAATTGACCACGGCCTCGCGGGACATCGCTGAGAACACGGCCCGGGCCACCACCATCAGCAAGAAGGCGATGGCGGACGTAACCTCGGCGCTGTCGCTGGTGAGCGAGCTCAATGATGCGGCCAAGGCCATCGACGCCGTCACCGCAACCATTTCCGAGATCTCCGACCAGACCAAATTGCTGGCGCTCAATGCGACCATTGAAGCTGCGCGCGCCGGCGAAATGGGCAAGGGGTTCGCGGTGGTCGCCAAAGAGGTGAAGGATCTGGCCTCGCAGACCAACACGGCGACCAAGGGAATCCAGGGCAAGATCGGCATCATTCACGAAGTGGCCCGTCGCACCTCCGACGCCATCCGAGCCATCAACGACGTCATGAAAGAGGTCAACGAAGCCGTGACCTCTATCGCGGCCGCCGCCGAGGAGCAATCGGTCACGACGGACAGCATCGGACAGAACGTGGTCAGCACCACCGAGCGCATCAAGGAGATGAGCAACAACGTCAGCGAAGGTGCCTTGGCGGTGCAGGACGTGAGCAAGAGCATTCTCGACGTCACCAACCTTTCGACCTCCGTGGCGCAGTCCATGACCAGCCTCAATCGCAATGCCCTCGAAGTGAAAGCCGACGCCGCCGCGTCCTATGCGCAAGCGCTGGAGGTTGTGAGCCAGGGCGCCGACATCAAGCGCGTGGTAGCGCGGATCAAGCTGCCCGGCCAAGTGGCCAGCCAGGGCAAGAACGCCACCTTACAGTTGTGCCGCTTCACCGAGGATTTCGACGTGATGAGCACGCAGATGAACGACGACCACAAGCGCATTTTCGCCTACATCAACACGGTTCATCAGCGGGTGAAGGAAAAGAGCGATCCGGCCACGCTGTTACCCACGCTCAAGGAGCTGGGCGAATTTACGCGCCACCATTTCCAGCGCGAGGAAGAGGCCATGCAAGCCGCGAACTACCAAAACCTGCCCCAGCAACGGACCGCGCACGAGAAGCTGCTGGGCAAGGTGGCGCAAATCATCGCCGACCTGGACAAGGGTGCCGACGTCGACATGCTGGAGGTGATGACCTTCCTCAAAGACTGGCTCACCACGCACATCCTGGTGATGGACAAGGAATACGGCCCCACTTTACGCGAGCACGGAATCGCCTAGCCTCATGGCCCACGATTCGATCCCCAACACCGTCGCCGCCGACATCGTCACATTTCGCGTCTGTGACATGTTGTGTGGACTCGACATTGTCGATGTTCAGGAGATCAAGCGCGTTCACCAGATCACGGCTGTCCATCGCGCCCCACCCGAGGTTCGCGGCGTGGTGAACATGCGAGGACGGATCGTCACGATTATCGATGTCCGCCAGAAGCTGGGCTTCACCCCCGCCGGGAACGGCCCCGCGCTGGCCATTATCGTTCCCCATCGAGAGGAGCTTTTGGGGTTGCTGGTCGACGATGTGGACGACATCGTCCGCGCCGAGCCCGGCACTCTTTCGCCCGCACCTGCCAACTTGAAAGGCGTGGAGCGCGATCTCTTCTGCGGGGTGCTCAAGCTGGACTCGGCCTTGGTCGCCATTCTGGATCGCAGCCGAGTCGTGGAGCGAAACGTGAACCCACGACCGTCCCCGTGATTCGAGAGCACCATGCCCCAACTGCGCGTGCTGGTTGCCGATGATTCGTTAGCCTTTCGCTCGATCCTGGTGGATGCCCTCAGCAACCTGCCCGCGGCGCGCATCGTGGCCCTGGCCGCCAACGGACAAGAGGCGGTCGAGAAGTTCGACGGATGCAGCCCGGATGTCGTCACGCTCGACGTGGAGATGCCCCTGCTCGACGGCCTTCAGGTCCTGGAAAGACTGAAACCCCGGCTGGGCCAAACCGCCGTCATCATGGTCAGCGGTATGACCCGCCAGGGCGCCAAGACCACGCTGCGCGCCTTGGAACTGGGCGCTTTCGGTTTCGTCACCAAGCCAGAGGAATCGAGCCCCGAGAAGAACCGCGAGTTTCTACGCCAGGAGCTGTCGGCGCTCTTCGAGGCCATTGCGCTCAAGCGATCCGCGTCTGCCGTGGTGTCGCCCGCGCGGACTGCCCCTACCACGCCGCGACTACCGACGATTCGCCCCAAGGTGGTTGGTATCGGATCGTCCACCGGCGGACCCCAGGCCTTGGCCGAGATCCTGCCGCGCTTGCCGGGCGACTTGCCCGTGCCGGTCCTGCTGGTCCAGCACATGCCGCCCGTCTTCACCGCATCCCTCGCCGAGGGCATGGCGGCGAAATGCGCGCTCAAGGTGGTCCAGGCCGACCACGGCATGATCCTGAAAGCCGGAACCGTTTACGTCGCTCCGGGTGGCCACCACATGCGCGTGGCCAGCAACAGTCCCAGTGGCCCCAAGCGTGCTGAGCTGACCAGCGATCCGCTCGAACATTTCTGCCGTCCGTCGGTGGACTATCTCTTTCGCTCGCTCGCCGCCAACTACCGGGCGGGCGCGGTGGGCGTCATCCTCACCGGAATGGGCCAGGACGGCGCCCAGGGCCTGCTCGCCATGCGACAAGCTGGGGCCGCCACCGTCGGACAAGATCAGGCAACCTCCACGGTCTATGGCATGCCACGCGAGGCCCAGTTGGTCGGCGCCGTGGAAAACCAGTTGCCACTCGACCGCATCGCCGAATGGATCGTTCGGCTGGTGGGCTAGGGCAGGGGAGCGGACACCGAGCCATGCCGCCGGCCATGACCGACCAAGAGCTCGCGGAGTTCAAAGGCTATGTCTATGGGCTCACCGGGATCCAGCTTGATGCCTCGAAGAAGTATTTGCTGGAAACCCGGCTGCAAGACCTGGCGACCGAATTGGGCGGCGTCAGCTACCGCGATATCCTTGGCCGAGCCCGTTCCGACCCCAAGCTCGAACGTCGCGTGGTCGATGCGGTCAGCACCAACGAAACCTTCTTCTTTCGCGATCGCAAGTACTTCGACCTCATCAAGTTCAAGCTGTTGCCCGAACTCCTCGGCGACAACCTCAAGCGCCCGCTGACCATCTGGAGCGCGGCTTCGTCCACCGGACAAGAGGCGTACAGCCTGGCCATGGTGCTCAAAGAACTGCTCTTCGACCTAGGCCAATGCCGGGTGCGCATCCTGGGCACGGACGTGTCCGAGGCCGTGGTCAACGCCGCCAACAAGGGCGACTTCACCGCCTTCGACCTGCAGCGCGGTCTCGTCGAGCCCGAGGTCGCCAAGTATTTCGTCAAGGTGGGCGATCGATTCCGCATCCGCGACGAGCTTCGCTCGATCTGCCGTTTTCAGACCGACAACCTGCTGGGCACTCAGCCCCCGTTTCCTGGTCGCGCAGAGATCGTCCTTCTTCGCAACGTCCTCATCTACTTTTCCGAAGCCGATCGACAGCGCGTGCTAGAGCGCATCCTCAAGATCATGGCGCCCGACGGATTCCTCATCGTGGGCGCCGCCGAAGCCATCCTGGGCCTCACCGATCGCCTGATGCGCGAGGAGTTCCGCGGCGCCGTGTACTATCGCCTGCGCGCCTGAACTCGCCCGCCTCAAGGCGCTTCCCACCGACCCGACTGCGACGACCTGAAGAGCGCGTCGATCACGCGCATGTTCGCCACCGCGTCCTCGATGGGCACGGGCGCGGGCTGGCCCATGGCAATGGCTTCGCAGAAGCGGTCGCAGTGCACACCCCATTGATCGCAGGCGGGAAACCAGATCTCTTCGGCCGCTTGCCCGGCCGGCCGCGCACTGTCCTCGACTACAAGGCGACTCGGTCGCTCGTGGGGCATGCTCCACGGAATCTCGACGCCGATGCGGCCGCGGGTTCCCAGAATGTCGAAATTCTGGTGCGGCGCAAGCTGCGTGGAGCAAGTGAAGATGGCGTGGCCGCGGGGAAACTCCAGGATCGCCGAGGCCAAGCGATCCACCCCGAACCGGGGATCAATTTCGAGCAACCCCACCACGCGCACGGGCTCGGCCTCGAAAATGAAGCGCGACATGGTGATGGGATAGAAGCCGATGTCGAGCAATCCGCCGCCGCCCATGTCGGGCTGGTGGCGCACGTTGGTGGGCGAGTCGTTGAAATAGGAAAAGAATCCCGTCACCGATCGCAGCTCGCCGATGCGTCCGCTGCGCACGATCTCGCGCGCGCCCAGCCAGCGCGGGTGGGTGCGCACCATGGCCGCTTCTTGCACCAATCGCCCGCTGCGGTCGCGCGCGGCGACGAGCTCGGAGGCCTCGGCGGCATCGCGCGCGATGGGCTTTTCGCACAACACGTGCTTGCCAGCCTCCAGCGCGCGAATCGACCAGGGCACGTGCAGGTGGTTGGGCAGCGGATTGTAGACCGCATCGACCTCGGTATCGGCCAGCAGCTCTTCGTACGAGCCGTAGGCGCGCGGGATCGCGAAGCGGGCGGCCGCGGCCCGGGCCTTGTCGATGGTTCGCGAAGCAATGGCCACCACCTGACCAGTGTGACCGGACTGAATGGCGGGAATGATCTTGTCGAGCGCGATCTTGGCCACACCCAAAATTCCCCAGCGCGTTCTTGCTCCATTCATCGGCTGCATGGCGACCTTTCGATTCTCTCACGCCCTCGCGAGGTTCCTGTTGTATAGACTCATCTTAGCGAGGAACGCGTGCCCCACAATGTCGAAGCCATGTCCGCTGCGATTGCGGCCCTGCTCAAGGCGGCGGGCCTCGATCCGACTGGCGATGCGGATCTGGGGCAAACGCCCGAGCGCGTGGCCAAATTGTGGCAAGAGGAGTTTCTCGCCGGCTACGCCATGGATCCGGCCAAGATCCTGGGCGACTTGGTCGTGGGCGAAACCGATCCCGACGTCGTCATCGTCAGCGGACTGCGCTTTCACTCGATGTGCCCGCACCATCTGGTGCCTTTCCGCGGGCTCGCGCACGTGGCCTACATCCCAGCGGGTAAGCTGGCTGGGTTCGGCCGGCTCGCCGATCTGGTCGAATGCTTCACCAAGCGCCTGACTCTGCAAGAACGCTCCACCCATCAGATCGCTCAGGCCCTGTGGCAAGGCACGGGCGCGCGCGGCGCCGGCTGCGTGATGGAGGCGCGGCAGCTTTGCCTGGCCCTGCCCGGCGAGCGCCACGACCAGTCTGCCGTCCTGACCAGCGCGTTCGTCGGCGACATGCAAGAGCGGCCGGATTTGAAGGCGCGATTGCTCGCCGCCGCCCACCACGATGAAAGGGATCGGTAGCATGGGCCAGCTCGACGGACGCCTGGCCGTGGTAACAGGTGCCTCGCGCGGCATTGGACGAGCCATCGCCGCGCACTTCGTGCGGGCAGGCGCGCGTGTGGCCGGCTGTTCGCTCGGCACGCACGCAGGCAGTTTTCTCGACGATGTCACGCAGGATGAGCGCAAGCAGAGTCTGCACGCGACCTGCGATGTGCGCGCGCAGGGCGATGTCGCTCGCTTTCGCGACGAGGTCAAGGCCAGGCTCGGAACGCCCGACATCGTGGTGAACGACGCGGGTACCGTGGTCCGGCAGTCCGCCCTGACCATGACCCTGGAGACTTGGAACGACGTCCTGGCATCCAACCTGACGGGGACCTTTCTCGTGACCCAAGCCTTTCTGCCAGCCATGCAGTCGCGCCACGGCGGTCGCATCATCAACCTGGCGTCCATCGCTGGCCGGACCGGCACGCCGATGCTATCGGCCTATTGTGCGGCGAAGCACGGCGTGGTCGGGTTGACACGCGCGCTGGCCGAAGAACTCCGCGGCGATGGAATCACCGTGAACGCCATCTGTCCTGGCTCCGTCGACACCGAAATGCTTCAGCAGGGCATGCCGGGCGGAACGCCTCGTATGACCGTGGACGAAGTCGCGCGCGTGGCCTTGTTTCTCGCCGCGGATGCACCGCCGGCCCTCACAGGAGCGTGCATCGATGTCTTCGGATAGACCAGCCTCGCGCGGACTCGGCCGGGCGCTGCGGCGCCTGCCCCTGTTCCCGCTCGAAGACGTGGTGCTGTTTCCCCACTCGATGATTCCGTTGCACATCTTCGAGGCGCGCTACCGCAAAATGGTGCGCGACGTGCTTGGCTCGAACCGCCTGGTGGCCATCAGCCTGCAACTCGAAAAGGAAAGCCTCGAAGAAGGCAACATCCCGCGCGTGGCCCACGTGGCGTCGGTCGGCGAGCTGGTCCTTGCCCAAGAATTGCCCGACGGCCGCTTCAACCTGGTCGTGCGCGGTCGCGCGCGCATCGGCATCGACGAAGAGCTGCCCAGCGACGAACCGTACCGCCTGATCGCCGCGCACGAAATTCCCGACGATCCCGCCGCCGCCTCGATGGATATCGACGAGGCGGACACCACCTTGCGCGCCCTGGTTTCGGGCCTGGCCGAGTCCATCCCCGACGGCGGCGAGCTGCTCAAACACGTGGCCGCGGCGCAGGACACACCCGCCGCGCTGGCCAACGTGGTGGCGGCTTCGCTCATCGCCGACGCCAAGGCCCGGCAGCGCCTGCTGGAAACCACCGACGTGTTCCAGCGCCTTGAGCGCCTGTCGAACGAAGTGGTGGCGCTCATCGACCGCGTGGGCAAGCCCAGCCGCGCGAATTGAGTCGCCGCCGCCAAGCTACTCGGTGCCCATCACCAGCAGCACGACCTCGCCCGGATAGCGATGGGTCTGGACCGCGTTCGGCCGAAGTTGCGCGTAGAGCAGGCGATTGGGCTGCGTGGCTTGGGCTTGGTCGCTTAGGTCGAAGACGGCGCAGGTCCGCTTTCCAGCCATCATGGCTTCCTCGGCCGCGTAGGCGTAGGAAAGAATTCTTGGCGTGTAGATGGGCGCCAGACGCAGCTTCTCTTGCGTGAGCAACGAGAGGCTGTAGGCGTACCAATAGTCCGCGATTCCGACCCGGCACCCTTCGGCCATGGCTTGCGCCGCGATCGCGCGCTTGAGGGCTGTTCCCGGTACCCGGCTGTCCTGGCGCTGGACGAGGGACAAGGAAATGGCCCCGAGCACGAAGGGGATGGACACAACCGCCGTCTTCAGACCGCGCAGCCAAGCTGCGCCGCCGGCTTTCGCTGGCCGCCCGCCGTGTTCCACGGCAAAGGCCCACGCCACGGCAAGGGCGAATGGAACCGGCCAAAGATAACGATGTCCGCTGTCGAACACGCGCCGGTTGAGAATGACGAGCACCATCGATGCGCAGGCCAAGAGCAGCACGCTCAGCGAAACGCACACCTCCTGGCGCCCTTGACGCCAGCCTCGCCAAATCCGCGCCGTCATCACGCTCAGAAGCACAAGCGCGACGATCGCCCCCGCCGCAGCGACGACCGCGCCAGCAGTGCCCAGGGCGCGCACCTGCCCGAAGAAATAGTCGGGCAACGTGTGCAGCAAAAGTTCGCTCGCCCGACGAGGAATCTTCGCGGTGCGCACGAGCGCGAAACCACCTGCCCGGTACGGGGCATACCAGCGATCCGGCGCATAGGCGTAGACCACCCTGGGCAGAGCCCCCAGGGCAAATCCCACGACCAGCCACAGAGTTTGCAGCAGCGACGGGCGCAGCAGCTCACGCCACCACCGCAAAGCGGCCAGCAACATACACCCGACCAGCAGCCACACGAAGGGCGACACCCAGTAGCCGATGCCAATCCAGAGCCCCGGCAAGAAGGTGCCACGCGGGCGCGCTGCCGGCCGTGAAAGCCAGAACAGGAGCGACGCAAAGAGAAAGACGCTGTTCAGGTGAACGCCGTGCAGGTGCGACATTGCGCGAGCGTAGGTCATGCCGCCGACCGCGAGCATGGCGCTGGCCGCGAGTCGCGTCGTGCGCGAAGGAATCGCCGGAGCAAGGGCGCGATACACGAGATACTCGGCCGCCAGGGCAAGCGTGGCTGCGGCCAGGCGAAGAGCCACGATGGTGTTCGGCACAAGCCAGGCCAAGGCCCCGGCGAGCAGAAGTTCGAAACCTCCGCCATAGGTCTGACCATAGGAAAACAGAGGAAACTCGCCCTCGCTCAGGTGGCGCGCCATGAGGCCGAGCACCGCCTCGTCCGAGTCCAGGGGCAGAACGTCGGGAAAAGCCACGGGGACAAGCTTGCACAGGCCACTCAGGATGAAGTAGCCAACCACCCCGTCGCGCAGGGCTGCCGCAACCTTCACGTTCATGTTAGCCCCGCCCGCGTTGGCATGACTGGCCGATGTCTCCATTATCGTACGCGACGCGGGACCGCGGCAAAGAAACCGTCTGTCTCGTGCACTCGTGGCGGAAGGCGCAGAAATGCCCCGTCACCCACCTTGCGTTCAGGCCGCGTATACTAGACGCGAAAGGCAAGGCCGTGTCGGCGATGAAGTCCGCAATCGATCG
>Ga0265314_10004743_pt1 | contig 12463 bp, 9 predicted proteins | sample 4126metaG_FD_203106 | JGI IMG/M metagenome (GOLD analysis project Ga0265314, IMG submission 203106) | Rhizosphere microbial communities from Carex aquatilis grown in University of Washington, Seatle, WA, United States - 4-1-26 metaG | ecosystem: Host-associated > Plants > Roots > Rhizosphere >... | reverse complement strand
AGAATGCGCAGCGACACCGCGCGGACCGCGAACATCGCCCCGTCCGCCGGCGCCGATCCCGACGACGACTCGTGCGGTGGCGTGGGCGGCCCGCTCTCGGCGTCGATCTCCAGACGTCCGCGCTCGAGCGCGATGGCCGCCGTTCCCGCGCTCTCCGGCAGCAGCGTCGCGATCCCCTGGCGCGCCAGCCGCGCGCGGACGCCATTGGCGGCGATCACCTCGCCGCGGAGCGGGATGCGTCGGCCCACGCCACCGGTCTCGCTCGGACGCTCGGACGCCGGCGCGTCCCGAGTCGTGATGTCGCCTCCGCCACCGGCGGACGGCGGCAGCCGGAGAGCGACGATCGGCGGCGACGAAAGCGACGGGGCGGCCGCGGGAGCGGGTAGCGCGCGGCGCGCGACCTCGTTCGGCCACGGCCCGCGGCGAAGCGCCAGCACGACGATCACCGCCAAAGCCGCCGCCGCGAGCGCGAAGCCGCCCGTTCGCCAACCGCGTCGCCGGGCCGCGGGCGCGCGACGGCGCTGCAACGCGTACCACGCGCGCGCTTCCTCGGACGCATCGGTTCGCCAGTGGCGATTCGCCGCCGCCAGCGCGGCTGCCGGGAAATCCGCGATCGCATCGTTCGCCTCGAGCAGCCGCGGGGGCGACACGAGCAGCGGGCCGGCGGCCGCGGCGGTGAAGCGCGTTTTCTCGCGCCGGCTCACGTCTCGGTCCTCGTTTTCTCTGGCAACGACGCGCGCGCCGTCGCAGGCGCGCGCCCGCTGCCGGCGCCGTCGGCGTCGACCGCCGCGCGAAACAGACGGCGCGCGTCGTGCAGGCGGCGCCAGACCGTCGCCTCGGGACAGCCGGCGATCTCGGCGATCTGCTTGCCCGCCAGGCCCTCCATCTCGTACAGCACGAAGACCAGGCGCAATCCCTCGCTCATCTGATCGAGCGCGGCGCCGCACACACGCGCCAGCGTCGCGTCGCTACGCGCGGCGGCCGGCACCTGGTGGCTCTCGTCGGAGCGGCGCTGAACCAGCAACACCTCGAGCACGCGGCCGATGCGTCCCCGGCGGCGCGCGCGGCGCGCTTCGGTGATGCACAGGCGGTAGAGCCAGGTTTTCAGCTCCGCCTCGCCGCGAAACGACGGCAGGTAGCGGAAGAAGCGCAAGAACACCTCCTGGCAGGCATCCTCGACCTCGCCCGGTCGCGTGCCGAGCTTGCGCAGGAACGCCGACGCGATGCCGTGATATCGAACGTGCAGCTCGCGCGCGGCCTCGCCGTCGCCGCCGACGCAGGCCGCGATCAGCTCGCGGTCGGGCAGGCGCGACGCCCGCTCGGCGGCGGGCGGCGCGGGGCGAGACGCGGCGAGCGAGGCCATCCGATCTGGGTTGGAGTCCTCGCCGTCCAAGACCTTCACCGAAAAATCGCGAAAAGGACGCCAAGGCTGGCGGCCGCGCGCGCCGCGGGCGGCGGCAGCACGGGACCCGAGTCACCGCGCACCACGAAGTCGCCGGCCAGGCGTGCGGGGGTTGCATCGACGGACAGGGCCAGCCAGAGCGCCACGGTCGGCCCGAACCACCAGGCGGCGCCAGCGTGCACGCCGGCGCCGCACCCGCCGCGCCACTGCACCGCAGCGCCGGCGAGCCCCGGCGCCTGCGCGCGATCGATCGTCGCTATCAGCTCGGGGCCGAGCCAGACATCCGCCCCGGCCGCCGGCCACCAGACCCGGGCCAGGGAGGCGCGCGCGATCGCCGAGCGCTCGGTCACGGTCGTCGCGGCATCGAGAGCCTGGCGAGCCGGCGCCACCAGCCAGGAGGCGTCGAGACCGGCCGTCCAGCTGGCGAGCACGGCGACGCGGGCGCCGATCGAGACTGCGGCGCCCGCGTGATCGGCCGCCGCGGCCCAGCCGAGCAGCAGACCGGCGGTCACCTGCGGCGCAGGAGCGCCGGCCGTCGTCGCGGCCACCTCGGGCGCGCGCCTTGCGAGCGGACCCTGGCTCACGTCGCGCGCGGCCAGCGAGGCGTCGTCGTCCTCTTCGGCACCGCCGGGACGGCGGAAAAAATTGTCGACGACGATCGCGATCGCCTGCGCGATGGCCGCGCAGCTCTCGCCGTGTCGTGGCAGCTCGCGCCGCAGGCGCGGGCGCTGGCGGGGATCGCGCAGCTCCAACCGCAACGCGTCCCCGCTCGGCTCCTCGGGGTGGTGAACCACTCCGTAAGAGACCACCCATTCGCCGGTGCCTTCGAGCTCGCCCAGTCGGTCGCGGACCGCGGCACGCACCTGTGCGGGATCGGGACAAAGGGCGTCGGGCGTCGCGGTCTCGACCCGGAGGCCACCGGCGAGAAGCAGGAACCACGGAAACAGCGCCGCCGGGCCGTTCATTGGCGGTCGACTATATCGAGATCGCGCTCCACCGGTGCTTCGGGAGGACGACGGCGAGCGAAGGTTGGCGCGCCCGCGCGCTCCAAAGGGAGCATGCTCGCCGAGGAATCGCGACGTGCGCAGTGTCGCGAACGCAAGCAGATGCGACGTCTCGTTTCATCTTCGTCGTCGATCGAATCGTCCGCGCTCGCGGTGCTGCTGGCGGTGTGCGCGTTGCCGTCTTGCGGTCAGCGGCTCCTGGGCACGCTGCCGTCGGACGCGGGCAGGGAGGGGAGCGCCAGCGAGGCCAAAGATGCCAGCGATACCCGCGATGCCGGCGCTGGCGACGGCGACACCTCCGACGGCGACGCCGGCCACGGCGACACCGCAGACGCGGCCGACACCGCCGACGCGGCCGCGCCGCGCGTCGTGCAAGTGGTGACCGGAACCGTCCACACCTGCGCGCGCACCGACGACGGGCGCGTGCGCTGCTGGGGCACGTCGAGCAACGGCGAGCTCGGCTACGGCAACACCACGACGATCGGCGACGACGAGCTGCCGATCGTCGCGGGCGACGTGCCGCTCGGCGCGCCGGCATTGCAGCTGGCGGCCGGCGGGCACCACACCTGCGCATGGCTCGCGACCGGCGCGGTCACCTGCTGGGGCCTGGGAATCAACGGCGACCTCGGCTACGGCAACCTCGACAACGTCGGCGATCGCGCGCCCGCGAATGGCGCGCCCGTCGCCATCGGGGACAGCGGCGACACGGTGACCGCGCTGGCGCTCGGCCGCGAGCACAGCTGCGCGTTGCTCGACGGCGGGCGCGTGCGCTGCTGGGGCAACAACACCGCTGGCCAGTGCGGCTACGCGACGCCGGCGGTGATCGGCGATGACGAGACGCCCGCGTCGGCCGGCGACGTCGACGTCGGCGGCACCGTCGTGCAGCTGGCCGCCGGCTACGACCACACCTGCGCGCGCCTCGCGAGCGGCGCGATCCGGTGCTGGGGCGCGAGCTCGAGCGGCCAGCTCGGCTACGGAACCACCCAGCCGGCCGCGCTGCCTCCGTCGGCGGCGGGTGACGTCGATCTCGGCGCGCCCGCGCTGGACATCAGCGCGGGCGGCCTGCACACGTGCGCCGTGCTCGCGCCCGATCGCACCGTGCGCTGCTGGGGCGACGACAGCTACGGGCAGCTCGGCTACGGAAGCACGCAGAGCTACGGCAGCAGCGCCCCGCCCGCCGCGGCGCCACCGCCGCTGACGTTGTTTGGCGCGGCCACGGAGATTCACGCGGGCGGCCTGCACACCTGCGCGCTCGACGCCGGCTTCGTCACCTGCTGGGGCCGCATGCTCGTCGACGGGGCGCTCACCAACATCGGCGACACCGCGCGCGTCGACGGCGCGACGCCGTACGTGACCGTCGGTCCGCCCGCGACGGCGATCGCCACCGCGCACTGGCACAGCTGCGCGCTCACCGGCGCGGGCGGCGTGCGCTGCTGGGGCATGGGACAGGTCTCGACGCTGGCGCCGCTGGGCGGCGGCGCGGGCTGGCTCGGCTACGGCAACGCGCTCGACATCCTGGACCCGAGCCGCACCGGAGCCGGCGACGTTCACGTGTTTTGATACCATCACCGGGTGCTTGCCGTCCGCCCACCCCTCCGGCGCTGCGCCGGCCTCTGCCTGACCGTAGCCGCGATCACGATCGCTGGCCCCGCCGCCGCGGATGACGCGCGCGCACCGGTCATCGGGGACGTCGCCCCGCCGATCACCGCGGAGACGCTGGACGGCGCGGCGTTGCCCGACGGCGCCAAGCCCGGCAGCCCGACCGGCGCGCAGCCCGGCCGGACGGCCGGTCAGATCATTGTTGTCGATTTTTTCGCGACCTGGTGCCGCCCCTGCCACCGCGCGCTCGCGGACCTGGCGTCGCTTCGCGGCGAGCTGGGCCCGCGCGTGCAGATCCTGCTCGTCGACGTCGAGGAGGACCCGGCGCGCGTGCGGCGCTTCGTCGACTCCGCCCCGGCCGACGCGCCGCTGCCCAGTGGCGCGCGCGTGCTGCTCGACCCGACGGGGGCGATGGCGCGCCGCTGGGGGCAGCAGCGGTTTCCAACGACGTTCCTGGTCGACGAACAGGGCGTGATCCGCCACATCAACCGCGGCTGGGGGTCGGGCTACCGCGACCGGCTGAGCCGCTGGCTCAGGGCCATGCTCGCCGGCGAACGGCCACGACGCGCGGCCAGCAGCGACGCGCCGTGATGACCGGTGGCGCGAGCCGGATTCCGTGTTTCCGGCGGCGATTCGCGCCTCCCCGTCGCGGGCCGCGCGGCCGCACGACCGAGAAACGCATTTAATTGAGCCAAAAACTCCTTCTGAAGATGCACCTCCTGGTGCAGTTTCTCCCCTTAGATACGTGGCACAAGGGTTTGCCACGCTCGACTACAGGAGATTTGAGATGACACGTCCCACGTTCGCGGCAGCAACTGGTTTCGGGGTGGTGATCGCCCTCGGGTTCATCGGGTTTGGATGCAGCAGCTCGAATTCGTCGAGCGGCACCGGCGGTGCGACCGGCACCGGCGGCGTGACCGCGACTGGCGGTGCGACCGGCACCGGCGGCAAGACGGGCAGCGGCGGCGCGACCGGCGCCGGCGGCAGCGCCGTCGATGCGGGCACGACGCTGCCGATGTGCGCCAACCCGGCGCCCGGCGACAAGACCCCCTGTGACAGCAACCCCAGCTGCGCGAAGAACTGCGGGCTCAACATCACGGCGATCACGACGAGCGAGCGCGCGCTCAAGGGTTGCACCTGCAGCGGTCCGATGGCGGACGGCGGCATGTGGTCCTGCCCGAGCACCAACGGCGCTTGCATGTATCCGACCGACATCGACTTGAGCTGCTTCCATCTCCCCTCGCCGGTCCCGCTGTGCTCGGTGGGCGGCAGCGATGGTGGCGCCGACGGTGGTGGCGCCGATGGCGGCGCGGCGCTGATCAAGTCCGGGACGACGGCCTGCGCGCTGCCCAACAGCGAGGTGTGCGGCAACGTTTGCGGCTCGGCGACGGTGAACACGTACCTCGACGGCAGCAACAACCAGAAGATGGGCTACTGCGCCTGCATCGGCGGCTTCTATCAGTGCGCCAGCGTCAACGAATGGCCGCCGCAGTAGTCAGTCGCTGACTCCCCCGCCGTTCACGAGGCGTAGCCACCGGGCTACGCCGATCCGACCCGACCCAACGTAACGAAAAGGAGCGCCCCCATGATCCTGCACCTGTCGATGGGACTGAATCCGTCGCGCGGCCGTTCGCGGCTACGTCAGGCGTTGCTCTGCATGACGTCCTTGGCGGTGGCGGCGGTGGTCGGCTGCAGCTCATCGCCGCCATCCACGACGACGGGTGGCGGTGGCTCCACCGGCTCCGGCGGCGGGTCGGTCACCGGCGCCGGTGGCAACAGCACCGGCAGCGCGGGCGGCATGACAGGAACCGCCGGGGCCGGCGATCTCGGAGGCACGACCGGTACCGCGGGCGTGACCGGTACCGCCGGCACAACCGGCACCGCCGGCACAACCGGCACCGCCGGGACCACCGGCACCGCTGGAACCACCGGCGGGAACGGGGGCGCCGGAGGTGCGGGCGGCGTGACGGCGTCCGTGCGCAGCGTGACGTCGTTCGATAGCAGCTGGCTGTTCAGCCTCGGCGATCCCGCCGGTGCCTCGCAAACCACCTTCGCTGACACCAGCTGGCGTTCGCTCAACGTTCCCCACGACTGGAGCATCGAGGGCGCGTTCGATCAGAACGCGACGACGCTCGGCAACGGCGGCTACCTGCCGGCGGGCATCGGCTGGTACCGCAAGCACTTCACGCTGCCCGCGAGCATGCAGGGGCAGCGCATCTTCGTCGAGTTCGACGGCGTGATGGCAAACAGCGACGTCTACATCAACGGAACGCACCTGGGCAATCGGCCCTACGGATACGTCAGCTTCCGCTACGAGATCACCGCGCAGGCGACCTTCGGCACCACGCAGAACGTGATCGCCGTGCGCGCCGACAATTCGGGCCAGCCGGCGTCGCGCTGGTACGCGGGCGCGGGCATCTATCGCCACGTGCGCCTGATCGTCACCAACCCACTGCACATCGGGCAGTGGGCCACTTTCGTCACCACACCGACGGTGACGTCCACGTCGGCGACGGTCCACGTGACCACCACGGTGGTCAACCAGGGGACGACCGCGCAGAGCGTTTCGCTGCAGGCCAACGTCAGCGATCCGACGGGCGCTCGGCTCGCGCCCATCGCGACCCTGTCGCAGAGCATCGCGGCCGGCGGGTCGGGCAACTTCGCGATCGACATCCCGGTCGGCAATCCCAAGCTCTGGAGCACGACCACCCCGAACCTGTACCAGCTGCTGACCAGCGTGATCGCCGGCGGTGCCACCCAGGACGACGAGGTCACCACGTTCGGCATCCGCACGATCAACTTCGATCCCAACAACGGTTTCACCCTGAACGGCGTGTCGATGAAGTTCAAGGGCATGGGCATGCACCACGAGATCAGCGGCCTCGGCAGCGCGGTGCCGATTCGCGCCTGGCAGCGGCGCCTCGCGCAGCTGAAGGCGATCGGCGTCAACGCGCTCCGCACGTCGCACAACCCCTACGCGCCCGAGGTCCTGGACCTGTGCGATCGCATGGGCATCGTCGTCCTCGAAGAGTTCTTCGACGCCTGGACGATCCACAAGATCGGCGCCGACTACGGTGGCGCGGGCTTCAACATGTGGGGAACGACCGATCTGACTGACACCCTCAAACGCGACCGCAATCATCCGAGCGTGGTGCTCTACAGCATTGGCAACGAGATCCGCGACGGGCTCACCAGCTTGATGGCCACCGCGACCACGTTGGTCAACGTTTGCCACACCACCGACCCGACCCGGCCGGTGACCCAGGCGTTGTTCCGCCCCCTGGACAACGGTTACTACCCGGGAGCGACCGGCGCGCCGACGAGCGGACCGACGATGCTGAGCATCCTGGACGTCTTCGGCGCGAACTACCACGTGAGCGACGTGCTGGCCGCCATCGCGCTCACGCCCAAACACGCGGGCGTGATCACCGAGGACGTATCGACCACGACCTCGAACTGGGGCATGGTGACCAGCACGCCGGCGCTGACCGGCGATTTCTACTGGACCAGCCACGACTACCTGGGCGAGGCGGCGGGCCTGTGGCCGGTCGTCGGCTCGAGCACCGGCATCATGGACCGCATGGGGACGATGAAACCGATCGCCTACAGCTTCCAGACGCTGTGGGCCACGACCACGACGCCGCCGGCCGCCGGAACGACCGCGACCAAGATCGTGCTCACGCCCGATCACACGTCGTTGCTGACCGACCCCAACGACATCGTGTACGTCAAGGCAGCGATCACCGACGCCACCGGCCGCGTCGTCACCACGGCGGCCAACCCGGTGACCTTCAGCGTGACCGGCCCGGGCACGATCGTCGCGGTCGACAGCGGCAGCGTCAACGCCGAGTCGTTCCGCGGCACCCAGCGCATGGCGTTCCAGGGCCTGTGCTTCGCGCTGATCCAGGCCAGCGGCGCCGGCACGATCACGATCAACGCTTCGGCCGCCGGGCTGACGGCTGCGTCGGCAACGGTCAGCGCGTCGGCGGGAACGTTCGTGCCCTGCTCGGGCACCTGCAACTGAGCAGGGCTACGGAATGATCAGGTTGCGGCAACCCGACGGGCACGGGTTGCCGTCATTGACGCCGTCGTCGCAATCCTCGTATTGCGGCTGGACGATGCCGTCGCCGCAATACTCGCCGAGCTTGCAGTTCGGGCCGCATTGGCCGTAGCCGCCGGCATTGACGCCGTCGTCGCACTCCTCGCCGATGCCCAGGATGCCGTCGCCGCAGATCGGCAGGCACTCGCTGGGCGCGGCGCTGAATCCGCTGAGCGTCAGGCGGTACGACGAGCCGTCGGTCTGGCGCTCGGCCTGGAAGACCGCGACCTCGTAGACCTGCTTGTCGGCGAGGCCGAAGAGGCTCGGCCCGGTCGCCGGCGTGATCATCACCGAGTTCTGAGCGGGCGAGTGAATGCCGCCGATGTCGACCGCGAGCTTCCTGTTGATGAACAACCAGACGTCGTCGTCGCCGGTGAAATCCAGTACGTAGGTCTTGGTGGCGTCGTACTGGAACCAGTAGCGAACCTCGCTGGTGAAGCTGAAGTTGTGGAGCGGCATGCCGGTCTCCGCGGCGAAGTTCGCCGAGTACGGCGGTCCCACCGTCGCCGACTGCCGTTCCGTCGCGGGCGTGAACGTATCGCCGTCGACCGGGAAGAAGAGCGGGGTGCCGTCGAGCAGCGCGGTCTGGAAGATCGCCGAATAGCCGCCGTTCGCGGCGGTGATGCACTGGAGCCGCGTGTACCCCATCGCCGCATTGCTGTCGCAGTCGGTCGTGCCGAACTTGAACGTGCAGGGGATCGGCGCGCCGGTGGCGTCGAGCACCGCGTCCGCCACGCTGCCGCAGAAGTACGCCATGGTCGTCAGCGGCCACTGCTCTCCGTTCGGCCCCCAGCGGTTGACGTAGGCGCCGTTGCCGTTGTTCCACAACGTCAGCTTGCCCGTCGTCGTGTGGTTGACGCCGGGCGTGTCGCGATACCACTCCGCGAACGACTGCGTGCTGGCGATGTACGCGCCCGTCATTCCGCTGAAGACCGGTTTTCCGTCGGCGTCGAGGGTGGTCTGCACCAACCCGGTCGTCGCGGTGCTCTTTCCCAGCGCGCTCGGCTCGAAATCGGTCGGGTTGTGATAGCGAAAGTCCCGGTAGACGACCGGCACTTGCATCCGATCGCCCAGCGGGGGCTGGTTGCACATGAAGCCGGGCTCGATCTGACAGGTCGACGAGCAGCCATCGCCGTCGATGTTGTTGCCGTCGTCGCAGGCCTCGTTGACGACGATGCCGTCACCGCAGCGCGAGGCGCAGGCCCCGCTGGCGCTGGTGCAGTTGGGCTCGCTCTGGCAGTCGGCGGAGCAGCCGTCGTAGGGGACGGTGTTGCCGTCGTCACAGCTCTCCGCGCCCTCGACGATCTTGTCGCCGCATTTGGTGGGCGTGCAGACGCTGGGATTGCCGCTGCATTTGAAGCCGATCTCCACCTTGCAGGTGGCGGAGCAGCCGTCGCCCGCCGTGGTGTTGCCGTCGTCGCAGAGCTCGGGCAGCACGACGACGCCGTCGCCACAGCGCGCGATGCGGTGACAGGGCTTACCGACAGGATTGCAGGAGTACCCGGGATCGACGGTGCGGCAATCCGACGAGCAGCCGTCGCCCGAGACGGTGTTGCCGTCGTCGCAGGCCTCGTCCTGCGTGCGGACGCCATCGCCACACTGCATGGGGATGTTCGACGGCCCGCGGTCGATGCGCGATCCGCCGTCGGTGTTCGGCTGCGATCCACCGCCGCCACCACTGCCGGTCTGGACGTCGAGCGGGGCGACCCGCGCGCAAGCGCCTGCGATCAAACCCAGGGAGCTCAAGCCAAGCAGAAGCCAAGAGGGAGTCGAGGAACGCATAGGAGCCTCCCAGTGTTGCCGAAAAGCCGGGGCGCCCAGAAGGGCCCAAAAAGAAGACCGCGCGGGGGTGTGGTCTACGGAATTCTGCACCAATGTGCGCAACCCGCAAAGGGCGATCAGCATTGAACGCCGTTATTTGCGGCTCGTATCGACGCTGTAACCACGTCGTTCCGGCCGCGTGCTGGCGGTCAACGTTGTTGACAAGGATTACGGTCGGCGCAGTATGGTCGCCGTGCGGCGTAGCGACGCACGCCTTGGGGGGGGCGTACTAGGGCGAAGATTTCCTTTGGTCGGGCGATGGGCCGGGCTGCTGGCGGTGCTGGCCGCGGGTTGGCCGGTCGCGGCGGCCGAGGCCGACGCGCCCGGGCCCAGCCCGCCCCCGGGGCCGGCGGCAACGGCACCCTCCCCTGAGCTCCCCGCCACGGGGGCTGCGTCGCCCGACGCCGCAAGCGCCCCAGGAACGCCCGCGCCGACGGTAGCGCCCTCACCAGCCCCGGAACCCGCGCAGCCGACCGCGGGCCTTCCCGTTCCACCACCGTCGGCCCTGCCACCGGCCGCACCCGACGCGCCGCCGCCGCCCGCTCCGTCCTGGCTGAGCCTCCCGCCCCTTCAGATTCACGCCTTCGTCGGCCAGGGCTACATACGCACTACCAAGAACAACTACCTGGTTCAGGATTCCACGCGCGGCAGCTTCGAGTTCACCGAGGTCGGCGTCAATTTCACGCAATCGCTGACCGACAACCTGCGCACCGGCATCCAGCTCTTCGCGCGCCAGCTCGGCAAAGACGGAGATTTTCGTGCGCGCATGGACTGGTTCTACCTGGACTATCGTTTTGCCGATTGGCTCGGATTGCGCGCAGGCCGAACCAAGATTCCGTTCGGCCTCTACAACGAGGTCAACGACATCGATTCGGCGCGCGTCCCGATCCTGCTGCCGCAAGCCGTCTATCCGATCATCAATCGCAATATCTTGCTGGCGCAGACCGGCGCCGAGCTCTACGGCTATCTCGCTCTTGGCCAGGCCGGAGGGCTGGAGTACCGGATCTACGGCGGGACGCTGTTCGCGGATCCACCGGTGCTGGGGCCTGGCGCGGTGCTCAACAAGTACGAGGCTCGCTATCTGGCGGGCGCTCGCTTGCTGTGGGAGACGCCGCTCGACGGATTGCGGGTGGGCGGCAATGTCCAAGCGCTGCGCCTCGACACCAACTTGACGATCTCGTTGCCGAGCGGGATGCCGCTGACCATCGAGGAGGACGTCCCCTTCCGCCTCTGGCTGGCGTCGGCCGAGTACGCTGCGCACGATCTGTTGCTGGCCGCCGAGTTCGGCCACTGGCACGCCGACGTCGACATCACCGGCATGCCGCAGGCGAGCGTCACCAACCAACGCTTCTACGGCATGGCGTCGTATCGGATCGCGCCCTGGTTCTCGCCCGGGGTCTATTACTCGTCATTGCTCACCGACGAGCACAAACTGCTGACGCGCGACAACTACCAGCACGACCTCGCCGCAACGCTGCGCTTCGACATCAATCCCTACTGGCTGCTCAAGCTCGAGGGGCATTACATCGACGGCACGACCGATATCCAGGCAGGGCTCAACGGCAGCACGGCGTTGGAGATGCTGGCCCGGCAATGGTTCCTCTTTCTGATCAAGACGACCGCCTATTTTTGATCCCCACGCCATGCGCCTCGAACACTCACCCCTCCCGTCACCCCGGATCGCCCTCATCGTTGCCGGCGCTGCGGCTGCGCTCGCGATCGCCGCCGCTCTCGCGTCTCCGCGCGCGCTGGCGCAATCGCAATCACCTGCGGGGGCGTATCGCGTGATCGTGCACCCGGGCAACCTCGTGCGAGAGGTCGATCGCAGCTTCGTCGCCCAGGCTTTTCTCAAGAAGACCACCCGCTGGCCCAACGGCGAAGCCATCGAGCCGGTCGATCTGGACCAACGGTCGCCGGTGCGGCGGCGATGGAGCCACGAGGTGCTCAGTCGATCGGTCGAGGCGGTCAAGACCTACTGGCAGCAGATGATCTTCTCCGGCCGCAGCCTGCCGCCGCCCGAGGTCACCGCCGACGAGCAGGTGATCGACTTCGTGCTCCACCGCGCGGGCGGCATCGGCTACGTCTCGGCCGGCGCGAACCTGAACGGCGTCCGGGCGCTGAGTCTGGTCTTTTGAACCAAGCTCCACGCCGAGAGCGGGTCATCCCTTGCGGAAGATCCGCTCCGGCGCCGCATGCTCGCGGAGCACCACGCCGTCGATCGTGCCCGGCAGCTGTTCGCTGCTGCCGAGACAAAGGAAACCGCCGCGACACAGGCCGCTCGCCAGCTTGGCGACGACGCGCCGGCGCAGGTCGGCGCCGAAGTAGATGAGCACGTTGCGGCAGAAGACCACCTGCATCTCGCCCGGTGGCTGATCCGAGACCAGGTTGTGCTGGAAAAAGACGATGTTCCGCCGCAACGATTCGTGGATCGCGATCCGGTCGTAGGCCGACGACATGTAGCTGTCGAACGAGCTGGTCCCGCCAGCCGCGCGATGGCTGTCCGCGAAGCGGCGCGCGAGCTCGGCGGCGTAGACCCCT
>Ga0265314_10004742_pt1 | contig 12463 bp, 6 predicted proteins | sample 4126metaG_FD_203106 | JGI IMG/M metagenome (GOLD analysis project Ga0265314, IMG submission 203106) | Rhizosphere microbial communities from Carex aquatilis grown in University of Washington, Seatle, WA, United States - 4-1-26 metaG | ecosystem: Host-associated > Plants > Roots > Rhizosphere >... | reverse complement strand
TATTTTTTATATGGACCTCTATTGCCTACGTGACTTTGGAGCCACGCTTTCTACTTCGCCTTTCATTGCTCTAAAGCAGGGCCCGGTTGTGGCCAAATACGAGACAAGACTAATTAAACCTTTAAAAGACGCAGGGATTGCCACGCAAGTGACTGAAGGTCCTGCGTTGCCAATTGTGTTAAATCGATCTGCGTCTCGTCATTTTTTAAATGACGATAAAAAATTGGACTTGGCGCGAGAACTAGGTCATATTTTTTCCGGAGTTTCTGCTGGGACTGCGTCCGATTTTTCCCATGAAAATCTCGGCTGGAAAATTGCATATAGAGACGGCGCTCAAAATCTGGGGAAGCCTCTTTCTATTAATATGAATATAGCTTTGCAGCAAATTATTGATGCGGATCCTTGGATGCAACAGCCATTAACAGAAAAGGAAAGAGAGAGTCTTAAGTCTGCGGATAAGGGAGAGGGTAAAGCGTGGTAAAATATTCACCGCAAGATGGTAAATGGATTGTCAGAGAAGAAGCAAAAGGCATATGGGATGTTCGGAATTCAATTGGCGAGACGGAATATGAAAATCAAAAGAAAGATCTCCAAAAATTTCTCTGCGAATATTTCTCCCTAGGACTATGCAGCGAAAAGCTTGGCAAGTCCGTTTGTCCTTTAGATCGATCACCATTAGGGGGGAAGGTTTTGAAGGTTAGATGGGGCCTACCTGGGAATGGAAAAAGTGGTGGCCTTCGATTGATAGTCGTGGCCTATTGCGATGAACGTCGAGTTGTAATTGCTGAGGCTTTCTATCGAAAAGATGAACCGTCTGCAGAGGATGTTGCAGAAAGCTATAAAAATCTATAATATTTCGTTTGTGTTCCCGAAACTTTAGAAGTCAGGTCCTTTGCCTTGGCGAGTTCTCCAAATTTTACGGCTCACCTCCTTCACCTCTTATTTAAATTTCGGGCCATTTACTTTAATAAGCAAGCACGCTGGAGGGCGTTGTTAAAGCGGGCTTTAATAGAAGGCAGGGTTTGAAGCGCGCCCTGCCGCTAGGCTTGGGCCCGGTTGGGCTTGGCCAGCAGCGCTTCGGCTTCCTGGACCAGTTCTTTGCAGTCGAAGGGTTTCAGAAAGGATTTTTTCGCGCCCAGGCTGCGCGCAATCTTCAGAAACGTGTTCGGATCGAAGCCGCGTCCGCCGCCGGAGATCGCAATGATCTCCACTCCGGGATGTCTGGCGCGCGCGGCCTGGATGAATTCCAGGCCATCCTGTTCGGGCATGAAAATATCGGTCACGACCAGATCGAAGGCGTCGGTTTCGAGGTGCTGCAGCGCCGCCCGGCCGTGGCAGGCCGTGGCGACATCGAACCCCGCTTCCTGAAAGTGCATCCTCAGCAACTCCGAGATCGCGGCATCGTCGTCTACAATCAGAATACGCTTGCCCATAACCAGCTCCTTAAAATTCAAGGCCTACTTCGGACGATTAAAGTGGCTCGAAAAAACACTGATCAATTCCAACGAAGTAAAAGGCTTGTTCAACACGAAGGCGATATTCAGCCGCACCAGCTCGAGGCGGATTTGTTCGGTGATCAGCGCGGAGACCACGCCCAAGGGCAGCGTGGACGAAAGTGCGCGGACCTTGCGGCAGACTTCCAGCCCATCCATTTCGGGCATGGCCAGATCGGTCAGGACCAGATCGTATTTTGTGGGATCGGCGCCGAGCGCATCCAGTGCGGTTTGGGCCGACGTAAAGGCGTCCACCTTGTAGCCCAGTTCCGTCAGCAGCGTTCTGGTCAGCTCCACCACAGGCACTTCGTCGTCCAGCAGCAGGATCCGGCCCGACGCGGACAAGACCCGCGGTGCGGGTGGCGCTTTGCCTTCCACCTGTTCGAAGACCGGTAGGAAAATGCTGAACTCCGTGCCCTGTCCAATAGTAGATTGAACCGTGACCACCCCGCGATGCTGGCGCACGATTCCATGAACCACACTCAGGCCCAAGCCCGTGCCGGCGGCACCCTTGGTCGAGAAGAACGGTTCGAAGATCCGGTTGAGGATCAGCGGATCGATGCCGGTGCCGGTGTCCTTGACGGTTACGCGCCAGTATTTCTGTGCTTTCAGCGCCGGGTCGGGCCGAGGCGTATCCGCGCCGAATTCACACGCATCGAGTTCCATGCGCAGTTTGCCGCCTTTGGGCATGGCCTGCACGGCATTGGTGCTGAGGTTCACGAGAATCTGGTGCAGCAGGTTGGCGTTGCCCCAGACGTAGGACTTGCCGGCGCCCTGCGTGACCGCGAAGGCGATGGTCTTGGGCGCGGTGCGGCGGATCAGGGTTTCGACATCCTTGAGCACCAGGCTGAGCTCGAGCGGGCCGAATTCCTGCGCGTCGCGGCGGCTGAAGGCCAGAATCTGTTTGACCAGATCCTTGGCGCGGTGGCCGGCGTTGACGATGTGGGTCAACGCCTTGACCGTGCGTTCGTCCTGCTTATGCCAGGCGATCGCCAGGTCCGCGTAACCGAGCACCGAGACCAGCAGGTTGTTGAAGTCGTGCGCAATCCCGCCGGCGAGCACGCCCAGCGATTCCATCTTTTGGGCCTGATAGAGCTGCGCTTCGAGGTGCTGCTTGTCGGCCGCGGCTTTGCGGTCGTTGGTCAGGTCGCGCAGGATGCCCATGAAGATGCGCTTCCCGCCGACCTGCGCTTCGCTGATGTTCAGATACACGTGCACCTGCTGGCCGTCCTTGCGCAGTCCCACGACTTCGCGGCCGATGCCAATAATTTTCTTCTCGCCCGTCTCCACGTAGCGCCGCACGTAGGAGACGTGCTGCTCGCGGTAGGGGCTCGGCAGCATCTTTTCCATCTTGGTGCCGACGATCTCTTCGGCCTTGAACTGGAAGACTGTCTCGGCGGCCTGGTTCATGCTCAGGACGGTGCCGAATTCGTCGAGTGTGAGGATCGGTTCCGAGGCGGAGTCGAAGAGCGAACGGAAGCGCGATTCACTGGCCAGGAGTTCCTGTTCGGCCAGTTTGCGGTCGGTGATGTTGTGGTGCGCGACAACCACGCGGACGGGGCCGTCGCCTGGGAAGCGCGTGATGTTTTGCATAAACCAGCGCTGCTGATTGGGCGCGTGGCAGGGATATTCCTGGGTGAACGTGCTGCGTTCGCCCTTGAGCAGTGCGCGGATGGCGTCTGCGGCGGCGGCCGCTGCGGGCTCGCAGGGGCCGGCAACGGCATCGCACACGGCCAGATAATTTGCGCTTTCGCAGACCTTGGACGGTTCCGAAGAGTTGGCGTGGGCGAAGTCGCGCCAGGCCTGATTGACGGCGATCACGGTCCCGTTTTCGTCCAGGATCGCGATGTTTGCGGGCAGTGCATCGACCGTGGCGCGCGCAAAGCGTTCGGACTCGCGCACCGCCAGGAGCGCCTGCTTGCGCTCGGTGATGTCGAACAGAATCACGAGGTGCTCGCCGGCGTTTCCTTCGTCCAGCGGCGCAGCGCTTGCCAGCACCGTCTTAAGCGAACCGTCCTTGCAGGTGACCGTGATTTCCAGGGGTTCAAAGGCTTTGCCCGAACGCTTGGCTTCATTCAGGTGTTCGTTCCAGGTGTCGGCGACCCACTGCCGGTATTTGCGGTCGGGGTAGGCGCGCGGCCACCAAGCGGTGAGGGTGGGAATTTCCGCGTGCGTGTAGCCAAAGGTTTGAATTAACGCCGGATTCAGGAAGGTGATGCGGCCCTGGTCGTCGTTGAGCGCCATGGGCACATTGGAGGCGTTGATGATTGCTCGGAAGCGCGATTCGCTGGCGCGCAGGGCTTCTTCCGATTCCTTGCGCTCCGAGATGTCGTGGCCTTCGGGGATCAGCCAGAGCACTTTGCCGTGCTCATCGAATACCGGCTTGATCGAGAAGTCGATGAGGTGCTCTTTGCCGTCCCAGGCGAGGTGGGTGGTTTCGCGGCGCAGGATCTGCCCGGCGGCCGCGCATGCGACGGCTTCCTTCACCCAGGCCTGGAGTTCTGCCGAATGCCGCCACCAGGACGTTTCCCAAAACGCTTTGCCAAGCACGTCTTCGGATTGGGCGCCCGCAAAATCGAGCGCGGTCTGGTTGACTTCGATTACATGGCCATTGGTGTCGAGCACCGCGATCATCTGGAAGCTTTGGTCGAAGACCGCGCGCGCCTTGGCTTCGCTGTGCTTGAGCGCTCGTTCCGCGGCCTTGCGTTCGGTGATGTCGCGGGAGATTCCGAACAGACCCATCAGCTTGCCGTTGGCGTCGAAGATCGGACCCTTGGTGGCAAGAAAGGTAAGTTCCTTGCCGCCGCTGGTCAGGTGCTCCTCGTTCGTCTGCGTTACGCCAGAGAACATGATCCGGCGGTCGTTCTTGAGCAACTGTTCGGCGTCGGCTTGAGGGAAGAGCGTGTGGTCGTCCTTGCCGAGCAGTTCTTCCTTGGGCTTGCCCACGAAACGCGCCGTGGCGCTGTTCATGTGCAGATAGCGCCCTTCGGTATCCTTCACGAAGACCGCGTCGGACGTGTTCTCGGAGATCGCGCTCAAGAGGGCGTGGCTGCGCAGCAGCTCCGCTTCGCCGCGGATGCGCGCGGTGATATCGCGCGCGATGCCGAAGAGACCGACCAGGTTGCCCTGGGAATCGCGGATCGGGCCTTTGATCGAGTGGAACGTGCGCGGCTCGCCGTTGAGCACGAGCACTTCTTCAACCGTCTGGGGCGCTTTGCCGTGCATGATTTTGAAGTCGGCTTCGCGCAGGCGTTCGGCGATTTCGCGCGGGAAGATCTGGTAGTCGTCGACGCCGATCAGTTCCTGCACCGGTTTATTGACCATGCGCGCGGCCGCGGAGTTCAGGTGCAGGTAACGCCCATCGGTGTCCTTGACGAAGATCGCGTCGGAGGTGTTCTCCGATATTGAAGAGAGCAGGGCCAGCGTGTGTTTGAGCGACTCCTCCGCCTGCTTGCGTTCGGTGATGTCCTTGACCCAGTACGCGTAGCGCTCCGGATAAGCGGGATCGCTGGTCAGGTGGCGGAGCGTGGCCGCAAGCCAGCAGGAGCCGTGCTCCAGTTTGCGGAAATATTCAAACGTGACGGGCCGGCCCAGGCGTTTCGATTCCCGGCAATGCTTCAGGTACAGCTCGACAACTTCTGGCGGCGAACCCAGCGCTTGCGAGCGCTGATACAGCATGGCTTCCGGCGTAGTTTCGAAAAAACGGGCCGAATCGGCATTGCCCAGGAGGTGGATCAGTTCGTTGCCGACGATTTCCAGGACACCCTGCATGATGCCGGGGCTTTCAAAGAAACTCTCGATCAAATCAATACGTGCACGTAAAGTCTCATTTTCAGAGTGCAGTCGTGCCAATTCGCGATTCTCGGTGAACATACCGATCGCACCTTAAGGCTAATAAAAGCCGAATTACCTTCGAAATTCCCGAAACGCCCCCGTTTCAGGCAAAGCCTTGCGGCTCCGCGCGAAACAGCGCAATTTCTGGACCTTGGATGGGGCTGGTGCAGATTTAAAAAACAACACGCTTCGTGGCAGAGCCTTCCGAAGCGTGAGCGGACCTATAACTTATATAAAGAGGAACGGTTAGTGTGCGGCGGCGTCGGGCTGGCCCATCTGGCGCAGCCAGCGGAAGTGCGAGACGATGCCCGCCCAAACCGTGCGGTGCTCGTGGTACTTGATGCCGTATTCCTGGCAGGTCTGCTCCACGATCTTCGAGATCTCCGGATAGTTCACGTGGCAGATCTTGGGGAAGAGGTGGTGTTCGATCTGGAAATTCAAGCCGCCCAGGAACCACGCGACCACAGGGTTGGTGCGCGCGAAATCGACGGTGGTTTCGACCTGGTGCACGGCCCACGTGGCTTCGATGTTGTCGGTGCCTTCGGCCGGGATCGGGAATTCGGCTTCTTCGACGCAATGCGCGAGCTGGAAGGTGAGGCTCAGGACCACGCCCAGCACCGTGACCATGATCGCGTAGTACGCCAGCACCACGCCGACCGGGTGGTAGCACATTGGCAGCGCGAGCGCGAAGAAGAAGAACGTGATCTTGCCGAGGAAGAAGATCACCAGGTCCATGCCCTTCGGCCGCGGAATCTTGTGCGGTCCGATGCGCCCGGTGAGCAGGTCGCGGAAGTCGTCGAACATTTCCCACTTAATCGCCAGGAAGCCGTAGAGCGGCCAGAGGTAAATGTGCTGCCAGCGGTGGAAGAAGTGGCGCTTGTGGTGCGGCGTGAGGCGCCCCAGGCCGCCGAGGTCCACATCGGTGTCGTGCCCCGCCACGTTGACGTACGTGTGGTGGAAGGAGACGTGTTTCCAGTGCCAGAAGTAGGAACTGCCGCCGACCAGATCGAGGCTCATCGCCATCAGGCGGTTGATCCACTGCTTGTCGGAGTACGCCTGGTGCCCGCCGTCGTGCTGGACGTTGAAGCCAATGCCGGCCATGGACAGGCCGACCAGGATCGCCAAAGGCAGCGCCTGCCACCATTCCGTGGCGCAGTACACCAAAAGCGAATAGGAGGTGATCAGGCCGGCCATCAGGATGCCAGTCTTCAGGTACATGCGGCCGTTGTCGCGCGGCTTGGAGCCCTTGGCTTTGAAGAAGGCGTCCACGCGCTGGCGCAGCTCGGTGTAAAACTGTTGATTCGTGCCAAAACGCAGGCGAGGGGGGCTGACCAGTGGAGTTCGGGGACTGACCGGCGTCGGCGGAACAAATGTTGGGGCTTCAAGTTGTGGAGTCAAAATCGCGCTCTTCTTTGCTGGCGTCCAAACGCGTTGGACGGGAACTATGGCCGTCATCAGAGCGGCCTGGAAAATGCAGGCGTCCCTAAAGTAAGACGCCGACCAAAGCGCGCGCACCAAACTGATGCGCACATTGCGTACTCTCGGCTTTTGGATTCCGCGCCCAGTATACGCATTCGTACCTTGGTTGCAATTGCGAAGCCGAAAACTTGTGGTGCCTTAATTACAACTCAACTGTCGCCTTTTTAACGGGTTATGGCAGGTTTCAGAATCGGTTGGTGATGCGCCTGGGCGTCATTCTGTCCTGCTTTGAGGCTTACAGGCTCGATTGTGAGACAATAGCGAGTCGAACTGGCGTGGCCGGGTGGATTTCCGGAGGGTCCCCGTCTCATTTTAAGGAGTTTGAGGAAACCCAGTCCGACCGATTTGCACTCGTTTCAACGCTTCTTGCGCGAGCCGAAGAGAATGCCGATCAGGCTCGCCCGGCCGATCAGGATTTCGGCCTGCCCGGTGAACCCCACGCGCAGCTTCTCGCCCTTCTCTCCGCTCTCCGTCACGAGCAGAAAGACCATGCCCTTTGGGCCGGGATCGTCGCCGGCATGCGCTTCGCCCACTTCCGCGACGCGCGCGGCCTCCAATACTTCCGCATCGAAGGTGCCTTCGGTGCGATAGGGCAGCGCATCGATGTACAGGCGCGTGGTCTGGCCCGGTTCGATGTACGCGAGGTCGACCTGCTTGGCGCGCGCGTAGAACAGAAACTTGGTCGTGTCGTAGATCCAGCCGCAGCGTTCCTTGTGCGTGACGGTCTGGCCGGCTTTGACGTGGAAGTCGTATAAAAATCCGTCGAGCGACGCCCGCAGCGTCTTCCCGTCGATGGCCAGGAGCAGGCGCTGTTCTTCGAGCTTGGCTTTGGCGGTGTCGGTTTCGAGGCGCCGGGATTCGTTCTGGTCTTTTTGGGCCAGGCGCGCGAGGTCCAGCTCGCGCTGGCGTTCTTCCAGGTGCGCGTTGGCCGAGAGCAGCGCGGCATTTCGCGAGTCCAGTTCGGCGCGCGCTTTTTCGACGCCCACGCCCACGACGCGCTTCTTGAGCAGCTCCAGCGCGTCGTGGCGCACGCGCAATTCGCTCTGCGCGGTCTTCAGCGCGGTAAAGGATTTCTCCACGCCCAGTTCAGCAAGCATGCCTTTCTCGTGCAGCATCTGGGCGTCGTCGTAATTTTTCTGCGCGTCGTGCTCGGCGAGTTCCTGCTGCTTGAGGCGTTCTTCGGCCATGCGGATTTCGTGGTCTTCCGGCGTGGCCAGCGCGTGTTCGAGGTCCAGCTTGCACTGCGCCGCGCGCGTCTCCTGCTCCTTGACCTGCGCTTCGGCGACATGCAGGCCGGCTTCGGCGAGTTCGATCTTCTTGGAGAATTCCTGGCCTTTGCGCGCGCGGTCCTTCAATTCATTGTCGAGCCGCTGAAGTTCGCAGCGCACTTTGTCGAGCGCGAGGCGTTCGTCATCGGAGTCGATGCGCAGGATCGCTTCGCCCTTTTTGACGACATCGCCATCAATTTTGAAGACTTCGACGGCGCGGCCTTCGACCGTGGGGCGAAGCTCCGCATATTTGTAGGGCCGGATCTCGCCGGGCGCGCGGACCGTGACATCGGCTTGGACCACAAAACCCAAGGTCACGGCACCAACCAAGGCAAGCACAGTGACGACCAAAATCGGGGTTAGGAACTTGGCCACCCGGCAATTCTCCTAACAAAGGGCGAGAGGATGTCCATCAATGTCCAGGACAATCAAAAATTGTCCCCAGTTCGCCCGATTATTCTTGACATCCCCCATGTTGGGTTAGGCTATTATGGAACCGGCGAGTCCGGAAAGCAAAAAAGATAGGCAGAATTCTTAGAAGTCCTTGGAACGTAAGGGGTCATGGGCTCGGAATTGTCAGAATCAAAGCCCGAATCGAGTGCCCGCACCCAACTGGTGCCCGCGGTCACCGAGACGGGCGAAGGCAACTCAGAACTTTCCGGTAGCGCGCGTTTGCGTGCGCCTGCGCCGGAAGCCGGTTACGCCATTTATCCGGGCCTCGCCCTCAAAGCCTTGCATCGCAGTCTATTTGTTTCCGCTGGCGCGAGTGCGTTAGGCGCAATTTTTATTGCCGCGATCCAGGGTTCGGTGCTCAACTTTTTCCTCGGCGACCTCGGCTACACCGCGCAGCTCAGCTTGTTCCTCGGCCTGACCAGTCTCTCCGCGTTGGGTTCGATGATGGGACCGTGGCTGCAGAACCGTCTGCAGAGCCGGCGCGGTGTCTTCATGTGGCTGACCTGCGGCAGCCGCTTTATCTGGCTCGCGATTGGGCTGGTACCGCTGCTCTGGCCTGATTGGACCGGTCCTTCACGCGGCTGGGCGCTGGCCGCGCTGATCCTTTTATTCTGGCTGACGCACTCGATCGGCTCGAACGCCTGGCTTTCGTGGATGGGCGATCTCGTCCCGCCGCATCTGGCAGGGCGGTATTGGGGCCTGCGCCAGCTCGCGTGTTCGCTGACGGCGGGCCTCGCGCGCATGGGCTTTGGCTGGTACCTCGACGCGCACCGCAATCCCGACGGTTACATGACGATCTTTACCTTCGCGCTGATCTTTGGCGCAGCGGACATTTTGCTGTTCTTCTTCGTCGAACACCGCGAGCCCAAATTCCAGGCGGGCCACCGGGGCATGCTTAATGGCCTGCGAGGGGTCTTCGAAAATCGCGCGCTGCGGCGCCTGATGGGCGTGTACCTGCTCTGGTCGCTGAGCAACGCGGTGCTGGCCGCGCCGCTCTTCCGCTTCATGCATGACCAGGTGCACATGGGTCCGCGGCCCATCGCGATGGTCGAAACGATGTACCTCGCCACGATGATGGTCTTCAGCCTGCTCTGGGGGCACTTTGCCGACCGGCACGGGCAGCGCGGCACGCTCTGCTGCTGCCTGCTGGTCCACGCGCTCTGCCCGATCTTCTATTACTTCGCCGGACCGGGGAGCTGGTCGCTGGTGGCGCTCTCGTTCGCGATCGGGGGCTTGAGTTTCTGCGGCGTGCAACTGTTCATGACGCCGATGCTGCTGGCGTACACGCGTTCGGCCAGCGGCGGACGCGAAATCGGGATCGCGGCGTTCACGCTGGTGATCGGCGTGCCCTGCTTCCTGGCGTTCTGGCTCACGGACGCGGCGCTCTGCCCGGGCCTCTCGCTGGCCTTTGGGACGGAGAGCATCTCCGACAGCCGCATTTACATGGCGATCAACACGCTGGTGATGGTGTTGCGCTTCGGGGCGCTGGGACTGGCCCTCGCGCTGCCGGCGCACGCGAGCGAATTGGCGCCGGGCGCGGTGGTGCAGCTCTTCACGCGCACCAATCCCGTGCGCGCGTGCTGGGGTCTGGTGCGCTATCTGAATTTCGGCTGGCGCCGTGGCCCGGGCCCCTTCAGCGTGCCGGAGTAGGGCGAAGGCAAACGCTTGATGTTCTTTTAAATTGCTCTGCGCGGCCCTCATAAAAAATCCCTTCCCCTTCGCGCGTTCTTAGAGGTACATTGCAGGTAGAGGAGGCGCGCCATGAGTTCGGCGATGTACCCCAGTTACATTCAGCGGGCCGCGGAACGCTACTACGCCTTCCGCCAGCGCAAACTCACGACCCTCAACGGCCGCACCGATGCCGAGCGCCGCCAGGAAGACGTGCGCACCGCGCTGCGCCGCACGCTCGGGGCCTTCCCCGAAGTAAGCCCGCTCGACGTGCGCCAAGTTCACCGCATCGAACGCGACGGCTACAACGTCGAAGTCCTCACGTATCAAAGCCAGCCCGGGCTGGTGGTGACCGCGAACCTGTATCTGCCCAAGAACCGCTCGACGCGCGTGCCCGGCGTGGTCTGCCCTGTCGGCCACTGGGTCGAAGGCAAGGCGCAGCACGATTACCAGATGTTCGCGCAGGCGCTGGCGCGGCGCGGCATGGCCGCGCTGGTGCTCGACGGCATCGGCCAGGGCGAACGCATCCAATATTACGACGTGACGCTGCGACGTTCGTGGGTGGGCTCGAGCGCCGAAGAAGACCACGCGCAGCTCGCCTACGCGCTCTTCTTGAGCGGCGACAACCTGACGCGCTACATGGCCTGGGACGCGCTCCGCGGCCTGGAGCTGCTCGCGCAGCACGAAGAGATCGACCCGGGCCAGCTCGCCGCCGCCGGCGCGGGCAGCGGCGGCATGCTGGTGCGCTACCTCTGCGCGCTTGAACCGCGTCTGGCCGCCGCGGTCAGTCTGGCCGATGGGATCGACGCGCACAGTCTGATGGGCGGCGACGCCGAACGCAATTTGGAGGGCCTCTGGCCGGACGGCATTTCGCCGCTCGATCTGTACCAGCCCTTCGCGCCGCGCCCGCTCTTGCTCGGCTACAACTGCGAAGAGCGCCCCGACTCGCTCAACCATGTCAACCAGACCGAACTCGCGGGCTTCTGGGCGCACTTCGGTTCCAGAGAGCGCGTGGAAGCCTTTGCGCATCCGGGCCCGCAGGTCTTCTTCAAGGAATTGCGCGAACGCGCCGTCGAATTCCTGGCCAAAGTTTTCGGTTTGCCCGGCGACAAGGCGCGCGGCCACGAGCATCCGCCGGAGCCCGCCGCGCAGCTTAACGCGACCGAGACCGGCCAGGTTACGACCGCGCTGGTCGGGCCCGATGTCTTTGAACTGAACCACCGCCGCGTGCATGACCTGCCCCCGCCGCCGCCGGATTTCGGCGCACCGTCGCCCGAAAACGCGCTCAAGCTGCAGGACCATTACCGCGACCTGCTCCGCAAGCATCTGCGCCTGCCCGAACCGCAGGCCACCGTCGATGCGCAGGTCGAAGCGCGTTCGAGCGACTGGGGTCTGGCCGTCGAAAAGGGCCGCCTGGTCGTCGAAGAAGGCATCTATCTGCCCTACGCGTTTTACTCCGAGCCCGAATCCAGCGAAGGGCGCGTGGCGCGGCCGGTCGTGATGACCGTGCACGACCGCGGGCGCGCGGCGATTGGCGCGCAGGGCGAAATGATGACGCGTCTGGCCAGCGGCGGACGCCACGTCATGGCCATTGATGCGCGCGGCGTGGGCGAAACGCATCTGCAAAGCAGCGGCGACAACGGCAATCCGTACCGCGCACTGTTGCTCGGCACCGAATCCGAATGGGCCGCCAAAGCGCTGAACGTGGGCTTGAGTCTCTTCGGCGGACGCGTCTTCGACGTGCTGCGCACGGCGTCGTATCTGCGCACGCGCCACGATGCGCGCGCGCAGTCGGTCTCGCTGGTCGGCGTGGCGCGTGGCGCGCTCTGGACGCTCTATGCCGCGGCGCTCGACCCCAAGATTGCGCAGGTCGTGCTGGTGCGGGGCCTGAGCGACTACAAGTCGCTGGTCGATCACCGCCGCCAGAACCACCACCCGAGTTTATTTTTGCCGGGCCTGATCAAGGACTTCGATCTGCCGCACGTGGCCGCGTGCGTTGCGCCGCGCACGCTGGTGATCATCAACGCGGTCAACCAGCGCCGCGAAGCGCTTCCCGTCGAAGACGTCGCGACGACGTATCGCTTCACCGCGGAAATTTATAAGCAGCTCGACGCCGCGGAGAATTTCCGCGTGCTCAATACCGCCAGCCTGCCGGAAACCATCGCGGCGCTCGACGAAACGCTCGAGACGCTGCCCCCGGGCTCGGCGAGCGGCTGGCCGGATTAAGGGTCGTCAAAGCCTTCACCTGAGTGGAAATACATTATGTGG
>Ga0265314_10004741_pt1 | contig 12463 bp, 12 predicted proteins | sample 4126metaG_FD_203106 | JGI IMG/M metagenome (GOLD analysis project Ga0265314, IMG submission 203106) | Rhizosphere microbial communities from Carex aquatilis grown in University of Washington, Seatle, WA, United States - 4-1-26 metaG | ecosystem: Host-associated > Plants > Roots > Rhizosphere >... | reverse complement strand
CGCATGGGCAGCGACGACGCGCGCGCGTTGGTGATCGGCTCGCTGCTCGCCGATGGGCTTGCGGCGGATGCGATTGCCGACCTGTTCGATGGCAAAGGTTACGGTGCCGCGGTCCTCAGCGAAGCCGAACGCCTAGCCATCGCCTCGCCGCTGTCCGGCGCTGCGCCGCTCTATGTGCGCGGCGAGTTTCCCGAGTTCCTCGAACCGGAGCTGACGCGCGCCTTCGGGCCTGCTCTGTTCGATGAGATGAAGGCGATGCAGGCGCGCGCGCCCATCGACCTGCGCGTCAACACGCTGAAGGCGTCGCGCGAGGCCGTCGCGGAACGGCTGATAGCGGAAGGCTTCGCAGTCGAACACACGCCTTACGCACCGAATGGGCTGCGGCTTCCGCCCGGCGAAGGCTCCGCCAAGCTCGGTGCTACGTCCTCGTTCCTGGAAGGTACCTTCGAGTTCCAGGACGAAGCCGCCCAGATCGCCGCGCTGCTGTGCGGCGCGAAGCCGGGGATGCGGGTTCTGGATCTCGCGGCCGGAGCGGGCGGCAAATCCCTCGCGTTTGCCGCCACAATGCAGAATCAGGGCGAGATCGTCGCCAGCGACATCGACTCGGCCCGGCTTGAACCTCTCATTCCCCGCGCCCGGCGCGCCGGCGCGACGATCGTCCAGCCGCGCCACGCCATTCCCGATGGCCCTTTCGATGTCGTGCTGATCGATTCGCCGTGCAGCGGTTCGGGCACCTGGCGGCGGCAGCCCGAGCTACGCTGGCGCATCACCCCCGAACGCCTGAATGAACTGATGGCGTTGCAGGATTCGATGCTGGAGCAGGGCGCCGCGCACGTCGCGCCGGGCGGACGGCTGGTTTATGCGACTTGCTCGCTGTTTCCCGCGGAGAACGAGGACCGCATCGCACAGTTTCTGAGCAGCCACCCTGATTTTGCGCCGGTTCCCGCCGTGGACGCTTGGCGCGAGGCGGTTGGAACCGAGCCTCCCCCAGGCATGGATCGCTTTTTCCAGGCGACTCCCCGCCGAACCGGGACCGATGGTTTCTTCACAGCTGTTTTGCAGCGCGCTCGCTAGAGCGGGTATGCCGGGAAGAAGCTCATTGTCATTCCCGGCCGAGCGAAGCGAGGGGAAGGGAATCCATGGGCCTGCGCAGATTTCTGGATTCCCTTCCCTCGCGCTGCGCGCTCGCCGGGAATGACAGGTATGATCCCATCTAGTCCGATTCCTCTCTAGACAACCCAGGGTCCGACCCCCTAAATCCGGTCATGGCGGCACCCGTTCTTGTCATCGACTTCGGCTCTCAGGTCACCCAGCTGATCGCGCGGCGCGTGCGCGAGGCGGGCGTCTATTGCGAGATCGTTCCCTTCAATTTGGCGGAAGCGGCGCTGATGGAAGCACCGCCGCGCGCGATCATCCTGTCGGGCGGACCGGCCAGCGTCACCGAATCGGACACGCCGCGCGCCCCCAAAAGCGTGTTCGAGGCGGGCGTGCCGGTGCTCGGCATCTGCTACGGCGAGATGACGATGTGCGAGCAGCTCGGCGGCCGGGTGGAAGCCGGGCATGCGCGCGAATTCGGCCGCGCCGATATCGTCATCCAGAAGCAATCGCCGCTGCTGGCCGGCCTCGGCGACGCCCAGGGCCACGAGCCGGTCTGGATGAGTCACGGCGACAAGATCACCTCGATTCCTCCGACCTTCAACGTGATCGCGACGTCTGAGAACTCGCCCTACGCCGCCATCGCCGATGAGACCCGCCGCTTCTACGGCGTGCAGTTCCATCCCGAGGTCATGCACACGCCGCGCGGCGCCACGCTGCTGAAGAATTTTGTCGTCGGCATCGCCGGCATCGCGCCCGATTGGAACATGCACGCGTTCCGCACCCAGGCCATCGCGCGCATCCGAAGTCAGGTCGGCAAAGGCCGGGTGGTCTGCGGGCTGTCGGGTGGTGTGGATTCCTCCGTCGCGGCGGTCCTCATCCACGAGGCGATCGGCGACCAGCTCACCTGCATTTACGTCGATACCGGCTTGATGCGGGCGGGCGAGAGCGAGCAGGTGGTCTCGCTGTTCCGCGGCCATTACAACATCCCGCTGCTCCACGCCGACGCGTCCGACCTGTTTCTGGCCGGCCTGGAAGGCGTCAGCGATCCGGAGAAGAAGCGCAAAATCATCGGCGCCACCTTCATCGACGTGTTCGACTACGAGGCCGCCAAGGCGGGCGGGGCGGAGTTCCTCGCTCAGGGCACGCTCTATCCCGACGTGATCGAAAGCGTGTCGGCGACCGGCGGGCCGTCGGCCACGATCAAGTCGCATCACAATGTCGGCGGACTTCCGGCGCACATGAAGATGAAGCTGGTCGAGCCGCTGCGCGAACTCTTCAAAGACGAAGTGCGCGCGCTGGGCCGCGAACTTGGCCTGCCGGAAAGTTTCGTCGGCCGCCATCCGTTCCCCGGTCCCGGCCTCGCGATCCGCATTCCCGGCGCCGTGTCAAAGGACAAGCTCGAAATCCTGCGCAAGGCGGACACCATTTATCTCGACGAAATCCGCAAGGCGGGCCTCTACGACCAGATCTGGCAAGCCTTCGCCGTGCTCTTGCCGGTCAAGACGGTGGGCGTGATGGGCGACGACCGCACCTACGATTTCGTCTGCGCCCTGCGCGCCGTGACCTCGTCGGACGGCATGACCGCGGACTCTTACCCCTTCGAGCACACGTTCCTGTCGCGCGTGGCCACCCGCATCGTCAACGAAGTCAAAGGCATCAACCGTGTGGTCTACGACGTGACGAGCAAACCGCCGGGAACCATAGAGTGGGAGTGAATTTTTTGCTGCCCACGGTTGCTGTGTAAGCTTGCCGCGCGATCCTGCTCCGCGAAAATGTCTCGCAATTAACACATATCCAAGATATTTGTATTCGATCTCAGGCAAGGAGATCGACATGACGTTTGTGGACGGATACCTGATTGCCGTGCCGACCGCCAACAAGGCGAAGTTCGTCGAGATGGCCACCGGCTTCGACAGTTTCTTCACGGAACATGGGGCGTTGCGCGTGGTGGAGTGTTGGGGCGAGGACGTGCCGCACGGCAAGCTGACCGATTTCTTCCGCGCGGTTCAGGCGACAGAAGATGAATCCATCGTGTTTTCCTGGGTCGAATGGCCGGACAAGGCGACGCGCGACGCCGCCATGGCGGCCATGCACGACTTGATGACGACGGACGAGCGCTACGATCCGGTAAAGAGCCCGCCGTGCTTCGACGGCAAGCGGATGATCTTCGGCGGCTTCACGCCGGTGCTCGTGCTGGAGAAATAGCCGATGGGCAAACCCGCAGCCAAAACGCGCTCCGCCGCGGCGACGCCCAAGAAGCCGGCGAAGGCAGGAAAAGGCGGAGTCTCTCCCTCTCGGCTGATCGACGCGAAGATCAAAGCGCTGGGCGATTGGCGCGGCGAAACGCTCGCCCGTGTCCGCGCGCTCATCAAGCAGGCAGACCCCGAAGTCGTCGAGACGTGGAAGTGGAGAGGGGTTCCGGTGTGGGAGCACGCAGGCATCATCTGCACCGGCGAGACCTACAAGGCCGTTGTGAAGCTGACCTTCGCCAAAGGCGCCTCGCTCAAGGATCCTTCACGTCTCTTCAACTCCAGCCTCGAAGGCAACGTCAGGCGCGCCATCGATGTCCATGAGGGTGACAAGATCGACGAAAAGGCGTTGAAGGCGCTCATCCGCGCCGCCGTGGCGCTGAACACGTCCGCGCGAGCACCCGCTCGCCCCCGGAAGAAACCAATTCGTCATGGCCGCCCTTGAGGCGGCCATCCAGCAAGCGAGCGTCCGCGAGCGAAAAGACTCTGGATGGCCGGGTCAAGCCCGGCCATGACGAGAATGTGTTTGGGGGGCTTTGCCTATTTGCTGCCGCCCGCTCAATGCCCCGCCACGCGGCTGCGCTTTTCTTTCAGGTAATCGCGCAGCAGCACAAACCGGTAGCCCTGCGCCTGTAGTCCGGCGATCAGGCGCGGCAGCGCCTCGGCCGTATGCCAGCCGCGCCCGTTGATGTGATAGATCAGGATGTCGCCGGGCCTGGTGCCTTCGAGCGTTTCATTCACGATCCTGTTGGGCGTTTCGTGCGGATCGGGATCGCCGACTTCCCAGCGGTAATGCACCACGACAAAGCCGAGCCCTTCGGCGTCGGCGAGCGTGCGCGCATTGTAGGTGATCGCGGGAAAGCGGAAGAAGGCCGTGCGGCGCCCCGTCACCCGCGCGATCTCGGCATCGGTCTTCAGCAGCTCGTCGCGCACGTCGTCGTCCGACAGCACCTGCATCCGGTTGGGATGGTCCCAGCTGTGGTTCTCCAGCTCCACGAAGTCGAGCGCGCCCAGCGCCTTCACCGCCGCTTCGTTGTCCTGCACGAAGCGGCCCGACAGGAAAATCGTGAACGGAATTTTGTGCGCGACGAGATAATCCGAGATGCCGGTATCGAGCTTCACGGGCCGCTGCTGCTCGCAGGCATCGAAGGTGAGGGCGACGACGCGCTCGCTGGTCGGCAGGCGCAGGATCACCTGCGCGTTCGCTCCGCCCGCAAGCAGCACAAGCAGGCCGATGCCCGCCAGCCGCGCCTTCATGGAAGCCCCCCGGCCCTGAATCCGGCTGACGTTAGCCCCTGAAAACACCACTGTCATCCCCCGCGCGATGGAAGGGGATCCAGGCGCAAGATTTTACGTCGACTTCGCTTCTTGATGATATCAAGCGACAGATCGGGACAGCGGTATGTCCTCGGAAAATGCATCGGCTTCGACAGGTTCCTCTGGCGCACTCTCCAGCCCCAAAGGATCGGCCAGGTATCGGCAAAGGCCTTCGATTTGCGCCCCGGCTTCCGCCGTGAAAATCCCGTAGAGAATTTCGCCCTCGACGCGCGATCCGGCGCACAAATGAACTTTGCGGGCGCGAATGCTGCCGCGCACGCAGCCGCGCACGGTCACGTCGTCGGCGACGATTTCGCCTTGGACGATGGCCTTGGTGTCGACCACCAGCCCCACGGCGCAGACATTGCCGTCCACGCAGCCGTCGAGCTGGATGTCGCCCGTCGATTCCAGCGTCCCTTGCAGAACGATGTCGGCCGAGATGATCGACGGCGCGGCGAAGGTCTGTTTCGAATTCTTTGCCGGCGGCGGCGAAAACGCAGCGGCGGGAACGGCCGCCTTCGGCATCAAAGCGCCGGCCTGAACGAGGACTGCGCGGAGAAAGTCGGTCTTCCGGCCTGCCGGTGCAGCAAGGTGCGCCGTCGAGGTCTTTTCCATTTCCGCGGCAAGCTCGGCTTCGGCGCGCATCCAATGCTCCTGTTCCGCTTCGAGTTCGGCCTTGGCGCGGAGCCAATGGTCCTGCGCCACGCCTTCGGGTCGGCCTTCGCGCTCCCAGATCAGCTGGCTGCGCAGGCGAATGGCCTCTTCTGAAGGTTCGAGTGGGATCGTATCGGAAATTTCGAGATGCGGATCGTCAATCATGGCATTCCCCGGCCTACGCTTTGACTGACCCCACGCCCCCAATACCGGCTCTTCGATCGACCGTGCATTCCGGATATCGCACGGCCCCGGTTAATGATTCGCCTTGCCGGTAATCTAAACCAAGCGGCCCCCCGCCGCACAAGCCCGCCCTGTCATCCCCGGCCGAGTGCGAGCATCGCGAGCGCGAGAGGAAGGGGACCCAGGTAGTGACGGCCACACGGTCTGCACGTTTCTCGCGCAACGCTCGGCCGGGGATGACGACTGCGTTATGATCGCCCCATGAGAGAACATCTCTATTACGTCTACATTCTCGCGAGCCGCCGGAACGGCACGCTCTATGTCGGCGTCTCGAACGATGTCCTTCGCCGCACCTGGGAACATAAAAGCGATCTGATCGAAGGGTTCACAAAGAAATACGGCGTCCATATTTTGGTCTGGTACGAGCTATACGAAGACATCAGCCTCGCCATCGCGCGCGAGAAGCGGCTCAAGCGATGGAACCGGGCGTGGAAGATCAAACTGATCGAGGCGAACAATTCCGGTTGGAACGACCTCTATGATCGGCTCACCGGCAAAATCGCATTGCCGGACCTACCTGGGCCGTTCGCACGCTGACGCAACAAATACCCTTGTCATCCCCGGCGTAGGATTACGCGTCGAATGCAAGCCATATTGTCATCCCCGGCCTCGTGCGAGCGTATCACGCTCGCACGAGGGGAAGGGGATCCAGGTAGTGACAGCAACGCGGTCTGCCCAGAAATGTGCGTCAAGCGAACATTCGTGCACGCGGAGTTTGCTTCACGACCTGGGTCCCCTTCCCCTCGCGACACTGACGTGTCGCTCGGCCGGGGATGACAAATTGGTTTAAGCTCGGAAGTGATGGATCAAATTGAGCAGCGTAGCGCGACGAGGAATTGTGCGTGGAGTGCCATCACGAATGTCATCCCCGGCGAACATCGCGCGTTTCACACGCGATGTGAGGGAGTTCATAGCGCCAGCGTATGAACGACCCAGGCCATGACGGCAACGCGGTCTCCACAGCAAATATGCTCATAGGGTGTATTCTTTCGCGCGGAGTTTGCTCCACTACCTGGGTCCCCTTCCCCTCGCGACACTGACGTGTCGCTCGGCCGGGGATGACAAATTGGTTTTAGCTCTGGGGTGATGGATCAAATGTTGTAGCCCGCATTACGCGAACAACTGAAAGTCCGCGCAAATCCTGGGCTCGCGGTTAAATAGAATTTTTTGTCGCACCCCCTTGAAATTGGGAATTTACACCCAAAATACCCACACTATGAAGATGGAAAACCCCCGGGCCGCCCGCAGGGACGGCCAAACGAGTGCTGTTGTGTCCGAGGCGCAAAATCCTCAGACCGAAACGTCCGGTGAGCAGTCCGACGAGGCGCTTCGCCGCCTCGCGGTTGCGCGGCTAGCCGAACAACTCGACATCGGCGCCTCCCTTGCCGCGCGTTGCGAACATCTCGCGGAACTGCCCAAGGGCGACCGTCTCGGCGCCATCTATGCCGCCGCGCGCCTGATGCGTGCCAATGCGTTTGTTGCCCAGTCGCTGGCAATCGTCGGCCAGGTGGAGCGCCGGCGGCGCTCGATTGTCGAACGGATTCAGCCGCCTGACCCAAAAACGGTTGAATTGAATGCACGTTTGCAGAAGGAAAAAATGACCAGCGAGCAGAGGCTCAAAATCTGGAACCGGATGAACGAACACATCGAACAATCCATCCGCGCCCGCACAGGCGAAACGCAGGAGAGGGACAGCGTCGCGGAGCTTATAAAAAGCGAGGAAGAGGAGCTTGCGCGGACCAGGCAACAGTGCGACGACGCCGGTCTCGCGTAAGCGGGGCGCGCCGTTCGGCAACAAGAATGCGCTGAAACACGGCAAGCGTACGCGCGAGATGCGTGCCTTGCGCGCCGAAATCCACGCTCACATTCTCCGTGGCCGCGCGCTCATTACGCTATGCGGCTGTGTGGGCCTGTTGGAAAAGTCAAGAAGTACCGCGGGAAGTCCACAATTATCGCACCCCGCAATAAGCTGTGATCAAATAGGCCGGGCTCCCGAATCACCTTGCAGCCGCATAGGCGGGTCTGTTGATTCGCTTTCCCCCTTGGGTGAACACGGAAGCGCGGATGGAACAGGAAATCTATCGCCACGTCCCCTACGACATCGAGGTCGAGCAGGCTTTGCTCGGCGCGATCCTGGTGGACAATCGCGCGCTGGAAGCGGTTTCCTCGCTGATCAAGCCGGAGCATTTCTACGATCCGCTGCATCAGCGCCTCTACGAAGCGATGGCCTCGTCCTTCGAGCGCGGCGGCATGGTGCTAACGCCGCTCACCGTGCATGCCGCGATGAAGGCCGATCCGGGGCTTCAGGAAGTCGGCGGTCACGCTTATCTGGCGGGCCTCGCGCAGGCCGCGCCGGCCATGCCCAATGTGCGCGATTTGGCGCGCATCATGCAGGACCTGGCGGTGCGCCGCGCGCTGATCCGCATCGGCGAAGATATCGTCAACACCGCTTACGAAGCCCCCCGCGAAAAGCCGCCTCAGGCCCAGATCGAGGAAGCCGAGAAGGCGCTGTACCGCGTCAGCGAAAGCTCGAAATACGGCGAAGGGCCGCTCGATTTCTCCGAGGCCCTGCGGCGCACGGTGGAACTGGCCGAAAAGGCGCAAGCCCGCGGCGGCCGCATCTCGGGCCTGGCGACGGGGTTCACCGACATCGATTCCCTGCTGGGCGGGCTTCAGCCGTCGGACCTCATCATCGTCGCGGGCCGGCCGGGCATGGGCAAAACCTCGCTCGCCACCAACATGGCCTTCCATGTCGCGCGCGCCTTCGTTCAGGACCAGGAAACCGGCGCCGAGGTTCCGCGTGGTGCGCCGATCCTGTTCTTCTCGCTCGAAATGGCGGCGCAACAGCTCTCCGCGCGTATTCTGTCCGAGCAGACCGAGATCGAGATGTGGAAAATCCGCAACGGCCGCTTCTCGGAAAGCGAGTGGGAGAAGTTCGTCCTCACCATGCAGGATCTTTCCACCCTGCCGCTCTACATCGACGATACTGGCGGCATCTCCATCGCCCAGATCGCGGCGCGCGCGCGGCGGATGAAGCGCGAGAAGAAAATCGGCGCCATCATCATCGACCATATCCAGCTTGTGGCGCCCTCGCGCCGCACCGAGAACCGCGTGCAGGAAATCACCGAGATCAGTAAGGGCCTCAAGGTGCTGGCGAAAGAGCTGGACGTTCCGGTGATCGCCCTGTCGCAGCTTTCGCGCGGCGTGGATTCCCGCGACGACAAGCGCCCGGTGCTGTCGGACCTGCGCGAGTCCGGCTCCATCGAGCAGGACGCCGACGTCGTGATGTTCGTCTATCGCGAGGAGTATTATCTGAAGTCGCGCGAGCCCGAGATCGGCACCAGCGAGCATTCCAAGTGGCTGGAAAAGTGCGAGCGGGCGCATCGCCGCGCCGAAGTGCTGGTGGAAAAGCACCGCCATGGCGCCACCAACAAGATCGATCTGTTCTTCGACGATCGCTTCACGCGGTTCAGCAATCTGGCGAACGAGGGGAACGGCTAAGGCTTATCGTTCTCGTCGCACTTCGCATCATAGCCGCGCCAGGCGGCAAGACGGACATGGTCGTCGGGCGGCTGCGAAATCGTCGCGGACGAATCCGCCGTGTAATGCTTGCGGCCATAGCCATCGACCCAGGAACTCTCCCGGCGGGCGGCGTCGCTGCTGCTTTCGGCTTCGCTGTACGAATAGCTCCGCGATTGGCTGCTGGAGTAAGCGGATTGATCGCTCGAATATTCCGATTGGCTCTCGTCATAGTGACCGTAGGCGTAAGACGAGGAATGCCGAATGCGGTGGTGTCTCGAATATGTCGAAACTGTCGCGGTTTGTACGGGCGGTGCCGGCGTCTGACAGTTGCAGGGCGGGACAGCCGCCTGCACGGTTGCGGCGGGCGGCGGGCTCGAATTGTCGCAGCCGTAAAGTCCGGCGCAGGCCGCAAGGCTCATCGCAGCGAGAATCTTTGTACCCATCCGTTTTACTCCGCCCTCAAGGCGCAGGCCGCGCCTTGAACTTCGCGGCACTATACGGCAGCCGGCAAATGCCGCGTTCGACCTTTTGGCGAAATGATTAATGGGCGGGCTCCGCAAGCGGCAATTTGGCTGTCGCCGATGTAAGGAATTTGGGGCTTTAGGAAGGCGAAAAATCATTACGGACAATGCTATGGTCAATCCCGTACAACAGCCGGTATATGCCAGCGGCCGCGCGCGGGCCGGAACCCAGGTAGAGTAGGCAGGTAGGTGGCAGACACGTCTTTCGTCGGAGAGCCCGCCGCGACGCTGGCTGCGTACCTCATCCACGTTCAGGACAACGAGGACGTACGCCGGCGCAGGTTGCGCCGGGCCGCGGCGGCCGCTGTCGTCGCCGTCTTGCATGTGGTGTTGATCGTCCTGTTGATCAAAGCCGAAATTCTGCCCCGCGAGCGCACCATCCCGCGTGCGCTTCCTCCGCTGTTGTGGTTGCTGCTGCCTCGCGCCCCCAACGCGCCAAGCTTGGCAGTCCCTCACAAAGGAAAAGAGTTGCCGCGCGAAGCGCCGATGACGTACATCACGCCGCTCGTCAAACAGCCTCCGCCGGAGGAGGCCATCAATCCGGCCTGGGCGCTCGGCCAGGCGCTGGCCTGCGGCGCATCGAACTTCGCCTACCTCACGCCGGAAGCACGTTCGCTGTGCAAGCGCCCGCCTTGGCACTACAAGTACGATAGGGACGGCTACATCGTCCTGGACACCACGCAACAGCGAAGGCCTCAGGAAGAAGAAAAGCTTCGTCCCGGCGATATCCAGGCGCAAGAGCGGAACACGGCGCCCGTCTGCCCGACTTACATAGACCCCAACGCGCCGTGTCTCTCTCGCATCATCCACGGTCAATAGCGCTTCATGAGCAGTACGCCGCACCCACAGGATCGGACAGGCTTTGACGCGGGGTCGGCGGGGCGGCATTGTCCGCCTTCCATGGACCGCCCAGACGACACGACACTTACAGATTTCGAGGCGGCGCACCTGACGGTGCGCCTTGGCGCCATTGCGGCCAATTTCAAGACAGTTCAACGGCTTGCAGGGCCGGCCGTCGCGGCCGCCGTGGTCAAGGCCGATGCCTACGGCACCGGACTCGAGGCCGTCGCACCGGCACTTGTCCAGGCTGGCTGCGATACGTTCTTCGTTGCCCGGCTGGAAGAGGGCCTCGCATTGCGGCCGTTGGCGCCCGCAGCGCGGATATTTGTCCTCGACGGCGCTCAACCCGACGCTGTACCGGCCCTGATTACCCATCGCCTGACGCCGGTATTGAACTCGATTGCGGAAATTGCCGGTTGGTCTGCGGCCGCCCGCGCAACGAAATCCCAACTCGATGCGGCGATTCACATCGACACCGGAATGAATCGCCTTGGCCTACCGGCGACCGAACTGGCGACGCTCGCGGCCGAGCATGCCAAGCGGCTCGAGGGCATCCGCCTGGTCCTTCTAGTGAGCCATATGGCTTGCTCCGACGATGCCGATGCGAAGATGAACCGCGTCCAGCTCGATAGATTCCGGACGGCATTGGCGATGCTGCCGCCCACACCGGCGAGCTTGGCCTCTTCGGGCGGCGTGATGCTGGGCAAGGAATACCTATTCGACATGGTGCGCCCTGGACTCGGCCTGTATGGCGGAAATCCGCAGCCGATGAAGTCCAACCCGTTTCTCGTTGTGGCGCGCTTGACCGCGCGGATCCTGCAGGTCCGACGCGCCGCAAAAGGGGAGACCGTGGGGTACGGGGCGACGTTTCGGACGAAGCGGCCATCGCTGCTCGCGACGGCGGCCGTGGGATATGCGGACGGGATCATGCGCGCCATCTCCAACCGCGGAGCGGGAGCCATCGGCAGCGTTCGGGCACCAGTGGTGGGTCGTGTCTCCATGGATCTTGTGACACTGGACGTGACCGATGTCCCCGGTGCAGTCGCGACCGGCACAGAGGTAGAATTCATTGGCGATACGATTACGCTCGAGGAAATCGCCGCGGCCGCCAACACTATCTCGTACGAAATCCTTACTTCGCTTTCGCGCCGCGCCGTGCGCCGATATGAGGGGGCGCCATGAACGTCTTTGCCGCAATCGGACGCGTGACTTTGGCGTTCCTGCACGACGTCGGGAGGCTCTGCGTGTTCACCGCCGATGCGGTGACGGGGGTCGTCCGCCCGCCGGTCTATTGGCCTCTGATTCTCAAACAGATGATGCGCATCGGCTATTTCTCGTTGCCTGTGGTAGGACTCACCGCCTTTTTCACCGGTGGCGTGCTGGCCCTGCAAATCTATACCGGCGCCGCCCGCTACGGTGCGGAGAACTTCGTTCCGGTCGTCGTCCTTGTGGGGATCACGCGCGAATTGGGGCCGGTGATCGCCGGCTTGATGGTGGCGGGCCGCGTCGCTGCAGCCATTGCCGCCGAGCTTGGTACTATGCGGGTCACCGAGCAGATCGATGCTCTGACCACGCTTGCCACCAACCCCATCAAATATCTTGTCGTGCCTCGTTTGATAGCGGCGATCGTGTCGATGCCGATCCTGGTGGCCATCGCCGATTGCATCGGGATATTTGGGGGCTATGTTGCCGCGACGCAAAGCCTGGGCTTCACAGGCTCGATTTATCTTAAGACGACGATGGACGCCGTGACGTACCAGGACGTTTCCTCCGGTCTCATCAAGGCGACCGCCTTCGGCTTCATTATCGCGTTGATGGGCTGCTACCACGGCTTTCACTCCAAGGGAGGCGCGCAAGGCGTCGGCGCGGCGACAACGAGCGCGGTTGTGTCGGCATCGATCATGATCCTCGCCGCCAATTACATTCTCACAAACCTCCTGTTCTAAAAGTGATCGTCATGGCGCGCAGCACGGCAAAGGTGGAACTCAGGGGCGTTAAGAAACGCTTCGGATCGAAAGT
>Ga0265314_10004738_pt1 | contig 12467 bp, 13 predicted proteins | sample 4126metaG_FD_203106 | JGI IMG/M metagenome (GOLD analysis project Ga0265314, IMG submission 203106) | Rhizosphere microbial communities from Carex aquatilis grown in University of Washington, Seatle, WA, United States - 4-1-26 metaG | ecosystem: Host-associated > Plants > Roots > Rhizosphere >... | reverse complement strand
CGATCGGGGCAAGATCCAACAGAAGAACCTCGCGAAGGAACTTCTATCGCATTCCGAGCTGTTGACGGTCTTGCATCGTCAGGGATTTGACGACGTGGATGAGGTGGAACAGTGCGTCCTTGAGCCCAGCGGGACGTTTGCGGTCAAGAGGAAAGTGCCGGCACAAGATGACATCCAATATGCGGAGCTCATCCGGCGCCTGGAGCACATCGACACGCGCCTGACGGCCCTGGCTGGTGGAAAGGGCGTCTGAAGCCTGAGCGGGTGGGTTCGTGCCGGCGCGGCACAGACAAAGCGTCTTTGTCCGCTAACCCTTGCCACCACGACTTACTCGCGCTATGATTTCTGGGACCCGCCGGAAGCGTGACCGAATGAAACCCAGGCTATGTATTGTCTCCGCCTTCGTGGTTTTGATCGCCCTCATCTCCACGATCTTCGCCCAGCAGCCTGCCGCGCCGCCCGCCGGACGTGGCCAAGGCCAGGGGCAGGGGAAGCAGGGCGGAGCCGCCTTTGGACGAGGAGCCACGCCGACCTTTGCCGGGCCACCCGCGGGAATGCAGGCGCTGCCACTCGATCTTTTCGCGTCAAAGAACTTCTATCAGGACCGAAAACTGTGGTCCGACCAGCGCTACTTCCGCTGCAACACTCCCCGCCAGCTAACCGACATCTGGACCTCGCGGCGCATCGGCGATAAACCTCCGCTATCGGCTTCGTGGGGCGATTGCACCAGCGATTATCCGCGCGAAAAGATCGTCAGCCCGCATCCTTATAACACCGCCAAGGAACATTACGAAGCCTTGATGGCGGCAGCCAAGGCCAAGGGCGGCCCCACCGTTTACACGAAGGCCACGACGCCCGATTGGGACGGCTTTTATTCACGCGACCAGCAAGCCGATCACGGCGCCGAATGGATTTGGGGGACCGTCAACCAGGTTCCTACCATCCTCTCCTTGCTCACCCCCGAGTATCAAAAGCGCATGGTTCAGATGAACTTTCACGAGGCCGTGGATAACGCGCCGCAATGGGAAGCTTCCTTTTGTTATCCGGAAGGATTCATGCGCTGGTGGGCCCAAGCCTCGCAAGGCGGGAATTTCCAGCTCACGGTCACGCCGTGGCAGGTCCAGTTCCTGTCGGGCATCGCGGCGAATTTCCTGCGCCAGGTCTTGATCGGAAAAGAACACGTTCAGAAGGTCCCGCAGTGGTATGGCGAGACCGTAGGATTCTGGGATGGAACCATTCTGACGACCTGGACCGCGAACGTCCAAGCCTGGACGCTCTCGCACTCCATGTTCGAATTCAGCGGCAAGATGGAGACGGTCGAAACCTTCAAGCCGGTTCTCGACGCGACCGGTAAGTTCGTGGGTCTGGATCACGAAACCGTGTTCTATGATCCCGACGCCTTCGTCCAGCCGCTGCGCGCTACCTATCGTTATATACGGCGCGCGACTCCCGACAGCCCAACCCAGCGATACACCTACATCGAGTGCCTGAGCAATCTCCGCAACACCGACGGCCGGCCGACTCAGTTAACCAAAGCCGACCCGCGATACATTGATTATTACGGCCGCCCATGGGCTCAGGACTGGGAGAAGTATTTCGAAGTTGGCTGGGATCGGCCGCAGGATACTTTGCCTCAGGACATACTCGACCTTTTCAGATAACGCAAGAAGGAAATCATGAAAAACTTACTAACCAAAGCATGCATTACTGCCGGACTGATGGCATTTGCAGCCATGTGCGTTCCACCGGCGTCAGCGCACCATTCGTTCGCCATGTACGATCAGACGAAAACCACCACGTTAACCGGCGTGGCCTACCAGTTCGTCGCGCAGGCCAACCATGCCGAGATCCATTTCTATGTGGTCGGGGCCGATGGCAAGCTGGTCAAGGACAAAGATGGAAAGAACGCCGATTGGGGCGTCGAAATGGCGGGCGCAGCTGCCGTAGCGGCGCAAGGCATCACTGCCGAGTCATTCAAGGTGGGCACCATCTTCAGCGTTAAGTTGAATCCTCTGCGCGACGGCAGTAATTTCGGATCGCGGATTGGCGCCATCGCCAAATGCCCGTGGAAAACGCCGCCCGAGCCTGGCAAGACTTGCGACACCGTTAAGGGCAGCGAGCTTCTCGGCGGGACGACATTCTAAAGATAGTGAAGCAATTCGCCGAGTGGTTGTCCACAACGTCTCCCAGCGTCTTCATTCAAAACCATAACGCCTGGGTGATCCCGGCCATTCAGTCCATTCACATCATCGGAATCGCAGTAGTGCTCGGATCGTTGTTCATGGTCTACCTGCGCATCCTGGGATGGGCTGGGATGGACCAGACACTGCGCCAAACCACCAACCGATTCGCTCCCTGGGTGACTAACGGGTTGTATCTGATGCTGGTCACGGGAGTCTTAATGGTCGTCGGCGAGCCTGTGCGCGAACTCGTAACCTTCTCGTTCTGGCTAAAGATGTTTCTTGTGGCTGTGAGCACGGTCTTCGCCGTCGCCTTCCAAGTCTCGCTGCGAAAAAACGAACAACGTTGGGAAGAAACGCTCATCAAGCGCCGATCCATTCAAGGGCTGGCGATCCTGACGTTCCTCATCTGGGTGTGCATCATTATCCTGGGTCGTCTGATCGCCTATGACCACATATGGGGTCCTTGGTCGCCGGCCACGAAAGCCTGATTCATGGATATTGCCGCTCTTCTAAAGTCTCTCGAAGCGTCCGGCCTGGCCACCAAAATTCGCGATTCGGTTTTTCTGTTTCCCATGCTCGAATCGATTCACGTCCTCGGCCTGGCCCTGGTTTTTGGCACCATTTCGATCATCGACCTCCGGTTGTTGGGATTAGCCTCGACCCAGCGATCCTTCCGGCGGATGGCGTCCGACATCCTGAAATGGACCTGGGCCGCATTTGCCTTAACCGCGTTAACCGGAGCGCTGATGTTCACCACCAACGCGACCGTGTACTATCACAATTTCTATTTCCGGACGAAGATGCTGTTGCTCGCACTCACCGGCATTAACATGCTTTTCTTCGAGCTGACTGCCGCCCGGACAATTCATAACTGGGATACCTCTCCATCCGCGCCTCGTGCGGGCAAAGCGGTAGCCGTGCTGTCGCTCGCCATGTGGATCGCCGTCATTTGTGTGGGCCGTTTGATCGGCTTCACCACCAGCCGAGCCGCCGCCGCGCCACCTCCGCCGCCCGGCGTCAGTTTCGACGATTTTCTGGGCGGCGCTCCGAATGACGGCGGCGGGACACCGGTCACGCCTTCGCCTCCCAAGTGATCGGGTAGCAAGTTTTCCTATGCTCACAAATCTGATGCAGGACTATCGGTTTGCCGCGCGCATGTTGTGGCGCAATCGCGGGTTTGCGGCATCCGCCATGATGATTCTCACCCTCGGCATTGCCGCGAGTACAGGTCTCTTTGCGGTGATCGATGCCGTGGTGCTGCACCCGCTGCCCTATGCCGGCGCCGATCGCATCGCGCGCGTTCGTCTGGTAACGCCATCCGGCCAACCTCGGGCAGCGATGGTGAGCGCGGACCAGTTTCGCGCGCTGCGGACCGCGTCGACTCTGGATGGAATTTTCATCCGGGACAGCTTTACGAAGACTCTCGGCGGAACGGCGTTCCCCGAATCGGTGTGGACCGAGTATTTCAGTGGTAACGCGCCGTTGATGCTTGGTATTCAGCCGCTGCTTGGGCGGGTGTTTAATGAAGCCGACGCTCCGATCGGGTCCGAGCCGCGGCGTGTCGCGGTGCTGACGTACCGGTTCTGGCAGCGTCACTTCGCCGGTAAGCCAGACGCGATCGGACAAACACTCCGGCTGGATGGCGAGCCGTTCATTGTTATCGGTGTGATTCCGCGTGATTACACTACCGACCTGACCGATATCGTCCTTCCGCTGGGGATGCCACTGGCGTCGAATGCAACGTGGCCGCTCACGGTGCGGGTGAGGTCAGGCAGTTCGATGGCTCTGGCTGAGGCCGAGCTGCAAAGTGTCTACGAACAGTTCAGACAAACGAGGCCGGATTCCTATCCGCCGAACTTCCGTGTGCAAATGCGCCGGCTGGTGGACGAGGAACGAGGAGCCGCGTACGTTCCAGTTCTCGGTCTCCTGTTCGGGGCGGCCGCGTTGCTCCTGTTGATCGCGTGCGCGAACGTGACGATGCTGCTGCTGGCGCGTGGCCGTTATCGGACGCGCGAGATGGCGGTGCGCCACGCACTCGGAGCGGGACGGTGGCGGCTGGTCAGCCTGCTGCTCGCGGAAGCGCTACTCGTCACGTTCGCTGCCGCCGGTCTCGCGATACTGGCGGTGACGTATGCGTTACCGCCGCTTCTTGCGGTGGTGCCAGGCGTAGTCTCGCAGCGCGCGGACCGCATCGTCGTTGGACCCACGGCCATTCTGTTCGCGACAACGGTGAGCGCTCTGGTGTCGATGATTGTCGGCCTGTGGCCGGCTTTGGCCGTCTCGCGTGCGCGGGGCGATGCCATTCGCACAGCGTCGGCGGCCAGGGTGGCGTCCGGCGGAGGCCGTGCGAGCTCGGGCTTCCTGGTCGCTACCCAGGTGACGATCGCCGTGGTGCTTCTGGCGGGAACCGGTGCCGCGATTCGTGCGCTTGTCGATCTGTATCGCGCTCCTGTCGGCTACGACCCGACGCATATGACGATCGCACAGATTTACCTTCCGACCGGGAGTTACACCAACTGGCCGGCGCGCGTGGCGTTGTATCAACGTCTGCGGTCGGAGGTGATGAGCGATTCCGCCGTGGAGAGCGCGACCATCAGCTTGATACCCACCGGACCGCCGCCAACCACAGGCATGGTGAGTCGTATCGAGGCTGAAGGCCTCCCTGCCGACGGCGGTGAAGTGCTGGCGCACTCGGTCGCGTCCGACTATTTTTCCACGTTGAAGATGCCGCTGGTGCGTGGACGCACTTGGTCGGCCGACGACGACGAGCGCGCGGAACCGGTGGTGGTGATCAACGAAACGATGGCGCGGCAGCTGTGGCCAGGCCAGGATCCCATCGGCAAACACGTGCGCGACCGATCGTTCCTCGAGCCGCGGCCCCAATGGATCCTGAATGCTCCCGGCCGGGACGGTGCCTTCGAGGTGATCGGCGTGTTGCGTGACGTACCAAATCGAGGATTGAGAGAGCCGATCGCACCGGCGATGTACTACCCTTACACGGTCGCTCTTAGCGATACCGCAGTCCTGTCGGTCCGCACGAAGGGAAGTCCACTCGCGGCCGAGCCCAGCCTGCGAACGGCGGTCAGTAGGGCAGACGGTAACTTGCCGATCATCCGGTTCATCGCACCCGAAGCGTTCATGGGCCGGCAGCAAGGCCAGTTCGTGAGCGGCGTGCTCCTGGGCTTTGCAGGCATCGCACTCCTGCTGGCCTCGTTCGGGCTGTTCAGCGTCACCTGTTACACGATCGCGAATCGCACACGCGAGTTCGGCATTCGGATCGCGCTCGGTGCGGCCCCTGGCGACGTCCTCCGAGCGGCGCTCCAATCGACCATGGTCGCGGTGTTCGCCGGCCTTGGCATCGGATTGGTCCTGAGTGTCGGCCTCAGCTCCGTGCTCGCACAATGGTCGATCCGCAATGTCGACGACCCGGTTGTCCTGGTTGCCGCGGTGGGCACGCTGCTTTTGTCAACAGGGCTTGCGACGCTCATTCCAGCTCGAAGGGCGATCGCGATTGATCCGACGGTTGCCTTGAGAGTCGAATAGCGCGTCCGTCGTAGCAGCGCTGTCGCTCGCCATGTGGATCGGCGTCATTTGTGCGGGCCGTTTGATCGGCTTCACCACCAGTCGAGCCGCCGCGGCGCCACCTCCGCCGCCCGGCGTCAGTTTCGATGATTTTCTAGGGACGCCGAATAACAGCGGTGCGACCCCAACTGCGCCCCCACTTCAGAAATAGACGGCGCGATTAACGCGTGCTCTTTTTCAGGCATCGACGAGAAGTGATAGAGGTGCAAGCTTTAGGCGTCGACTCCGGCTATTCTATGTACGGGGGTGATTCTCATGCGACGACTTTGTCTTGTATGCGCAGCCGGGATTATGATCTTGGCTTTTATCGGACTAGCCCAGCAGGCGCTGGCCGACGGCCCTTACAAGGTTTCGAAGACGGTCAAGGTAGGCGGCGTAGGCACCTTTGACACCGCTCTTGCCGACACCGTTGGACGCCGGTTGTACATTCCGCGCAAGGCCCCTGGCCGAATCACTGTCTTCAATCTGGATACGCTTGAGCCGGTCGGTGAAATCCCCGATGCGGCCGCCAATGGCGCGGTCGTCGATCCCAAATCAGGCCACGGTTTCGCCAGCAGCAAACCCGTCGTGATGTGGGACACGAAGACGCTGAAGACGATCAAGACCATCGATGTGCAGGGCGGCCCGGACGCCATTCTATACGACCCTTTTAACGAGCGTGTCTACATTTTCAGTCACACCGCGCCGCATGCGACGGCGATCAATGCGGTGGATGGCACCGTGGTGGGCACGCTTGACCTCGGAGGGATGCCGGAGCAGGCCGTCACCGATGGCAAGGGCCGTGTGTACGTCGATATCAGAGACACGAACAAAGTGGCCGTCATAGACGCGAAGACTCTCACGGTAGCTGCCCAATACGATCTCGCGGGCAAAGGCGGCAGGTGCTCCGGTCTGGCCATCGACGTCAAGAACCAAATTCTCTTTGCTGCCTGCCGTGAACCGCAAATGATGGTGATGCTCAAGGCCGGTGACGGAAAAATCCTCGATGCGCTTCCCATCGGCTCCGGTGTCGATTCCGCCATCTTCAACCCGAGCACGATGGAAACGTACAGCGCGCAAGTCGACGGCACGCTCACTATCGTGAAGGAAGTAAGCCCCACCAGCTTCAAGGTAGAGCAGACCGTCCAGACGAAGGAAAGCGCCAAACAGATGGTCTGGGATAGTAAAACAGGCCGGATCCTGTTGGTCGCCGCGGACTATGGTCCGGTTCCCACGCCCGCCCCCGGCGCCGCACCTGCGGCCCGCGGCCCGATGGTGCCGGATTCATTTTCGATTCTCGTCGTAACCAAGTAAACGGCTCCTAGCCGCGAGAGAATCTGCTATTTCTTTTCAGGCCCGGCCTGCGGACCGAAACTCTTCTCAGCACTGTCGATGAGCGCCTGCTTTTCGGCTGCCGTGAGCCGGGCCGCGGGATGCATCGGCAGATAGAACCACGGCGGCATGTCGCCTTGTTTCACTTCCTCGGCGACGTCCTTGGCGTGTTTTTGAGGGCGGTCCCATTCGGTGAAATTCAGATGGCTGCGGCCCTCGTTCACGTCTCTTTGAAGTAGCCAGGATACTGGCGCGAGGTTCGAATACCACGGGAACGTGGTTTGGTTGCTATGGCAATCGAAGCACGCTCGATGGACCAATTCTCTAGTCTGCGCCGAATCCCACGACGGCTCCTTAGTCGTCGTCGGATTCGTGTGAGTGTGCCCGTAGGGAATAAACTGAATCAGGACGGCGGCGAGCAGCAACCACTTCAGGATCTTCATTCAGATGTACTAAGCATAACCAACTGTGATGATAGGGGCCGGCTATGGGATAGTGAAGTTTCTCGCACCCGTAGCCTCCCTCACTACGTCTATTCAGTCTAAGAGGCGAATATTGGCAACTTTCACCCTCCCTTTCACGCCCGGTTCCGGCCGTTCCAGATTCAAAACCGTTCTCTGGATCTCCCTTGGTCTCACTGCGCTCTTTGTTTTCATCACTTCAGAAGCTCTACTCGTCACCGATTACCCGATGTACCACGCCTACCGTCTGCAGGTCATCGCCGACCGCCTTCTCCTCATCCCCCATACGCTCGGCGGCGTCATTGCTCTCGTGGCCGGCGCTATGCAGTTCTCCTCGCGCCTTCGCCAGCGTCACTTGAAATTCCATCGCGTCCTCGGCCGCGTCTACGGGATCTCCGTCTTTATCGGTGCCTTCACCGGGATCGCCCTCGCCGCCGGCCGCCCCGGCTTGCCAGGAACCTCCATGCAGGCCGCCGCCTGGATCGTCTGCACCACCGCCGCCTTCATCACCGCGCGTAACCGCCAAATCGCCCAGCATCGCCAATGGATGGTTCGCTCCTACGCAGTCACGTTTACCTTCGTCACCAGCCGCGTGCTCAATCTCTGGCCCCGCTATTGGAGCCATCTTGGCGATACCCTCGCTGCCGTCGGCGTCATCGCCTTCACGCTCGCTTCCCTGCTTATCGTCGACCTCGGTCTCAACTGGCGCGAGCTCACCACCCGTCGTGCGTGATGGTCGCTGGGCCAGGTGATGAAATAAATCCTCTAATCCTGCGGCAGGCGAGCGATATGCTGCATAGAGGTCCTTGTAAAGAAATGATTAGCGGTGTAAGCGGATCAAGTTCAGTAAGTTACAGCCAGCCGACCCAGGCTGCGCCTCCCCAGCCTCCTGCCAAACCAGCATCTTCGCCTCAGGATAGTGTCCATTTGAGCGGCGCAAAGGCATCCGGCGACGCAGACCACGACGGCGACAGCAAGTAAAGATAGCCGGGGCGATCTCCTGATCGCCTCTATTTCCCGGCCGCCGCCTTCAACGTAACAACCGGAGACGGCAACCGGGACCCCACTGGACCCGTAAACTCCTCTTTCGTTCCGTCATCGTAATACTGTACGAACTTCCAGACCAGTTCCGTGCCCTCTTTGGGGTTGATGCCCAGCATCCCGAACTCGACGAACTCGTACGGCATCATCTTCCCAGTCCAGGTAGCGCCGATGATCTTGCCCTTGTCGTTCTTCTTGAAGTCGATCTTCCAGCCCGGCTTGAATTCGAAGTCGTAGATATCGAGCCCCGCCGGAAACTCGCCTTCGATCTTCGAGCAGGACACCTGCTTTTCGTTGGGAACTCGCATGGTGTACTTCTCGCGCGCGCCGGCCGTGGACTCAGTCGGAGCAATCCGAATATGGCCGAACGCCAACGAACCGAACACTAGAGTCACAACAGTACCGAGCAGAAATCGATTCAGGAATAGCCGTTGCATGTGGTTGTCGTCCTTATCTAGGCGTTGAAATCTGTCTACTATACTAGACCCGTCCAATCGCCAATACTATGCCACTGTTCCGAACAGCGCCCCGACCCCTGCGGTCACCGCCATCGCCAGTGCACCCCAGAACGTCACGCGTATCGCACCAACCCTCAGGCCCGCGCCGCCAGCGCGCGCAGCCAACCCGCCTAGGAACGCGAGGAACACTAGTGAGGTTCCAGCGACAAGCGGGATCAGAGCCGGCTGCGGCGCCACGACAGTGACCAAGAGCGGCATCGTGGCTCCGACCGCAAAGCTTGCGGCTGACGTCAAAGCAGCCTGAATCGGCCGCGCGCTGAGAGTCGCGGAGATGCCGAGTTCATCGCGGGCGTGCGCGCCTAGCGCATCATGAGCCATCAACTGCTCGGCCACCTGCTTCGCGAGTGCAGGCTTAAGCCCGCGAGCGACGTAGATCGCCGCCAGTTCCCTGTGTTCGCCCCTGTTGTCTGCCTTAAGTTCGGCGCGCTCAACCTTAAGTTCAGCCTTCTCTGTGTCGGCTTGGGAGTGGACCGACACGTACTCACCGGCAGCCATCGACATCGCCCCAGCCACTAGGCCGGCGACTCCCGCCACCAAAACGTTGCTGTGAGTCCCATGCGCCGTGGCAACTCCGAGGACCAGACTCGCCGTTGACAGGATGCCATCGTTCGCACCCAGTACGGCCGCGCGTAGCCAGCCGATGCGTCCAATTAAGTGTCGCTCCTTGGGATGTACAGGCATTTTCAAGACCTCATCTTGTTGTTATTCTTACATGCAGGCCGGCGTGTAATGCTCGAAACCGGCGCCCGTGAGCCTGCGTCCAACAGACATCGTGCTATTTGAATGAGAAACATAGGGATTATAGGCGGCGGCATCGGAGGGGTTACCGCGGCAGCAGCATTTTACAGGTTGGGAATCCGCGCGACAGTATATGAACGGGCTCCTCGGCTCGAAGAAGTCGGCGCCGGGATGATGCTGTGGCCTAACGCCACGCGCGTTCTGAAAGCGCTGGGACTGCTCGACCGGGTCGCCGCGAGCAGCGGTCGCAATACACATTTCCTGGTGCGCGCGAGCTCCGGTAAGGTTCTCATGAACATCGCCCTGGGGGACTTCGACGTTCCAGCCCTGTGCACGAGGCGGTCGGACCTTCTCGCCGCGCTTCTTTCCGCGTTGCCTCCCGAGCGCGTCCGTTTGGGCCGGGAATTTTCGCATCTGGAGCAGTCCAAATCCAAAGTCCAGGTCCATTTCGCGGACGGATGCGTCGAAGAGCATGACGCCGTGATCGCCGCCGATGGAATCCGCTCCCGCGTGCGCGCGCAATTGTTCGGAATCTTCGAGCCGGTCTACCGCGGCTACACCGTATGGCGAGGAGTCGCGGCCTACGACGGCCCTGCGACACGCCGAGGAGATAATAGCGAAACCTGGGGACCCGGAAGCCGCTTCGGCATTCTCGATATCGGGCAGGGCAGATACACTTGGTACGCGACCGCTAACATTCCTCAGCGCGCCGCCGCACCAGGCGAACAGGTCAGTGAACTTAGCAAGCGCTTCGCCGAATGGCATGAGCCGATTCCCGCCTTGATCGAATCAACGGAGATGATTCTCGAGAACGGCGCCTACGATCTTCCTCCGTTGCCGCGCTGGACTGCCGGACGCGTGACCCTGATGGGCGACGCGGCCCATCCCTGCACGCCGAATCTGGGGCAAGGCGGCGGCATGGCCATCGAAGATGCGATGGTCCTTGCGAAATGTATCTCAGGTGAACGCTCCATCGAGTCGGCGCTCCACCGCTACGAACTGCTGCGCCGTCGTCGCACCGGCCACATCCAGCAACGATCTCTTCTGATGGGACACATCGGGCAGTGGCAGAATCGTGCCGCCGTCTCCGGGCGCCGCATGGTGACCAGCTTCCTTCCCGCGGCTCTGTTCGAACATAATCTGAGAAGAGTCTATTCTTATGAGACTTAAACTTCCCCTAGCTTTTGTGGTCCTCTCCGCGCTCGGTGTTGCCCAGGACAACGCCATCGACGTTAAGCGCAGCACCATCACCATCCACGTCGGTAAGGCTGGGCTGCTGTCGGCCGCCGCCCACGATCATACGGTCGCTGCGCCCATTTCCTCCGGCACCATCCGGGAATCCGCGGATCCGCGCGTCGAGTTCACCGTCGAAACCGCGAAAATGACCGTGATGCCGGACCCCAAGATCGACGCGAAAGACCAGGAAACGATCCAAAAACATATGGAGGAGATGGTGCTTGAGACCAAGACATTTCCCCAGATCACGTTCCGTTCCACGCACATCAGCAAGCTGGCCGATGGGTGGAAGGTGGAAGGTGATTTGTCTCTGCACGGCGTCACCAAGCCCGTCAGCCTGGCCGTGAAGAAATCCGGCAGCTCCTACACCGCCCACACCACCCTTAAGCAGACCACTTTCGGAATCAAGCCCATCAGCATTGGCGGTGGAATGATCAAGGTGAAGGACGAAGTGGAGCTCGATTTCGCGATCTTCCCCCGCCAGCCGTGATGTTCCTCCCCTAATCCAATTCGCCCGCGCCGCCGAAGATACGAGCGTGAGGCTCCTTCTCTGCGTACTCGTTTTCCTGATCCCGGCCATAGAGGCCCAGACCGACTCGGGCGAAAGAGTTGTCGAGAGCGTCGTCCCTTGGCTCGATTCCAATTCATCCTGCTGGTCAGCCGTACGACTTGAAAATCTCGGGAACCGGGAAGTGACCGCCGAGGTGGAAGCGCACAAAAGCACGGGCGCTCTGACCCCGCTGGTGGGGCGCAGCGGAATCCAGGTGCACCTGAGTGCGGGGGAGCACGCCGACTACAAGCTGCAACTGCCCGAGGAGTCGACGGGCGCATGGGTTCGCGTGCGCGAGACCGTTCCAGCGCCCCAGCTTTCGCCGGTTCTGGCGGTGAGCGGCGTCACCGAGTGCCTGGCCACCGATGAATTGCGCACCACCGTTCGCGACATAGCCTCGCCTGTTCGCAATCCCTCGTTTTCCGGTGATGTGACCCGCGGTGACGATGGGATCGTCGCACTCATCAACACCTCGGAAAGCCCGGCCAAGGTTTCGGGATGCTATTCGTTTGGCGTGCTCTATTCGGTTCCACGCGACAAGCACCCTGCACCCGCGCTCACGCCGGTTTGCTCGGAGACCGTCCAGGAGCAGGTTCCGCCCTTCGGATCCACGAAGTTCCCGGTAGCCCGCGATGGAAGCTCACACTTTTCCTTGACCACGCAAGGTGATGCGATTGTCCTGCAAATGTTGCGGCCCGCGAAGTCCAGCGTCCAAGTGTACCGGGTGGATTCCACGATCACCTTTGGGCAAGAAGTTACGGGCCACTGAGCCGCAGCACCTGAGCGTTGGCTATCAAAATAGATCCGTAATGAGCCGAACTCCAAGATCGCTGATGAAAAGAATCAT
>Ga0265314_10004736_pt1 | contig 12473 bp, 11 predicted proteins | sample 4126metaG_FD_203106 | JGI IMG/M metagenome (GOLD analysis project Ga0265314, IMG submission 203106) | Rhizosphere microbial communities from Carex aquatilis grown in University of Washington, Seatle, WA, United States - 4-1-26 metaG | ecosystem: Host-associated > Plants > Roots > Rhizosphere >... | reverse complement strand
GCTGGGCCGCCGGCCGCTGCGCCGCGTTCGGACGGACGCTCACCGGCGAGCCGCTCGAGTGGGGGCGCCTCGCGAACGAGAACCCGCCCCGCCTGAGGACGCACGACCGCTTCGGCGAGCGCGTCGACGAGGTCGAGTTCCACCCGGCATGGCACGAGCTCATGCGCCTGTCGGTCGCGAACGGGCTGCACGCGCTGTCGTGGACGGAGCCTCGCGCGGGCGCGCACGTCGCGCGCGCGACACTCTTTTACCTCGCCGCCCAGGTCGAGGCCGGGCACGGCTGCCCGATCTCCATGACCCATGCCGCCGTCCCGGCGCTGCGCGCGTCGGCGCCCGAGGTCGCCGCCGAGTGGGAGCCCCTCCTGACCTCCGGCGAGTACGACTTCGGCCTGCGCCCGGCGACGGAGAAGCGCGGCGTGCTCTGCGGGATGGCGATGACCGAGCGGCAGGGCGGCTCCGACGTCCGCGCCAACACGACCGCGGCCCGCCCGCTCGCCGGCGGGGCCTTCGCCCTCGACGGGGCGAAGTGGTTCTGCTCCGCGCCGATGTGCGACGTGTTCCTCGTGCTCGCCCAGGCGCCCGGCGGCCTCTCGTGCTTCCTGCTCCCGCGCGTCCTGCCCGACGGCACGCGCAACGGCTTCCGCATCGAGCGGCTCAAGGACAAGCTCGGAGACCGGTCGAACGCCTCGAGCGAGATCGAGCTCGCGGATGCCTGGGCCGTGCTCGTGGGGGAGGAGGGCCGCGGCGTCCGGACGATCGTCGAGATGGTCGTGCACACGCGGCTCGACTGCGTCCTCGGGACCGCCGCCGCGATGCGGCAGGCCGTGGAGCAGGCGACGCACCACGCGGCGCACCGCACGACATTCGGCGCCCTGCTCGCCGAGCAGCCGCTCATGCAGAGCGTGCTCGCGGACCTCTGCCTCGAGTCGGAGGCCGCCACGGTTACGGCCCTCCGCCTCGCCCGCGCGTACGACCGCCGCGGCGCCGACCCGCGGGAGGCCGCGTTCGCGCGCATCGCGACCGCCGTTGCGAAGTACTGGATCTGCAAGCGCGGCCCCGGCCACGCCGCCGAGGCGCTCGAGTGTCTCGGCGGCAACGGCTACGTCGAGGAGTCCGGGCTGCCGCGGGTCTACCGGCAGCAGCCGCTCCAGTCGATCTGGGAGGGGTCGGGCAACGTCGTCTGCCTCGACGTCCTGCGGGCGCTCGCGCGGGAGCCCGAGTCGCTCGCCGCGCTCCTCGACGAGATCGGGCTTGCCGGCGACCCGGAGCTCGTCGCGATCGCCGAGCGGGCCGCCGCCGAGGCGGACGAGAGCCGGGCGCGCCTCGCGGTCGAGCGGATCGCGCTTGCGCTCCAGGCATCGCTCCTCGCCCGGCACGCGCCGCCCTCGGTCGCCGACGCGTTCCGGGCGGCCAGGCTCGGCTCGGAGGGCGGGCATGCCTACGGTGCCCTGCCCGCGGGCGTCGATGCGGCGGCGATCGTCGACCGGAACCGGCCGAATCCTGACTAACTCCTGGTGCGCGCAGACGTCTGAAGGGATAGAACGATGCTCACGCCCGTCCCGCCCACAGCCTGTCAGCGGGCGCGTGAAGCCGTCTCGAGGCAGCTCGACGGAGAGCTGTCGGAGCTCGGCTCGGCGCGCCTCTCCGCGCATCTGCGCGAGTGCGACGCCTGCGCGAGCTACGCACTCGAGCTCGCCGCGCTGACCACCCGGCTCCGGACAGCGCCGCTCGAGCAGCTCCCGGCCCCGGTCGCGCTGCCGGGCCGCAGACGCCGGCCCGTGCTCCAGCTGGCCGCCGCCGCTGCAGCTGTCGTCGCCATAGCCGCCTCCTCGCTCGCCCTCGGGCACGCGATCAGCGGCCCCGGCAGCACGGCCGGCAAGACGGCGACGAACACGATCCCGGGCCCGAGCCTCCAGGGCGACGCCGTCGACCAGCACGTCCTCGCCATGCTCCGGCACCTGCCTCCCGTCAAGGAGATGCGGGTCGGCCGGGTGGTCATGCTCTAGGCCCGACGCCGCCGCTCCCTAGCGTTTTTACATCGCACTAACTAAGCTCCTGTGCCGTCGTCATACGACGTAACGGGACGCCCCTCCGGGGGCGTAGGAGCGGAGCAGGCGCCGCCGTCCGAGAAACCGGCTCCCGGCGCCAACCAAACGGAGGGAAAAATCGATGCACAGACGCCTCTGGCTTTTCGCGGGAGCGGCTGCCGCCACGGTGCTTCTAGTGGCAGCGTCTGCGACCGCGAAGACCAACGTCGCCAGCTCGGCTCGCGTCTCTGACGCAACGCCGGCCGCTGCGCCGTTTGCCCAGGCGTGGGCGCAGGTGCCGAGGACGACGGCCGGCCGCGAGGCCGCGAACGTCGTCGTGTTCGGCGCCGAGCAGGACATCGACGGGTTCAACACGAACCTCAGCTGCTGCAACGAGCTGTGGGCATCGTGGATGGGCGGCATAGAAGCGCTGCACGGCGCGTTCAACCAGAACGAGAAGGGCCAGTGGTTCATGGACCTCGTCTCGGCCGCATCTGCGAATGCGAAGGGCGTGACGTACACGATCAAGCCGAACGCCAACTGGTACTGGGGCGGCAAGAAGGTCCCGGTCACCTATAGCGACTTCGTGTACACCGTGCAGCAGATCGACAACCCGAACAACGACCTGGCGGGGCGCACCGGGTACAGCAACATCGACCCGACGCACTTCACGCACAAGGGGACGAAGCAGGTCACGTTCTTCTGGAAGACGACGAAGTGCTCGTCGGACTTCCCGTGCGGCCCGTATGCGAACTGGCAGAGCCTCTTCTCCGGTCTGTATCCGTCCTTCGCCCTCAAGGGCATGGACTTCAACAAGATCTGGACGAACTGCATCTGCGGTAGCGACGGACAGCCCGTGTCGGACGGCCCGTACTACCTCTCGAACTACACGAAGGGCCAGGGCTCGGTCCTGAAGGCGAACCCGTTCTGGGCGGGCAAGAAGCCGGCCATCAACGAGATCGACTTCAAGCTCATCACGGACACGAACTCCGAGGAAGAGGCCATGCGCGGCGGTGAGGTCGACGCGATCTCGCCGACGTTCGGTCTCTATCTGCAGCCCTTGAAGAGCACGCCCGGGATCACGTTCAACCAGATCCCCGGCTACTACTTCGAGCACATCCAGTTCCGTGAGGGCAACGCGAAGGCTGGCGACTCCGTGAACGCAGGTGCGACGAACAAGCTCCTGCTCACTCCGTGGTTCCGCGAGGCCATCGCGATGTCGATCGATCGCCAGTCGATCATCAACACGGTGTACGGCGCTCTCGCCGGCAACACCAAGCCGATGAACAACGCGATCTACTACTCCACCGAGGCGCAGTACAAGCCGGACTTCCAGAAGTGGAACTTCAACCCGCAGAAGGCTCTCGCCCTCATGGCGAAGCACTGCTCGGGCGGTCCCTCTTCGGTCGATCCGAGCAACTCGAAGATCTGGACGTGCTCGGGCCTGCCCGCGAGCGTCAACTGGTCGTGGACGTCGGGTAACTCCGTCCGTGCGACCTCGGAAGCGATCGCCAAGGCCGAGATGAAGTCGGTCGGCATCCAGATCAACGATCATCCGGTCCCCGCGAACGTCATCTTCGGCTCGACGGGCCTCCCGTCCGGCAACTTCGACGTTGCCGAGTTCGCCGAGATCACGACCGGCGACCCGGGTGACTGGTACGACTCCTGGCGCTGCCAGGGCGCCGGCAACTGGACCGGCTACTGCTCCAAGAAGGTGGACACGCTGCTGAAGCAGGGCAACGCGGAGCTCGATCCCGCGAAGCGCGCCCTCGACTTCCAGAAGGCGGACGCCCTCATGGCGAACACGGTCCCGGTGTTCCCGCTCTATCAGCGGCCGACCCCGGTGATCTACAAGTCGACCCTCCTCGGCGTCGTGAACAACCCGGCGATCGTCGGGCCGTTCTGGAACGTCGAGAACTGGCACTGGAAGTCCTAGTGCCGGCAGAAGTCGGGCTAAACTAGCCCGCACTTGTTCGAGACCTGGGGCCCCACCGCGAGGAGCGGCGGGGCCCCAGGTCGAATGAAGAGACAGGGACCCCGGACACCATGCTGACCTACATCGCGCGGCGCATCCTGTACAGCATCCCGGTGCTCGTCGCCTCGAGCTTCATCAGCTTCACGCTGCTAACCGAAGCCGGCGACCCGCTCGCGAACCTCCGAGCGAATCCGAGGACGAACTCCCCCCAGATCCTCCACCACCTCACGCACGTGTACCACCTCGACCAGTCGCTGCCGGTGCGCTACTGGTACTGGGTCCAGTCGGTCTTCACGCAGAAGTTCGGCGTGTCCCTGCTCACGTCGCAGCCGATCTGGCCGGACATCACGCGCGCGATGGGGCACACGTTGCAGATCGTGCTGCTCGCGCAGCTGATCTCGCGCGTGCTCGGCGTCGCGGTCGGCATCTATTCCGCGATCAGGCAGTACTCGGTCTTCGACTACACGTTCACGACGGTCAGCTTCCTCGGCTACGCGATGCCGACGTTCTGGCTCGCGTTGATCCTCCAGATTCTCTTCGTCGACATCTACCTGCACTGGCACGTGCGGATCTTCTACACCTCGGGTCTCAACAGCGGCGTGACGAGCTCGACGTGGTCCCTCGACCGGCTGCAGCACATCGCGCTGCCCGTGATCACGCTGACGGTCGTGAGCTTCGCGCTGTACAGCAGGTACATGCGCGCGACGATGCTCGACGTCATCAACAGCGATTACGTGCGCACGGCGCGTGCGAAGGGACTGCCCGAGCGCCTCGTCATCATGCGCCACGTCGTGCGCAACGCGCTCATCCCGATCGTCACCGTGTCCGCGCTGTCGTTCGGCGGGCTGCTCGCGGGCGCGATCGTCACCGAGACGATCTTCACGCTCGACGGCATGGGCTTCTACTTCATCACCAAGCTGAACCAGCTCGACATCTACGCCGTCATGGCGTACCTCATGGTCGTCGCCGTCTCCATCGTCGTCTTCAACCTCATCGCCGACGTCCTCTACGGCTTCCTCGATCCGAGGGTGCGATATGACTGAGCCGACCGCTCGCGTCGACCCGCCTCCGGGAGTCGTCTCGGCGGGGGTCCCGGTCGACGTCGCGGCCGCCGAGGGCATGGAGGTCGAGGCTCGGAGTCAGTGGTCGTACGCGCGGCGGCGCTTCCTCCGCCACCGGCTCGCGATGATCGGCCTCGTCGGGCTCGTCATCGTGTTCGGCGCCGGCGCCCTCGCGCCGTGGGTCGCGCCGTACACGTTCGACCAGATCGACCTCACGAACGTGCTCCACAGTCCGACCACGGTCGGCCACCATTTCTTCGGCACGGATGAGATCGGGCGGGACTACCTGAGTCGCGTCATCTACGGCATCCGCACGTCCGAGCAGGTGGGTCTCGTCGTCGCGGTCGCATCGACCCTGTTCGGCCTGATCATGGGCGCGATCGCCGGCTACTACCGCGGCTGGGCCGACAACCTCATCATGCGCATGACCGATCTCTTCCTCACCATTCCCGTGCTCGTGATGCTGCTCGTGACGGCGGCGCTGCTCGGCGCCGGCAACCAGTGGCTCATCACCGGCATCCTCGCCGCCTTCTTCTGGACGCCGATCGCCCGCATCGTGCGGGGAGTGTTCCTCTCGCTCCGCGAGAAGGAGTACGTCGAGGCCGCGAAGGCCGTCGGCGCGGGCGACCTCCGGATCATGTTCCGGCACATCCTTCCGAACACGCTCGGCCCGATTATCGTCAACGCGACGCTCACGGTCGCGGACGCGATCATCACCGAGGCGTTCCTCTCGTTCCTCGGCCAGGGGATCAAGCCGCCGACGCCGTCGCTCGGAGTGCTCGTCGCCGGCGGGCAGCAGTTCCCGCAGGACTGGTGGCTGACCGTGCTGCCGGGTCTCGTCCTCGTCCTGATCGTCGTCTGCGTCAACTTCGTCGGCGACGGCCTGCGCGACGCGCTCGATCCGCAGCAGCGAAGAGTCAGAGCCTGATGGCCGAGCCGATCCTGTCGATTCGCGACCTCGCGGTCGAGTTCCGGACCGAGGACGGCGTCGTCCACGCAGTGGACGGCATCTCGTACGACGTCTACCCGGGCGAGACGCTCGGGATCGTCGGCGAGTCCGGCTCCGGCAAAAGCGTCAGCACGCTGGCGCTCCTCGGGCTCATCCCGCAGCCGCCGGGCCGCATCGCGAGCGGCACTGCGATGTTCAAGGGCACCGACCTCCTGAAGATGAGCAAGCACGAGCTGCGGACGTTCCGCGGCGACGAGGTGGCGATGGTCTTCCAGGACCCGATGACGTCGCTGAACCCGGTGCTCAAGGTCGGCTACCAGGTCGCCGAGGCGATCAAGACGCACTACCCGAAGGTGCCGGACGGCGAGGTCAAGAGCCGTGTCGTCGACCTGCTCCGCCTCGTGGGCGTTCCGAACCCCGACGTGCGCGTGAACCAGTATCCGCACGAGTTCTCCGGCGGCATGCGGCAGCGCGCGATGATCGCGATGGCGATCGCCAACTCGCCGTCGCTGCTCATCGCCGACGAGCCGACGACGGCGCTCGACGTGACGATCCAGGCGCAGGTGCTCGAGGTGCTGAAGAACGTCCAGGCCGAGACGCATGCGGCCACGATCCTCATCACGCACGACCTCGGCATCGTCGCCGAGCTCTGCGAGCGCGTGATCGTCATGTACGGCGGCCGCATCGTGGAGATGGGCGACGTGCACACGATCTTCCGCGCGCCACGCCACCCGTACACGATCGGTCTCATGGACAGCCTCCCGAAGTTGACAGAGGACGAGGAGTGGCTGCGCCCGATCCCGGGATCTCCGCCGTCGCTCATCAACCGGCCGTCCGGCTGCGCGTTCCACCCGCGGTGCTTCCTCACGCAGGGGCGCGCGCGCTGCCACGACGAGGTGCCCGAGCTGCGCAAGGCCGAGGGGACGGAGCACTTCGCCGCATGTCACTTCTCGGACGAGCTGATCGGGCATCACTCGAAGTTCTCCGAGGCGGTCGGCGCCGCGGGCGGGCAGGGCAGCAACTGATGAACGCGACGAGCGGGCATGCGGCCGTCGACCTCGCCGCCCTCGAGGCGGAGCTCGACGATTTGGAGAAGCGCGCCGATGCGATGAAGCTTCTCGCCGAGAAGATCCTCGCTGCCGCCGGCGTGCTCGCGTTCGCCGTCATCGTCACGGTCTTCGCCCCGTGGGTGCGCGTCTCGCGAGTGCCGAAGATCGCTGTCGCGAAGACCGTCCACGGCACGATGGGTCTCGGCTGGATCTTCCTCCTCGTCCTCGCGCTGTCGCTTCTCGTCGCGGTCATCGGTTTCCGCGGGCGCAAGTGGCCGGTCGTCGCCGCCGGCGCGCTCATGTTGTTCGGGATGGGTGCGTTCCTCGTCGACGTCATGACGTCGGTCAAGACGTTCCATCCATTCATGAAGCTCGGCGCAGGAGCCGCGCACGGCGCCTCGGTCGTCACGACGTGGGGTCTCGATCTGGCCGTCGCTATCAGCTTCGGGGTCGGCGCCGCAGCAGCTGCAGCCGCTGTGACGACGTGGCTGTGGGACGTCGCGGAGCAAAGGCTCGACCGCGGCGAGTCGACGCTCGCCGCCGACAAGCCCGGCCTGCTGCGGATCGAGAACCTCGTCACGTACTTCCCGATCCGCGCCGGCCTCCTCAAGCGGACGGTCGGGCACGTCCACGCCGTCGACGGCGTCGACCTCACCGTCTACAAGGGCGAGACGGTCGGTCTCGTCGGCGAGTCGGGATGCGGCAAGACGACGCTCTCGCGCACGATCCTCAAGCTCGTCGAGCCGACGAGCGGGCGCATCTACTTCAACGGACGCGGCATCAGCCGCTGGGGCCGGCGGCGCATGCGGGCGGTCCGCCGCGAGATGCAGATCGTCTTCCAGGATCCATACGCCTCGCTCAACCCGCGCATGACGGTCCGCGACATCATCAGCGAGCCGCTGCGTATCAGCGGCGGCTATCGAGGCGACCGCGGGAAGCAGCGCGTCGACGAGCTGCTCCGTACGGTGGGCCTCTCGCCGGAGCACGCGAACCGGTTCCCGCACGAGTTCTCCGGCGGCCAGCGGCAGCGCATCGGCGTCGCGCGCGCGCTGGCGCTGAACCCGCAGGTGATCATCCTCGACGAGCCGGTGTCGGCGCTCGACGTCTCGATCCGCGCGCAGGTCGTGAACCTGCTCGAGTCGCTGCAGCGCGACTTCGGGCTGACGTACATCTTCGTCGCGCACGACCTCTCCGTCGTGCGGCACGTGTCCGACCGCGTCGCCGTGATGTACCTCGGCAAGATCGTCGAGATCGGCGACAAGCACCAGATCTACAACGAGCCCGCCCATCCGTACACACAGGCGCTCCTGTCGGCGGTGCCGATCGAGGAGCCCTCGCAGCGGGGCAAGCGCAAGCGGATCGTCCTCGAGGGCGACGTGCCGAGCCCGGCGAACCCGCCGTCTGGGTGCCGGTTCCGGACGCGCTGCTGGAAGGCGCAGCCGATCTGCGCCGAGGAGGAGCCGGCGCTCATCGACCGCGGCCAGGGCCACCCGTCCGCGTGTCACTTCGCCGAGATCGTGCGCCCGCTCGATCTCGTCAGCGGCGCCTGAACGTCCAGCGAAGCTCGCCGCCCGACTCGCCGGCCCGTTGGAACCCGATGCGCTCGAGTGTGCCGATTGAGGCCGCGTTGCCGGGATGGCAGCCGGCCACGACGGTCTCGACACCATCCTGACGCAGTGCCCAACCGGTGAGCGCGCGCACCGCTTCGGTCGCGTACCTGCGACGGCGGCGGTCGGGCACGACGCTGTAGCCGATCTCCACGACGCCGTTCTCGTTCGGTGGCCGGAAGAATCCGGCGTCGCCGATGACCGTGTGGGTCTCGCGCTCGATCATCACCCAGACACCGAAGTGCTCATGCTCCGCTGACTGCAGCGGCAGGACGTCGAGGAGGTCCGGCAGGGGCCACTCGGGCGCGAGCTCGGCGCCGAGCACGCGGGACGCGAGCTCGCGGTCGTTCGGCAGCGCACGCGCGGCCGCGGCCGGCAACGGCCGGAGCTCGAGCCGCCCGGTCATCACTACCGCTTCCTCGTCCGGGCGCGCGCCTCGCGTGTGCGGATCTGCCACTTGCGCGTCTCCTCGCGCCGTAGGCGCGCGTCGGTCCGGATCGCGATCGCCCGCAGCTCGCGCTGCAGGTTGAGCCAGCTGTGATGGCGGTCGCGCGGAAGCTCGCCCGAGGTCAGCGCCGCCTGAACGGCGCAGTCCGGCTCGGTGCGATGCGAGCAGTCCGTGAACCTGCACGCGAGCGCGAGCTCCTCGATGTCTGCGAACGCAGCCCCGACGGCGTCGCCGCCGCCGTCCCACAGCTGCAGCTCGCGCAGCCCCGGCGTGTCGATGACGATGCCGCCGCCGGGGAGCAGGATGAGCTCGCGGTGCGTCGTCGTGTGCTGCCCCTCGTCGTCGTCGACGCGCGTTTCCTTGACCGCCATGAGCTCCCGGCCTGCAAACCGGTTCACGAGCGTCGACTTGCCGACGCCGCTCGAGCCGAGCAGGACGGCCGTCGTCCCCGGCTCGAGGCGTGCGCGCAGCGCGTCGCAGCCCTGGCCGTTGATCGCGGAGACGACGTGGATCGGGACGCCGACCGCGACCGCCTCGACGTCCGCGACGAGCTGCCACGGATCGTCCATCCGGTCGGCCTTCGTGAGCACGATCTCGGGGATCGCGCCGCTCTCCCAGATGGTGACGAGGTAGCGCTCGATTCTCCGTGGCTCGAGGTCCGGGCCGAGCGAGCTGACGACGAAGGCGACGTCGACGTTCGCGGCCAGCGTCTGCGACTGCGACGTGAGGCCGGCCGCCTTCCGCAGGATCGCGCTGCGGCGCGGCAGAACCGCCTGGATCGCCGCGCCCGCGACGCCGACCCAGTCGCCGACGGCGACGTCTGCGCCCTCGTAGACGAGTCGTCCAGGCAGGCGTGCGCGCACGTTCCCGTGCGACGTCATGACGTCGAACCCGCCGCGGTGGGCGGCGGTGACGCGGCCGGGCTCGAGGCCCTGTTCCATGTTTTGGGCGAGCTCGGCGTTCCATCCGAGCGCGCCGAGATCGAAATCAGGCAACGCAATACTCCTTCGTGAAGAGAGGGACGCCGCGCGTCCCCTCGGAAGGAGCGCCCGGCGTTAGGTCGGGAAGACCGAGGAGGCAGCAGGCACAGTCGTCATGTGTTCGAACCTCCTCTTTCGCCGGGGTATAGGACCGCCGGACAGGTTAGGCGCTCGGCGCCCAGCCGTCAAGCGCGGGCTCGCCGCCGAACTGCCGGCGGATGTGCGAGACCGCGAGCACGCGCCGCGTGCCGCGTGTCTGCACGAAGACCCACTGGTCGGCCGCCGGTAGCGAGCTGAGGAGCCAGCGGCCGTCCGGCGACCACGCCACGCCGGCTAGACGGCTCGGCGCGACGAACAGCGTGCGCACACGCGCGCCGTCGAGCACGAGCACGCCGTTTCCGCGCACGAGCGCGAGGCGTCCGTCCGGCGCGAACGCGAGTTGCCGCACGCCCTCGACGCGGACGGTGCGCGCGCGTCCCGTCGCCGCGGAGAAGAGGACGACCTTCGTCCGCGCTGCGAGCGCGAGCGTCCCGCCGTCCGGCGACCAGGCGAGTGCGCGCGCGCCGTCGTAGCCGGCGGACACCCACCGCACGTTGCCGAGGTCGGGATCGAGCACGGTGACGCGGCCGCGAGTGTCGACGTACGCAAGCACGTGGCGGTCGCCCGTCGCCGGCTGCCACACAGGCGCGACGCGCGCCGCCGCCGGCAGCCCCTCGGCGTCGACGTCGCGCGTCCCGTCGCCGGCGACGACGTGCAGGCGGCTCGTGGTGAGATAGGCGATGCGTGTGTCCGTCCGCGTGCCGCCCCAGCGCGGGAAGCGGATCGCGCGCCGGGCGAGCTGCCAGTGCACCTGCCCGGTCGCGGGCTCGACGGCCGCGAGCTCGTTCCGGCTCGACGCGACGACGTACAACGCGTGCGGCGACCAGGACGCCTGCGCGAACGCGCCGAGCCGCCGCGTCGACCCGTCGGCGGCGACGACCCAGGTGCCGCCCTCGCCGCTCACGAGCAGGCGGCCGGCCGCGGGGAGCCGGAACAGGGCCGGCTGCGCCCCCTCGATCCCGATCGAGCGCCGGACGGCGTTCACGACGGCGCGCCCCGGCGGGGAGAGCGCGGCCGACACGGCGGCGGCGGCCACCGCGGCGAGCACGAGCGCGGGGCGGACCGGCGAGCGCCACCGTCGCGCCGGTTCCCGGCGCTCGTACGCCTCGCGGACGACCGCCCAGGCGCGCTCCTCCGCCTCGGCGTCGGCCGGCATCCCGTCGAAGAGCCGCTTCACGCGCGCATCGCCTCCTGGAGCCGGTCGAGCCCGCGCCGGAGGCGCGAGTTGACGGTGCCGCGCGGCAGGTCGAGCAGCCGCGCGATCTCGCCCGGCGTGTAGTCGAGGAGGTAGCGGAGGACGATCACCGCGCGCTGCTCGGGCTGGAGCTCGGTCAGCGCCTGGGCGAGCGCCCGGGCGTGCGTCCCCGGCTCGCGCTCCGCACTCGCCGGCTCCGCATAGTCGGAGAAGTGCTCGCGCCGCAGGCTGCGTGCCCGGGCCCAGTCGATCGAGCGGTTGACGACGATCCGGTGGAGCCACGGGCCGAACGGCCGGCGGCGGTCGAACCGGTCCAGCGCGCGCACGGCGGCGAGGAACGACTCCTGCGCGATGTCCTCGGCGGCGGCTGCGTCGCCGACGACGAGGAGCGCCGCGCGGTAGGCGCGCGGCCAGTGGCTGCGGAAGAGCTGCTCGAACGCCGCCGCGGAGCCGCGTTGCGCCTCCCGCACGAGCGCGCGCTCACGGCGCTCGGCGGCCACGGGCAGCTCGAGTCGAAGCGCGGCTCCGGCGCTGGAGGACACGTCCATATACGGTTGCACACAGGTGAGAGGTCCACTGACCGAGAGCCAGCTCGAGCTCTTCGACGAGCCGTACTTCGGCATCGTCACCACCGTTCGGGCCGACGGCTCGCCGCAGAGCACCGTCGTCTGGGTCGAGCGGGACGGCGACACCGTCTCGTTCAACACCGCCTACGGCCGCGCGAAGCCGGGGAACCTCGAGCGCGACCCGCGGGTCTCCGTCCTCGTCACGGCGCCCGACTTCTACCACTGGGTCGCCGTCGACGGCCGCGCCGAGCTGACGACCGACGGGGCGGAGGAGCAGATCGACCGGCTGAGTCGGAAGTACGACGGCAAGCCGTGGGACTACGTCGAGGGCCAGCGGCGCGTGAAGGTCCGCGTCGTGCCCGAGCACGTCACCGCGTACGGCGTCTAGACGGTTGATTCCAAACTGTCGCGGGGCCGGATGGCGCCTCTGACACGGCGCGGGATCGCCACGCTCGGCCGCAGGCCGTAGCGCGGCTACGACCTGCGCCCGATCGCGTCGCCCCGCTTGGTCAGAGAC
>Ga0265314_10004735_pt1 | contig 12473 bp, 6 predicted proteins | sample 4126metaG_FD_203106 | JGI IMG/M metagenome (GOLD analysis project Ga0265314, IMG submission 203106) | Rhizosphere microbial communities from Carex aquatilis grown in University of Washington, Seatle, WA, United States - 4-1-26 metaG | ecosystem: Host-associated > Plants > Roots > Rhizosphere >... | reverse complement strand
GGGGCTGGCGAACATGAGGAGCTGGAGCATGACCGGGACGATGTAGCCGACGTCGCGGTAGGAGACCATGAGGGAGGCGGCGAAGAGGCCGACACCGGTGGCGAGGATGAGGAGCAAGGCGATCCAGAGAGGAAGCGTGAGCAGGGCGAGGGTGTGGGCGGTGTGCGTGACAAGGAGCAGCACGACGAGCATGGCCATGGCGATGGCGAAATCGACGAGGCTGCTGGCGACGGAGGAGAACGGGAGAATGAGGCGGGGGAAGAAGACTTTGGAGATCAGGTGCGAATTGCCGACGAGGCAGGTGCTGATTTTGGAGAGCGTGTTGGCGAAGAGCGCCCAGGCGGCGGTGCCGGCGAAGGTGAGGAGGAAGGAGGTGTGGAGACCGGCGACGACGCCGAAGACGAAGTTGAAGATTCCCGCGGCGGCGAGGGGTTGGAGGAGGACCCAGGCGGCGCCCAGGGCGGTTTGTTTGTAGCGCAGGCGGAGGTCGCGGCCGGCGAGGGAAAAGAGCAGGTCGCGGAATTGCCAGAGCTCGGCGAGGCGCAGGGCGGTCCAGCCGCGGGTGGGGCGGAGGATGAGGAGTTCGGGTTCCTCGGCGACGGGCAGTTCTTGGGGGAGGATCGATTGTGGTAATGAGAGATGGGTCACGGGTGGTTCCACATCAATGACGAATGACGAAGCACGAATGACGAATCAAATTCGAATGACGAGTGATTGAATGACGAAACGGGATCCGCAGGTTCTTTATGCGGCTTCTTCGATGTCTGGGGCGGTTAGGGTGAGGAGGGGGGCGGTTTCGTTGAAGGTTGGGGCGAGGCGGAGGGGGGTGCGGCGGGATTGGAAATTTTGCCAGACCGACTGGACGGTTTGCATCAGGTTCTTGTGGAAGGCTTCTTTGCTGAAGCGTTCGGCGTTTTGGCGGATTATTTGCGGGTGCCAGGTGTGGGATTCGAAATCGTTGAGCGCGGCGGCGAGGGATTCGGGCGTTTGCTCGTCGAAGAGGATGCCGGTTTGGCCGGGGAGGACGGTTTCGATGGAGCCGCCGCGGCCGAAGGCGAGGACGGGGGTGCCGCAGGATTGGGCTTCGAGCGGGGCGATGCCGAAGTCTTCCTCGGCGGCGAAGACGAAGCCGCGGGCGCGCTGGAGGTGATCGAGGAGGACGGCGTGCGGCTGGTGGCCGAGGAGTTGGATATTCGGAGCGTTTCTAGCGAGGGCTTGGAGTTTGGGGAGTTCGGGGCCTGCGCCGATGACGATCAGCTTGCGTGGGGAATTGGCGAAGGCTTTGACGATGAGATCGATGCGTTTGTAGGGGACGAGGCGCGAGGCGGTGATGTAGAAATCTTCGCGCGGCTTTTCAGGTGCGGGTTGGAATTTTTCGGTATCGATGGGGGGGTAGACGACGGTCGCGTCGCGCCGGTATGTCTTTTCGATGCGCTGGCGAATGAAATCGGAGTTGGCGAGGAAGACATCGGGGCGGAGGGCGCTTGAGGCGTCCCAAGTGCGGATGTAGTGCAGCAGGGCGCGGGCGAGGAAGGATTTTGGGCCGCGGGTGAGGTTGGATTGCGCGAGGTATTGCTGCTGCTGGTCCCAGGCGAAGCGTGCGGGGGAATGGCAATAGCAGATGTGAAGCTGGTGCGGCGCGGTGAGAACGCCTTTCGCCGCGAGATAGGAAGAGGAGAGGACCAGGTCATACGCGGAGAGATCGAGCGATTCGATCGCCAGCGGCATGAGCGGGAGAAACGCACGGTGCTTTTTGGAAGCGAAGGGCAGATTTTGCAGGAAGGTGGTGTGGACTTTTTTGCCACGGAGAAAGTGGCGGTCTTTTTCCGGGAGAAAATCGAAGAGGGAGAAAATGTCGGCGTTCGGGAAGAGCGCGAGGATTTCCTCGAGGACGCGTTCGGCGCCGGCGTAGGTGTAGAGGAAGTCGTGGATGAGGGCGACTTTTGCGTTTTGCAGTGGTTTGGTCATGAGGCTCAAAAATCGAAAATCGAAAATGAAAAATCGAAAATGCTTAGAAGCCTTGGGTGATCGTGCTACTGGCGCGGGCCTTGGCCTTGGCGTAGCGGTCCTGGAGGTAGGAGGGCAGGGTGGAGGAGGACGGGGCCAGGGCATCGAGTTGGGCGAGGCTGTCCCGGGCTTTTTCGGGGCGGCCGGCGTCGAGCAGGATTTCCGCTTGCGAGAGGAGCCATTCGGGGTTGGTTTTTTCGAGGGCGATGGCCTTGGCGATGGCGGCAAGGGCGTCGTCGAAATTATTTTGCCTGCGGAGGACAAAGGCGAGCGAATCGAAGTATGTTGCCGCATTGGGCTGAGCGGCGAGGGCCTGGCGGATGAGCGACTCGGCCTCGGGGAGACCCTGACCGGTGCGGGCGAGGATCAGGGCGAGGTTGTTGGCGGCGGGATGAAGCGCGGGATTGAGCTTGAGGGCGAGGCGATAGTTTTCAGTCGCCGCGGGGATGTTATTGTCGGATTCACAGGCGGTGGCGAGGATCATCGCGGCACGGCCTCTGAGCGATGCATCACCGGTGGTGATGTTCACGGAGGCGCGCATGAGGTCATAGCCTTTTGCCTTTGTGGGGGCGTCGTTGGATTTTGTGCCCAGGTCGTGAAAGGCCATGCCGACGGTGGCGAGACCTTCGGTGTCATCGGGTCTGGTTGAACTGGCGAGTTTGGTCAGCCATGCCTGAGCGATCTCCAGGTTGTGGATCTTTCCGGCGGCGTCGCGTTGGGCGATCTGGTCGACGGCGAGGCGGGCGTAATCATCGCGCCAGGCAGGGTTGGCGGTGAGCTCCGGCCAGAGGCGGGCCTCGGCGGCGTCGAATTCCCGGGCCTGAATATGGGCAAGGGCCAGAAGGAGCACGAGCGATTTGCGGTCAGGGTGTGCGGCGGGCGTGGACTGGTCGTCTTTTTGGAGCAGCGAGATCGCATCGGCGGGGCGGCCCTGGCGGAGGTCGGACATGGCGAGGATCAGGTCTGCCTCGAGCGAGTGGGCGCCGCCGGCGGCGGATTTCCATTGGGTGATGTCGGCCTGGGCTTCATCCCACTTGCCGAGCTGCGCGGCGCAGAACGCGGCGAGCGACGCGGGCTGGGATTCGGCCGGGGCATCGAGCATGGCGCGGCGGGCGAGGGTGAGGGCGTCATTGAAGGCGCCGGCGGCCATGAGCTTGCGGATCGAGAGCACCTGGAGGGCGACAGAACTGCGGTTGCGATCGGCGAGGAGACGGAGTTGCGTGGCGGTGTCGCGGGGATTGGCCGCACTCGTTTGTAAAAGCGCGGCAGCCTGGGGCATGTCCTGATTGGCGGCGGGAGCAAGAAGGCCGGCGATGATGTATTCGCGGATGGCGAGGTCGGCGAGCGGAGATTTGGTGTTGTCGGTCGATCCCAGGGCGAGCAGGGCGCGGCAGCCGGGGTCATCGGGGAGGGATTTGGCGGCGTCGGTGGCGGCGGCGATCGCTTCGGGGATTTTAGCGGCCGAGAGAAGCGTGGTGATGAGGCGGCGCCGGCAGGGCGCGCTCGCGGGATCGAGCTTCACGGCGGCGGCAAGGTCGGCGATCGCGGCGTCGAGGTGGTTGCTCTGGGCCTCGAAGGAACCGCGGATGGCATGCTTGAGGGCCTCGGGAGCACTGAGGGAATCGAGTGCGGCGAGGGCCTGAGCCTGGCCGGCGGCGCGGGATTGGGCGATGGCTTTTTTCTCGCCGTCGCTGGTGGCCCAGGCTTCATCGAGCGAGGCGAAAAAGTGCAGGGACTGTTCGACAATTTCCGGCGTGGGATTTTTCAAGAGATCGCTGTAGCGCGTGGCGGCGCCCTGCCAGTCGCCGGTTTGCCAGAGGCGGCCGGCGACGAGTTCCTTGATGGCCGGATCATTGGCTTCATTGGCCAGCAGCACCGGCATGGCGGCATCGACGTCGCCGGCGTTGGTGAGAAGGACCGCGGCCTTGGTGCGTTCGTCGACAGAGGCGATGGGCGATTCGGTGACGCGGCGGAGCTGGTCGGTGGCGCGGACCTTGTCGCCTTGAGAGGCGTACAGCCTGCCGAGGAGGAGCTTGGTCTGCATGTTGCGGGGGTCGAGCTCGGCGGCGCGGGTGAGTTCGGTGAGGGATTCGGGGATGCGGCCGGCGGTGGCGAGGGCTTCGCCGAGAAGATGATGTGCGGGGGCGGAATCGGGGGACATGGCGGCGGTTTGTTTGAGGAGGGTGAGGGCGGCGTCGAGGTTGCCCGAGCGCGTGGGGTCTTCGAGGAGCCAGAGGCCTTTCTGGAGTCGCCAGGAGAGGCCGGTGTCGCCGTCGAGTTTCTGCAGGCGGTCAAGGATCTCGCCGTGGGCGGTGTGATCGGCATGCAGCGATGGCGCGGCGAGTGCGGACCACTGGGCGTCGTTGCTGGTGGTGTTTTTCGCGGACAGATCTTTCCATGCGGCCGGGGCGGCGGGGTCGTGAATCTGTTCGAGCAGGCGGCACCATGCGAGGTCCCAGGCGGGGCGATTTTCGGCGGCATGGGCGTCGCGGGCAGCGGAGAAGAGGGCCCTGGCCTTGGCGCTGGCTTCGGCGGAGGCGGAAGGGCTCGCGCCCGGATCGCCGGCGGCATCGAGAATCAGGCGCGCCTGGGCGGTGGCGAGTTCGGCATCGTCGCCCTTGCGCTGGCGATAGGCATCAAGGCAGCGCGCGGGCAGATCTGCGTCCAGGTGCGATTGCCGGCTGGCGAGCGCCAAGGGGAGCAGTGCTGCGGCATTCATGGCGGGGATGTGGGCGATGGCATCATTCACGCGCGCTTCGGCGGCGGATTTCTGGTTGGTCTGCGCCTTGAGCCAGACTTCCATCGGCAGGATGTTTTCATTCCAGCCGAAGGCGGCCTGGTGCGCGGGATCGGTAATGAACGCGAGGAGGGCGGGGGCGGCGGGAATGTTCGGTGCGCCCAGCGATTTTTGCCAGGCGATGGCCACCGAGACGAGGGTATCAGTCTGGTTGGGCAGGCGGCGGTCGGCCTTCTCGGCGAGATCGAGCGCCTGGAGGGAGTCGCCGGTGTTGATGAAATAGCGGGCGGCGCGGGCGAGCGGCTTGGCCCAGGAAGGGGCGATCGCGGCGGCGGAGCGCCACTGGATAATGGCGGCGGAATCGTCATCGGCTTCGCGGTACGTGTTGCCAAGGGTGTAGTAGAAGAAGGGGTTGGCCGGGTCGCGGGCCAAGGCGTCGCGGGATTTGTCGATCAATTCGCGCTGGCTGGGGTTCTTTTCGAAATAGGCAAGCTGGAGTACATCGTGCCAGCCGATGGCGCGGGTGTCCCAGCGTTTGCCGCATTGGTCGATCGCGGCGAGCAGGGCTGCTGCCTTGCTGCGGAGGGGCGCGGCGGTGGCGGCGCTGCCGGCTTCGTCGAGGCGGGCCGCCCATTCGCAGAGAGCGACCACATGCAGGCCGGCGAGAAGCGGGCGCCGCGAGGTGTCGACGGCGGCAAGTTCACGGTCGGCCTGTTCGTACTGCTCGCGAAAGATCAGGCGGCGGAAATGCTCGTCTTCGAGCGTTTCGGAGTGAATCTGCGACAGGCCCCGGTCGATCACGCCGTTTGCGGCGGAGAATTCCTCGAGGCGGTCGAGGAGGTCGGCGAGTTGCAGCACCATGGTGTCGGTGGGCAAGGGATGCGGGGCGACGGCGAGGGCGGCTTCGCGGGCCCGGGTCATATCATGCACGGCGGCGTAGGTGCGCGCGGCCAGGAGCTTCATGCGCGGGTCGGATTCATGACCGGCGGTGATCCGGGCCAGGCGGGCGAGGATTGCCTCGGGCGCGTCGCCGGCGGTGGACATCACGAGGAAGAGTTCCTCCGGGGAGCCGGGTGCGGCCGGGTTGGCGGCGACCAGTGCCTCGGCGGTCTTGCGTGCGTCATCCAGTTTCCGGAGGTGGCGGAGGGCCTCGGCTTTTTCGCGCAGGGCCTCGATCTTCGGATCGGGCAGGCGGTTGGCATCGAGAGATGATGCCGGCGAATTGAGCGCGGCGAGGATGTCGTCGGCTTCCTGGACGGTTTCCGTGTTGAGCTCGCGCTGACTGTAAAGTTTCAGCAGGGTGAGCTTGTCCTCAAGGCTCTGGGGCTTGAGCGAGACGATGCGGCGATAGAGGCCGATGGCTTCCTGTACTTCGCCCATGTCGGCTTCAGGGAGTTTGAGGCGGACCTTGGCGTAGGTCTCGAGGGCGGGCAGATCGTCGGGGTAGTGCAGCACGTAGGGGGCGAGCAGGTGCATGGCCTGGACGAGGTCACCGTTCTGGAAGGCGGTGAGGCCGGCGGGCTTGAGCGCCTGGATTTCGCGCGTGCGGTGCATTTTGAGGACCGCATAGGTGCCGCCGGCAAGCGCCACCGCGGCGGTGACGGAAGCCGACAGAACGACCAGACGCAAACGGGATTTGGTTCGCAGACCCATCAGTTTCGCTGCCCCAATAAGAGAACCCGGACGGTTTCGATCAGGATCCAGAGATCCATTTTCCATCCGGCGTGTTTGACATATTCAAGGTCGAACTTGATCCATTCCTGAAAGTCGAGGCCGCGGCGGCGGGTGCGCTTGACCTGCCAGAGGCCGGTGATGCCGGGCGTCACGGAGAGTCGTGCCTCGCGCCAGGGCGGACAGAACTGGTTTTCAGCGCGCGGGCTGGGGCGCGGACCGACGAGCGACATGTCGCCACGGAGCACATTCCAGAGCTGCGGCAGTTCATCGATGTTGTATTTGCGGATGAAACGGCCGACGCGGGTGAGCCGGGGGTCTTCCTTCATGAAAAACTGCGGGCCGTCGGCCTGATTCTGCGCCTGGAGTTTGGCCTTGATGGCATCGGCATCGCGGCGCATGGAGCGGAACTTCCAGCAGAGGAATTCGCGGCCGCCGCGCGTCTCGCGGCGGGCGCCGTAAAAGATCGGGAACCCGTCCTCCACGGCGGTGGCTGCGGCGACGATCGGATAGATCGGCAAGGTGAGAAGCAGGCCGGCGGCAGCGCCCGCAATGTCGAAGAGCCGCTTGGTTTTGCGATAGAAGAGCGACCCGCCGGAATGTGCGGCGACTGGCGCGGCGGCGCTCGCGGTGAGCACATCGCGCGGTTCAATCTCCTGCCATTCGAGAGGCTCATGTTCCGGTCGGGCGGCGGGATCATCCCAGAGGGCGGCGGGGCCAAACACCGCGCCGCGCTGGCCGGCGGAATTCTGCACGCCGGCGAGCGTCCGACCCGCGCCGATCCATACATTGCCGATGAATTCAATCTTGTTGGCCGCCTCGTGCGAGGCGTGGGCGCTGGGCCCGGCGAAGGACCAGACGCCGGGCGCGACCAGCGTGATGCCGGGGATGGTGGTGTCGGGGCGTTTCCACTGGCGGATCAATTCGCGGATGAACTGGGCGGATTCGGCGGGCGTGGTGCGGTCATAAAGGCGGCCGGAGAGCGGGACGGTGGCGCGGTCCTCGGGGCGGATCTGCCGGCGGAATTGCCGCCAGCCGCTGCGGACGTCGCCGGCGCTTTGCCAGGATTTGGCGAGATCCATATCGCGTGTGAATCCGATTCGGGCGATGCGGGAATCCGAGCCGCTGTAGTGGCGCTGGTAGCGGATGAAGTTGCCGGCATCGTCGCAGAGAGCGGTTTCGCGGTAGGGATTTTCGACCATGTTGCGGAGACGCACGATGAGCAGATCGGGCTTCATCCAGACCATTTTTTCCACGACGCCGCGGATGCGGAGCATCACCAGCGTGCGCGGATCGGTGAGCATGAAAAGCTCGGCATCATCGACGATGGTCGAGCGCTCGCCCAATCGCACCACCTGCACGCCGCGCGACGCCCAGAAGCGGTCATGGAGTTCGACGATGGAGAGCCCCCAGACCGTGGGCTCCGCCGGCGGGACCGGCGCGGAGGCCAGCGGCGAAGGCCGGCGGGGCGGCGTCGATTTCCGGGTGTCTTCTCTTGTGGCTGCGGTCATGGTCATGGATTAATTCTTCTGCTGGCCGGCGACTGCGGCGGCGACGGGGCCGAACTGCGCGATGTCGTTCTTGCGGTTGTGCAGGCGCTCGGGAATGCTGGAATTGGAAATCGCGGAATAGGAACTGCTGAAATCGTCGGGCGTCGCGCGGTTGAAGACGATGCCCAGCGACCGCCCGCCGATGTCTCGGACATGCTCGCTGGCGCGGCGCACCAGCGGACCCTGCTCGCCGCGGGAAACGGCAAGCACCACGCCGTCGACCTGCGAGACGGCGACGGAAGATTCGATGCTCCCGGGGATGGGGCCGGTGTCGACGAGGATTGCCTCAAAGCGCTGGCGTGCCTGTTCGAGGACGCTGCGGAAGCCCTCGGGCGAAATGGTCGCGCCCTGTTCGGCGAGCGCCGAGCCGATCGGGAGAATCCAGAGGTGCGGCGTGCCGGTGTCGGCGACGCAGTCGTCGAGGGACTCGCCGCGCAGGACATCGAGCAGGCCGACGGAGGTTTCGCCCTGTGTTTTCAATGCGGATTCAAGCTGGCCTGCCTCAACCATACCTTCATCGACGAGCACTTCGCCGAGCTTGCGGCCGGTGCGCTGGGCCATCTGGAGGGCCTCGCGGAGCTGGGCGGCGGTGATGAGCTTTTCACGGATCAGGATCTGGCCGACGCGGCGGCGGATGATGGCGTTGATGCGCCGCGTGAGGCCGGCGCCGACGATGTCGCAGTCGATCAAGAGTGTGTTCTTGCCGGAGGCGGCGTAGGAGAGGGCGAGGGCGAGGGTCAGGCTGGTTTTGCCATCGCCGGGCGAGGGGCTGGTGACCGCGATGGCCGGCCGTTCACCGAGCCGCGGCATCACCTGGAGCAGCATGCGGATGTGATGGACGCAAAGTGCGGCAAAGGAAGCGGCGGAGGGATCCTCGAGATTCCGCGGCAGCGAGGGAAGCATGCCCAGGACCTTGAGCCCGAGACCGCCCTGGCGGAGCGACATGCGCGCCTGGTCCACGGTGCGGAGGCGGCGATCGGTGAGTCCCAGGAGCAGCATGACGCCGAGTCCCAGCAGGCCGCCGCCGAAGCCCACACCCGCGGCCACCGGCATGCGGAAATCCTTGAGCACCGGCGCCGGGATTGGCCATTGCTCGATGCGCCCGGACTGCGCGGCTTCCACGCGCAATTCCTCGATCTGGTTTTTTGTGCGGTCGAGCAATTCCCGCTGCTGCTGCTGTTCATCCTCGATGGCGCGGATGCTGCCGACGATCCCCGCCAGTCGGATCACATCCTGGTGCGATTCATCGTAGCGCTTGTGCGCGGCGGCTTCGGCGGCCTGGAGCTGCTTGAGATTCAGCACTTCGCCGAGGACTCCCGTCGGGCCGCCGGCGAGCAGCTCGGGTTTCCATTGGGACACCCGGCGGGCGATTTCCTGCGAGATCACCTGCATCTTGCGCTGGTCTTCCATCAGCGAGGCATTCGCCGGGCCGACGTGCTGGGAAAGTTCGCTCAAATCGCGCTGGACGACGTCGCGTTCCTGGAGGAGTTCCGCCATGGCGCGGTCCTGCCGGGCGATTTCTTCGGGCGTCGGGCTGATGGCGGCGGCGGGCTGGCTGGCGGCGCCGGTCGCGGCTGCGGCGTCATCTGGCTGAGTCGCGGCAACACCATGCGTCGCGGTCCACATCTCGAGGGTGGACCGGGAGAGCTCCCACTCGGTCTTGGCCTGGTTGGTCACGGCCAGCTGCATGGAGTACTGTGTTTTGATGCCCTCGGCCCCCTCGTCCCCGGCCACCTTTTCGATTTTGTCATTCGAGGCCTGCATGCGGCGCTGGTAGTCATCGCGGAGTGTTTCAAGCTGGGCGAGCTGTTTGGAGGGGCTGTCGGCCCCGTCAACGCCCACCGCGGCGTAGGCGTTGATCACCGCGGAGACGCCGTCGGAGGCGGTGGGTTTGTCGGCATCGGCAAAGGTCACGCGGATCAGCTCCCCTTCACGCACCACCGTCAGGTGCTTGCGGAAGGAGTCCATCGTCGTGGGCAGATTGGAGCGGTTGTGGCCGTGGGGGCCCTGGTCGAGCCATTGCTGCGAGGAGAGCGCGCTTTCCAGCACGCCTTCGCTTTTCAGGCGGGCGACCTGCGTCTGCACGTAGGATTCATACATCGGCATCATGCCGTTCTTGTCGAAAAGCGGGTTGGCGAGCACGGGCTTGATGTGAATCGTGCCGGTGCAGGCGTAGTACTGGGGAAAGAGCTTGTATCCCAGCACCCCGCCGATGAGTATCCCCGCCGCAGCAACCGCCAGCGAAACGAGGTAGCGCCCCTGAAGCAGCAGATGCACCGTCTGCAGCGGGTGCGTCTCCGCGTGCGGGGCGTCCATGTCATTTGCGCCAAAGTGCGGGGAAGCGTCCCCCGAGCCGAGCATCCGTGTCATATCCATTATTGCTTCCTTACGTTTCTTACTGCGTCAATCAGATCCATGTGCGCGGCGACCAGGGAGGTGAAAATGCGGTCGCGGTCCTGCGGGAGATAATCCCGGTTGAAGACGACCTGCACCTGCGTGGCGCCGAAGGGGCGAATGCGGAAATCGGAGGCGGCCCGGCCGAAGCTGCCGATCTCCGGATAAAACTTGCCGTTGGGAAGGATGAAAAAATCGCGGACAGTGAGCGTGTTTTCCTGGCCGGACATCTGGCGGCTGAAGTGGTATTCCACGCCGGGGATTGCGAGGCCGCTTACATTCCAGGTGGCCGCCTGCTGCGATTTCAATTCCCAGCCGTTGCCCGGATAACAGTTGGGCGGGTAGTGGCCCATCATGTCGCGGGAATCTTCCACCTCGATGAGCAGCAATTGGGCTTGGTCTCCGGTGGCCTGGTTTACATAATCGCGGCTGATGAAAAGATTCGGGCGAAGGAGAGCGATGGCCTCCTGCGGGAGGGCGATATCGCGGCCGTCCCAGGCGCCGACCGTGTGGGGAAAATCCTTAAAATCATCCCGGACGCGGGCCAGGAACGGCGCCCCAGAGGCCGCATCCGGAAGCGTGAGCTTCCATCCCTGCATGATGGCCAGGACCATCACCGCCGCGATCGCGGGCCAGATGGCGAAGCGTTCTTTTTTCATCGGTATTCCGAGTGGTTGTATGGGCTGTCGCTAATCACGCGCCAGGGTGAACGGGCTCACCGGCACCATCGCCCAGCGCAGGGCCCAGACAATCGCAAAGAGCATCACGAACGCCACCGGCAGCATGATGTACCCGGCGGCGGTGTGAAAATCGTCCGCGATTCCCTTGCTGCCATACCCAATCACCCAGACGGTGGGCACGAGGCGGATCACATTGCAGAGCACCGCGGAAAGCGGGCTGAGGGCCACGAGGAGGATTCGCACGTAGCCGCGGAGGGAGACAAAAAATGCCACGAGGTAGGAGACCATCACCAGGGTGAAGAACATGCGCAGGCCGTTGCATGCCTCGACGATGAGGATTTCCTTGCCGTTGACGAGCAGCTGGTTTCCGGAGCGCGTCACGTCGACGCCCAGCACATTCAGGATGTCCTGCGTGACCGCGGCGGTGACGCTCATGAGGGGCAGGCTGATGCGTTGGCGGAAGGTCGGGGGCATGGGAATCAAGAACACCAGCGCCCCGAAGGCCGGGCCAAAATGCACGAGCACGTCGCGCCCGAGCATGGTGATGAGTCCGCCGACCGCAATGCTGACCGCTCCGAAATGACGCAGGGCCTGATATCCATGGCCGTCGCCGAAGTAGCAGGCGATGCAGCCCATGGCGATCACGATCGGGCCCAGCCAGCTGGTCTTGAAGCGGATGCGCTGCGCCCGTGCGCGGCGGGCCCAGATCAGGCAGGCGGCAACGAGCGGCGCCAGGATCACATGGCTGGCCTCCTCGTCGCGCATGAAGATGTTCCAGATGTCGCGCCAGTCGGCGAGGCGCACCCATACGCCAAGGGCAACGAGCAGGATCGCTCCGATGATGTGCCGGGAGTCCCAGCGTTTGGAGAGTGTCATGCGTCCCCCCGGCTGGTGTGCGGAATGGTGTCAACGGCGGTGACCAGCTGATCGATGAGCCGTTCGCCGGGCTTTACGACGCCGCCGGGGCAGACAATGGTGCGCACCAGCAGGGCGTTCTCGCCGACGGTTCCGCCGGTGAGCACCACGGAATCAAAGAGCCGCGCTGTTGGGGCGATTGCGGCGCCGGGCTCTGCCACGGTGAATTCAGAGTGCCAGTCTTCGGTGTATGCATCCGGGCTGACGGCTTCACCGCGCCGGCGGCGGTGATCGAACCGGAGCGCGCCCAGGTAATCCTGCGCCCCCCGGAAGCTCAGTCCCGCGCGCGGGCGATATTCCACCGCCACATGAAATTGTCTGGCAATCGATGGTAAGGCCTGCTCTTTGAGATCAACAAAACCAAGTTCGGAAATCCCCCGCAACACGCCGCAGCGAAGGAGCATCAATCCCGAGGGCGTGCCGTCGCGGTGGGCCAGGAGAACCGCATCGCCTTCATGATCCGCGAGCGCGTCGACCAGGTCGGTTAGGGGCTCGGTGGGCAGTTGCGCTCCGCCGACC
>Ga0265314_10004734_pt1 | contig 12483 bp, 6 predicted proteins | sample 4126metaG_FD_203106 | JGI IMG/M metagenome (GOLD analysis project Ga0265314, IMG submission 203106) | Rhizosphere microbial communities from Carex aquatilis grown in University of Washington, Seatle, WA, United States - 4-1-26 metaG | ecosystem: Host-associated > Plants > Roots > Rhizosphere >... | reverse complement strand
TCTATGGCGCGCAATACCCGCGGATTGAAGAGGACAATCGCGTGACGTTCCACTTCACCGCACCCAACGCGCAGAAGGTTCAGGTGGCCTTGGTCACCTCCGGCCAGGGTTCACTTAACCCTCTTCCATACGACATGACCAAAGGCGCCGATGGTGTATGGACCTACACGAGCGTTCCGCAGAGTCCCGGTTATCACAACTATTGGATGCTCGTCGATGGCTCGATCGTGTTGGACCCCGCTACCAGGGCCTTCATGGGCTACAGCCACATGTGCAACGGCTTTGAAATTCCCGAAGCTGGCGTGGACTGGTACGACCTCAAGGACGTACCGCACGGCCACCTGGAAGCCGCGAACTACTTTGCCAAGTCGATCAATGCATGGCGTCACATTTTCGTCTATACGCCGCCTGGGTATGACGACAAGGCGAATCTCAAGACCCGTTATCCGGTGGTGTATCTGCAACACGGCAGCGGCGAAGACGAAACTGTCTGGTTTGAGATGGGCCGGAGCAATCTGGTTCTCGACAACCTGCTTGCTGCGGGTAAAGTCAAACCCATGATCGTGGTTTCGGAAACCAGCATCATCGCCAACGCGGGTGGGCGTGGTGCGGCACCTGCTCCAGGCGCCCCTCGCGGAGGTGGGTTCGGTGGCGGCCCCGGGGGCGGCGCTTACGGGCAGCTCATGACCAATGAACTGATCCCGTGGGTCGACAGCCGCTTCCGTACACTGCCGGATAAGGACCACCGGGCGATGGGCGGGCTCTCCATGGGCGGCGGAATCACCGCAGCCGTCACCATGGTCAACCTCGATAAGTTCTCGTACATCGGGTTATTCAGCGGCGGCAGTGCTGCCGGCTTCGGCGGTCGTGGCCGTGGAGGGGCGGCGCCAGGCGCAACTCCCGCGGCTGCGCCCGCGCCTGCCGCACTCGACCTCAAGACTGTCTACAACGGCGCAATGGCCGATCCGGCGGAGTTCAACCGGAAGGTCAAGGTTCTCTTCATGAGTTATGGCACGGAGCCCCCGCTAGAGAGTCCGGAAGGCCTGAAGAGACACCAGGAACAACTGATCGCCGCCGGCATCACGAACAGCTATATTTATTTGTCTCCCGGCACCACGCACGAATGGCAGACGTGGCGAAGGAGCTTCTATACTTTCGCTCAGCTTCTATTCAGGTAGCCCGTGTTTATCCCCGCCAAGATTGTAGGATGGGAGCCAGATGAGAGAAGCCACCGTTCGAAGGGCTCGCCTGTCGGCCTTGATCGCCGCGCAGGCTGCCGCCGCCGCACCTGCCGCCGGGCCGCTGTCCATCGCTAGCTGCAAAGCGTACGCACTGCGGGAGCCTGTCTCCAAGCGCCAGTACGCAATCCTGAGGTTGGAAACCGCCGGCGGGATCGTCGGCTGGGGGGAGACCCGCGCGATTGCCGCCGCCGATCTCGCCCAAGCCGTGGCTATCCTGCGCGGCCGCCAAGCCACCGAATACGCCCCACTCCATGCCCGGTTGACGGCTCTGCCGGATCTTCGGGCCGCAGTCAATATGGCCCTGCTGGATATCGTCGGCCAGGCCGCCAAGGCTCCGGTCTATCAGGTGCTTGGCGGCCCGACGCGCCACAAAGTGCGCGCTCTCGCGATAGTGGCAGCCGCGGATGATGACGCCGTGCTCGCATCCTGCAAGCGTGCGCGGGCAGCAGGCTTTCGCGCCTTCGTGATCCCCGCGGTTGCCCCAGCCTCGAGAAACTCGGGCCGGCCTTTCGTCGCTGCAAACCGCAAGCGGGTGGAGACTTTGCGCGCCGCGCTCGGCGAAGATTCGGATTTCGTCATCGACTGCGCCGCCGCTCTCACACCCGGCGACGCCGCCAGCCTGAGCGACGCCCTTGAGCGCCTCCACCCTCTGTGGCTAGACGAACCCTGCGAGATCACAGGTCTGGCCGCCATTGGCAAGCTTGCCGGCGAGCGCGTCACTCCGCTCGGCTTCGGACGCTCGTTGACTGCCTCCGCCGGATTTCAGGATCTGCTCCGCGAGGACTTGATCGACGTGTTCCGGCCGGACCTGGCCCGTAACGGCATCACCCAGATCCGCAAGTTTGCCGCCCTCGCGGAGGCCAACTACGTCGCGGTCGCGCCATTCCATGACGGCGGTCCCGTCGGAACGGCGGCTGCGCTGCATCTCGCGGCCTCGCTGCCCAATTTCTTCGCTCAGCAGATCCCCGTGCCCGACGCTGACGAGGATCGCCGCTTCCGCGCCGCCCTCGCCGGCAGCGCGCTCGAATCGGTAACCGACGGTTACCTGGCTCTGCCGGCGGAGCCCGGGCTAGGCCTCAAGATCGATGCGTCGCTGCTCGGAAAGGAGGTGGCGTGATGCACCGGCGTCAACTCCTTCAGGGTGCGGCAACTGCGCTCCTCGCCGGGGGCGCCCAAGCCGTGCGCCGCCCCTCGCTCGATTGCGGCTGCGCATTCCAGGCACTGCCTGCCGCTCCCGCCGGAGCCGCCGCCTTCGAACGCGTCGGCTCCCGCCTCCGCGTGACCGGTATGAAGGTCTTTGGCGTTTCGCTCAACGCCCAGTCTGACCGCCCCTACGTCTTCGTCAAGCTCGAAACCAACCAGGGCTTGGTGGGCTGGGGTGAAGGCACGCTCGAAGGGAAGGCCGGCGCGGTCATCGCCTGCATGAACGACTTCCACGACTTTGTCGTGGGTGCCGACCCCATGCAGGTCGAGCACATCTGGCAGTCCATGTACGTCCACAGTTTCTATCGCGCCGGTCCCGTCATCGGCTCCGCCATATCGGGCATAGACCAGGCACTGTGGGACATCCGCGGAAAAGCGCTCGGCATGCCGGTGTACAAGTTGCTCGGCGGTCCATTTGACAGCCGCGGCATCCGCGGCTACTACCACGCCGATGGAGTGCGCACGCCGGATCAGTTGAAGCAGCTTCGCGAAACCGCCATCGAGCAGGGAGTGTCTTGCTTCAAGACCGGTCCGTCTGGTTACTACGAGTGGATCGACACGCACGCGAAAATCAGTCGCACGGTGCAGCAGATCGCCGCGCTGCGCGAAGGCCTTGGACCCGATATCGATATCGCCGTCGATTTCCACGCGAAGACCAGCCCGAGTGTCGCCTCAGTCATCATCAAGGAACTCGAGCCGTTGAATCTGCTTTGGGTCGAAGAGCCTTGCCCACCGGAAAACGTCAAGGCCATGGCGCGCATTGCTCGTCGTTCGACGGTGCCGATCGCCACTGGCGAGCGTCTGGTAGCCTCCTACGGAGTCCGCGAGATCGTCGAAATGGGTGTGGTCGATATCTTGCAGACCGACATCAACCATGTTGGCGGCGTGTCGGCGCTCTGGAAGGTCGCGGCCATGGCCGAAGCCGCGGGTATCTCCATGGCGCCGCATGCCTGCGAGGGCCCCATCGGCGGCACGGCCACCCTGCACGTGGACGCGGCCATGCCCAATTTCCTGGTCCAGGAGATTTGCGGAGGCGTGCGCCCATCCGCGACTGACAGAGTCTGGGAGGAGTGGCTCGGATTTCCGGCTATGCGCATGGTGAACGGGCGCTTTCCGCTTCCCGAAAAGCCTGGCCTCGGCTTCGATCTCACCGAGGCCGCCCTCGCCAAGTATCCCTTTGCCGGCACGCGCCCCATGGCCCGCGTCTTCGCCCCGGACGGTTCGGTCGTGGAGTGGTAACGCAGCTCCTGCTTTGAACGCCGGCGCTTTCTCGAAGGGCTACTTCATGTAATGCTGGAATCCCTGCGGCCTTAAGGCTTCCGGAAGGTCCAGCGCCCCTTATCGCTCTTCGGGTCGAACTTCGCGAGCGTCGGCGTGCTAGCGCCGACTGCGCTCAGTGCGACGGGATCCGCCGAACTCGGCACCGCCTTAGGCATGATGCGGTACGTGCCGTCAGTCAACTGGTCGATACGCCAGAGTTGTTCGGACGCCCCGGTAAAGGTGGGAACCGTCACCACTTCGTTGTTCTCCGCTGCGGCCAGCGTGCGATCCGTGTCAGCGATTTGAATCTTGAAGTAGGGCGAGCCCGGATAGCCGCCGGCATTGAGGACCGGCGTGATGGTCCACTTCTGGTGGGGCCGCATCATGTAGTCCCCGATGCGCAAGTCGATATTGCCCGTCGGCCAGCCCTGCAAGACGTCGTAGAGTCGCTGAGCCTGAACCGGCTGCACCGCCGGGGCTGCCGGGGCGGCAGGAGGGCCAGCGGGTGGGACGGCAGGAGCGCCGGCAGGAGCGCCAGCCGGAGCAGGACCAGGACCGGCGCCAGGAGCGGCGCCGCCGCGTCCGCGTCCGCCTCCGAAGCCGCCTCCGCGTCCGGCCATGCGCACAAAATCCACCCCCAGTTCGAGCGCAAAGCCGCTCCGTTCCGACTGAATTTCAAAGGTGCCGCCCCAGAAATTGTCGCCGCCCACCGGCCATCCATCCTTCCAAAGCAGCGGGCGAATGTCCAGCACGCTGCGACCGCTGCGGTCCAGGTCGGCTTCGTAATGCATCGAGAATTTCTCCACGCCATCGCCCAATACCAGCCTGCCGAAGTGGCCGGGCCCAACGAAGCGGCCGCTGGCCGCCACCACCAGCTTGCCGCCGCCCTTGAGCAGCGGGATGCCCATGTTATCCACGTAGGGGCCGAGGACGTTCCGGGAGCGGCCCACACGAATGTTGTATGTGGAGTTGGCGCCGTCGCAACAGGTGCCATGCGTGCCCAGCAGGTAATACCAGCCGTCGCGAGCCACCAGATCGGTGGCTTCCATGTCGATCGCGACGTCCACCGCCTTGTTGCCGGCAACGCGCTTTCCCGTCTTGGGATCGAGCTCAACAATGCGAATGTTGCCGAAATAGGTTCCGTAACTCAGCCACAGCCGGCCGGTAGCGGGATCGAGAAGGAAAGCGGGGTCGATGGCATCGCAGTCCTCAACCCCGTCGCTCGAGGCGACGAGCGTTTCGTCGTTGAACTTGAAGTCTGGGGAAGCCGGGTCTAGCGACTTCGTCCACATCACGTAGACATTGCTCGCGTGACCGCCGGACATCCCGCCGCCGCCCCTGGCATACGACATGTAGTAGCGGTCCCCGATCTTGATGACGTCGGGAGCGACTCCGCCGCCGGGACGCTGGGCTCCGCTGTGCCACGTCCAGCCGTCTTCGGAGATCAGACCACCTCCGCCTGTGCCGAAGGTGAAGTACTTCCCATCGCTGAACGCAATGGTGGAAGGATCGTGGATGTAGGGTTCGCCGTTGAGCGCCGGCGCCTGCGCAAACAGAGCGGGAACCGCCGCGGCCAGGACAATCGCTGCTGCTGGAATGAAGGATTTCATAAACGCTCCAAAAACTAGATTGAGACCTCCGACAGGGCGGCGCATCACTTTCCAGCGCTATCCAGGCTGACAGTGAGATCCTTGATCGGCTCCCCGTTTTCATCGAGGAAACGGAGGCAGAAATCGCTCATGCCGGGTCCATTGATGACGGCGCCTCGAATCACGTTTCGGCCTTTGTTGAGCGTAAGCCGTTTGGATACGCAATCGTCCATTTTCATGCGCCGGTCGGTAAAGAGGTCGACGGCTTCCTTGCCGTTGACCCACCAGATCGACGCCCCATTGACGCCGACGGCCATGCGGACGTTCTGAATTTCGCGCGGGCTGTTGACCACCGTCACGGCCCAGAAAATAACGCCATAGGTGGTCTTGTTCAGACCATAGGCGAAGCGAAAGAGCTTGACGTTGAAGCCGGTGGAATCGAGCGCATGCCACGCCAAGTCCTTGTCGCCGACTTTGACTTTGTCGCCATTGTTCGGAATTACCGTGAACTGGTTGGGGAAGTACTCGGTATTCAGGGTGGTCCGCACGTAGGTATCCGTAAAAACCGTATTGGTGCGGTTCGGCTTCTCGATCGGCTCCAGAAGCAGCCAGCGTTGAATGAAGCCGTCCGCATCCGGCGCCTTGGGGACCGGCGTCGCCGGTGTGAAATAGGGCGAAAGCGTCCGGGGAGTATTGTCGGGGGGGCTGGCCGGACGTCCCGGGGCGTTCCCGGCCGCGCCCGGTTGTGCCAGACAATTTCCCGCGGCCCAGATTGCCGTCAACGCGAGGAGAACCACTGCTCGTTTCATATCCTTACACCTCCATATTTCGTTCTGGCACTTGCGAAAACAACGGAGCGTGAGCAAGTACCGGTCGCGCTCCCGCCAACTCATTGGCTACGTCTCACCTGAGCAGCAGTTGACTGCGCCATTCACGGGGAACGCGTTAGCGGGCGCCACGTGTGGAGTAGCTGGTTTCTGACCGGCGGCAGGCCTCGGATCCTTCCAGGTCTTTTTCGTCTGGGCCAGACCGGCCTCGCATGCAATCGTAGGAGCACAACAGCGTCCGGCAGATCGTTTCCTCGATGAGTAGTGACGCGGGCTCATTTCACGAGCACTCATTGTAATCGCTTGCGGGCGTTGGGCAAAGGGGTGCTGTACTCCGGGAGCGATCCTCGAAGCCTGACCTTTCAGGACATGGCGCCAGGCAAGGGCCGCGTGTGGCGAATGTCCGCCGACAGCATGACCGCCTCCGCCGGCCTCGGCCGGAACGATATTGCATCTCGGAAACTGTGTTGAGCGAAGCGCGAAATCCGTGACCATCGCTCCCTTCGGCATCGACATATACGAGTTTGGAGAAGCGATAAGAGTCCGGCGTCCATGATCCAAGCTGGTTTGACCTGCCTCCGATGGGCGGATTACGTCACGTTCCAATACGTGGCGTACCTGCCCCACAACTGATTCAGCGGCTTGAGCGTTACGCTGCCGTTCAACGACGCGGCGCGGAAAGTGAGCGGCGCGGAATCCGGCTTGATCCAATCTTCGAGCTGTTTCCCCGCGGCGCGCAGATCCGGAACGGTCATCGGGGCCTTGCTCACGTCGGGACCCTGCTTGTCGACAATCAGGCTGTCCGTCAAGCCTTCCTTGCCCTGATCGCCGGCCAGAACGATCGGCCCGTACAGGAAAGCCCGCACATCCGGTTGATCGGGAAAGGGCTCGCTGCTCAAGCTCATAGGCAAGTCCAATTCCACGCGGTCGCCTTTTTTCCAGACGCGGGTGATGGGGAAATAACTTCCGGGCGAGGGCGCCGCATCCAGAGGCCGGCCATTTATTTTGACAGCCGAATTGGAAGCCCAGGATGGAACTCTGAGGCGCAGCGTCCATGCGGAAGCCGGAGCCTTGGTAATCGAGATCGAGGTGCGGGCTTCGTCCGGAAATCGCGTATCCTGCCGTAAGCCGAGGCCGCGTGCGCCGTCCTCCAATTCCGACGCGATGAACAGGTTCACCGAAACTCCGTGTTCATCGCGACAGTAGATACTGTCGTTCAGCTTGGCGAACTCCTCGAATGCCGTGCCCGTGCAACACCAGAAAGATCTGTCCTCCGAGCAGAGGCCCTTCCAGGCTCCCGGCGACATCGAGAGGAAGTAGACCGAGTGACCCGTGCCGGGCTCGATCGCCCCTAATCGGTGGTTGAACAGATTACGCTCGAAATAGTCGAAGTAACACGGATCGGCGCTCCAGGAGTAAAGCATCCGCGTTAGCTTCATCATGTTGTACGCGCAGCAGCACTCCTGGTGGTGCGTGCCCATCCGCCACTCCGCCGCCAGGCGCCCCGGAGAGGTCAGCCAGTGCTCATTGTTGCTGCTTCCACCGGTCGCATACGTTCGCGATGACGAGACGGCATACCAGAAGAACGACGCGGCCTCGTGGAATCGCGGATCGCTGGTCAGTTCAAAGCGCCGCGCCGCGCCAATCGCCTGGGGAACGTGCGTATTCATGTGCAGCCCGCGCAGTTCGTCGCGATGCAGCGCGAGTGGAGTGATGAACTCCTTCTTCTGGAAGCGGTCGCCCGCTCGCGCCCACCGAAGGTCGCTGGTAATGGCCGCGAGATTATAGAACGACTCGCTCATTCCACCGAATTCGACTCGCAGGATCTCCTGCATGTGGGATTCGGTCTTTGACCCGCTCCAATGGTCCGCCCACTCCGCCATGCCGCTGGCCACATCGAGCGCCTGCTTGTTCCCGGCGTACATGTGCATGTCGATCAGCCCTGCCAGTATCTTGTGGTACGTGTAGAAAGGCGCCCAGACGTTTCTTCCGTTGTCCAGCCGGTCGTAAAACTCGGCGGAATATGCGCTCAGGAATCCGCCGGTCAAACGCGCCTGGCACTTCGCAAGCTCCGCGACAATCTCATCGCCGCGCGCCTTCATTTCGGCGTCGCTCCCCGAAGCAGCCTGCAATGCGCATGCGGACAGGTAGTGCCCGATCGTGTGGCCGCGAAGCTCGCCGCGCGGCTCTTCCCATCCGCCGAGCGGTTGGGCGGAACTGGATAATCCGGCATTCAGATGAAATGTATGCAGAAGCCGTTCAGGGGCGAGGCGAATCAGGTAGGCGCGGTTGGCGTCTGCCGCCTGCTTGCAGGGTCCGGCCAAAAGGCGCACCTGCGACAACGGATATGGGGTAACGCGAAGCTCGGCGTCCTTCCTTGCGAAGGTCAGCGTCTCCGCAAATGGCAGCGATTCCGGCTGCTGTGGCCGCCGGCCCGGAGCGGCGGGAACCTGAGCTGCGCCTGCCGTGGGCGCGGTCTGCTGCGTTGCGGGCGTCTGCGCCGTCAAAGCGGGCGAACCCGCCATGGCGGCCGCGAATAGCCGCCTCGTCAGTTTGTGCTCCTCATGCATATCGATCTCCTCGTTGGCCGCGATCCCAACTGCCGGCCGGGAGCGGTCGACAGCTTGTTTGAGTGGACAATCCGGCCTCTCTACACGATCTTCAGAGTAATTGCGTAATCGCAGGGCCTCTGTTCCGGCATCTGCACCGTGAGTCCCTTTTCGTCCTGGGTCCACTTCACTTTGCCTCGGAAGCCGAGGAGTTCGACGTTCTGGACTTTCACTTGCGCCACAGTGCTGGTGGTCGCCAGAGGCTTGATCACAGCCTGATTTTCCGGCCAACCCATGACAAATGCATAGATCGTATTGCCCTTGGTCGTGAACCGTACTTCCTCGGCGGTGAAATCCCGGCGGCCTGACTCGTTAAACCGCGGGCCCCTGCCGGAGAGTGGCGCAGTCGCTACCGGTCCGTCGCCGAAAGTCTTCCACGGACGGGTCGCATAGATGCCTTCGTTGTTGACTGCCATCCACCGCGTAATCTCGTCAAGGATTTTCAGTTCCTGATCGTCCGGCATGCCGCTGTTGGGCAGGGGAAAATTCAACATCAAGTTACCGTTGCGGCTGACGATATCCACCAGCATGTCAATCACGCGCTTCGGCGATTTGTACCTTGCCACCGCTTCCTTGTTATAGTGCCAGTCGCCGATGCAGGTGTCGGTCTGCCAGGGGTTGGCCGGAATGCCCGCCGCCACGCCGCGCTCCCAATCGAGCACGCACGTTCCGGTCTCGCAATCGCTCGCCAGTTTGCTGGTGTACACGGCTTCCACGCGACCGCCATGGATCTTGGCGCTCGTATTGTAAAGATTGGCTACCAGCGCCAGACCGTATTCCTCGAAGAAGATGTCGCCATCGGTATAGAGCAGGTCGGGCTGGTAGTTGTCTACCAGATCCTTGATGCGTTTGAAGTAGTGCTGTTTCCAGGGCTCCGGCGCCTGCCGGTCGTTCACCTGTTTCCCATAGGGATAATCCGCCGGCAACTCGTGGTACAGGTCGGCATAAGCGATGTCGGAGCCGTCATACGGAACACCCGCAAGCGGACCCGTCTTATCGCTCATGTGCGAGGTGGAGAACCAGTGATAGCTGGGCGCCAGGTGCTCGCTGACGGCGAATCGCAGCCCCGCCTTCTGCGCAGCTTTCTTCCAAAGGCCCACAATGTCTTTCTTGGGACCGATCGCGACGGCATTCCAACGCGGCTGGTGGGTGGACTTCCACAAGTCGAACCCGTCGTGATGCACGGCCATACTGCAGAAATATTTCGCGCCCGCTTTCTTGTAAAGCGCGATCAAGTGGTCGGGATCGAACTTATCGGCCTTCCAGGTGGGGATGACGTCCTTAAAGCCGAACTTGGTCGGATGGCCGTAGTTCTTGACGTGGTATTCGTATTGCCGATTCCCCTGGATGTACATGTTGCGCGCGTACCAGTCGCCATACTCGGCGGCGGACTGGGGGCCCCAATGCGCCCAAATGCCGAACTTCGCGTCGCGGTACCAGGCTGGAACCTGCCACTCCTTTAGCGATTCGCGCGTGCGTTTGAAAGGTCCCGCCGCGATATCCAACTGCGCGGCGGCATCCGCGCGCGCGAGTCTGAGGGCGGGAGCCGCCGTCATCAGACAACCAATAGCTTCCCGTCTGTTCAACATGAGATTTTGCCTTAACGTTCCATGCGCCGGCTGCAAGCGTGTACAGCCGGGTTGACTCTAACTATACTTCGAATCGAGCTCAATCGGCGGCGGCCGATGCGGTGCGCCGGGGAACGCTTGCAGCACGACGGTGAAAGCGCTACCATCGGCGTTCGTTCAGCGTTTTGAGGTGAAGAAACGCCTCCAGGAGATTAGAATTGAAAACCTCATCCTTCTCTATCGTTTTCTTGACGTTCTGCGTTTCTTTGTTTGCTCAAGCGCCGGCAGACGCGCCCTACATGAATCCGAATCTGCCGATCGACCAGCGCGCGGCCGACCTGGTCTCGCGGATGACGCTGGAAGAGAAAGTACTGCAAATGCAGAACAGCGCGCCGGCGATTCCGCGCCTCGGCGTGGGCGTCTTTAACTATTGGAACGAAGCTTTGCACGGCGTCGCCTCGGGCCGCGCCACCGTGTTCCCCGAGCCGGTCGGCATGGGCGCAAGCTTCGACCCGGATCTGGTGCATCGCGTCGCGGATGCGATTTCTACAGAGGCCCGGGCGAAGTATCACGAGGCGCAACGCCGGCCGCCGATCCCGGAAGTGCCGCCGGGAAACTCTCCCGGCCGCATCGCCTGGCTGACCTACTGGTCGCCGAACATCAACATCTTCCGCGATCCGCGCTGGGGACGCGGGCAGGAGACGTACGGTGAAGATCCATATCTGACCAGCCGAATGGGCGTAGCCTTCGTCACGGGCATGCAGGGCGACGACCCGCACTACCTGAAAGTTGTCGCGACGCCGAAGCACTACGCCGTGCACAGCGGGCCGGAGCCGCTGCGCCACACCTTCGACGTCAAGCCCAGCGAGTACGACCTGCTGAACACGTACCTGCCGGCGTTTAAGGCCGCGGTGATGGAAGGCAAAGCGGATTCCGTGATGTGCGTCTATAACTCGGTGGATGGCGTGCCCGGCTGCGCCAGCACCGACCTGCTCGAAAAGCGCTTGCGGGAGCAGTGGGGCTTTAAGGGCTTCGTGGTGAGCGATTGCGGCGCGGTCGGAGACATCTTTCGGAGTCACAAATATGCGGCCACCCAGGGCGCGGCGTCGGTGGCGGCCGTCAAGGCGGGCACGGATCTGACTTGCGGCGGTGAGTACGCGACACTCGTCAACGAAGTGAAGGCGGGCACAATCTCCGAAGCCGAGATCACACGCGCGACGGAGCGCCTTTTCGAAGCGCGCATCCGCCTGGGTATGTTCGATCCTCCGGAACGCGTCCCCTACACCAAGATTCCCTATTCGGAAAACGACTCCGCTGCCCACCGCCAACTGGCGCGGCAGGCGGAACGCGAATCCATCGTGCTGCTGAAGAACGAGGGTGGCTTCCTGCCGTTGAAATCCACCGTAACCAAAATCGCGGTAGTCGGCCCTTCTGCCAACGATCCAATCGGCCTGTTGGGCAACTACAACGGGATTTCCTCCAGGCAGGTGACTCCGCTCGAAGGTATCAAGCAGCAGTTCGCCAAGGCCACTGTGCAATACACGCTGGGGGCCACCTACACGGCCGCCGCCCCGGCGCTGGTCGACTCCACCTTCCTTTCGCCGCCCGACGGCAAGGGGGAGGGACTCCAGGCGGAATATTTCGACAACCCGGATTTCCAGGGCGAGCCGAAGTTGCGCCGCGTGGATTCGCGCATTTACTTCGATGCCAACATGGAAGAGCCTGCCTTGGTGGCGGCCTTCCATGGCGACAAATACTCGATCCGCTGGACCGGAACTCTGATTCCGCCGGCTGCGGGCGATTACGTGATCTCGGCGCGCACTGGACAATGGAACCGCGATGGGAAGATCACCCTGTACCTGGACGGCAAAGAGGTGAATCCGGGCGGACGCGGCGGCCCTCGGCCCGCGGGTTTGGGGCCGGGACAAGGACAGGGAATGGGGCCTGGCCAGGGCGGCCGCCGCGGAGGCCCTGCGCCGTTGCAACTCGAAGGCGGACACCGGTACTCCATCAAGGTGGAGTACACGCAGAACGGACGCGGAGGCGGAGCCGAATTGAATTGGATCCCGCCGACGCCGGTGTTACTCGCGGATGCGGAGAAGGTGGCAAAGGGCTCCGATGCGGTTCTGGTCTTCGTCGGCCTGAACGGTTCGCAGGAAGGTGAAGGACATGATCGCAGCGCCATC
>Ga0265314_10004733_pt1 | contig 12484 bp, 15 predicted proteins | sample 4126metaG_FD_203106 | JGI IMG/M metagenome (GOLD analysis project Ga0265314, IMG submission 203106) | Rhizosphere microbial communities from Carex aquatilis grown in University of Washington, Seatle, WA, United States - 4-1-26 metaG | ecosystem: Host-associated > Plants > Roots > Rhizosphere >... | reverse complement strand
GCCCGCCAGTCGCCGGAAATGATTCGCACCAATTTGAGGCTGGCCAGGACTTATGTGGACTCACTTTTTGCCAATCCCCATGGGCCGGTTTCGAAGTCGTAACAAACCAACAAATAACAAACTAACAAAGGGAAAACATTATGAACATTGCAAACAAGACAGTATTAATCACCGGTGCGAACCGCGGCATCGGCCGGGCGCTCGTCGAAGAGGCGCTCCGGCGGGGCGTTAAGAAGGTATATGCCGGAACACGGGGCGCGCTGCAACATCCTGACAAGCGCGTGACCCCCCTGACGCTGGACGTGACCAATGCGGAGCAGATTCGGGGAGCTGTTGATGAGGTCGAATCTCTCGATATTCTCATCAACAACGCCGGCATAGCGCCTTTCGATGACCTCAGCGATCGTCGTGTGCTCGAACAGCAGCTCGCCGTCAACCTCTTCGGCCCGTATGATGTGACGCAGGCTTTCCTGCCGTTGCTGACCCGGTCGCGGGGAGCTATTGTGAATGTTTTGTCGTTGTCGTCCCTTGCCGCCGTGCCGTTCAGTCCGGCTTACTCCGTCTCAAAAGCGGCCGGATTCTCCCTGTCGCAGTCGCTGCGCGTTCTATTGGCCGGACGAGGTGTCAGCGTCCATAGGGTCGTTCCCGGCCCGGTGGACACGGACATGACACGAGACCTGGACATACCGAAGGCCTCTCCGGAGTCCGTGGCGCGGGCAATCTTGGACGGAGTGGAGAAAGGGGAGGAGGAAATCTTCCCCGATCCCATGTCAGCGTCCGTGGCGGAGGGCTGGCGCAGCGGTGCGGTCAAGGCGCTCGAACGCCAGTTTGCGGCGTTCGTCCAAGCAGAGCCAGTTATGGCCTAAGCAACCTCAAACCACGAAAAACACAATTAACAACAAACCATAAGGACACAAAATTATGAGAACCAATCAAAATTACACCACTACCATTTCGGTAGACCAAACCCCGAAAGAAGTCTTTGATGCCATCAACAACGTTCGTGGGTGGTGGTCAGAGGAAATTGAAGGCCGCACCGATCGCGCCGGTGCTGAGTGGACGTATCGTTACAGGGACGTCCATCACTGCAAAATGAAAATAACCGAATTCATTCCCGGCCAAAAGGTCGTTTGGTTGGTCGTGGATAACCATTTCAATTTTACCAAGGACAAAACCGAGTGGAAGGGCACGAAAGTTATTTTTGAAATCTCAAAGAAAGGCAACAAAACGGAAGTCCGCTTCACGCATCAGGGATTGGTTCCCCAATATGAGTGCTTCGATGTCTGTTCCGATGCGTGGGGTTCTTATATCAAGGGCAGTTTGCGCAATCTGATTACCAAAGGCAAAGGCCAGCCGAATCCTCTGGAAAAAGTGGTTGCTAAAGCCCGGGAAATGAGCAGTCAGGATTACACAACTTCTTTTACGGTAAGCCAAACGCCAAAAGAGGCCTTCGACGCCATCAACAATGTTCGTGGCTGGTGGTCCGGTGAAGTCGAAGGCAACACTGACCAACTCGGCGCCGAGTTCACTTACCGTGTTCCAGACGCGCACCGTTCCAAACAAAAGATAACCGAACTTGTCCCCGGCAAGAAGGTCGTCTGGCGCGTATTGGACGCCCGCCTTGACTTTGTCAAAGACAAGAGTGAGTGGAAGGGCACGGACATCGTTTTTGAGATTGGTAAAAAGGGAGGCAAAACCGAGGTGCGCTTCACGCACATTGGGTTGGCGCCAGCCTGTGAGTGTTACGACGGCTGCTCAAACGGGTGGGGCATGCTCATCAACGGCAATTTGCGCAAGCTGGTCACTACCGGCAAAGCTCAGCCAAGCCCATGGTGATGGGCAGCCCAACCATAAACACGGATGAAGACAGGTTCACGGTTCCTTTCGCAAACCTGAACGGCTCTCTACTGGCAGATGGACTCGTTTGCCTGTTGAAAGCCGCCTTTCTTATCTGTGCTCGTCCGTGTCCATCCGTGGTTTATATTCCAATGGGGATTTTCAATTTGCGAAGGGGGGATTCATTGGTTATCTTGCCAATATGACCGTGGCGGAAAATAAATTTCTGAAGGAAGCCATCAAGCAGGGCCTTCGCATGCAGCATCGCTTCCTTGCCGAACCGGTTCTGGCGCGGACGGGCAAGGGCTACATGAAAAGCGAGGGTGTGGCGACGTTGCAACGAATCAAAGCCAGCCTGAAAAAGTCCAAATCCCGATAGCCCCAATGGCTGGGCTGGTAAAAAAGTGGCTGCAAATCGTTCCTTGGGAAGCGGTCGTATCCGTCAACGCCGCATTGTGTGAAGCCCGCAAAGCCCTGCACAAACCCACGTCCGACGGCTACACACCCGCGAAGGAATTATGGGAGCGGAGCCGTTCCCGAAAACTGTCCCTTGCTGAAGTTTTTCAAATCGGCTTTCAATGTCACCGGCTGGCGCCCTTCTGTAATTATAACGGCAACACTTTCGTCACCATCATCAGAACCCTGCTCAACGACGTGCTGAAAGGTCTGCCTGCCGACAAGGCTCACATCTTGCGCAGCATCGCCGGACACATCGTCGCCGGAACGGCCACCGACATCGAACGCAAGCAACTGGATTCCATTCTCGTTACTTTGGGAAAATGATGGGGCTGAAAATTGCGCGAGTCGGACGTGCGTTGTTTATTTTAACTTCGCCGCCAGTTCTTCGCCCAGTGCCGACGCTTCGGCGATCTGACGTTTTCCGTCGCTGTGTTTCGCCGGGCCATCGTGAAACGACACCGCGCGCATTTCCACCCGGCTGCCGTTGATTTCGGCGTAAGCGGCCACGGGACTCTGGCAGCCGCCACCCATCGCGCGCAAAAATGCACGTTCCGCCGTCACGCAATGAAACGTGTTGAAATGATTTAACCGCTCGCAAATTTTGGCGATGCGTTCGTCGTCCGCCCGAATCTCAATGCCAATCGCGCCCTGACCGACGCACGGCAGCATCACGTCCACGTCCAGAATCGTCGCCAGCAAACCATCCGGCACCGCGTCGCCCATAAGCCGTCCATCCGGTTTGATTTCGAAGTTCAAACGGGTGATGCCCGCCAGCGCCAGCACGGTCGCGTCCAGTTCGCCGCGTTCCGCAACCTTCTGCATCCGGGTGGAAACATTACCGCGGATTTCCACGACGTTCAGATCCGGCCGCGCGGCGAGCAATTGCTCCTTGCGCCGCGTACTGCTGGTGGCGATGGTCGCCTTGGCCGGGAGATCCTTTAGTTTCAAGTGCGGCCGAAAACCGCGCAAAGCGTCCTGGCCCGGCGACCAGTCATCCGACGCGGTGGCGGCGGCACGGGTCTTGATGAACTCGACATCGCGATAAATCAATACGTCGCGTACATCGGCGCGTTTGGGGGTGGCGGCGAGCACCAGGCCGGCGGGCAGATCGGTGGGCAAATCCTTCAGGCTGTGGACGGCGAGATCGGCGTGGCCTTTGACCAGCGCGACTTCAAGTTCCTTGGTAAACAAACCTTTGGGCAGCGTTTCACCCTTTTTCGCCATCGAAGCGGTCTGCATTTTGTCGCCGGTGGTCTTGATGATTTTCAATTCGAAGCGCAGGCGGGGAAACGCTTCGCGGCATTGCGCGGCGATCAGGTTAGCCTGCGCGAGCGCGAGTGCGCTGCCGCGCGTGGCGATGATGATGGGACGTTCAGCGGCCATTCTTTAGCCACAGATGAACACAGATAGGCATAGATGAAAAGAAAACATGACCGCCCGTTTTCACACCGGGTCAGCCTGGGTTTTATATTCGGGTCCATCCGTCCCGCCCTGCGGGATCCGTGGTTGAAAATGTTTCAGGTCGAGCAGCGCCTTCACTTTTTCGGCGATGATGGCCTCGCACCGCGCGATTTCATCCTGGCGTTGTTTGAGGTGGTCGTCGGCAATGGCCTGCAAGTCATCGATGTTATAGAGATAGACATTCTCCAGAAAATTCACCGCCGGGTCAATATCGCGCGGCACGGCGATATCGATGAGCAGCAAGGGGCGTTGTTTGCGCGCCTTCATCAGCGGTTCAAGTTTCGCGCGGTCCAGGATGTGATGCGGCGCCGACGTGCTGCTGATGACGATGTCAATGTTCTCAAACTCCGCCGCCCAATCGTCAAAGGGCACGGCGCGTCCGCCGAGTTCGGTGGCCAGCGCCACGGCGCGCTCGTGTGAACGATTGGCGACGAGGATGCTCCGCGCGCCGCGCGAGAGCAGGGCGCGGGCGGTTTTCTCACTGGTCTCGCCTGCGCCGATGACGAGCACCTCCCGTTCCGGCAGCGAGCTGAAAATCTTCTCGGCGAGCTCGACGGAGGCCGACGCCACGGACACGCTGCCGCGTTGGATGCCGGTAAGCGTGCGGACGTGTTTGGCCACATGAAACGCGCGTTGAAAGGCCTTGTTCAACCGCGCGCCGGTATGGCCGCGCGCTTGCGCGAGCGCGTAGGCCTGCTTGAGCTGGCCCAGAATCTCCGTTTCGCCGAGCACCATCGAATCCAGCCCGCACGCCACCTTGAACAGGTGCTGCAAACTTTGCGGCTCCGCCAGCGCGTAAAGTTCATTGCCGGAGAAAGGAACGTCCTGTCCATGAACCTGCGAACTGCGCCAGTCTGCCGGCGCTTTTGATTCAGACGCGGCATTGTCAAGCGGCCGAGGGCTGCCGCAGTCCAGAACACGGTCGCGCCCGTCGAGCAACCCGCTCGATCGAACGAGGAAATTTTTCAATTCCACAAACACCTCGGCGGGTTCCAATGCCGTCGCGGCGTAAATTTCCACGCGATTGCATGTGGACAGGATGACGGCTTCGGCAAAACCCGAGTTCCGCAGTGATTTGAGCGCGTCGGGGATTTTCGTCTCGGCAAAGGCGAACCGCTCCCGCAGTTCCACGGGCGACGAATGATGGCTCAGGCCGATGACGACGACGTTCATGGCAGGCAGGTGACAGGTGACAAGTGGCAGGTGACAAGACAAGGCAGGGAATCCAGCCCATGCCACTTGTCACTTGTCACTTGCCACATTGTATTCATGGATGATGCAGCGGCGACAGGAGGTTGGTGCCCCAGAAAGTCAGAAGCAGGAAGACAAACGCGGCGATGACACCGTAGGCGAAGCGGCGGCTGGATTGGGCAAAAACGAGACGCGACCCCAACAGCGCCAGATACACCAGCCACATGAACGCAGACCAGATCACCTTCGGGTCCGACCAATAACCCGCGTCCGCGGAGCGGGGCAGGTAACGGCCGGCCTCGAGACCGATGGTGAAAAGAATGAAGCCGGCCAGCACGAGGCGGCTGGTGACAATTTCGAGTCGTTGAATCGGCGGCAGCAACGACAGCACGGCGCGGAGCTTGTGGAATTTTAAATCGTGTTGCTCGGTCAGGAACATGCCTGCCGCCGCCGCGCCGAGGCCGAACGCACCATACGCCAGCAGAATGGTGGCCGCGTGCAGACTGGTGAGCGCGCCGGTAAATTGCGGGGTCGGGCCGTGCGGCGGGTCCAGTTCGGGCATCAGCGCAAACACGCCGATGGCGAACAATACCGGCGACGCAAACGCGCCGAGAAACCGCAGCTTGGGCAGCAGGCCGATGACGAGATAAGCGGCGGCGGCACTCCAGGCGATGAATACGGTGGCTTCGAACAGATTGTTCACCGGGCAATGGTTGATGGAAAAGCCGCGCCGGACCATCGCCACCGTATGCAGCACAAACGCCGCAAGCAGCAAAAGGTAATTCACGTGGTCGTCCTTGCGAAACCCCTTTCGCCACAGGAAAACCGAATACACCGTGCTTAAACCGTAAGCGGCGACGGCGAGCAGAAAGAAATGACGGTCAGTGAACCAAGCCACGATGACAGTTTAATTCAGGAACGTCATCGGGCAAAGGCAAATTGAACCGGCGAAAGGCAGGGCAGGCTGATGTTTATTACAGCAAAATGTTCCATCGCAAGATGGAACAGAAGGCCGGGCGGTGTTACGCCGACCGGTTCTCTCCGGTTTGGAGCGTGCGTGCGACAATCTCCCGACGTCGGGGGTGGTGACAATAATAACCGTGGCCATAGGAGAAAACGTGTCCGCAGTTTTGTGGCGGCGGGACCAGACACACTGCAAACTCGGCAATGTTGCCCATCGCTTTGGCCCGGCAAGTCTTCGCGAACCCCGGCTGGTGTTTCGGCTCACCTGATGAAGGCCCGTGACCTTCCTTGTCTATTGGTTCTGACATACAACGATTCGACGCTCCCAAAATTGAATCACCGCCGCCGGATGTCAAGCTCCGACGAAACCGGAACAGATTTTTACTGCCGCCCGGCATTAAATGGTTCCGGTTCAGTCTTTCTGCCTATAAACCCAGGCGAAAAGGGACCATCCGGGAACGAACAAACCCGGCCTGTTCGTAAAGGCGCATGGCCGGATGGTTGGTGGCGTCGGTCAACAAAGTGATGCGGCGACCGCCCGCGGCCCGTGCCCCGCGAATGGCCTCCTGCAACAGCCGCCGGCCAACGTGCTGCCCGCGCCGAGCCGGGTGAACGACCAGGTCTTCCAGCCAGACCGCGCGACCGCCCTCGGCGGTGCTGACTGTGAAAAGAATGCTGATCATGCCGATTACGCTTTTTCCCTCCGTCGCGCAGTAAACGCGTCCCACCTCCGGTTGTTCGAGAATGAGCCGAAGTCCACTGGCCTGCTTCCGGGCATCGGGCTGGAAGTCAGCCTCCTGTGCGAATAAAAGGCCCAGCAATTCGCAAAGCTGAGGAATGTCCTTTGCGGTCGCCTCTCTCACGGAGATCTGGTCAGTGGCCTTCGGCATAACGCGGGGTGTTGCCCGACGACAAGAACTGAGCCAAGCCGGCCAGGGATGTCAATTGTGAAGCGGCAATCGCCGATGGTATCCGCCGTGATCCTCAATGCAATCTTGCCAAGCGCGTTGGTGTTTTGTCTAATCCGTCCGTGCTCAATCAGCAGACGCTCAACCGTCCCGCCAGTTTTTCCGGCATCGGCCTGCACAGCGGCAACCGGGTGAACATGACGATTCTGCCTGCGCCCGCAAACAGCGGCGTGCGGTTCCGCCGCGTGGATCTCGAAGGCAAACCGGAAATCGAGGCCCGCGTCGAAAACGTCGGGGAGACGACCCGCTCGACGACGCTGGCCCGGGGGAACGTGAAAATTCACACCGTCGAACATGTCCTGGCTGCGCTCGCCGGTTATGGGATTGACAACGCCGTGATTGAACTGGATTCAAACGAGCCGCCGATTGCCGACGGCAGTTCGCGCGAGTTCTGCAAAATCATCCAGGCCGCCGGCATCGTGCCGCAGGCGGAAAAGCGCGAGACGTATTCGCCGACCGAGCCGATCGAACTGGAATCCGGCGAGACGGTGATGACGCTGTTTCCCGACGACGGTTTCAAAATCACCTGCACGAGCGCGGACAAGAGCGGCCGGTTTACCCAGTTTTACAGCACGGAAGTCACGCCCAAGACCTGGGAACGGGAATTGTCGCACGCGCGGACGTTTTGCTTTTACGAGGAGATTGAGCATCTCATCAAAAACAACCTGATCAAGGGCGGCAGCCTGGAAAATGCGGTGGTCATCCGCGACGACGCGGTGCTGACAACCGAGCCGCTGCGCTATCCCGAGGAATTTGTGCGGCACAAGATGCTGGACATCGTCGGCGACCTCTCGCTGCTCGGACGCCCGATCCGCGGGCATTTGATCGCCGTTCGGCCAAGTCACGCGGCGAATTGTGAAATGGTCCGGCAGATCTCCGCGCAAATGAACCGGCCGTTGCGCGCGGCCCAGGCTTTTGGTCCGCCGCCGGTTCCCGCCCGGGCGGACGGCGAAAGAGCGGCTGCCCTATCCGAAATGATTAACGCCGGGACGGGACTGGACGCGATGCAGGTGATGCAAATCATTCCCCACCGGTATCCATTTCTGATGGTGGACCGCGTGGTGAAAATTGACGGCAACAAAATCACGGCGATAAAAAACGTCACGAACAACGAGCCATATTTTCAGGGGCATTTTCCCGGACACCCCATCATGCCCGGGGTGTTGCAACTGGAGGCGATGGCGCAGGTTGCAGGTATTCTCATGCTGCGGCAGGCCGAGAACGCGGGACAAATCGCCTACTTCATGTCCGCCGAGGAAGTGAAATGGCGCAAGCCGGTCCGGCCCGGTGACGTGTTGATCATCGAGGTTGACCTGGTCCGGTCGCGCGGGAAAATCGGCAAGGCCAGGGGCGTCTGCAAGGTGGGCGATGAAATCGTAAGCGAAGCGGAAGTCACCTTCATGTTGCGCGACGCATGATTCACCCGACCGCCATCATCCACCCCAAGGCGCGGATTGGCGCCGGCTGTGAAATCGGTCCGTATTGCGTCATCGGCGAGCAGGTCGTGCTGGGCGACCAATGCAAACTTCATTCGCATGTGGTCATCGACGGTCATACCCGGCTGGGCCGGGGCAACGAAATATTTCCGTTTGCGGGCATCGGGTTAAAGACGCAGGATTTGAAATGGAAGGGCGGCGTGACGCGCGTGGAAATCGGCAATGACAACACGTTTCGCGAATACGTCACCATCCACAGTGCCACCGGCGACGGCGAGGTCACGCATGTCGGTTCGCATAATCACATTCTGGCTTATTGCCACATCGCGCACAATTGCCTGCTCGGCGACCATGTCATCATGTCCAACGTGGCCACGCTGGCGGGACACGTGACCGTGGAGGATTACGCGGTGATCGGCGGGCTGGCGGCCGTCCACCAATTTTGCCGGATCGGCCGGATGGCGATGATTGGCGGTTGCTCGAAAGTGGTCCAGGACGTGCCGCCGTTCATGACGGCCGATGGGAATCCGGCGGAGACGCGCACCATCAACAAAATCGGCCTGGAGCGAAACGGGGTTTCCGAAAAGGCCCAGGGTGCCTTGCGGCAGGCGTACAAAATTTTGTTCCGGGAAGGTCTGACCCTCCGTAACGCCGTGGTGGAGGTGGAGAAAGAGCTGCCGGGGATTGAGGAAATCGGTCATTTGGTCCAATTCGTCCGGTCCAGCGAGCGGGGAATCAGCAAGTGAAATTTAGTTAAAAAACCTGTTGACAGGGCGGGTGGAATTGCTAGTTTGCAGGGCGTCAGGGCCGTAAAAAGTTAAAGAGCCGGTTGCCCCTCGGATTTTCGAAAGAAAAGAAGTGAGGGGAAGCGGTTTTTTGTCTTTTGACGTATCTGGTCGGACGAATGATTTCAGTGTGCCCATGTAGCTCAGTTGGTAGAGCACATCCTTGGTAAGGATGAGGTCATCAGTTCGATCCTGATCATGGGCTCCAGACAATTTGTTGAGTAAAATAAACGAAACCAACGCAGGAGAAATAAAATGGCTAAAGAGCAATTTCAACGAACGAAACCGCACGTCAACGTCGGCACCATCGGGCACATTGACCACGGCAAATCCACTTTAACCGCTGCGCTTGTCGAGGTTCAGTCGAAGAAAGGTCTGGCGACGCCCATTTCCTACGCCGACATCACCAAGGGCGGCACGGTGCGCGACGAAACCAAAACGGTGACCATTGCGGTTTCCCACGTCGAGTATCAGAGCGACAAGCGGCACTATGCCCACATTGACTGCCCCGGCCATGCCGACTTCATCAAGAACATGATTACGGGCGCGGCGCAGATGGATGGGGCCATTCTGGTGGTGGATGCCTCGGAAGGCCCGATGCCACAAACCAAGGAACACGTGCTCCTGGCCCGCCAGGTCGGCGTGCCCGCCATTGTGGTTTTCCTGAACAAGGTTGACCTCGTGGACGACAAGGAATTGCTCGACCTCGTCGAAATGGAAGTCCGCGACCTGTTGACCAAGTATGAATTTCCGGGAGACAAGACGCCCGTGATTCGCGGCAGCGCGAAAAAGGCGCTGGCGCATGATCCGGAAGGCGCGAAATCCATTCAGGAATTGCTGGAAGCGATTGACGCGTTCATCCCGCTCCCGGCGCGCGAAGTGGACAAGCCGTTTTTGATGTGCATCGAAGACGTGTTCAACATTGAAGGCCGTGGCACGGTGGTGACCGGTCGCGTGGAGCGCGGTGTGCTCGATCGCATGTCGGAAGTTGAAATCGTCGGCCTCCGGGACACGGCCAAGACCGTGGCCACCGACATCGAAATGTTCCGCAAGTTGCTCGACAAGGCGACGGCCGGCGACAACGTCGGAGTTCTTTTGCGCGGCACCAAGAAGGAAGATGTGGAACGCGGCATGGTATTGGCGAAGCCCGGTTCGATCACGCCGCACACGAAATTCAAGGCGGAAGTTTACGTGCTGTCGAAGGATGAAGGTGGGCGTCACACCCCGTTCTTTACCAATTATCGGCCGCAATTCTATTTCCGCACCAGCGACGTCACCGGCACCTTGACGCTGGCGGCGAACGTCGAAATGGTCATGCCCGGCGACAACGTTTCCGTGGAAGTGATCCTGCAAAAGCCGGTGGCCATGGAAAAGGGCCAGCGCTTCGCGATTCGCGAAGGCGGTCGCACCATTGGCGCCGGCCGGATCAGCGAAGTGGTCGCCTAAAGCGGTTTCAAATCCGGGAGTGCGGGGGCATGAACCCCGCGGCTCCTTTTTTGTCTGAGAAACAAACGAGATTGGGCGGATACGGCAGTAGCTCAATTGGTAGAGTAGCGGTCTCCAAAACCGTTGGTTGGGGGTTCAAGTCCCTCCTGCCGTGCCAGCCTTCGCCCGAAGCGAAGCCGAGGTGCCAGGAAACGAACGGCGAGCTGCGGCTCGGCAAGCCAGTCTGCGTAACGGAGAGGTGGCAGAGTGGTCTATCGCGGCGGTCTTGAAAACCGCTTTGGGTGAAAGCCCAACGGGGGTTCGAATCCCTCCCTCTCCGCCAGAACTGGAAAGATTATGATTAAGATGAAGATTATGATTAGGAAACCGGACTTCGAAGAACTCCTTTGTTCTTAATCTTAATCGTACTCTTAATCTCACATTTAACGTGAACAGTTGGACTAAAATTTTGATCTGGGCGGCGGTCATTGGCGTGGTCTTCGCCTATCTTTGGTGGCAGGGGCAGGTCAAGCGCTTCGCCGCCTATTGTCGGGAAACGTGGGTCGAATTGCAGAAATGTGCGTGGCCGACCTGGGATGAATTGAAAGGTTCAACCATGGTCATTGCCATATGCATTGGCCTGCTCGGCGTGTTTGTTTACGCCGTGGACCAGATCTTTTTCGCAATTTTCTTTAAACTCTGAGCATCATGCGCAGCCAGTGGTTTGTCATACATACGCTTTCGGGCCAGGAGCAAAAGGTCAAGGAAAGCATCGAGAAGCGCGTCAAGACCGACGAGATGCAGGACTTTGTCAAAGAAGTCCTGGTGCCGATGGAAAAAGTCGTCGAAGTGCGCAATCAAAAGAAGACCGTGTCGAGCCGCAAGCTCTGGCCGGGCTACGTGTTTGTGGACATGGTGTTGCTGGACGAAAGCAACCGCATTATCGAGGAGCCTTGGTATTTCATCAAGGAAACGCAGGGGGTGATTGGTTTTGTCGGTGGTGAGCCGCCGACGCCGACGCCGGCCGAGGAAGTCGAGTCCATCAAGGCGCAGATTTCGGCGTCGGAGGAGACGGAGAAGCCCAAGGTCAATTTTGAAGTCGGCGAGACGATCAAGATCAACAACGGGCCGTTCCTGAACTTCAGCGGGATCATCGAGGAAATTGATCCGGAACGCGGCAAATTGAAGGTGACCGTGAATATTTTCGGACGTAACACGCCGGTGGAACTCGAATACTGGCAGGTGGAAAAGGCGTAGAAGTTTTATGGCAAAGAAAGTCACAGGACAGATTAAATTGCAGATTCCGGCGGGGCAGGCAAATCCCGCGCCGCCCGTGGGGCCGGCGCTGGGTCAGCACGGCGTCAACATCATGGGCTTCTGCAAGGAATTTAACGCAGTGACCAAGAGCGACGCGGGTTTGGTGATTCCCGTCGTCATCACGGTTTATCAGGACAAATCGTTCACGTTCATCACCAAATCGCCGCCGGCGTCGATCCTGTTGAAAAAGGCGGCGGGCATCACGGCTGGTTCCAAAACGCCGAACAAGGACAAGGTCGGCAAGGTGACCCGCAAACAAATTTTGGACATCATCAAGATGAAGTCAAAGGACTTGAACGCGAACTCGCCCGAAGCGGCGTTCCGGGTTATTGCCGGCACGGCGCGCAGCATGGGGATTGAAGTCGTCGAATAATTTAACCACACGATCAAGATGAAAATTAAGATGAGGCAACGGGCTGTCCATTCGACAGTTTCCATTCCTGATCTTAATTCCCAACTTAATCCAAACTAGAAACCGCGGGAGAGTTCCGTGATGCGGAACTCGATTGCACCGCACCCGACAAATGCCAAGCAAACGATACAAAAAAGCGCTGGAAGTCATGGACGCCCGGAAGGCGTATTCCCTCAAGGAAGCGGTGGGCGTGCTGACCAAGTTTCCGAAGGCCAAATTCAACGAAACGGT
>Ga0265314_10004732_pt1 | contig 12485 bp, 15 predicted proteins | sample 4126metaG_FD_203106 | JGI IMG/M metagenome (GOLD analysis project Ga0265314, IMG submission 203106) | Rhizosphere microbial communities from Carex aquatilis grown in University of Washington, Seatle, WA, United States - 4-1-26 metaG | ecosystem: Host-associated > Plants > Roots > Rhizosphere >... | reverse complement strand
GGTGATGCTGCATCCGCCGTGCTCCCTCGCGGGATAGCTTGACTGATCCGTAACGCCGCCTGATAACAGCCGTACTCCACCAATAGAATCCCCCGGCCAGCAGCAAAAAAACCACTAGTATTCCCCACAGGACGTTCGGTCTCAAAGGCGGTATCTTATGCGCGGCGAGGGATAGAACCATCGCCGCCGGAACCGGCGCGAAGCGAATCGTCTGTAGATCCCCGAAGTGGCGCGTGACAAATTCAATGCGCTGATGATTTGGCATTTCTCTACGGTTTACAATATAAACTTAACTATGTTTATACTGTAAACTTCTGGTCCGGTGAAAGCAGGTGTACTTTCGTTGGCAAACCTGCCAGCAGATAGCGCTAATCGCCAACCCGTATCACTTCACCATGTCGGATCGAGCTCATGATGGCCCGACACGCTTCCATATGCTGAAGTAGATCCGCCAGTCGGTTCGATCTAGCGCGTACAACTAGAATCGCGATCCTGCGGCCCGCCAAATTCTGCTGATACGGGAGCCCTTTGTCCATCGTCAAGAAAAGTTCAAAGCCCGCATCTTCGGCGAGTGATAGCAAGCGTCCGTTCTTTTGGCCGGCGAAGCCCGCTTCAGGCACGGTCTTACAGTCATGCTCGGCGAGTGCGAACTTCAACTTGCGCGGGACACACTCGTCCAGCAGGATCTTCATCCCAATTGGCTGACAAGGAGCGATTTCGCTAACTCGAGCGCTTCCACCGCGGCGTTCTTTGTCACGGTCGGGAAATCGTCCAGGAATTCGTCAAGCGTCTGTCCGCCTTCGAGATAGTCCAGCAGGGCTTGAAATGGTACGCGAGTGCCTCGGAAGACAGGGGTCCCTCCAAGGATGTCCGGATCCTTGACTATGATGTCGGACGGTTGCATGTTGGATAACCTCGCTTCAGGATACCGCGTGCCCAGTAACTTCAATCCGCCGCGCCTCATCCCCCACAGCCTCCAACCGAATCTCCATCCGCCCCTCCGGCATCAGCTGCGGAAACCTCTCCCCCCACTCAATCAGCACCACTGCCTCGCGATCGAAAATCTCATCCAGCCCCAGCGTCGCCACCTCCTCCGCCCGCTCCAGCCGGTATAAATCGATGTGGTAAACCCGCCCCTCCCCGTATTCATGAATCAGCGTGAACGTAGGGCTAGTCACGTCCTCCACCTCCCCCGCGCCCAACCCGCTGATTATGCCCTTAGCGAGCGTAGTCTTACCCGCCCCCAGATTCCCGATCAGCAACACCACCGCGCGCCGCGGCAGCGTAGCCGCAATCCGCCGCCCCAACTCAATCGTCTCTTCCTCGCCGTGAGTCTCAAACGACTTCACGAATCGCCCTCGGCAAATACGTCAGCAAATCCGTAGCGAGCACGCAGTATTCCGTCAGCTCCTCCGCCGCCAATTCGCCCGCGCGCCCATGCAGCCACACCGCCGCGCGCACCGCCAGCCCGATGTCGCGAGTCTGCGCAATCAATCCCGCAATCAGTCCCGTCAACACATCCCCGGTCCCGCCCTTCGCCATCGACGGCGACCCCGTAGGATTGATCCACACCCTCCCATCCGGAAAAGCAATCAACGTGCGAAACCCCTTCAGCACCAAACAAACGTTCCGCTCCGCAGCAAACTTGCGCGCGTCCGTCACCCTGTCTCCCACCTTCGCCCCCAGCAGCCGCGCCATCTCACCCGGATGCGGCGTCAGCACCGTCTCCACCCCGCGCCCGCGAAAGTCCGTACCCGCGATCGAGTTCAACCCATCCGCGTCGATCACCGTCGGCACCTTCGCCTCGCCCGTCAATTTAGAAACCAGTTCGCGATTCATCCCCAGCCCCGGCCCGATCGCCAGCACCGTCATGCGCTCCAGACTGACCGCATCCAGCGGCTGCGTCATCAACTCCGGCACCAAGTGCGAAGACTCCGCGCATGCCACCGTCACCAACCCCGCCCCGACGCGCAGCGCCGCCAACCCCGACATCGCCACCGACCCTGTTTTGCCAGCCGCGCCTCCCACGATCAGCACGTGCCCGTAGTCGCCCTTATTCGCATCCCGTTTCCGCGCCTGAAACAACGGCGCGAAATCCCGCGGCTCCGACAATTCCAAATCCGCTTGCAAATACTCCGGCGGAATTCCGATGTCCGCAACAATCAGTTTCCCCGCATTGCCCGCGCGCGGGTCCAGCACCATCTCCGCCTTCGGAGCCGCAAACGTAACCGTGAAATCCGCCCGCACCTGCATCGCCGACGGAATGTCCACCGCCACCACCTTGGCCCGCGGAAATTGCCCGTTGATGGTCGCGATCAACTCCCCATAACGTCCTTCTACCGGCTCGCGAAAACCCGTACCCAGCAGCGCATCCACCACAATCGTCGCGTCGCGATCCACCGGCGCTGGAGTATCCGTCGCCCGCACCACCTGCAGGCTCTGCACCCGCGTCTTCAGCAGCCGCCCCACCACCAGTCCATCGCCGCCGTTATTCCCGCTCCCGCAAAAAATCACCACCCTCTGCCGCGACAGTGGAGAGAATTCGCTTTCCAGAAACTCCACTACCTTAGTCCCCGCGTGCGCCATCAGGACATCCGCGGGAGTCCCCTGCTCAATCGTCCGCCGGTCCGCCTCGCGCATCTGCTGGGACGTCAAAACCTTCATGCCGCAGGCCCCGTCAAAAGCTGCTCCAGTTTCTGCAGCCGGTCCGTCGCGCCCATCACAATCAAATGATCCCCCGCCGCGATCTTCACATCCAGAGGCGGATTAAACAACATCTCCCCCGCTGACTTGCGCACGGCAAGCACGATCACATCCAATCCCCGCTGCGCGTTCACTTCCGCCAGTGTTCGATCCGCAAACGAACTGCGCGTGCTTACCTGCACCTGTTCGATATTCACATCCAGCCCCGTCTCCTGCGTAGCGAAGTCGATGAACTGGTGCACGTGCGGTTTCAACAGCGCCTGCGCCATGCGATGCCCCGTGCTGTTATAAGGAGCAAACACAAAATCCGCTCCCGCCCGCCGCATCTTTTGCTCCGACGCCTCTTCATCGATGCGCGCCGCCAGATGCAGCCGCGAGTTCAAAGACTTCGCCGACAAAATCAAAAACAAATTGTCGGCATCGGACGCCAGCGTAGCGATCAACCCCTTGGCCTTGCCGATCCCCACATCGCGCAGCGCATCGTCGCTGCTCGCATCCGCCGCCACGCTCAACATCCCCAACTTCATCGCGCGCTCCACCCGCTCTTCATCCTTATCGATCACCACGAACGGCACGCCCGACCTCCGCAGCTCATCGGCCGCACCGCGCCCCAGTCGCCCGAAGCCGCACACGATGTAGTGCCCCTCCAGTTTCTCGATCATATTTTTAACCCGTCGCTTTCCGAAATATTGATTCAGCTCGAGCTCGATCGCGGTCTGCGTCATCGCCCCCACGGCCAGAAAAATGGTCACCACGCCGAACGAGATCAGGAAGGAATTAAAGATCCGCCCAGCATGACTCAGCGCCCGGATCTCGCCGTACCCTACCGTCGTCACGGTAGTCAGCGTCATATAGAACGCATCGAAGACCGGATAGCCCTCGATCGCCACGAACCCGACGGTCCCCAGCGCCAGCGTGAACAAGATCGCCAGCGCGATCACAGCCAGCCGTCGCGGTAGATGCTCCATTGCTTTATATGGTAAGCTTTACAGCTTTCCCGCAATTCTTCCCGCGCCCAACTCCAGCAACCCTTGCTAATTCAGTCGGTTACATCTGGCCGTTGAGTTGCTGCTCTCCGCGCAAGGGAGATTTGTCATGGAAATAGAGGAGATCCGCGAGAATTCAGGATGGCGTTGGGGTTTGGCCATTGCCGTCGTCGCCTTAGTCGTCGTCGGAGGCATCAGCTTGGCCTACGTTTCACGCGAGCGCGCCCAGTTGAACGATCTGAGCGCCACCAACCAGTCGCTGAGTTCCTCCATCACCCAGCTGAAGGCCCAAATGCAAACCATGGCCGACAAGCTGAACCAGCCCGCGCCGGTTCCCGCTCCGCCCGCCCGCATCATCGCCGAAGGAACGCCCCGTCCCCGTCCCGCCCGTTCCGCCACCGACCCGCGCTACAACCAAATGCAGAAGCGCCTGGCGGATCAGGAAAAACAGCTCAGCAGCACTCGCGATGACCTCAACAAGACCCGCGACGACCTCAACGGCAAACTGGATTCCACCCGCGACGAACTCTCCGGTAACCTGGCGTCGACCAAAGACGAACTCAACGGCTCCATCGGCCGCACCCACGACGACGTCGTTGCCCTCCAAAAACGCGGCGAACGCAATTACTACGAATTCCATCTCTCCAAATCCAAAGAATTCCAGCGCGTCGGCCCCCTGAGCCTGTCTCTGCGCAAGGTCAACACCAAACGCAAATCCTACGATCTCGCCATGTTCGTCGACGACAACCAGTTGCAGAAGAAAAGCGTGAACCTGTACGAGCCCATCTGGGTAAATCTGGAGGACCGCCCCCAGCCCGTGCAGCTAGTCGTCAACCAGATCACCAAGGACCAGATCCAAGGCTACATTTCCGAACCCAAATATAAAAAGGCTGAATTGGGCGAAACAGTGTCCGCAACCCCTACGGCTCCGCCCGCCCTGAAACAGCCGCAATAAAAGAGGTGCGTTATGAAATTCGTTTCCTGTTTAGCACTGATAGCATCCATAGCGATAGCCAGCCCAGCGGACCAGCGCGATGCGCCTATCTATCGCATCACGGTGGTGCAGCGTTCGCTCCCCGCCGTAAACTACGGCCTTCGTTCCGGCCCCACCAAAATTGATTTCCGCGGGACGGTGCTCGCCCCGGAAACCCGTGGCAACGCCACTATCGAAGCCAAAGCCGGTGCCGTAATCATTCATGCGAAGCTCGCCGGACTCGACGTCCCCGCAAAATTCGGTCCGCAGTATCTGACCTACGTTCTCTGGGCCATCAGCCCCGAAGGCCAAACCGAGCGCTTGGGTGAAGTCATCACCAATCACAAAGACGACGCCAAGCTCGAAGTGTCGACATCCCTCCAGACCTTCGGCCTGCTGGTCACCGCCGAGCCTTACTTCGCCGTATCCAAACCGGGCCCCGTAGTCGTGATGGAGAACGTCCTGCGTCCCGACACCATTGGCGCCTCCGAACCCGTGTCCGCGAAATACGAATTGCTCCCGCGTGCCGAAACCTACACCGTGAACCTCCAGCCCGCCGGGGCAGCGGCTGGAAACGGCCCCATGGTTTCGCAGCGCGAATACGAAGCGGTGCTCGCCATTTATCAAGCCCGCAACGCCATTCAAATCGCCAAGTCCGAAGGCCTCGACGCCAGAGCGCAGGGAACTCTCGAAAAGGCCGAGCACCTGGAGCAGCAAGCCGAACAGATCCCGGACAAAAAGAACAATAGCGATCGCGTGATCATGCTGGCCCGCCAAGCCGTGCAAACCGCCGAAGATGCCAGGAACATTGCAGCGCACGAAAAATAGCGCCGAGCCGTGTTAGACTGCCCGACTATGGGCGGTTTTTTACGATTAGCAGTCGTCTTAGCGTTTGCTCTTTCCTTGTGTGCGGCCGATCCGCCCTCCGGCCAAGCGCTCTATCAAAAACGCTGCGCCGCCTGCCATGACCAGCCCAGCCCGCGCATCCCGCCGCGCGCCGCTCTCGAGAATCTGTATGCCTCGCGCATTCTCCGCGTCATGAATTCGGGCGCGATGATGACCATCGCCTACACATTAAAACGCGACGAAAAAGAAGCCGTTGCCGCCTATCTAGGCAAGCCCGGAGCCGAGCCCGGCCCCCCGCCCGCAGCCTTCTGCAAGGAACGCGCCGTGAAAGTGGATACCTCCAGCAAACTTGCCTGGAACGGCTGGAGCCCCACCACCGCCAACGCCCGCTTCCAACCCGCCGCCGTCGCCGGGCTGAGTATCGATCAAGTCAAAAGCCTGAAGCTCAAATGGGCCTACGCGTTTGAAGGCGATATCTCCGCCTACGCCCAGCCCGCCGTCATCGGCGGACAAGTTTTCGTCGGCAGCGCCAGCGGAGCCATCCAAGCCCTGCGCGCCGACACAGGTTGTCTCGAATGGGTGTACCAAGCCGCCGCCCCCGTGCGCACCGCCATCTCCGTCGCGTCGCTTGGCAAGCGCCACGCTGTGATCTTTGGAGACCAGACCGGAGCCGTCTACGCCGTCGAAGCCGAATCCGGCATACTTCTCTGGAGGAAAAAAGTGGAAGAGCACGAAGCCGCCCTGCTCACCGGAGCCCCTACCGTCTACGACGGTACCGTCTATGTCCCCGTCGCATCCTGGGAAGAAACGCGTTCTCTCAATCCCGAATACCCTTGCTGCACCTTCCGCGGCAGCGTCGTCGCCCTGCGCATCCGCGACGGTTTTCAAATCTGGAAAACTTACACCATCACCGAAACTCCGCGCGAAACCGGAAAGACGTCCGTCGGCACGCCGCGCTGGGGACCCTCCGGCGCCGGCGTCTGGGGAGCCCCCACCGTCGACTCCGCGCGCAAACTCTTATACGTCGCCACCGGCGATAACTACTCACCGCCCGCCACCGCCGGCAGCGATTCCGTGATGGCGCTCGAACTCGCCACCGGCCGCGTCGCCTGGTCGCGTCAAGTCACCGCCAACGACGCCTTCAATTCCGCCTGCGTCACCGGCGTCAACGGCCCCAACTGCCCCGAAGGCAGCGGACCCGACTTCGACTTCGGCTCCTCCGTGATCCTCGCCAAAACCCCCTCGCGCCGCGACCTGCTGCTAGCCGGACAAAAAAGCGGCATGATCTACGCCCTCGATCCCGATCGCAAAGGCGAATTAGTCTGGCAGACGAGAGTCGGCAAAGGCGGCGTGATCGGCGGCGTGCAATGGGGCATGGCGACCGACGGACAAAGCCTCTACGCCGCGACATCCGATGCAATTTTCGTGCAGAAAAACGGCGTGCGCAGCCTGGACCCCGCAGCCGGCGGCGGCTTGACGGCTCTCCGCCTAGAGGATGGCGCCAAGTCCTGGTACGTTCCGCCAGTAGCCTGCACCTCCGCCCCCGGCTGCAGCCCCGCGCAATCCGCGGCCGTAACAGCGATCCCCGGAGTAATCTTCTCCGGATCGATGGACGGCCACCTGCGCGCCTATTCTTCCGAAGACGGCAAAGTCCTATGGGACTTCAACACCGTCCGCGAATTCCCCGCCGTCAACGGCGTAAAAGCCCAAGGCGGCGCACTAGACGGCCCCGGCCCCGTGATCGTTAACGGAATGGTCTTCGTAAATTCCGGCTACGCCCGCTTCGGCGGAGCCCCCGGCAATGTGTTGCTGGCATTCGAGCCATAGTCCTGGATAACCGTATATAATTATGGATAGCCGTGCCCAAAGACGCTATTCGGACTACCGTCGATATTCCAGCTCCCATTTATCGAAAGCTAAAGGAGCAAGCCGCGCAGCAGGGCTGTTCCGTGCGTGATCTGCTCCTAAGCGGAGCGGAGCGGGTCCTCTTGAATCCGCAGCGGCCACGAAAACATCCGGTTCGGTTCCCTTTGATCGACTCCAAAGGTCCCAAAGTCGAACTAACCAATCAGCGGCTCTATGAACTCATTGAATTTCCCTGATACCAATGTCTGGCTGGCCCTGGTATGGGGCCGCCACTCGCACGCCGATCTCGCTAGGCGTTGGTTCGATCAGGCCGCCCACGAACAATTCTTTTTCTGCCGCTTCACCCAAATGGCGTTATTGCGCCTGCTAACTACAGAGGCCGTGATGGGCCGCGATGTCCTAACGATGGCTTCCGCCTGGGATGTTTACGATCAGTGCTGCGCCGACGAACGAATCGCGTTTCTCGCCGAGCCCGCAGCCCTCGATCCAGGACTGCGCAGTTTCAGCTCCGGCCGCCGCGCGTCGCCAAAACTCTGGGCCGACGCCTATCTCGCCGCCTTCGCCAACACCGCTGGGTTGAAACTAGTGACTTTTGATCGCGCCTTCCGCACCAAGCCCGTGAACTGCGAAATCTTGGACTAACCGATCATCTTTTCGAGCTTAGACCCCGCGCGGATAATCGTCTCATTCCGCTCCGGACCCGTCGACACCCCGCCAATCTCCACACCGGTGCGCTCTTCCAGAAACTTCAGGTAAGCCTGCGCCTTCGCCGGCAAATCTTCAAACCGCGTCATCCCCCGCGTCGAAGTTTTCCAGCCCGGCATGTTCTGATACACCGGCTCGATCGCCTCTAGCGAGCGATACGTCGCCGGCATCTCCGTCACTTCCACGCCCTTCAGCCGATACCCCGTGCACACCGGAATCTCCGCCAGAGAATCCAGCACGTCCAGCTTTGTGATCAGCAGCGTATCGAAGCCATTCACCATCGCTGTGTAGCGCAGCAGCGGCACGTCGAACCACCCGCAGCGACGCGGCCGTCCAGTGACCGCGCCAAACTCATTGCCCTCGCGCCGCAGCAATTCGCCGCCGCCATCCAGACTCTCCGTCGGAAATGGACCCGACCCCACTCGCGTAATATAAGCCTTCGAAATTCCAATCACCCCGTCAATCTTCGTCGGAGGCACGCCCGTCCCAATCGAAGCCCCGCCCGCAGTAGCACTGGACGAAGTCACAAAGGGATAAGTCCCGTGATCCACATCCAGCATCGTCCCCTGCGCGCCCTCAAATAAAATGCGCTTCCCCTGCGCCATCGCGTTGGCTAGCAGCGCCGCCGTATCGCAGACTAGCGGCCGGATACGCTCGGCGAATTCCTCATACTCCACCCGGATCTTCCCGTAATCGATGCTGTCGTGCAGATTGAATGTAGCCGCCAACGCCTTCTTGTCTTCCGCGAGCGTGTCGTACATTAGGCGGAAACTTTCCGGATCGAACAAGTCCGCCACACGAATCCCGCGCCGCCCGGTCTTGTCTTCATAACAAGGACCAATCCCGCGCGAAGTCGTGCCGATCGGAATGCGGTTCTCCCGTGCCTCCGACATCTTTTCCACCAGCCGGTGAAACGGAAAAATCACATGCGCCCGATTGCTGATGCGCAGCTGTTTGCGTACGTCGATCCCAGCCGCTTCGAGCATCGCCATTTCATCCAGCAGCGCCGATAGATCCACCACCACGCCGTTGCCGATCACAGCCTGCACCCCCGGCCGCAGAATGCCGCTCGGAATCAGCTTCAGCACGAACTTCTTTTCCCCGATGTAAACCGTGTGGCCGGCGTTATGCCCGCCCTGATAGCGCACGACGATGTCGAAGTGCTCGGCCAGCAGGTCCACTACTTTGCCTTTGCCTTCGTCGCCCCATTGCGCGCCGAGTACGATGATATTTTGCATGTGGTGTGAATGCGAGCGCAGCCCTCCGGCGCGCGCACAAACTCTCATTGTAGCAGCCGTCTCCGTTACAATAGCGTTGATGCAGCTTTCCGACATTTTCCTCCGGATGGGCCCGGACCAATTCGAGCAGCTCCTGCGCTCCGTCTCCCTGGGACGCCTCAAAACCTTCCAGATGTTCGAGCCGTTCAAAACCCGCCTGCACTTGCACAAATTGAACGCGGAAACCCTGCGCAAGTCCGCCCCACGCCAGTGGAAGCGCCTCGAAGAGGAAGGCAACGCCGACCTCGCCACAGATCTCGCGCAAGCCATTCTGATCTCGCACATGGACCTGGTGAAAGCGGTGCTAGATGAACTCGGTGTGCCCCACGAAGATGGCTTCTTCGCCAAGGACACCGACGTCAGCACCTATCTCAAGCAAGGCTGGCAGCAAATAGCCTGGGACAAATTCAACACCAAGTTCCCTCCCGCCGCCCTGCTGTTCTACATCAACCACCTGGCCTGGGAAGTAGCCAAAGCCGAAGACGTATTCGCGCCGGCCGCGTAAAATGCAGCAGCTCTACGAAGCAGTTCGAACCAACGACCGCGACAGCGCCAACGCCGCAGTCGCCGCCGATCCCACGCTAGCAATCTTCGCCGCCGCGATCTTCGGCGATGCCCCGGAAATCGAAAAGCTACTGACCGCGAATCGTTCGCTAGTGACCGCCGTCAGCCCCGACGGCTGGTTCCCGCTCCACCTCGCCGCGCATTTCGGCCACGCCGACGCCGCCCGCGCTCTCCTGAACAAAGGAGCGCAAGTGAATGCGAGCTCAACCAACGCCTCTCGCAACATGGCGCTCCACGCCGCCGCCGCAGGCCGCTCGCAGGCCGTAGCGAAACTATTGATCGACGCCGGAGCCGACGTCAACGCGCGCCAAGGCGGCGGCTTCACCCCATTGCATTCGGTCGCCCAAGCCGGAGACGTAGAATTCGCGCGCCTGCTAACCGACGCCGGAGCCGACGTCAACGTGCGCGCCGAAAATCAACAGCGCCCCCTCGATCTAGCACTAGCCAACGGACGCCAAGCCATGGTGGATTTCCTCGAATCCCACGGCGCCAGCCTCTAATCTCACGGCCAATCGGGAAAAGCGATTTCCATCGAGCTCTTGCCGTAGTGTTCGTAAAACGCCTCATCCATCGCCGGAATCTTCGAGCCGTAGGTCTTCTCGAAATGTTTCCCCCAGTGAGGCCGCCGCCCATCCGCGTCAGTGAAACCGTATTCTTCCGCCAAGTCCCACGACGCCAGCACCCGCCCCGATTTCTTGAATCTTTCGGAATCGCCAGCCAGCGCCGCAATGGCCCGCCCCACAAAGAGCGGCGATTCAGACGCAGCGAAATTCGCATCCTTCGTCGCGCCGTCCTCCCAGTTGGCCTCGGTCACGCCGAAGTGTTCGAGCATCGCCTCTGACCGCAGAAAGCCAGGCGTGATCGCCACCGCCGTCACGTTGCGCCGTCGCAATTCATAGGCCATGCCGAACGCCAGCCGGATCACGGAACTCTTCACCAGATCGTAAAAAATATTGCCCCGATACCCGAAAGAATTTCCGTCCGTGACCTCCACGATCAACCCGCCGCCCGTTTCCAGCAGCAGCGGAGCGCCATAACGGCTGGTGATGATGTGCGTATCGATCGCCTGCCGCAGCATGCGGAACCCCTGGTCGAGCGACACCTCCCAAAAAGTCTTGCCGAATTCCGTCAGGTCTTCGCCGCCCCAAATGTCGTTGACCAGAATGTCGAGCCGCCCCTGCTCCCGCCGCACGCGCTCAAACAACGCCGCCACTTGCTTCTCATCGGAGTGGTCCACGCGCACCGCGTGCGCCGTCCCGCCAGCGGCGACGATTACCTCCGCCGTTTCGTCAATAGTCTCAGGACGATTAGGCGTCGCGAGTTGACCGCGCACGCTGCGTCCCGTGCAGTAAACCACCGCACCCGCTTCGCCTAGCGCCCGGGCGATCCCCCGTCCCGCGCCGCGCGTCGCTCCCGCCACCACCGCGACTTTGCCTTCTAGGGCCAACTACTTCTGCCCGAAGATCCCGATGTAAACACCCTTCGCGATCACCTTGCCGTTCATCGCCGCCATCAAGTCCGCCCGCGAAGTCGACGCCGGCAAACCCAACTTTGCGTTCAACGCGAAGATCTCAAACGTGTAGTGGTGATCGCCATGTCCCGGAGGCGCGCATGGCCCCAAATACATCGGCTTTCCGGTAATGTTATTGATCTGCTTAGCGCCATCCGCCTGATCGCCCTCTTTCACGCCTTCCGACAAACCTTTCGCATCGCCCGGAATGTCGAAAATGGCCCAATGCAGCACATCATTCGTAGCGGACCCGCCCAGCACCGGATCAGGATCATGCAGAATCAGAGCGTAACTCTGTGCAGTCGCTGGCGCGCCCGACCAAGTAATTGCCGGCGAAGGACTTACCGGACTCCCCGCGCAAGTGTACTTGTTCGGAATGCGCCCGCCGTCCTTGAAGCCCTCAATGTCGATATGAATCATCGGAGGAAGCTGAATCCCGCCGCCTTTCTTTCCACCTTTATCCTGAGCCACCGCCATCGACGCCAGCAACACCGCGCTGGCCGCCAACACCTTGATACTGCGCATGATTTGTCTCCTTTTTAGCCCCCTGCCAGCGTACCTGAAGAAAGTACTAAGGTTCAAGTCTGCGTTTATAACAACCGATCACTTGCCTGAAACGGAATTCTTCCGTTAGCATCGAAAGGGTGTAGCCACGTCGCTCACTCATGCCCCGGTCGGCATTGCGCCCACGTAGACGTAATCGCTCCCATGGCGACTCAATTAAGGAGAAGTAAACAATGCTTATGAAAAGCATCTCAATGGGAGTGATTGCGCTGGCAACCGCGGGCTTGTCCCTGGCTGCCAACAAAACCACTTTCGAGGACTTGCAGAGCACGACCTCTGCGGTCAAAGCCCACGCTGACGCTGTAAACACCATTTACCGGGAAACCGGTTACGATTGGAACGCAGAACATCTGCAAGCCATTCGCGACGAAACCAACCGCATCGGACAGGATCTGCGTAAGTTGCAGGAGAGTCCGCTGACACCCACCGAACAGCGCGCCATCAACAACGCGGTTCCGATTCTGCGGACCATGGCCGCCAACGCCAACAGT
>Ga0265314_10004727_pt1 | contig 12497 bp, 4 predicted proteins | sample 4126metaG_FD_203106 | JGI IMG/M metagenome (GOLD analysis project Ga0265314, IMG submission 203106) | Rhizosphere microbial communities from Carex aquatilis grown in University of Washington, Seatle, WA, United States - 4-1-26 metaG | ecosystem: Host-associated > Plants > Roots > Rhizosphere >... | reverse complement strand
CGTCGTCTTCCTCGCCAGCGATGCAGCAGCCTTTATCAGTGGGCAGACCATCTGGCTCGACGGCGGGCTGTTCAGCAAAGCACAATGGCCCTACACGACTTGAGCCGCGTCTTTCAGCGCCAGCCTAATTGCCTAACCTGACCTGCGCGCCGCAGCATGGGCACGCGCCGGCAGCCGTGGCGCCCGGTACGTCTCGAAGTCAAGACCTCCCCTTGCCCGCGGTATTGACCGCTGCCCCGCCCTGGCCATCATTAGATACGCAACTATTAAGACCTATATTTGCTGTTTGAGCCTCCCTGGAGTAGACTGATCCGAGCTAATCGCCATGAAATCAAGCTCGCGTACTGCAATCAGCTGGGGACTCTGGGCCGTCGCTCTAGCCGCGCTCTGTGCGGCTCTGCCGTCCGCTGCAGTAGGGCAGGATACGCTCACCCGACCGAAGATCGATCCACTGGTGGCGGAACGGGCCCAGTCCGACGCGCTGGTCCCCGTTTTCATCGTCCTGAAGCATCAGCCGCAGGCCGAGATCTATCAACAAGCGGAGTCGGCCAGCGCTTTGTCGCAAAGGATCGCGGATTCCGGAGTTGCGCGACTGGCCGGCCAGCCGCTTGCCAGCCTTGAAGAGCTAGGCAAGGCGCAGGCCGCGGCGGACGCGGTTACCCTCGATACTCGGCGGCAAGCATTTCAGGCCATCGAACAGGCGGTTGGGCCAGAACAGGACGCGCTGAAGAGTCGGCTGGCAGGCTTGGGAGCGACGCGCATTTCGGCGTACAAGGGCGTCAACATCATTACGGCCGAGATACCGGCGTCGGCGATCGCTGCACTCGAGGCGGATCCCTCTATCGCTGAGGTTTTCCCCGCGGAAATGCAATACGCACAGCTTGCGACGAGCGTGCCGGCTCTTGGCGCGCCGGCGTTTTGGGCGGCGGGATACACGGGGCAGGGGCAGTCGGTTGGGGTGCTGGACACAGGAGTCAGGACCGATCACCCGGCATTTACGGGAAAGTCGTTGGTCAGCGAAGTGTTTTTGACCTATGGAAGCGGCGATTCTTGTTTTGGCGACGACGCCAGTTCGGCGCAGGACCTGAACGGCCACGGGACGCACGTAACTGGAATCGTCATGAGCCAGGGGTCGAGCGGGTGGACGAACTATCTGGGAGTCGCCAAGGGCCTTGGCACGTTGTACAACCTGAAGATTGGTTACAACCAACTGACAACGGGGTCGTGCACGGGCGGAGGGCAATCGGACACGCGCGATGTGCTGGCGGCGATCGATTGGGCTGTCGCCAATACGCCGCTGAAGGTGCTGAACTACAGCTTCGGCGCGCCGGCCAGCGGCGACGACGACGGCTTCACGCGCTCCTTCGACCAGTACGCGGACACGTACGGGCTGACCATTGCCATTGCTGCCGGCAACTCGGGACCCGGGGGCACGACCGTTGGCAGTCCTGGGATAGCCTACAACTCCATCACGGCCGCGAACTGGTCGTCGAGTGGGGCGATCAACGACAGCAGCAGCCGAGGCCCGACCATCGGCGGGCGCTATAAGCCGGACCTGGCGGCGCCGGGCACGAACATCTTTTCGGCGGCCTTCAATTGGGACAGCTCATCGAGCACCAGCGATGACTTTGTCGCCATGACGGGGACTAGCATGGCGTCGCCTCACCTGGCGGGATCGGCGGCGCTGCTTCGTAGCGCGGGCGTTTCCGATCCGCTCGCAGTCAAGGCGATTCTGATCAACACTACGGACAACACAGGCTGGGCGGCCGACCGGGGATGGGGCTACACGGACCTGACGAGCGCTCTCGGACAACTGAGTTACCTAACAACGGGCAGTCTGGCCGGCGGCGCAATTCGCTTCTACAGAGTAACTCCCTCGGGATCGTGGCGGGCAACCGTCGCGTGGAACCGGCACGTAAGCGGGAGCACGTCCCAGCTCAACAACATCGATCTGCGTCTCTATCGACCGGACACGGGCGCCCTGCTTTCCGGAGCGAACACGCCCGGCCAGACCGTCGGACAAGTTGCGGCGAACTACAGCGGCGATGCGGTCATGGTGCTGCAAATGGTCAGCACATTGCTTAGCGGAGTGAGCTCCGAACCGTACGGGCTGGCTCTCAGCGGTTCGGTGTCGCCAGCGAACGGGCCCGCCATCGCCTCGTCATGCAACGTGCCGTCCTCGATTCTGTCCGGGTCGCAGTTCACCATAAGTTGTACGGCGACCAACAACGGCGACTTGACGGCGTTCGCAGCGACCGTGACGGCAACACTGCCCGACGGGTTCTCGGGCAATCCGCAGTTGTCCTTGGGAGACGTGCAGGCGGGCCAGACATCTTCGCCCGGCAGCCTGACGCTGACTGCGACGGACGTTCCGGGGACGTTCTCGATCCCGCTGGCCGTCAGCAGCACCTCGTTCGGCGTGCTTCTGAGCCAAACGACCGTCTACCAGACAACCGTGGCGGCGGCTCTGCCGGCGCCGGTATTGAGCTCGCCCTCGAATGGCGCGACCGGGGTCTCAACAACACCGGTTCTGAGCTGGAGCGCATCGACCGGGGCAACGTCGTACGACGTCTACCTGGGCACTACGTCGCCACCGCCGCTGGCGGGCAACACGGCGTCGACCAGTTACTCTCCTGTCGTGATGGGAGGGACGCAGTATTACTGGCGGGTAGCGGCGAGGACCGCCTCCGGCACAAATACATCGGCCACCTGGTCCTTCACAACGCAGTTGAATGCACCCGTATTGACCGCGCCGGCAAACGGGGCGACCGGAGTCTCGGTGACGCCGACTCTGACTTGGAACGCGGTGAGCGGGGCGACGTCCTATGACGTGTACCTCGGGACCGTGTCGCCGCCGTCCCTGGTGGGAAACGCAACGACACCTAGTTACCCGACAGGGACGCTGCTGGGCCAGACGCAGTATTACTGGCAGGTGGTGGCGAAAAATGCCCACGTCTCGGCCAGCTCGAGTACGTGGTCGTTCACGACGCAGACCGGCGTCCCACCGGCGCCCGCGCTCGTCTCGCCGACAAGTTATGCGACCGGGGTTTCTCTTACTCCGACTCTGATCTGGAATCCGTCGAACGGCGCCACGTCCTACGACGTGTACTTCGGGACTGCGGTGCCGCTGCCTCTGGTGACTAATACGGCTGCAACCAGTTACTCTCCCGGTGCGCTGGCGGATCAAACGACGTACATCTGGCAGGTGGTGGCCAAGAACGCCCTCGGCTCGACTGCGTCGGGCTACGCTCAGTTCACAACGCTTCATAACGGGCCCACGCCGCCGGACCTCATCTCGCCGTCCTACAACGCTACCGGGGTTTCGACGACGCCAACCCTGATTTGGAGCGCGCCAACTGGGGCGACATCGTATGACGTGTATCTGGGTACCTCTTCGCCCCCGCCTCTGGCCACCAGCACGACGGCGACCGCGTACAGTCCAGGGACGTTGAGTGCGGGGACGTTGTACTACTGGCGGGTGGTGGCGAAAAGCAGCGCCGGCACGACCACGTCCCCCACCAATGTGTTCACGACGACGGCCGGTTCCGGCCCCCCGGCGCCGACATTGGTCTCGCCGGGGAACCAGTCAGGGGGCGCTTCGACGACGCCCAGCCTAAGCTGGAACGCGTCGAGCGGCGCGACATCGTATGACGTTTACCTGGGTACCTCGGCATCGCCGCCCCTGGTGGCCAATACGACGGCAACCAGTTACACCCCCGCTGCCATCTCTTCGGGAACGCAGTATTACTGGCGTGTGGTGGCCAAGAACGCCAGCGGATCGACCAGCTCGATCGTCTGGTGGTTCTGGACGCAAATCGCAGCGCCGGTGCTCGCGTCGCCGCCTGATGGCGCCTCCGGTGTTTCGCTGACGCCGGTCCTGAGCTGGAGCGCTTCGACCGGGGCGGAGAGTTATGGGGTATACCTCGGGACATCGACCACGTCGATGGCGGAGAATGGCGTCACGGCCGGGACTACCTATTCGCCGGCTGCTTTGAACGCTGGCACGCAGTACTACTGGCGCGTTGGCGTTGTGGGTGCTGGTGGGTCGAATACTTCGGCGACGTCGACGTTCACGACACAGACCGCGGCGCCGGCGCTCTTTTCGCCCGGGAACGGCGCGGTAGGTGTCCCTTTGGCGACGAGCCTGAACTGGATCGCGGCCGCCGGGGCGACCTCATACGACGTCTATTTTGGATCGTCCTCGCCACCGCCGCTTCTGGGTAACGCTACAGGCACAACTTACTCGGCGCCCTCGCTCACGCCCGGCACGGTTTACTACTGGAAGGTCGTCGCCAGGAGTGGCGCCAGTTCGTATAGCTCCGCTATCTGGTCTTTCACAGCGCAGATCGCGGCGCCGTTGCTCACGTCGCCTGGAAACAGCGCGACCGGTGTTTCTGACACGCCTACTCTAGTTTGGAGCGCCGCGGCCGGGGCAACCTCCTACGACGTGTATCTCGGAACGTCGTCCCCGCCGCCGCTGGCAACCAGCGGGACCGGAATCACGTACGCCCCTGGCGCACTGATCGCGGGCACGATCTACTACTGGCGGGTCTTGGCTAGGAACGGCGCCGATGCGCAGAGTTCGGCGACCTGGTCGTTCACAACACAGGCCGCGGGGATGACGCTGCTCGCACCCGCCAACGGCGCTGCCGGCGTCTCGCTGACGCCAGCGCTGAGCTGGAGCGCCTCGACAGGCGTCAGTTCCTACGACGTATACTTTGGGACCTCGCCCTCACCGCCGCTCGCAACCAGCACGCCGGGAACTTCTTATGCACCTGGCGTCCTCGGGCAGGGAACAACGTACTACTGGCGTGTTGTCGCCAGGAGCGGCAGTGATTCGAACACTTCCGCCACCTGGTCATTCACCACGCAGACTTCGCCCCCAGCGGCGCCGGTATTGAGCGCGCCGGCCAATGGCGCCGTCGCACCCTCACTTACTCTGAGTTGGAGCGCCGCCAGCGGCGCGATCTCCTATGACGTGTACTTCGGGACAGTGTCGCCACCTCCGCTGGTGACCAACACCACCGACACTACCTACACCCCGGCTGCCGTCCCCGCGGGCACGCTGTGCTACTGGCAGGTGGTGGCCAGAAACCCGGGAGGTTCGAGCGCCTCCGCGACATGGTCGTTCACGACAGGGATCGCCGCGCCGGTTCTGGCTTCGCCGGCCGACGGCGCCATCGGCGTATCGCTCGCGCCGACTCTCACCTGGAGCGCCGCGCCCGGTGCCACATCGTACGACGTCTACTTCGGCACCGAGGTGTCGCCTCCGCTGGTGACCAACACCACGGCGACCAGTTTTACTCCCGGCACTTTGAGCAACGGGGCTCTGTATTTCTGGCGCGTCGTGGCCAGGGACAGCGGCGGCGCGAGCGGCTCCGACGTCTGGTCGTTCGCGACGCCGATGGCGCCTCAGCCCGCAGTCGCGCTTCGATTCATCCCCATGGCACCCTGCCGCATTGTGGACACGCGCGGCCCGGAAGGGCCCTTCGGAGGGCCGTCGATGGCAGCGGGCTCGTTGCGATCGATCGCGATTCCGCAGAGCGACTGCGGCATTCCGGCCACCGCGCAGGTGTACTCGTTGAACGCGACGGTGGTGCCGAAAGGCCGGCTCTCTTACTTGACGCTGTGGCCCGCGGGGAAGCCACAGCCCGGCGTCTCGACGTTGAACTCCTTTGACGGTATCGTCGTGGCGAATGCGGCCATCGTCCCGGCTGGCGCAGGCGGGGCGGTGAGCGTCTACGTCACCGACGACACGGACGTGATCCTGGACATCAACGGGTACTTCGATTCGCCCTCCGTGGCCGGGTCGCTTGCCTTCTATCCGGCTCCGCCATGCCGCGTAGCCGACACTCGCGGCGCCACGGGTCCCTTCGGCGGACCTTCTCTGGGTTCCCAGCAGACCCGCGACTTCGCCATTGCCTCCGGCGGCTGTGGCATCCCCTCCACTGCCAGCGCCTATTCCATGAACGCGACTGTGGTTCCCAAGGGATACCTGGGTTTCTTGACGGCTTGGCCCGCCGGCCAATCCCAGGCGAACGTCTCAACGGTGAATTCCTGGACCGGCAAGGTGGTCGCCAACGCGGCTCTCGTTCCGGCAGGGGCAAATGAGGCGATCTCGGTCTACGCAAGCGATCCCACCGACCTCGTGCTTGATATCAACGGCTACTTCGGAGCGCCGGGAGCGGCGGGTGGGCTGAGTTTCTATCCGGTGGCACCGTGCCGTGTGGCCGACACGCGCGGGGCGGGAGGTCCGTTCGGGGGTCCGGAGATGGCAGCCGCAGAGGCGCGCTCGTTCCCCATTCCGTCGGGCGGGTGCAACATTCCCAGCACGGCGGCAGCGTACTCGCTGAACGTGACGGTAGTCCCCGAAGGTATGCTGTCGTACCTGACGGCTTGGCCCACGGGATCGCCGCAGCCGTTGGTCTCGACGCTGAACTCCTTCGACGGCGCAGTAGTGGCGAACGCCGCGATCGTCCCTGCAGGGGCCGACGGAGCGATCAGCATCTACACCACGAACCCAACGCACGTGATTCTCGATATCGACGGGTACTTCGCGCCGTAGGGTGCCTCGACACGAGTGTCGAGGCGGCAGGCAAGAGTGCCTAATGCCACATGGTTCTCCCAAGGCAGGGGATTGTGCATCGGAGGTGGGGCGGCCCCCCCGGTCCGCGCGGGTCCCCCTGGACCCGCTTTCTCGCTGATGAATCGACCCGTTCGGTACGACCACCAGGCCGACGGGGGCGTCGGCCGCGGACCAGGGGGTCCGCCCCACGGCAAAAACTATGCGGCATTGGGCAAGAGTGCCTGCGCCACAAAGGCGGCGCGCGAGCGGATTTTCGGGCCGCGTTCGTTATACTGGAACGTACATGGTTAGAGTCCGCTTTGCTCCCTCGCCGACGGGCTTTCTGCATATCGGCAGCGCGCGCACCTTCATCTTTAATTGGTTGTACGCCCGGCATCAGGGCGGGACGATGATCTTGCGCATTGACGACACCGACGTCGGCCGCAACACCGAGCAGTCGGAGACCTCGATTTTCGAGGGCCTCAAATGGCTGGAGCTGGGATGGGACGAGGAGTACCGCCAGTCGGAGCGGCTGGACCTGCACCGGCGGGTGGCCGAGGCGATTCTGGAAAAGGGACTCGCGTACCGCGACTTCACCCCGGCGGCGGCCGAGGAGGAACGCACGCGCGAAAGCGGCGCCTGGCTGTTCAACGCAGAGATGCGGGAGATGAGCCGCGAGGAGAGCGACCGGCGGGCGGCGGCGGGCGAGCCTTTCGTGATTCGCTACCGCGTGCCGCGCGACAGCGTGCGCGAGATCCGGTTCCGTGATGCGGTCTATGGCGAGCAATCGAAGGCGACCGCCGATATAGAGGACTTCGCGCTGATGCGCTCGAACGGCCTGCCGACCTACCACATGGCTTCGTGCGCGGATGACATCGACCTGCGCATCAGCCACGTCGTACGCGGGCAGGACCACCTGACCAACACCTTCAAACACGTCCTGATCTTCGAGGCGGCGGGCGCGCCCGCGCCGGAGTTCGCGCACCTGCCGCTGCTGGTGGCGCCCGACGGGGCCAAGCTTTCGAAACGCAAGCACGGACCGGTGGTGAGCGTCACCACGTATCGCGACGCGGGCTTCCTGCCTCACGCTTTCATCAACTTTCTGTGCCTGCTGGGCTGGTCTCCCAAAGACGATCGGGAGAAGATGACGCGCCAGGAACTGGTAGAGGTGTTCTCCTTCGAAGGCATCAACCGCGCCAACGCCGTGGTGAATTTTAGCGAGGACGACCCGTTCGATCCCAAGGCGGTGTGGTTGAACGCGCAGCACCTGATGACGCTGCCGGCAGAGGAACTGGCGGACCGGCTGACGCCTTTCCTGGCCGCCGCGGGCTTCGTGCCTGCGCGCGCCAAGGTGCTGCAGGTGGTTCCGCTAATTCAAGAGCGCATGAAGTTGCTGCGTGATGGACCCGCGGTGGCCGATTTCTTTTTTGCGACGGAGCTGGCGCCGTACGACAGCGCGGAACTCATCCCGCAGAAGGGCGACGCGGCGCTGGCGCTCAAAGTGTTGCGGCGCGCGCGCGAGGTGCTGGCCGGGGCCGAGTTCACGCACGAGGGACTGGAAACCGCGCTGCGGGCCGCGGCGCAGGAGACGGGCGTGAAGGCCGGCCAGATGTTTCAACCCATTCGCGTGGCGGTGTGCGGACGCAAGGTAGCGCCGCCGCTGTTTGAGACCCTGCAAGTCCTGGGCCGAGACGTATCCCTGAAACGTATCGATCAAGCTATCGAGAAGCTGCAATGACAGACTCTAATCCCAAGCCGCCGGTGGAAGCCGCGGCGCCTTCCCATTTCATTCGTGAAATCGTTCTTCACGACCTCGAGACCAATAAGTTCGGCGGTCGCGTGCACACGCGGTTTCCGCCCGAGCCGAACGGATATCTGCATATCGGCCACGCCAAGTCGATCTGCCTGAACTTTGGCCTCGCGGCCGAGTTCGGCGGCAAGACCAACCTGCGGTTCGACGATACGAACCCATGCAAGGAAGAGACCGAGTACGTCGAGTCGATTATCACCGACGTCCGCTGGCTGGGCTTCGATTGGGAGGACCGCCTCTTCTACGCGTCCGACTATTTCGACCAGCTCTATGAATGGGCGGTCCAGATGATCAAGGCCGGCAAGGCGTATGTGTGCGACCTGACGGCGGAGCAGGTGCGCGAGTACCGCGGCTCGCTGACCGAGTCGGGGAAGAACAGCCCCTACCGCGACCGGTCGATCGAGGAAAACTTGGACCTGTTCGAGCGCATGCGGGCGGGCGAGTTTCCGGACGGCGCGCGGACGCTGCGGGCCAAGATCGACATGGCGTCGCCGAACCTGAACATGCGGGACCCGGTGATGTACCGGATTCTCCACGCCGAACATCACCGCTCGGGCGATAAATGGTGCATCTACCCCATGTACGACTACACGCACGGGGAATCGGACTCGCTCGAGAAGATCACGCACTCCATCTGTACCCTCGAATTCGAAGATCATCGGCCGCTGTATGACTGGTACGTCGAGCAACTGGGCATCTACCATCCCCAGCAGATCGAGTTCGACCGGCTCAACCTTACTTACACCGTGTTGAGCAAGCGCAAGCTGCTGATGCTGGTCCAGAAGGGCTACGTGAGCGGCTGGAACGACCCGCGCATGCCGACCATTTCCGGAATCCGGCGGCGGGGCTACACGCCGGAAGCGATTCGCAACTTCTGCGGGCGGGTGGGAGTGTCGAAGACCAATGGCTCGACCGAGCTATCGCTGCTTGAATACTACGTACGCGAGGATCTGAACAAGCGGGCGCCGCGCGTGATGGGCGTGCTGCGGCCGTTACGGTTGGTTATCGATAACTATCCGGAAGATCAGGTCGAGCACATGGACGCGGTGAACAACCCGGAGGACGCCTCGGCGGGGACGCGCAAGGTCCCTTTCTCGAAGGTGGTCTACATCGAGCAGGACGATTTCCGCGAAGACCCGCCTAAGCAGTATTTCCGCCTGGCGCCGGGCCGCGAAGTGCGGCTGCGTTACGCCTACCTGGTGACCTGTACCGGAGTGGTGAAGAATGACCAGGGCGAGGTGGTAGAGATCCACTGCACCTACGATCCGGCGACCCGGGGCGGCAATACTCCGGACGGGCGGAAGGTCAAATCTACGATCCACTGGGTCTCGGCGGCGCACGCAGTTGATGCGGAAGTGCGGCTCTACGACCTGCTGTTCACGGTCCCCAACCCGGGCGGCGAGAACGAAGAGGGCATGGAGTGGACGGACTACCTTAATCCGAAATCGCTGGAAGTGGTCCGGGGGGCGAAGTTGGAGCCCAGTCTGACGGGGGCTCCCGTTGGGAGCCGCTATCAGTTCGAGCGCTTGGGATATTTCTGCGTGGACGAGGATTCGAAGCCGGGCCAGTTGGTGTTCAACCGGACGGTGCAGCTTCGCGACGCCTGGGCGAAGATCGAGAAGGCTCAGAAGAACGCGGGCTAAAAGCCACAAAACCAAAACTGGGCCACGAATGAACACGAATGAACACGAATAAGAAAGACCAAAAAGGGACTTTGGTTTTATTCGTGTGCATTCGTGTTCATTCGTGGCCCAGTGGTTTTTCAGGACGGACATGATTATTTTGGGAATCGGCGGCATCCTCGGCGACGCGGCCGCGGCGGTGCTGAAGGATGGGGAACTGGTGGCCGCTGTCGAGCAGCGAAAGCTGGGGCGGCGGGCGCGGCCGGATGGGTTGCCGGAAGAGGCCATCGCGATGTCGCTCGGTCTGGCGGAGGCGACACCGGAGCAGGTGGACACGGTCGCCATCGTGCGGCCGCTCGCGGCGGGGCCGGAAGCGGCGCTGCACCTGGCGTTGCGCGCGCAGTTTCCGAACAGCCGCGTGGCACCGGTGGACCACCATCTGGCGCACGCGGCGTCGGCCTACTATGCGTCGCCCTTCAGCGAAGCGACCGTGCTGACACTCGACCGGGCGGGCGACTTCCGCTGCGGCGCGCGTTGGGCGGCTCGCGGGAATCAGCTCACGCTCGAGCGCGAACTCTACTATCCGGACTCGCTGGGCGATCTTTACTGTCGCGTCGCCGAGCTGGTGGGGTTCGATCCCGAAGCGGACTCGCACAAGCTGCAATGGCTGTCGGCGGCGGGCGAGGCCGGGCTGGAGGGACTGTTCCTCGAGATCCTGGGCATGAAGGATGGAGGCTGGCCGCGGATCGACCGGTCCTTCTTCGACAGCGACCGGCTGAGCCATGGCGGGTTCAGTGCGAAGCTCTACGGGCGGCTGGGGCTGGACGAAGACGCGGAGGTGCCTGCGGCGATGCATCCGGCGCTGGCGGCGGGCGTGCAGCGCGCCATCGAGCGGGCCGTACTCGAGATGGCGGGCAGTGGCGAGAACCTGTGCCTGGCGGGCGGCCTGTTCCTGAACGCGCTGCTGGTTTCGACCATCGAGCGATCGGGGCGCTGGCGCAACGTGTTCGTGCAGCCGGCGGCGGGCGATGCGGGGACGGCGCTCGGCGCGCTGTTCCACGCATGGCACACGATCGGCCAGCGGACGGAGCGCGTTTCGATCGGCAATCTGTGCCTGGGCCCCGAGTTCGACGCTGAGGAGGTCAAGCGGGTGGTGGAGAACTGCAAGCTGCGGTTCCGCTACCTGCAGACATCCGACGAGCTGATCGAGACGGCGGTGCGCGAGATCGACGATAACAAAATCGTGGCGTGGATGCAGGGCCGCATGGAGTTCGGGCCGCGCGCACTGGGCAACCGCAGCCTGCTGGCTTCGCCGCGCAATCCGTATTCGACCGAGAATCTGAACGTGTTCATCAAGCACCGCGAGCCGTTCCGGAAGTTCGCGGCGTCGGTGCCGGCGGAACTGTGCGCGAAGTATTTCGACGCCGCGCCGAACGCGCGCTTCCTGGCGACCGTGAGCCGCGTGCGGCCGGCGCATCGCAAGACGTTCGAGAGCGCGATCCTGAGCGGCGACCTGGTGCGCGTTCATACCGTGAGCCAGGAGGACAACCCGCTCTACTGGCGACTGCTGCACGCGGCGGGCGCTTCGACGGGCCTGCCGGTGCTCTACAACACGTCGTTCAACCTGTTCGGGGATCCGCTGGTGTGCACGCCGCGGGACGCGGTGCGGAGCTTCTACTCGTCGGGGATCGACGCGATGTTTGTGGGGAATTTCTTCTTGCAGAAGTAGGGGGCGAATTATGCAGACTAGCGGGAACACAATCCTGATCACGGGCGGGGGCTCGGGCATTGGCCGTGGCCTTGCGGAAGCCTTCCACGCTTTGGGAAACCAGGTCATCATCGCCGGGCGGCGCCAGCAGGCGCTTGAGGCGACCACTGCCGCGAACCCGGGCATGGCCTCTCTCACGCTCGACATCGAGGACGCGGCGAAGGTTCGCACGTTCGCGGCGGAGGTGGCGGCGCGGTACCCGGCGCTGAATGTCCTTATCAACAATGCCGGCATCATGCGGCTGGAGAAGGTCAAGGCCGAGGATGTGGATGTCGCCACCGCGGAGGCGACTATCGCTACAAATCTGCTGGGGCCGATCCGTCTGACCGCGGCGCTTCTGCCGCTCCTGCGGAAGCAGCCGCACTCCGCCGTCATGAACGTCTCCTCCGGGCTGGCATTCGTTCCGTGGGCCTCGACGCCCACATATTGCGCCACCAAGGCGGCGCTGCACTCCTACACGCAGTCGCTACGTTGGCAATTACGGGGGTCGACAACCCAGGTTCTCGAGCTCATTCCTCCGTATGTCGCCACGCACCTGATGAACGGCGCCGCCGACCCGCGTGCGATGCCGCTGGACCGGTTCATTGCCGAGGTGATGGAGATCCTGAAGGCCCAGCCCGCGGCGACCGAGATCTGCGTGGAGAGTGTGAGGCCGCTGCGGTCGGCCGCCGAGAGCGGCCGCTACGACACCGTCTTCCAGCGCCTCAACGAGGCGATGGGGGATGGGCTCCA
>Ga0265314_10004726_pt1 | contig 12498 bp, 13 predicted proteins | sample 4126metaG_FD_203106 | JGI IMG/M metagenome (GOLD analysis project Ga0265314, IMG submission 203106) | Rhizosphere microbial communities from Carex aquatilis grown in University of Washington, Seatle, WA, United States - 4-1-26 metaG | ecosystem: Host-associated > Plants > Roots > Rhizosphere >... | reverse complement strand
GAACAGCGCCCGACCCGTCACGTCACGTCACGTCACGTCACGTCAATGCGATACCGTTTGCGAGGGTTCCAGACGCGGCGTCGTTCAAGCCGGAGGCAAAAGCCGCCGTCGACCGCCAGATGCAAGTGTGGAGCGTGCGGGAAACCTACCTGAGCAGCGTCACGCTGTCAAGTACTTTTTCCTAACATTTCCAAATAGGCCAGAGAGACATAAAACCTAGATGGCTCAACACGCTAGCGCCGCCGCCCGTCTGTGACGTGCGCCTGGCGCTTCCCGGCATTCGAAAATATTTTCGTGCACGCGTGATATTTCCCGCCGGGTGCGGCTCGGACGTCTGCGCGCGGGTTCGCCGCCGGCGCTATTTCTTCGACGCGGGTGCCGAGCGGAGGTTTCCCCAAGGATCGGTCGGCGCTTTCTTATCGGGGATGGCCTCCAGCGTGGCCTTGTATCGCTCGTCGAGCGCCTGCTGCTTTTCTTTTTCTTCCGGCGTCAACGGACGGCTGCTGCGCCCCGGGCTGATGTCGATCCCCGGCAACGGAATCTGCGCCGTAGCAGCACCGCTCAGCAGCGCGACCAGAGTCGCGGCACAGACAATCCGACAAAAAGTCATGACCAATCGTTCCGGCATGCTGCCATTATGCAAGTCTTCGCGCGCCGCCGCCAGTTTCAATTTCTTCAGAAGGCCGGGGCGGCCAGTTCGGGAACCGCCGTGCGCGGCGCATCGGCGCGGCAGGCATGGGTTTCGTCCCACAGCCAACCGCATTTGGTACAGCCGCCGAGCGAGAGGCTGAGTGCGAGCAGGCCGAGAATCGCGGCAGTGCGTATGCGCATGGAAAAACTCTATCACATCCGGCGGCGGCGATGCTAAGCGCATCGCGCGATGCAACGGCGGGAGAGCGGTTCCTGCCGAAACGATCAGGCCCGCCGGACCGTGAGCTCAAAATCGAGTTCGATCACCGTGCGGCCCGACTCGTCCGTGACGGTCATCGACCAGCCCGATAGATCTTGAATGATCGGCGCGCACATGGCCGCCTTCAGCTCGCGCACCTGCTCGGTGGCGTGCCGGCGCGCTGCGCCCATGCCGCTGAACTCGCGGCCAGTGGTGTCACTGAACCGCCGCTTCCCATCGGAAAAATGGAAGTAAAAATGCGGCACGTTCCCCTCCCCCAGACCGTGCGCAGGTATTTCAGCACCTTAGCAAAGCCCAGAAGACCACGCCGCGCTACCTACCTTTGATTGTATAGATGATGTTACATGATCCGATTCAATTGAAACGGATCATACTCTAGTTTGCGCGGCATCGAAGCGTCCGCGGGCGTCCGCGATCGCCGCCCGGTTCTTGCGCGCCCACAGGCTCAAGCCGTTTACCGGCACGAGCAGCGAGCGGCCGAGCTTGGTCAATTCATAATCGACGCGCGGCGGCACGGTCGCAAACACGGTGCGCGTCACCAGCCCATCGCGCTCCAGCCCACGCAAGGTGAGCGTTAGCATGCGCTGCGAGATGCTGCCGAGCGACCGGCGCAATTCGTTGAAGCGTTTGGGCCCGCCGCCGAGCGTGGAGACCACCAACACGGTCCATTTGTCGCCGACGCGGCCGAGCACCTCGCTCACCGCGCGGCATTCCTCGGGCACATGCAGGTTACCGGGTAACAGCCGTGTGCCTCCTTGTGCGCGTCCCATGGTCATCTATGTAGCCTCAGTAATCATTTGTAACCAGGAAACCCAAGGTAACCATCCCCATGTCCGCGAACAAGTCCCACCACAAGCTCGGCCTGATCGTCGGCAGCAATCGCCGGCAGTCGATCAACCGCCAGCTCGCCCAGGCGCTCGCCCGCCTCGCCGGCGACGCTTTCGCGGCGGAACTCGTCAGCATCGACGATCTGCCGATGTACAATCAGGATCTGGAGGCCGCGCTGCCGGACAGCATCACGCGTTTCAAGCGCGAGATCGAGGCCTGCGACGCGTTGCTCTTCGTGACCCCCGAACATAGCCGCTCGATTCCGGCGCTGCTGAAGAACGCCATCGACTGGGGCAGCCGCCCCTGGGGCAAGAACTCGTGGACCGGCAAGCTCGCCGCCGTCACCGGCACCTCGCCCGGCGCGATCGCTACCGCGATCGCGCAGCAGCATCTGCGCGCGATCCTTTCCGACCTCGGTATGGTGGTGATGGGCGGCGAAGCCTATATCACCTTCAAGCCCGGTCTCGTCGACGATAACAGTAACGTCACCGACGAGAGCGTGCGCAAGTTCCTCAAAGCCTTCATCGACCAATTGGCGGCGCTCGCCGGCAGATTGGTGCCCGCCGCTCAGCGCGCGGCGTAAGTTCTCGAGGAGATCGACATGTCCATCCGTCCGGTCAAACGTATCGTGCAGTCGCAGCCGACCATCGAGGGCGCCGGCGTGAAGCTGCGCCGCGCCTTCGGTTTTGGCGAAACGGCTGAGACCGATCCGTTTCTGCTGCTCGACGACTTCCGTAACGATCGCCCGCAGGATTATCTCGCCGGCTTTCCTTGGCATCCGCACCGCGGCATCGAAACCGTCACGTACATTCTCGAAGGCACTGTCGAGCACCGCGACAGCCTCGGCAGCCATGGCACGCTAGGCAAAGGCGACGTGCAGTGGATGACCGCCGGCCGCGGCATCATGCATCAGGAGATGCCGCAGGGCGACGCGCAGGGGCGCATGCACGGCTTCCAGCTCTGGGCCAACCTCCCCTCCTCGCTCAAGATGACCGCGCCGCGCTACCAGGACATCAAGGGCGGCGAAGTGCCCGAGGTCGCCGACAACGACGGCACCCGCGTGCGCGTTGTCTGCGGCGAGTTCTGGGGCAAACGCGGTCCGGTGGAAGGGGTCGCCGCCGATCCACGCTACCTCGACGTCTTCGTGCCGGCGGGAAAGCGCAAGACGCTGCAGGTGGAGACCGAGCGGCACGCCTTCGCCTACGTATTCGAAGGCGACGGCTCGTTCCGCGGCTCCTCGCAGCCTTTCGGCGTGCTCACCGAGAAGCAGGTGGACGGCCAGGAGATCACGCTGCGCGAGCGCACCGGCGACCGCTCTTTGGTGCTGTTCGATTCCGGCGACGAGGTCACCGTGCAGGCGGGCGAGCAAGGCATCCGCTTCCTGCTGGTGTCGGGCAAGCCGATCCAGGAGCCGGTCGCCTGGTACGGGCCGATCGTGATGAACACGCAGGCCGAACTGCAGCAAGCCGTCTCCGAGCTGCGTGCCGGCACCTTCATCAGGGACTGACGGCCTGACCGGCGTCCTGCGCCGATGCGAAAATCGCGTACGCCGGCTGACCTCAATGGGCTTCCGCCCAATGTGGCGATGATGTTACCGTTCCTCTCCGGGAACATGCTGCAACCGGCGTTCGTACGTCCTCGGCGCAAGAAGGACGGCGGATCGCTTATCGGGGAGAAGCTTCACATGCGTTTGTCACGGATCGCTACGCCTTTGCTGTGCGGCGCCGCTTTGCTGGCGGCACAGGCCGCACCGGCGCAGTCGGAGGAACTGCGCCTCGGCTTCATCGCGCCGATGACCGGCCTGTTCGCGCAGGTCGGCAAGGATATGACCGACGGCTTCCAACTCTATCTCGATGAGCACGGCGGCAAGCTCGGCGGCATGGACGCCAAGCTGATCGTCGAGGACGACCAGGCCAAGCCCGACCTCGGCGTCACCAAGGCCAAGAAGCTCGTACTGAACGATAAAGTGCACATGTTCATCGGCGGAGTGCTGGCCTCGACCGGCTATGCGCTGGCGCCGGTCTCGACCGAGATGAAGACGATCTACGTTGCCTCGATCCCGGCCGCCGACGATCTCACCCAGCGCGAGGCAAGCAAATATCCGTATCTGATCCGCACCGGCTGGACCTCGTCGCAGCCCAACCATCCTTACGGGCAGTGGGCCTGCGAGCAGGGTTACAAGAAGATCGCCGCGGTCGCGGCCGACTACGCTTTCGGCTACGAGCAAGTCGGCGGTTTCCAGAAGACCTTCGAGGACTGCGGCGGCAAGATCGTGCAGAAGATCTGGCCCCCGCTCGGCACCAAGGACTTCGGACCGTTCATCCCGACCATCAAGGCCGATGTCGACGCGGTGTTTTCGCTGATGGTCGGCCCGATGGCGCTGCAGTTCCCCAAGCAGCTGCGCGCCTCGGGCTTCAAGAAGCCGATCCTCGGCGGCGGCACCAGCTATGACGAGTTCGCGTTGCCGTTCATGGGCGACGAAGTCGTCGGCGACGTGTCCTCCCTGCAGTACAGCGCGGCCTTGGAGACGCCGAAGAACGAAGCCTTCGTCAAGGCCTATCGCGCAAAGTACAACAAGGTGCCGTCCTACTTCTCCGAGAGCAACTACACCACCGCGCAATTGATCGACGAGACCATCAAGAAACTCGGCGGCAAGTTCACGACGTCCGAGGAATTCGTCAAGACGATGGCGAGTCTCAAGGTCGACGCGCCGCGCGGCCCCGTGTCGTTCGACGACATGCGCAATCCAGTGCAGAACATCTACATCAAGAAGGTCGAGAAGAAGAAGATGTTCGGCTACGAGAAGGACGAGCTCTGGAACACGGTGATCAAGACCTATCCGGCCGTCAGCCAGTTCTGGACCTACGGCAAGGACAAATTCTTGGCGCAGCCGGTCTATAGCCGCGACTTCCCGCCCTGCAAGAATTGCGAATAGGCGACAGGCCGTATCCGCCGAATAAAAAACCCCGGCTCAGCCGGGGTTTTTCTTGGCGCTCGCATCCGCCAAATACCGTCGCGCCGAAACAGTTAAATAGTCCTTAGTCAATTTCGCCGACCGTTGCCCAAATACGCGCCGGAGGTTGCCATGCTGCGCTATTTCGCATCGATCGCGATGATTTTTCTGACGACGCTGCTGCTTCCGGCGGCGGCGGCGGACTACGGCACGCGCGAAGAAGCGGTCGCCATGGTCAAGCGCGTGCAGGCCAAGTTCAAGGCGGACGGCGCCGATGCCACGTTCAAGGCGGTGTCCGACCTGTCGATGAAGGACTTTCACGACCGCGATCTGTATCCCTTCATCTACGACGCGAAGGGCGTCAACCTCGCGCACGGCGCGCGGCCGGCTTTGATCGGCAAGAACCTGATCGACCTGAAGGACCAGGACGGCAAATATCTCATCCGCGAGATGCTCGAGATCGTAAAGGTCAAGGGCAGCGGCTGGGTCGATTACAAATGGCCCAATCCGCTCAACAATAAGATCGAAGACAAGTCGAGCTACGTCGAGGCGATGGGAGATTACCTCGTCGGGGTCGGAATCTACCGCCCGTAAGCGGATCGAGAGCAAGGCACGTCAGCGAGAGGCCGTCTGGAATGCGCAAATTTAGCGACCGCTTTTCGCTCGCCCGGCCGACACTGACCATCCGCACCAAGACATTCATCGGCTCGGCGATCCTGCTGCTCTGCCTGATCGGGGTCGGCATCACCGTCTATATGACCTCCAACACCGTCGGTAGCAACCTGCGCAAGCTCAAGGTCTCGAACCTGCCGACGCGGGCGGCGGCGGCCGCCGTGAACAACGCGGCAATCGCCGCGCACATGAAGCTGTTCCGCTACGTCTCGTGGGCGAGCAACGGCGTCAACACGAGGCTGCTCGAAGCCTTGCACCGCGACATCGAGGCCGATTTCTGGGTCGCCGATAAGACCTTCGACGAACTGGCCAAGCGCCCCGACCTGACGGCCACGGTCAAGATCGATCTGGCGACATTGCGCGCCAAGCTCACGCAATACCAACACACCGCCGAGGAAGTCATCGACGTCGGCGCCATGGACGCGCCCATGGCGACCATGATGCTCGGCCAGACCGACGACGTCTTCACCAGCATCGAGAGCGACGTCCGCAAGATTCTCGCCGCCACCTCCGCGCAGTCGAACGCCATCGTCGAAGCGCTGACCACCGCGACGTACACCGAGACATATTCGATCGCCGTCGGTCTCGTCGCCTGCCTTGTCTTCACCGCGGCCGGCATCGTCTTGGTCACCAGATCGATCGTGGCGCCGATCCGTTCCGTGACCAACGTGATGCAGCAGCTCTCGGCCGGCAATACCAACATCAAGATGAGCTATCGCGGCCGCCGCGACGAGATCGCACAAATGGTGCGGGCGATCGATGTGTTCCGCGCGAACACGCTCAAAATGCAGGCGATGCAGGCCTCCCAGCGCGAGGCCGAACGGGAGCGCGCGACGCTGCGTAAGCACGACATGGATGCGCTGGCCGTAGAGTTCGAGCACTCGGTCAAAACCATCGCCACCCAGCTCGTCGAATCCGTCACGGTCGTGCGCGACAATGCCGAGGTGATGTCGAACGCCGTCGGCGACACGCGCGCGAAGTCGAATGCGACGGTCGAAATCGTCGTCAGCACCCAGACGAACATGGAGACCGTCGCGCAAGCGGCCCAGGAGCTCACGCGTACCGTCGACGACCTGGCGCGCCGCGCGGCCGACGTGCTGTCGCTGGCGAACGACACGGCCGAGAAGTCGACCAGCGCCAATGACGAGCTCGCCGAGCTCGCCGCGTCGGTCGAGAAGATCCTGCCGATCACCGACCTGATCCAAGGCATCGCGCAGCAGACTAACCTGCTCGCGCTCAACGCCACCATCGAGGCGGCGCGCGCCGGCGCCGCCGGTCGGGGTTTTGCAGTGGTCGCGGCAGAGGTGAAATCGCTCGCACAGCAGAGCGGCCGCGCCACGGAGGAAATCGCGCAGAAGATCAGTGCGGTGCGCAACACGTGCGACGCCGCAGTGTCGACCATCGGCCAGATCATCGGCGCGATCGGCAGACTGCAGCACTTCGCCCTCGATATTTCGACCGGCGTCGGCCAGCAGTCGGCGGCCACTGCGGAGATTTCCAGCAGCGCGCAGTCGGTCGCCACCGGCTCGCGCACGGCTGCCGCCAACATCGTCGCGCTGAACCGGCAGGCCGACGTCACCGCGCACGCGGCCGACGAGGTGCGCGAGACCGCCGCGCAGCTCTTCACGCACACTCGCGACGTGCAGAGCAGCGTCGACGCCTTCCTGCGTCACGTGCGCTCGGCGTAATGCTGCGCTAAGGCCGCCCTATTCCGCCGGGATCGGCGTTGCCGGACCTGACGGCGCTTCGGCGGCTTGGCTGGGCGGCCCCTTCAACGGGCGCTGCTCCATGCCGATCAGGAAGGCCATGCCGAAGGCATGAACACAAAGCGGAAGGCGAAGGATAATTCGACCGCAGAGGCCTGGCGCGCCAGCATCTCCACCGACATCCCGGTGACGCCGCCAAGACCGCCGAGCACGATCGCGCCCAGCACCGCCACCACCAGCGCCGAGAACAGCGCGCGGAAGAAGTTCGCAGCGCCTGTGGCGGTCCCCATCTGCGAGCGCGCCACCGCGTTCTGCAGGCAGACCGTAGAGATCGGAAACACCGTGCCGATTCCCGCGCCGATCACGGTCAGCAGCAGCAGCACCAGCGCGATCGAAATCGACGCCGGCCAGATCGCCAGCGGCAGCAGCGCGAGGATCGCCACCGATAGTCCGATCAGCGGCATGCGCTTGTAGTGCTCGACATGCATCATCAGCCGGCCGGTCACGGTCGACAGCACCACGGTCGCGCCCATAAGGGGAATCAGCGCGAGGCCGGACTGGCTCGCCGACAGATGCAGCACCACCTCGAAATAGAGCGGCACGAAGATGGTCATGCCGACCATCACACCCATATTGCAGGAGCCGGCGAGCGCCGCGCAACGCACCACCGGATTGCCGAGCACGGCGAGCGGCAGGAACGGCTCCTCGGTCGACACCAGCCGCCAGGCGAACAGCAGCCACAAGATGGTCGAGACGACGAGCAGCGCGCCGGTCGGGCCTGAGATCCAATCGAAGCGGCGGCCGCCCCACGACAGCGCCAGAAGCAGCGCGACCGAGGCGCAGACCAAAAGCCCCGCGCCGATGAAATCGAGCCGGTGCTTGCGCGGATGATAGGGCACGAGCCTGAGCACGCTCGAGGTCATGCCGAGCGCGGCGAGACCGAGCGGCAGGTTGATCCAGAAGATCAGCGACCAGTCGAGATGTTCGGTGAGGAAGCCGCCGAGCACCGGTCCGCCGACCGACGACGTGGCGAACACCGCGCCGATATAACCCTGGTAGCGGCCGCGCTCGCGCGGGCTAACGATGTCGGCGATGATGGTCTGCGCCAGCGCCATCAGCCCGCCGCCGCCGAGACCCTGCAGCGCGCGCGCCAGCACCAGCGCCGTCATGCTCGGCGCCAGCGCGCAGGCGAGCGAGCCGGCTATGAAGATGCCGATCGCCGTCAGCATCGTCGAGCGGCGGCCGTAGATGTCCGACAGTTTGCCGTAGAGCGGGGTCGAGGCGGTGCCGGTGAGCAGGTAGGCCGTCACCACCCAGGACAGGTCGTCGAGATTGCCGAAGTGGCGGCCGATGGTCGGCAGCGCGGTGGCGACGATGGTCTGGTCGAGCGCGCCCAGGAACATCGCCAGCATGATGCCGAGCACGATAGCGCGAATCTCGGGATGGCTCAGCCGGCGCAGCTCGCCCTCCTTGCGCGCTTTCGGTTTGGCCGGAGGTTTTGCTTTGCTGCTCATCGCGGATCGTTGCTCGGGAACCGGGCAAACCCGCTGCATGCCCTGCCGGTTCCGCGAAAGCAAGGAGCCGTGGCGCATGGCCCCGAAAAGTGGGTACCGGTTTTCGGATCAGGCCATGCGCGAAGCCAAAGCCGTAAAGGTGCTATGAAGACGCCATGCGCCTGCTCGTCGTCAGCCTCTTCGCCCTCGTCTTATCCGTTGCGCACGCACAGTCGGGCGAGCTGCCGACCGGCTTCGTCTATCTGCGCGATATCGATGCGAGCATCGCCCAGGACATGCGCTACGCCGCGGACGACAATTTCGTCGGCCACCCCCTGCCCGGCTACGACGCGGCGGAATGCGTCCTGCGCCGCGACGTCGCACAGGCGCTCGCCAAAGTGCAGGCCGATCTCGCCAAACAAAAATTCAGCCTGAAGGTCTACGACTGCTACCGGCCGCGCCGCGCGGTTGCCGCCATGGCGCGCTGGGCTAACGACGGCGCGGGCGGCGAGCCGACCAAGCGCTTCTTCCCCGCGCTCGACAAGCGCACGCTCTTCGCGCAAGGCTACATCGCATCGCAGTCGGCGCATTCGACCGGCAACGCCATCGATCTCACGCTCGTCGCGCTGCCGCAGGCTCCGCCTGCGCGCTACGACAAGGCGGCGCATTACGGTCCCTGCACCGGGCCGGCCGCGCAGCGCGCGCCGGACAATTCGCTCGACATGGGCACCGGCTTCGACTGCTTCGACCCGAAGAGCCATACCGCGAACTCCGCGATCCAGCCCGAGCAAACGCGCGCGCGGGCCACGCTCGGCGCCGCCATGCGCAAGCACGGCTTCAAGAACTATTTCCGCGAATGGTGGCACTTCACCTATGGCGCGCCCGGCCCGGCGCAGGATTTTCCGATCACGCGGCGCTGACTACTTCTTCGGCTTCGGCTTCGGCTTCGGCTTCGCCTTCTCCTTGCCCTTCGCCCCTTTCGGCCACTTGCCCGGCCAGCTCACGACGTAATCCTGCAATTTTTCGTCCGGCACGTCCTTCTCGCTCGCGGTGACGCGGCCGCGCACCGAGATGCCGGCCTTGTGCACCGTGTCCGGATCGCCCGAGATCAGCGGATGCCACCAGGCGAGGTCGCGCCCTTCCGCCACCAGGCGGTAGCCGCAGGTCGGCGGCAGCCACGTCAGCCGCGTCACGTTGCGCGGCGTGAGCCGCACGCAGTCCTTCACCCGGCTTTGCCGGCGCGCATAGTCGGTACAGCGGCAGGTGTCGCCGTCGAGCAGCCGACAGCCGACGTCGGTGAACACCGTGCGGTTGGTGTCCTCGTCGATGAGCTTGTTGAGGCAGCAGCGGCCGCAGCCGTCGCACAGGCTTTCCCATTCCTTCTGGGTCATCTCGGACATGCGCTTGGTGCGCCAGAACGGGGCCGGCTTGTCGGTCATGCCGGGCGTCTTACCACCGATGGGCGCTTGCAAGCGACGCTCGCCTAAATACCCGTCCCTTCCACCTCCGGAACCCACCCCCATCCCCCCTTTTTCCGCCCCAATTTCCGTTCACCAACTCCCCATTAACCCCCGTCCGCCATTGGCCGGGAGCGGCCGGATCGGGTATCATCCGGCTTCCGGCGCCCGTGCCCGCTGGCCCCTTAATTAACCGAAGCGAATCAAAGCCTTGCGCGACCTTTTCCCCGAGGACTGGAAGCCAAATCTCAAGAAGCTCATGCTCGGGCTCGACGCCTGGGTCGACTTCAGCCTGTTCCGCTCGGCCTCCGGCACGCGCGAGGGCTACGAGCGCTTCTCGACGTTCATGGACCGCTTCCACGTCGGCGGCTGGCGGCGCTGGCTGGTCGAGTTGGTGTCGGAAAGCGCCACGCTGGGCACGGCCGGGTCGGTGCTGCTGCTGGCGCTGGCGACGCCGGCCTTCCAGATGACCTCGGACGACGACTGGCTGAAGAAGTCGGAGCTCGCCGTCACCTTCCTCGACCGCTACGGCAACGAGGTCGGCTCGCGCGGCATCCGCCACAACGACTCGATCCCGCTCGACCAGTTTCCCGACCACCTGATCAAGGCGGTGTTGGCGACGGAAGACCGCCGCTTCTACGAGCACTTCGGCATCGACCTCGCCGGCACGGCGCGCGCGCTGGTCACCAACGCCCAGGCCGGCGGCGTGCGTCAGGGCGGCTCGTCGCTGACGCAGCAGCTCGCCAAGAACCTGTTCTTGTCGAACGAGCGCACCATCGACCGCAAGATCAAGGAAGCCTTCCTCGCCATGTGGCTGGAGGCGCGCCTCACCAAGAACGAGATTTTGAAGCTCTACCTCGACCGCGCCTATATGGGCGGCGGCGCCTTCGGCGTGGACGCCGCGGCGCAGTACTACTTCAACAAGTCGGCGCGCGACGTGAACCTCGCCGAGGGCGCCATGCTCGCCGGCCTGTTCAAGGCGCCGACCAAATTCGCGCCGCACGTCAATTTGCCGGCCGCGCGCGCACGCGCCAACGTCGTGCTCGACAATCTGGTGGACGCCGGATTCATGACAGAAGGCCAGGTGTTCGGCGCCCGCCGCCATCCGGCAACCCCCGTCGACCGCCGCGACGAGAGCGCGCCGAATTATTATCTCGACTGGGCCTTCGACGAAATGAAGAAGCTCGTCGATACCTTCCCGAAATCGATGACCGAACGCGTGTTCGTCGTGCGCTCGGCACTCGACGTCAACATGCAGAAGGCGGCGGATCTCGCGGTAGAAAATTCGCTGCGCCAGTATGGCCACGAATATCACGCAACGCAGGCCGCCAGCGTGCTCATGGACGTCGACGGCTCGGTGCGCGCCATGGTCGGCGGCCGCGATTACGGCGCCAGCCAGTTCAATCGCGCCACCGACGCGATGCGCCAGCCCGGCTCGTCGTTCAAGCCTTATGTCTACACCACGGCGCTGATGCACGGCTTCAAGCCGAACTCGGTCGTTGTCGACGGGCCGGTCTGCCTCGGCAACTGGTGCCCGCACAATTACGGCGGCGGCTATCACGGCTCGATGACGCTGATCAACGCGCTCACCCATTCGGTCAATACCATCGCGGTGAAACTGTCGATCGCCGTCGGCGACGGCAATGCGAAGCTCGGCCGCTCACGCATCGTGCAGACCGCGCGCGACTTCGGCATCAAATCGCCGCTGCCCGACACGCCGTCGCTGCCGATCGGCGCCGACGAGGTGAACATCCTCGAGCACACCGGCGCCTATGCCACCTTCCCCAACTTGGGCAAGGCGGTGACGCCGCATGCCATTCTCGAGGTGCGCACCGGCGCCGGCGAACTGGTCTGGCGCTTCGATCGCGACGGGCCGAAGCCGCGGCAGGTCATTCCGCCGGGTGTGGCCGCCGACATGATCAAGATGATGAACAGCGTGGTCGAAAACGGCACCGCGCGGCGGGCGCGCCTGGACGGCATCGCCGCCTCCGGCAAGACCGGCACCACCAACGCTTATCGCGACGCCTGGTTCATGGGCTATACCGGCAACCTGGTCTGCGGCATCTGGTTCGGCAACGACGACTACAGCCCGCTCAACCGCATGACCGGCGGTTCGCTGCCGGCGATGACCTGGCACAACATCATGGAATATGCCCACCAGGGCATGGAGCTGAAGCAGCTTCCCGGCGTCGCCATTCCTAACGTACGCCAGGAGCAGGCCGTCGCCGAATTCAAGGCCAAGGGGAGCGCCCAGCCGCCGCCCCCCCGCCCGACCGTGCTGACCAAGCGCGGCGCCGACATCCTGGTCGGGGTCGAGCGCATGATGGATGAAGCCAACCGCGCGCTCGGCCCCGTCCCCAGCGTCTCTACCGATAAGAAGAAACAGGCGCTGGCCGAGCCGAAAGGCGATGCGCTGGCCGTCAGTCTCGAAGGACATGCTTTCGGCGGCCGGAACTGATTGGCCAGTGCGCCGCGACCG
>Ga0265314_10004724_pt1 | contig 12500 bp, 5 predicted proteins | sample 4126metaG_FD_203106 | JGI IMG/M metagenome (GOLD analysis project Ga0265314, IMG submission 203106) | Rhizosphere microbial communities from Carex aquatilis grown in University of Washington, Seatle, WA, United States - 4-1-26 metaG | ecosystem: Host-associated > Plants > Roots > Rhizosphere >... | reverse complement strand
GGTCGGCGCTGAACGGAAAACAGCGGCCGCTCAGATCTGTTTTCGGCACGTTGACGTCGGCCTCATTCGGATGCGGATCGGGCATTCCCTTCAATACATCAAAATTGTATTGAATGTAATCGAACGGCCCGCGGAATGTGACCGAGGTCCCTTGAGGCTTGGTGTCGCCGTGCACAATTTCTTTTCGGGTCGCCACAGGAACGATGTTTTCATAGAGGAAGCGCGGCGTGAAGACGTTCCACGAGACGCGCACGACATCTACCGCCTCGAGTTTCACCGGATCGGTGTTGTGGAAGCCGCGGATCGATTGAAGCAGCGTCTGCGACGTGTACGTCGGGCATTGTTCGGGCGCCGCGGGATTCTGGGGGAGATAGTAGCGGCTGGTCGTCTGGTACTTGTTGATTGTGTCGCTGCTCCAGAGGGTGCTCGAAAGTTTGTACTCGTCGATGACGGCATTTGTTCCGTCGATCGGGGAGGCGCGATAGATCCACATTCCTTTTTTCTCGTTGAGATTGTTTGCTCCGAAGACGGCATTGGCGTCGCTGCTTCCGCCGTCGGCCCAACTCCAGGCGGCTGCCTGGGTGAAACTGTTGTTCGTCGGTGCGCCAATGTCCGGAGGCGTGGCCAGCGTGTCGACATTCATCTGCTTCCAGAAATACTGCGATTTCCACGTCGCGCCTTCCGGATCGCGCTGTGTGTCAATGAACGGGCGGCAGACGTTCTTGATGACCACATCGCGCGAGGCATTTCCGGTTTCATCGACCCAGTAGCCGCAGTATTCGGGGGCGCTGCTGCCGGCCTGGGTGTAATCGAAGCGTCCTCCGACGAAAGACCATCGGAAAGGCTGCGTGTGAAACGCGGGCGATTCGCGAACGGTGCCGGGAACGTTGCGCGTGCCGCCGTGCAGATAGGATTTCACATCCGAATCGTTCTTGTCTTCAAAATTCGCGCAAAGGTCGTTGTCGGAAACATGCGGCCCGCCCGAGCACGCGACGGTGTCGTCGCCGCCGCCGCCGGTTGGGATGCACCAGGAATAGCGGCCGTATTTTACGAGGCTGTTGTAGCGCGCGCCGAATCCGCCGCCGCGATTGTCCGCGTTGAAGAATTCGTGCTCGCGGTGGTCGGTTCCGTGCCAGGTGGGTTTGAACCACATCGCCACAGTGCCTTTCAACGATGTTTTCAGCGCCCAGTTTTTTTCAACGAGGTACTTTATCGTCGCGTCTTTGCCGGAGCAGCCGACGTTGCCGAGGAACACACCGTCGTTGCGCAGATCGCCCATGCGGCAGGTCACGTTTTCCCAGTAATTTTTCGGATCGAGCGGACTCATGACCTGGCTGGCGATATCGGTCGGAAACGTCGCGAAATCGGCGTGCGCGAGTTTCTTGCCGGCTTTGTCGGGGTCGGTTTCCATGGGATCGAAATCGACCTGGGCGTCGTTGAGCAGTCCCAGCAGGCCAATCGTGTCGAGCACGCGAACATTGCGATTTTTCGGAGTCTTCGATTGTTCACGGCCGTTTCCCGCGCTGGTGTCGGTGTCGAGATCTCCGTTGAAACTCGCGAGGAACGTTCCGCCGTCGGACGAAAAATTCTGCGTGTTCGTGGCGAGCACAATCTGGCCGTCGTAGCCCGCGGGAAGAATGCGGTTGGCGACGACATCGGGCACGTTCGGGTTCTTGGCGTTGCCCCAGGCATCGCCAATGCCGCCGACGACGTCGGTCAGGCCGTTGGCATTGTTGATCCGGTAGCCGAGCGGCACGAGCGGCTCGGGCAGCGTGTTGAGCGCGCGCCAGGTACCCGGCTTGCCGTCGTTGGCCGGATCGGCGTCGCGCGCGACCTGGCCCGAATTGTTCGTGCCGGGCGTGCCGCTTGCCTTCGAGAACGTTCCCTGCACAAATTGTCGCTGCGTGGATTCGCGCCAGACATCGTAAACTTTGACCAGTGCTTCGATCTTGCGTTCCGACAGCACTTCACCGCGCCGCACCACGACGCCCGTCGATTCGATGGCGAAAATTCCGCCCGAGTCGAAACTGAATTCGGTCGTCGAACGGTTCATGTCGGTTTTGTCGATCAGTTCATCGGACTTGTAGCGCAGGCTGCGCGTGTAATACGCGCCTTTCGGAAGCCCCTGGCGGATGACGCCGTTGTAGTCCCACATATGCGTTTCATCGCCCGGCACCCAGATCGGCGTCGTGGGGGTTGCGCCGCCATTGAAAATCATCACCGGTTCCATCTCGGTAAAATTGCGCCCCCAGCGATCGATCCATTCGATGTTCGGATTGAATTTCAAAATATCCGTATTGGAATTGAAGTGCGCCATGATCATGCGCGCGACTGAGATTTTCTTGCTCGCATCCGGGTTTACCGGGCTCAGCCGCGCATCGTCCCAGGGTTTGACGACGCGGAAATACAGATCGTCCCAGCTCCGGAACGGACCGCGCTTCGGGTGCGCGGGATTGACGCTCGGATTTCCCGTCGCCGGATCGCTATAGGGAAAACTCGTGTCTTCCTGTCGCGCGATGAGGATGCGGTAAGCGAGTTCGTGCGCCTCGGTGATGTTTGTCGAACCATTTGGATCGAGCAGGCCGTAGTTGTTCAAGTACGCGAACTGCGGTTGCGCCGTTGGCATCGCGCGGTCGAAAACGATTTCTCCGGAAGTGGCGGGAAGACGCTTGAGGCCCTTCGTCGTCAGCAAGTAGGACTCCATCTGATTTGGATCGCCGACTTTCCAGCCCAGCAGCGTTTTGTCGGCATTGGTTCCGATCGCCATCGGATGGCCGTGCTGCACGTTGATGCCGAGGAAAAGCGCGGCGAGCAGTTTGTCGGACGCGGTGTTCAAGTTTACCGGCGCGCGGTGAATGCAGAGCGGGTGCAGCGCGTAGTCGATGTCCGGATCGTCGACCAGCGTGCCGTCGGCGCTGGTGCGCGGCACTTGCGTCGGCGGCGAGACGCTGGGCAGCGTGTCGAGCAGCGCATCTTCTTTGGCGATGATCATGTACGAACTGATCGGGCCGGGCTTGACGACGAATCCGTTCTCGACTTCGATCCAATCAATGCCGTTGGTCTTGATGCGCCGCAACTGCCCGGCGCCGTGGCCATTCATGATCGAAACGTAACTGCCGCGCAGTGAACCGCGCGTATTCGCCGGATCGCCGAGCGGATCATCGCTTACCCAGCTTTTGTCGCGATCCACGGCGATGGCATTTCCGCCGCTGCTGTCGTAAACCCACTCGAATTTGCCGACGCAGACGGTGTTGGTGTCGACCCACGAATCGATGGTGATGTAATCGCGCAGCGCGGCGAATTTCACTTCGCGTTCGAGCATTTCGAGTTCCGGATGCGCCGGACGCGAGACGTACGGTATTGCGATTTTCACGTCTTCAATGTTGTTGAATCGGCCGAAGCGCGCACGATATCCGGCGATCGCGTAACCGTCGCCGTACACCGGGCGGCCGGACAGATCCGTTTTCGGGCGTCCGGATTTATCGCCCGTTGGCGAGCCGGCGGTATTGTAGAGCTTGTAATAAATATCGGTGAATCCGGCGGCGCCGAGATTCGCGGCTTGATCGTCGGGATTGCTTCCGTAAACCGCCGGCCCGCCTTCGGCGGCCCAGCGTCCGGGCAGCAGCAGCTTGGGATCAGCCGCGACCAGCGGCGGACCGATTACGCGGCAGAGATTGTCGAGCACCACGCCGAGATTGTCGCAGGCATTGACGTTGATGCGGCTGGACGCATCGGCGATCTCAAGCACAAAACGGTCGCTGCTGGCGCCGGTTGAGTTTCCCAGCGCCGCGGAATACGGCATCGTTTTCTCTTCGGGATTGTCGATGCGGCCGTCGCCGTCGTCGTCGATCCCGTTCGCGGAGAGATCGGCGGGGAATGAAATTCCGCGCTTGAGGCCGTTCATGTAATTCACGGTGAACCACGCCGCGTTGGGATCTTCGGTTTTCGAGTACGCACTTTCTCGCAGCCGCGCCACGGCGTAACTGACGCCGCCGCGAGCCAAAAATTCCGCGCGGACACTATCGGCGAAGCGCGTCGCAGACTTGGTCTGCATCAACATGATGGTGTAGAAGGCGGTCGCGACAGCGGACAGAATCGTCAAAATGCCCGCGCACATAATCAAGCTGGTGCCGCGGCGCGAAAAGGGCTTTCGAGCATTATAAACCACATCCCCCACCTAACTGCGGCGACGCGACGTTCAACCGACAGACTAAACGACCCGCTCTCGATAAACGTAACGTTACAATCAAAATACCCTCTGTTTTCCAGCTTGGAAAGGATTTGCGTCGCATTTGGCGACAGATTTTTCAATTGGATATATCAAACCAAATTTAACTCGTGGTTATAGCTCAGGAGGTCCCTATGCAATCACGTGCAGCGCGAAGTGCATATCAGGCGCTCGCAACGCGAAAAAAGATGGGGCTCGTTTTCTATTGCACCGGTGCACGTCAGGTGATTTGATGTTTAAGACATTGCAGGCGCGTTATCCGCGCATACACTACGGTCTATCAACGTTGAGAGCATGACGGCCGCTTCACCCGAGAGGCGTTATGGACAAGCCGGATTCCTCTTCTTCAAGTCCGTCCAATTCCGGAGATTCAAATCCGGCCGATGAAGCTACGATGATCGGCGTCAAAGTTTCGATGCCCGCGTCAAGCGAACCGCCGCCACCACCGCCTCCAAACGAAGAGCCGATTGAGTCCGACGATCGCACTTACGTCTATAAGCCGTCGGAACTCGCCGCCGTTGCCGCGCGCAGCAAACCCAGCCTCGCGGGATTGCTCGCGCTGATCGATCCGTCGATTATCTCGCAGGATCTTTCGCGCGATAAATTGCTCGAAAACGCTCCGCGCGTGGATGTGGACGGCAAGAATGTTCCGTCCCTGTGCGGCATTCCGCTGTTTGGAAAGCTCGGCCAGGGCGCGATGGGTGCGGTCTACTACGGCATCGATCCTAAAACGCGCACGGGCGTCGCGGTCAAAGCATTTCCGGTTGCGATGACGAACAATGAAGTGATCGAGCGCCTCTACGAACAGGCACGGCACATCTCGAGTTTGAAATCGAAGTACCTCGTGGCTCTGCGGCAGATCGCGAAAGAGTCGAATCTGTGCTGTATTGTGCTGGATTACATTTCGGGCATTTCCGCGTCCGGGTATGCACAGCGTCTGCGCGGCACGAGCGGGAAAATCGGAATCCCTGAAGCGGTGGCGCTCGATATGTGTATCGCCGCGACCGATGGGCTGGCCGAAGCGCATCGCAATGGCATCATGCATGGCGACATCCGCCCGCAGAATATTCTGATTCCGCGAAAAGGTTCCGACGTTTTCCTCTTCGCCGAATCCAAACTCACCGATTTGGGAATTCCGCGTATTGAGGAACTCGGCGGGTTGCTCTCGGGCGCAAACGCACCGATGGGGCAGCCAGGCTTCATGTCGCCGGAGCAGGCTGTCGATCAGAACTCCTCGCGCAAACCTTCGGACGTGTTCAGCATGGGCGCCACGCTCTACGCGCTGCTGACCGGAAAATCGCCGTTCGACGCCGACAACCCGATGAACGCGATCCTCGCCTCGATTCAGCACGAACACGAAAAAGTGTCAAAATTGCGGCCGGATGTTTCGCCCGCAACGTCGGAAGTGATCGACCGTTGTCTTGATAAGCAGCCGGGCGACCGTTTTGCCGATGGCGCGGCGCTGCTGGAAGCGCTTTCGGTCTGCCGCGTGGCATTGAGCGGCACGAAAGTGACGCAGCCCTCAGCGATCAAAAAAGTGACGATGGTGCTGGAGAAGCCCGAGTCCGGCCGCAAGGTTCTCGGGACGTCCGATTCGCACACGCCGTCAAAGATCGATTTCGCCGCCGCGATCGGCGTCGATCCGGGCGCGTCGATTGCGAAACCGGGCACGAAACTGCTTGAGAAACGGCAGTCCGCGACACCCATACGATTGGCCGGCGAGCGCGCCGCGGAAAAGCCCGGGACGGGCATTCACGCGCGCGGCGGAGCCTCCACGGTTGCGCCCGCGGCTGCGTCTTCGACGGCCGCGGCATCGGCTGTCGGCAAGGCCGCTTCAGCCGAACATCACGACGGCGGGATCGGCAATCTGGTCAAAGTGCTGATCGGAATGGTCGTGGTGCTGCTGGTGGCGATGTTCGCGCTGGTGGCGTTCCGTCCGAAGAGCGATTCGAACGGACAGACGCACACGCATGATGTTTTGATTCAGAAGGCGAAGGAAAAAGTCAAAGACGACCCGTCGCTCGCGCGTATTTTCCTTGATAATGCGAAGGAATTGTCGCTGACAGACAAGAAGACGCAGGACGAGGAAGCGGGCGTCGCGGCGTTGATCGATGCCTATGAGCTATTTAATCAGGGCAAGGACGTGGGCGAGATCGAAAAGGCGCTCGCTCGCGCCGAACAGTTCCTGCCGAATGAAGCCGCAATTGCGCGTCTGCGCGGACGCATTGACGAAAAACAGAAAAAATAACGTCGCGAGTTGATTCAATAAAAACGGGTGACGAGAAATTTCGCTCGTCACCCGTTTTTTCAGCACTCATTGCCGTCAAAAACTTCGCCGGTCAACCGCAGCCTTCGGTATCCATGAATCCATAGACCAGGATGTGCCCGACGATCAACTGGACGTCCTCGATCAGCCCCATGTGATCGGCTTTGACGTGAACGTGGTCGGTCACCATTTCCTTCAGCTTGCCGCCGGCGAAGCCGGAAATGCCGACGGTTGCACAGCCAACCGTGTTTGCATACTGCACGGCTTTCAGCACATTCTTGGAATTGCCGCTGCCGGAGATCGCGATGACGAGGTCGCCCTTCTCGGCGTAATTCTTAAGCTGCTCGACGAAAACGTCGTCGTACGAAATATCGTTGGAAAGCGCGGTCATCCACGGCACGTTGTCGGTGAGCGAGAGCACGCGGAAGCGCTTGTCGCGGTTGCGCGAGCAGCCTTTGCCCAGGTCGACGGCCATGTGCGAGGCGAGCGCCGCGCTGCCGCCGTTGCCGACGAGGAACACCTGGCGGCCTTCGGCGCGCGCCGCGGTGAGAAGTTCGCCGACGCGCGCGACCTGCTTGGGATCGACGGTCTTCAAAAGGGCGTCGAGCTTGGCCAGGTAACTGCGCACATAATCGGTTGTGACGAGATTGATGCCCATCGAAGCCTCCGTGTGGTTAAGTCCGCCGGAATTATACGTTGTGAACCGCAAATCGGCCACAGAACTTCGGCGCGCATTTGCTGTATCAGCGGCTTTTTTAACCACGACGAACACGAAGAACGCTTCACTTTTCTTCGTGCCGTTCTTCGTGGTAAAAAAATTACTTGTCCGCACTTTTTCCGATGACTTCGGTTTTGCGCACGACATCATCGGGCAGATCGAGCACAAAATCTTTATCGGCCGGTTTGGCCACGGCGGCGATTTCTGTATAGCGTTCGAGCACGCGGTCGCCGGATTCGGGCACGTATTCGATCTCGTGAAAGAACAAGCCCTTCTCGTACAAGCGCGCCTGAATGCGCTTGTAGAGCGCCGGACTGTCGGTGCCGCCTTTGCGCGTGAGCACGAAGCGATACAGCGCCTGGCCATCAGCGCTGCCTTTAAAAATGAAGACGTCAAAAAGTTCCTTCAGCGTTTTCAGATCGCCGGTGAACGCGGCCTGGATCAACTTCAATGCGCGCGGTGCCTGCGAAAAGTCTTTCACATACAGCTTCTTTGTTTTCGCGCCGTATTCGGAAAGCAGCGTGCCGTCGAGCAGCCAGATCTTGACCGAGGGCTTGGTGAATCTGCGCAGCACGCGAGCCGGTCGGTCGAGCAGCAGTTCGCCCTCTTCGACGCGCGCGCCCATCAATTCGTCGGCGACCTCGGTCTTGATGTGCGCCTTGATCGGCTGCGGGTCTTTGAACGCGGGAAGTTCGGATAGTAGTTTTTCGGCGTCGGCCGGCGCGAGCATTGTTTCGCCGGCGAGCGCCTGCGGAACATCGCTATCGGCCGCGACAACGCGCGCACTCAGGCACAACACAAAAAGGAACGGAACAGCGGCGAGGTAATGCAGTTTCAAAGCAGGCTTCTCCTATCAGACCCCGATGCAAAGACGAATCAGAGCCTGTTTGCTTCATTTTTCAATGGCACAGAGCCATTTATTTGGCCTGTTCTTTAGCAAGCAGCCCGGGTACGGCCGAAATTCCGGCCGATTTCGGCTCGCGCGCAATCTGCCAATCACGCAGCAGGCCCAGCAGCGCGGGCAGCGTGACCAACGCGCCAAAGAGGGCGCCGGTATAACCCCACAGCGACGCGACGCCCATCGAAATCAGCCCCGTGTAGCTGCTGGTCACAAACGAGCCGAATCCGATCAACGTGGTTCCCATGCAGTAAAAAACCGAGCGCCCCGTATGCGCGAGCAATTCGGAACTGTTCGGTTGGCGCGCTGACTGCGCTTCGAAGACCATGTAAATTCCGTAATCAATGGCTGAGCCCAGCAGCAGCGGGAACATGATCAGGTTGACGAAGTTCAGCGAGAAGTCCCAGCCCATTTTTTGCGATAGCGGCACCGCGGCGAGCATCACCGCGTACGAAAACAGCAGCGGGATCGCCGCCAGCAGCGAGGCCTTGATCGATCGGAATGCGATGCCCAGCGAAATCGCCACGCAGACTCCCACGACCAATGTGATCCACGTGCAGTCACTCAGCGTGCTTTCTTTCAACTCAAAGCCAATCATGCGCGCGGCCGTGACGCTTATTTTTACATTCGGCGGCGGATTCGTTTCCAGCGCAGCCGCGACCGAGTCGTACCACTCCGACGGCTTGGACGTGTCGTTCGGAAACCACGACGATGAAAGGCGCACGCGGCGAAGAGGTTCGGCCGCGTCGTCCAGTCTCACATACGGTGCGAGCAGATTTCCCAGCGGCGTCTGCATCACAGCGGACAAAGTGAGCGGACTCGGCTCGCGCGTCAGCAGTCCAAAGTCATTGAGCCGGCGCAGGAAAGGCTTGAAGAAAGCGGTTCCCTTGTTGTCGCCGAAGCGGCCGTTCGCGGCTTTTTTGAACGCAGCGCCAGCGGCTTCAAAGTCGAATCGTTTCAGCGCGGTGATGGATTCCTGCTGCTGTCTGGCTGAGGGCATGAAATCGTTCACGCTGCCGTTGGCCTTCAACTCGCCCTTTTCGATGAACGGCTGCAGGCGGCGCGCGACCTCTTCGGACGCGGCGAAGGCAGCGGCTTCGTCCGGCGCTTCGATCAGCACGCGCAGATCCGCGAAACCCATTTTGAAGCGCTCGAACAAACGGTCGCGCAGCGGAATGGCCTTGATGCGCAGCGACCGCAGGTTGCCGAGGTCCGGATCGAATTTCACGCCGGCGACCGTTACAGAACCCGGTTCAGGTCCGAAGCGAATGATAAGCACCGCGCCAATCAGTAAAGCAGCGCTGAGCGCCAGGCTGGCAATACGCACGCCCCGATGTTCAAGCAGCCGTCCCCACGCCGGCATGAAAAGCGGCAGCGCTTCGTTGATTTTCCGCTGCGAAGCGCGCGGCGTGCGGCAGAGCGCGGCCGGATACACCAGCAGCATCATCACGCAGCCGAGAAGTGCACTGACACCGCCGAGGATTCCAAATTCCGCCAGGCCCGTGAGATGCGTGAAACCGATGCCGAAAAACGCAATCGCCGTAATCAGTGCGGCCGTGATGATGCTCGGCCCGCAGCGCATCAGCGTCTGGCGCAGACATTCGTCGTCGCCGAGCGCTTCTTCCTGCCGCAGTCGGTGAAACGTATTGTAAAGCAGGATCATGTAGTCGGTGCCCAGGCCCACCGGCACCGCGGTGAACGCCCCGCCGAGCAGACTCATGCCTCCTTTATAGAAGCCTGAGAACGCGACGCTCCACAAGATGACCAGCACCGTTGCCCACGTCACGTCCCACGTCAGCATCAGGCTGCGGAACGCGATCCCAAAGAGAATCAGTACGCCGAGCAGCGAGGTTGCCGTGTTCAAGCCAACGTCGTATTTCAACGTTGTCTCGTTTTCGACAAATACCGCCGGTTGGCCGGTGAAGCCGACTTCGAGCGTGCCCGGTTTCTCGCCGTCGGCCCATTCGCTGTAGTTCTTTCCTTTCAACGCGCTCGTCAGGGACGGCTTTGTTTTACGGAACGCTTCAACCGCGCGATTTTCCGCGCGCTGCACCGAGGCCATCAGTGCGCGATTGAAATCCAGCCGCGTGGCCGGTAACACGGCGCGCGCAAGCACGACCAACGTCGTGCCGTCGGGCGAAATGAAATAGCCCTCCGCATCGGTGCCGGCCAGGGCCTGCCTGCGCTGGCTCAAACGCGTCTGCAACGCTTTGCTCGCCAGGTCGGAGATGCCCAGCGGGTCTTCCTGCAGCTTGATGCGTTCTGCCGAATTCGGCGGCAGATCCGTCAGCGTCGTGGCGATGCCTTCCATCGCGGCGGCCAGCGCTTCGGGCTCGAAGCGTTTTTTCAGCTCCGCCACATCGCCCGGTGTGACGACCACATACGGCCGGTCTTTCGCGATTTTGCGCAGAGCCTGCTCGATGCCCTGCCCGGTGCGGCATTCCACCTGCCTCAGCCACGGCTGATCGGCCGGAAGTTCGCGCTGATACGATTCCGGCAACCGCTCGCGGTCTTCAGCCGAGAGCCCAGCCTTCGCCAGTTCATCGCGCAGCAGAAGCCCGAACGCTTTGAGTTCGCCGACCTGTTCAGGCGTGTGTTGATTTGGAATGCTGGCCACTGCCGCGACAATATCGCCGCCGAAATCGTCAGCGAGTTGCCGGGCGACACGCGAGCGCACCAGCGAATCGGAAGTCTGGTTGAAGAGATTGACATCGAGATGCGTAAGCGCGCGATATACGAACGGCAGCGAGGCCAGAGTGATCAGCGCCGCACCCAGCAGAACGCGTTTGCGGTTGCGGGCTACATAGCCGCCCCAGTTCCCGAGCGCGTTTTCGAGCCAGGTCGAAGATTGCAAATCAGATTAAAAATGAAAAACGAAAAATGAAAAATGAACGGCGAGTGTGCGGTTCTTTTTTCATTTTTAATTTTTAATTTTTCCTTCTTTGTTGTTCAGTCCCACAGGTTTCCGGCGCGCTTGAGCGCCGTGCCCAGGTCGAGCACCTTCGTGTTTTCCGGCTTTGGAAGCGCGAACTTCGCGGTATCGATATCCGTATTGATATTCACTTCTTCGACCTGCATTTCAAGCCGGTGGATGCCGTCGTGCGAGCACAGTATAATCTTCCCCGGATACGTCAGGCCCACGCCTTCGGCATGCGCATCCTGTTCGTCGGGATCGGGAAAACGGTACTCGCCGTAGCGCACGGTGCCGACTTCGCGTCCGAAGCGATCGTAGAAATCGACGCTCTCAACCGTCGGTGTTTCCGGCGCGAGCGTCAATCGGCGCGAGCGGCGGCGGATGAAGCTCGGTTTTTCGATCACGTTCACCACTTCGCGTCCATTGTTGTATGTCACGCGGCGTTCGGTGGCGGTATCGGTCCACGCGCGCGGGAAAAACAGGTCGCGACACGCGCCGCAGTGCGCGAGCAGCGAAAGCTGAGACTGATTGTTGAGCAAGTCGACTTCTTTACCCTGGAAAAAACGATTCTTACGCGGCAACCAGACATCGACCGCCTCTTCGTGAATACCCATGTCGAGCACCAACTGGCCGCCGGTCGCGGTGATGCGAAAACGCATGTTGCCGTCTTTGTCGCCGAGATAAACGCCCAGCAGCGCGAACTCTTTATTTTTTTCAGTATCAACCAGCGTCACATTCAGCCGCGCCACGACCGAATTCACCGCCATGTGGCGTTCGTCGAGCTCCTCAACGACGCGCATCAGCGGCGGGCGCATGTAAATAATGCGCGAGCCGTCCTGGCGGTACACCGCTTCGTTCATGCGGCAGCCGGACAGCATCGCCAGCGAAATCAACAAAAAGCCTGGGACGAGCAGTCTGTGCATTGTTTGCGTTTTACTTTTCATTCGTTTTAAATGGCGCAATGACTTCCTCGCTCCGTTTAAATTGGAGCTAACCAGATGTCATTGAACGCTTTAACTGAGACTATCGTATTCCGCCAAGTCTTCAACTAGTCTTCCAAAATTAGTTATCGGACCGAACTCAACTGCATTGAGTATCGTCTGTTACGCCCGTTTCTTGCGTGAAAGCGCCGATTTCACACGTGCAATATGCGCGATATTGACGCGGCGAGCTCAACCGTCTACTGTGTTTGCCGGCCCTCCTTTTTGCGGAGAACTTTTTCGATGCGCAACCGTCTGTCACTCGCAGCCCTCCTTATAGTGTCGCTCAGCCCGTTGATCGTGCGCGCCGAAACGCCCGAAGGCGTGCAGATCACCGACTACAAAGGCTGGCCGGAAAGTGTCGTTCTCGGCGGAGGTACCACCAGCAAAGCGAAAGTCGTGGTGGTGCCGGCCGTGGGCGGACGCATCCTTCATTACGGCATCAACGAAGACAACATCCTTTACGAAGTGCCCGGTTCGGATGGCAAAGTGCTGG
>Ga0265314_10004721_pt1 | contig 12503 bp, 12 predicted proteins | sample 4126metaG_FD_203106 | JGI IMG/M metagenome (GOLD analysis project Ga0265314, IMG submission 203106) | Rhizosphere microbial communities from Carex aquatilis grown in University of Washington, Seatle, WA, United States - 4-1-26 metaG | ecosystem: Host-associated > Plants > Roots > Rhizosphere >... | reverse complement strand
CTACGTCACCAGTTCACGGCATGTTCTAGTCGGCTCTGTACGCTACTACTGACTCCCCTTTCTTATTAAAAATAGAGCCGTCCAGCCGTCCAAGCTGTCCAAACTTCAATAGCCGTGCGGGTTTTTGCGAAAACTCAATGTCGTCCGAAGTCGTCCAGGCCGACCAGATGGCCGTCTCGGCAAATCATCAAATGGAATCGTTCGAACACTTGGCTGCCGAAATTGCCCCTTGATCGGATTCGGAGATTTCGCCGTTCGCGCCGCGCAGCCTTCGCGATCGAGATCCGGTCGCCCGCCCATTGGCGCGAGTCCTGGCGAGTCTTAACGAGTCCGCGACATGCGTGCCGCGCAAGTCGGCACCGGTTTCGGCCCATCGAGTTCGGGGCGAGTCAAATGGTGTCACGAAAAGCGATGTTTGGTCACAATCGCGGGCGGCGCGCTCCGCACCTCGCAAGTCCGGCCCCGGACAACGTGCCGAAAATTCGATGACCAAGGGGTGCGGGGAAAAGGCCGGCGCGCTACATTCAGGGTACGGTGAAGGCTTCGATCGAAGAGGTGGCCATGATCAGCGCGGTAAATGAGGCTCTCCGAGACCTGCCGGAGGCTCCGGCTATGTTCGAACGCCCGAGCGAGGTTGTTAGCGCGTGGAAAGAGGCGAACGGAAAGCCGTTGCTCTCGCCGGAAGTCTCACACGATCTGGCCGGTAGGATCATGCTTGCTCTGATCGAAGCGCGTACTGAAGTCGCGCTTTCAGCCGATTGCACGTAGCTGCGAGCCCTGACTGTTGCTGTGGCGGAAAGCGGAAACCCTGCGCATGCGCAGGATTTGCCAGGACGAGCGGTTTATGGTCCGGCAAATTTGCCGCACCATGTTAAGCCGGTCACGGCTCCGGCTTTGGCCAACCTTTTGCAAATTTGCAGAAGGTCACGGCACAAGCCCTCAATTGAGGGCTTGCTTCCGGCGCTCACGCGAATTGATCATCCCCTGCCGAAACGGCGGCGCCAGGCTCTTTCAAGCTGCAAACCTGCATCTTGAACGTAGCGGTCAAATACCGCGCATGTGCGGCTTTTGCCGTCCGGCAAATGCGCAACGTGTTGCGTATTTGGACGCCACACGGCGACGAAACTGTTGATAGTCTTGACAGTTCTTTGCGGGGAAACCGTTCCTCAACGTAACGATTTCCCGCGTGACCAGCTGCTACCCTTCCGTCTCCCTCCGGTGGGGACCGTCTTGCTGGGTTAAGTCGATTGCGCTGTAACAGTCCTTATGGATGTCCATAAGCGCAGTACTGAGCGGTTAGAGGTCGTCGAGACGGGCCGGCGGCGGCGCTGGTCTGACGACGAGAAGCTTCGGATCGTGTTGGAAAGCCTGGAGACGCCGCGTGCGATCTCGTCGACGGCGAGGCGCCATGGCATATCACGCTCATTGCTGATGACGTGGCGGCGCGCCTTCCGGCCCGAGCCGGTGGGCCCTGACGCCCAGCAGAATGGCTTCGTGCGGGCGGTGGTTGCTACTGCCGAGACAATCGCATCTGAACCCGGCGCGCGAGCGAGCGGCCGCATGGTGATCGAGATCGGAAAGGATCGTCGCATCATCGTCGACGCCGGCGTCGATGCGGCCGCGCTTGGGCGAGTGCTCGCCATACTGGAGCGGCGATGATCCCGGTTGCGGCAGGTGTGCGGATCTGGATTGCCAGCGGCCACACCGACATGAGGAAAGGGATGAATGGCCTGGCGCTGCTGGTGCAGGAGGGCCTCGGCCGCGATCCGTTCGCGGGCGACGTCTTCGTGTTCCGCGGTCGCGCGGGTTCGTTGATTAAAGCCTTGTGGCATGACGGCATCGGGCTGTCGCTGTACGCCAAACGGCTCGACCGTGGACGGTTTATCTGGCCGGCGACGGTAGATGGCGTGGTGGCGCTGAGTGCGGCCCAGATGAGTTATCTGCTGGAAGCGATCGACTGGAGAAATCCGCAACATACCTGGCGACCGCAGAGCGCGGGCTAGGCTTAAAAAAGCTCTGGGGTGCGAAAAAGTCACCGCAAATCGCTGATTTTGTGATTCCATCAGCTTCATGAAAGCTGGTGTTGAAGCCCTGCCAGACGACGTCGAAGCGCTGAAAGCGGCCTTGATTGTCGCGCGCGCGGAGGCCGCCGCGGCGCGTGCTCAACAATCCGACGACCAGGCGCTGATCGCTCATCTGAAGCTGCAGATCGAGAAGCTGAACCGTGACCGTCATGGCCCGCGCTCGGAGCGTACCGCGCGGCTTTTGGACCAGCTGGAATTGACGCTGGAGGAACTGGAGACCGCGGCGACCGAGGACGAGCTTGCCGCCGAAATCGCCGCGGCGAAGACCAGGAACAACACCACCAGTGTGGCGTCGTTCACGCGCAAGCGACCTTCCCGCCAGCCGTTCCCGGATCATCTGCCTCGCGAACGGATAATCGTGCCAGGACCTGTGGCATGCGACTGCTGTGGCGGATCGCGGCTGTCCAGGCTCGGCGAAGACGTTACCGAGACGCTGGAGGTCATCCCAAAATCCTGGAAGGTGATCCAGCACGTCCGGGAGAAGTTCTCCTGCCGGGATTGCGAGAAGATCAGCCAGGCTCCGGCGCCGTTCCACGTGATCGCGAGGGGCTGGGCCGGACCCAGCTTGCTGGCGATGGTGTTGTTCGAGAAGTTTGGCCAGCATCAGCCGCTCAACCGACAGGCTGAGCGCTACGCTAAGGAAGGCGTGCCGATCAGCCTGTCGACCCTGGCCGACCAGGTCGGCGGCTGCACGGCGGTGCTGATGCCGTTGTTCAAGCGCCTTGAGGCCTACGTGCTGAGTGCCGAGCGGTTGCATGGCGACGACACCCGGGTGCCGGTTCTAGCCAAGGGCAAGACCGACACCGGCCGGATCTGGGTCTACGTGCGGGACGACAAGCCGTTTGGCGGGCCGGCGCCGCCGGGGGCGGTGTTTTATTACTCGCGCGACCGCGCCGGCGAGCATCCGCAGGCTCATTTGGCCAACTACAGTGGAATCTTGCAGGCTGACGCCTACGGCGGCTACGGCAAACTCTACGAGCCCGGCCGCCCGCCCGGGCTTATCCTGGAAGCGGCTTGTTGGGTCCACGCCCGGCGTCCGTTCTTCGTGATGGCGGATCTGGCCGAGAACGCGCGTCGCAAGGCGCAGGGCAAAAAGACAGCCGTAATCTCGCCGCTGGCGCTGGAGATGGTCCGCCGGATTGATCAGTTGTTCGAGATCGAGCGGGCGATCAACGGACAAAGCCCTGAAAGGCGCAGGGCCGTTCGGCAGGAGCTCAGCGCGCCGCTGGTGGCCAATCTGGAGGCCTGGATGCGCCAGCAGCGTGCCAAGCTCTCGCGCGGCAACGATGTCGCCAAGGCGATGGATTACATGCTCAAGCGCTGGATCGCGTTCACGCGCTTCCTCGACGATGGCCGCATCTGTCTGTCTAACAACGCCGCCGAGCGCGGCGTGCGCGGTATCGCTTTGGGTCGGAAGTCGTGGTTGTTCTGCGGCTCGGATCGCGGCGGTGAGCGGGCCGCGGTGATGTACAGCTTGATCGTCACGGCCAAGATGAACGATATTGATCCGCAGGCCTGGCTCGCCGATGTCCTGGCTCGCATCGCCGAGCATCCCGTCCAGAGATTAGATGAACTCCTGCCCTGGAATTGGCGCCAGCTCCACGTCAGAAACCGTCAGGCGGCTTGACGGCCCGAGAGCAATCCCGCCGCGGTCCTCACCGGATGCTAACGCTCTGGCGTAGCGTCAGCCTGGCGGATTTATGGGTTCACACCTAAGCAGGTCTGCTTTGGGTCAACAACGGCCCTGACAGCGCTGAAACGGGACTTCCGAAGTGTCTCAGAGAGCAGACATTCGCGGTTCTCGTTGGCATGTCTCAAAAGTGGCCAGAAGCGGTCGCTCCCCCGGAAGTCAGTTTTGACCTGGAACGGGCCTCGCGCCGATTAACATCCAACGTCGCAAACTAATTCAAACCCGCACGACGGAACCCTTCCAAATAATGTTCGCGATCAGCGTCGTATCGGATCGGCATATGGCTGGTGAGCCAACCAAGGGAAATATTAGGCTGCGCCCGTTCAAGCTCGAGCAATGCGGCTTTGGCCAAATCGTCGCGGCCCGCCATGCCGGCGGCGGCAGTCAATACCCGATGACCGCCAACGAAGTCGCCGCGTTGCCGGATGCCCTCGGTTGCGAGGCGTATCGCCTCGTCATAATTGCGACCGACAAAGTTCGAATAGGCGGCGATGCCGCAAAAAATTGCCGCGAAAGGGTCGCGAGGGCTCAGCCGCAACGCTCGCTGCGCCGCAACGCAGGCCTCTTGCCAGCGACCACAATACGACAGGGTCAGGCCGTAGTAACCCTGAGCAAGCGAAAAATTCGGATTGAGATTTAACGCCGACTCGAACGCGCCCAGCGAGTCTTCGAAGCGCCGCTTGAACAACGACACGCTGCCAAGCGCGTGATGCGCCCAAGGGTCCTCGCTGTCGGCCTGGATCGACGCCAGCGCAGCGCGTTCGGCGATCGGCACGACAGTTGCCATGTCCGCCCACCCCATGTGCGCGCTGAAAGTATAGCTGGTGGCGAGCACGCCAAGAGCCTGGCCGTAATTCGGATCGATCGTGATCGCCTTCTCCAGCAGTGCTTGTGCGACAACATTATCCTGTCGCGTCACCCGCCAATAATGCGACAACGCCCGCATTACCAGGTCCCACGCATCCATGCTTTCCGGCGGCTTGCGCCGGGCACGAAAATTCTCTGCGGCATAGAGTTGAGGTTCGATCGCAGCGACAATGGCCTCGGTAATTTCATCCTGCACCGCGAATACATCCGCCATGCTGCGGTCGTACTTTTCCGCCCACAGATGGCTGCCGGTTGCCACATCGTTGAGCTGCGCCGTAATGCGCACGCGGTCGCCGCCCTTGCGGACGCTGCCCTCGACAACGTAGCCGACGCCGAGTTCCTCGGCGACCTGCTTCAGGTGAACGGCTTTGCCCTTGTAGGTAAACGACGAGTTGCGCGCGATCACGAAGAACCAGCGCAACTTGGACAGCGCAGTGATGATATCCTCGCTGATGCCATCGGAAAAATACTCCTGCTCAGGATCACCACTCATGTTGGTGAAAGGAAGCACGGCGATGGCGGGCCGATCGGGCAGCGGCATCGCCGGGCGCGGCTGCTCGTGGATTTCATCCGCAGGTGCCACCGCATGAGCCAGATCGGCACTGTTGGGCCTGGCATCGACGACACCGACAAATCGGACGCCCTTGCGCGCAACGGTGCGTATCAATTTCTGGTCTTCGCCGCTATCGCCGAGTGCTTTGCGCGCGGCGTTGATACGGCTGGTCAGCGTCGACTCCGACACCACGCGCCCGCCCCAGACCGAAGCGAACAGGTCATCCTTGCTGACGACACGATCGCGGTTCTGCAAGAGATAGATCAAGAGGTCAAATACCTGCGGCTCGACCGCAATGCGCTCCGAACCCCGATGCAACTCCCGCCTTTCGGTATCAAGCCTATGATTATCAAAGATAAATTGCAACGGCGGTGCTCCTAACCAGAGCGCGTCTCAAGAAATAATCAAGCTCATCTCAAGCAAAAATCGGGCTCCGGGCAAAGCCTTTTGATCTCACCTCCCCGCATCCTCGTGGCTTCAGACGCAGTCCAACCGAGGAGAGAGATCATGACCCAAATCCAGGCCATTGGCGAGGAAGCGAAGGGCGGTCCAGTCGGCAGGTTCCTGGCCTTCGTCTACGGATTTGCATCCTACGCCATATTCTTTGTGACATTCCTCTACGCCATCGGCTTCGTATCGGGCCTGATGGTGCCCAAGACCATCGACTCCGGTGCGATCGGGCCGATGCCGGAGGCGATCATCGTCGATCTTGTCCTGATGTCGGTTTTTGCCATTCAACACAGCGTCATGGCGCGCAGGCAATTTAAGCGATGGTGGACCCAATTCGTGCCGAAGCCGGTCGAGCGCAGCACCTACGTGTTGTTCGCCAGCCTGGCGCTGGTCCTGTTGTTCTGGCAGTGGCGTCCGATCCCTGCCGTGGTTTGGGAAATCACCAATCCGTTGATCGCCATGGCACTCCTGGGCCTGTCGTTGATCGGCTGGCTGATCGTATTAACCAGCACATTCCTGATCAACCATTTCGAACTGTTCGGGCTACATCAGGTCACCAACAATCTGACCGGCCAGCCGATGCCGGAACCGCGATTCCGCACTCCGCTCTACTACAAGTTGGTGCGGCACCCTATCTACCTTGGTTTCATCATCGCGTTCTGGGCCGCCGCGGTCATGACAACAGGGCATCTTCTGTTCGCTGCGGTTACCACCGCCTACATCTTCGTCGGCATCTTCCTGGAAGAACGCGACCTGGTCGATCTCTTCGGCGACGACTATCGCCGCTATAAAGACCGTGTCTCGATGCTACTGCCCTGGCGCAAGCCGGCTTGACGGATCAATGCCGGCGGAAAGGATCATTTGCGATGATAGACGAAGCGCAGGGCCGTATCGATTACGATGAATGGGGATCCGGCCCTGCGGTCGTGCTGCTGCCTGGATCATGCAGCACCGGCGCGGCGTGGCGGCCCGTCATCGCCGCGTGGGGCAACCGGTTTCGCAGCGTTACCACAAGTCTACTCGGTTATGGTGGAACCAGCGACCGGCGCACCGCAGGCGATCCCTCCAATTCACGCAATGCCGAAGCCATGGAGTCGGTTATTCGCCGAGCCGGCGGCCGCGTTCATCTCGTCGGCCATTCCTTTGGCGGCCTCGTGGCACTGGCTGTAGCGCTTCGCAACCGGGTATCTCTCGCAAGCCTCGTGGTCATCGAGGCCCCGGCTGTCGATATCTTGCGCGAGAGAAAAGAGCATCAGCACTATCAGGCGTTCCGCCGGATGACCGACGCCTATTTCGCCGACTATGCGGCCGGCAACGTTGAAGCGATTGCGGCGATGATCGACTTTTACGGCGGAGCCGGTACCTTTGCCTCATGGCCGCCCCGGCTACGCGCCTATGCGGTAGAGACTACGCCGGTCAATATTCTTGACTGGGCCGGCGGCTATGGCTTCTTGCTATCGGAGGCTTCGCTCGCCACCGTGAACATTCCGCTTCTCGTCATTTGCGGTGGCGCAAGTCCTGTCGCGGTGCAGCGCGCCAACGCGCTGCTTTGCGAACTCACGCCCAACGCCATGCTGGCCACGATCGACGGCGCCGCGCATTTCGTTATCGCAACCCATGCCGTCGAGATCGCCAGCCGTATTGCAGTGCACGTTCATCGGGCGGAAGCGGAATCGAAATCACCCGCGTGAGGTTGCTCACATCGAATGGCTGCTACGCGCCAAAGAACGAACCCGCTCCCGCGGGAGGGCGCTGCGGCGCGGTCTGGCGCATTGCTTCTACCGCAGTAATCATTTGAACGAGCGCAGGTGACGGGCGGGCGCTCCGTCTTGAGGATCGAGGGGTTCAGCACTCCAACCTCAAGACAGGAGCCCCCAATGAGCGAGAAGCCCATCAGCCCGCTGCGCCAACGCATGCTCGAAGACATGAACATGCGCAGGTTCGTACCCGATACGCAACGCGAGTATATCCGTGCCGTCAAGAGGCTCGCGATCTTCCTCGGCCGTTCCCCCGACACCGCGACGGCGGAAGAGCTGCGCGCGTTCCAGCTGCATCTGACCGAGAACGGTGCGCAACCACCGAGCATCAACGCGACAGTGACTGCACTGCGGTTCTTCTTCAAGGTGACGCTCGACCGGCCGGAGACGACGCGCCATCTCGTGTTCGTCTACGAACCGCGCAAGTTGCCGCGCGTGCTCTCGCCCGAAGAGGTGTTGCGCCTGCTGGAGGCCGCACCCGGGCCCAAGCACAAGGCGGCGCTCGGCGTTGCCTATGGCGCTGGACTGCGCGCCATGGAGGTGGTCGCGCTGAAGATCTGCGACATTGATTCCAAGCGCATGATGCTCCGCGTGGACCAGGGTAAAGGCCGCAAGGATCGCCATGCCATGCTGTCACCGCAGTTGTTGGAGCTGCTGCGCGACTGGTGGCGCATCGCGCATCCCCAAGTGTGGATGTTCCCCGGCCGCGACCGCATCAACCCGATGACGACGCGCCAGCTCAATCGGGTCTGCCACATGGCCGCCGAGCGTGCTGGACTGCCCAATTGGGTGGCACCGCACACGCTGCGACACAGCTTCGCCACGCACCTGCTCGAGCAGAACATCGATATTCGTGTGATCCAGGTTTTGCTCGGACATTCCAAGCTCGACACCACGGCGCGTTACACCCAAGTGGCCACCAACATCATCCGTGAGGTCATGAGCCCGCTGGACAGGCTCACGCCACTGGTGCCGAAGAAGGACGAGCCGCCAGCGTAACGGGCCCACATGGCCCGTCCAGCTCTGGAGGTCGCGGACGTCTTCCGCGACCACGGGGCCGCGTGGCGTCATGCCAACCGCGGTCACGTCAGCCTGCTCCAACTCAAGGTGATGAGCGCCATCGAGAGCTGCCGCACGGCGGCGCTCGGCGGACATGTCGCGCGCTGCGAGGACTGCGCCCACACCACGATCGCCTACAACAGCTGCCGCAACCGGCACTGCCCGAAGTGCCAGGGCGCGGCGGCACGCCAGTGGATGGCGGCACGCGAGGCCGAACTGCTCCCGATTCCCTACTTCCATGTCGTCTTCACGCTGCCGTCGGCGATTGGCGACATCGCCTACCAGAACAAGGCCGTGGTCTACGATCTGCTGTTCAAGGCCTCGTCGGAGACGATGCTCACCATCGCGGCCGATACGAAGCACCTCGGAGCCCGCATCGGCATCACGTCGGTATTGCACAGCTGGGGCTCGGCCATGACCCATCATCCACACCTGCACATGATCGTGCCGGGCGGCGGCCTCTCCATGGACAACAGCCGCTGGATCTCATGCAAGCCAAACTTCCTGCTGCCCGTGCGCGTTCTGTCAAAACTGTTTCGCCGCTTGATGCTGGAGAAGCTTTTGGCGGCACACGGAGCAGGCAGGCTGCAGTTCCTCGGCTCATATGCGCATCTGGCCGATGCCAAGACGTTCGCGGCGTTCCTCGCTCCGCTCAGCAAGAAGCGCCGGTTCGTCTACGCCAAGCGCCCGTTCGCGGGCCCGAAGGCCGTGCTCGCCTATCTGTCACGCTACACCCACCGCGTCGCCATCTCGAACAGCCGCCTGATCGCAGTCGAACAGGGGAACGTCACGTTCAAGGTGAAGGATTACAGGATCGAAGGCCCCGGCCGGTACACAACGATGACGCTCGATGCCGGCGAATTCATTCGCCGGTTCCTCATCCACGTGCTGCCCAAAGGCTTCCATCGCATCCGCCACTACGGCTTGTTCGCCAGCGCGAACCGCGCCGAGACGATCGCGCGGGCGCGTGAGCTCCTGGGTCTGGCCACGCCGATGGCCGAAGAGAAGGTCGAGATCGATCCGGCAGCGGCGCAGCTGCTCGCCCAGCCTTGTCCGTGCTGTGGCGGTCGAATGTTCATCATCGAGACCTTCGAGGCCGGCTGCCAACCACGCTATCGGCCAACGGCGCCTCTCTTCGCAATCCGGATCGACACCTCATGAGCACGGTCGCCACGTCTCGCACTCGCATCGTCAAGCGCGTTTCCCGCTGGTCACAATCCAGCCACGGCGACGCTCGACCGAACAGTTACCCAGCAGCGCTTTCAACAAGGCAATCTTCCCCGAAAGCCATCGTCATCGCGGCTCAAGCGAGCCCGAGACCCACCAGCGCCCGCTATCTCCTGACGGTCGCGCCCTCGCGTCTTGCGTCCGCCGTCAACGCCGCTATCAAATCGCCATAGCGCCCGCGTCACCGTCGGCACCTCATCTCCCGCGCGTTCCTTCACTGGAGGCTTTCGGACGACGGCCCCGGTGCAAGCCGAACCGTCGGGATGGGCCGTCATCCGAAACCCTTCACACAACCGGAAGTCCCCCTGGCAGCGACTGCAGCGTCCGGACGCAGACAGTAGCCCATTGACCTTGTGACCAGCCTGCCCGAAGTATTGCTCCGTAGAGGGCTCCTCCATGTTGCCAGCGACCAAATATGCCCAAAGTGGTGACGTTTTCATCGCCTACCAAATTAGTGGTCACGGCCCGATCGACATCGTTTTCGCGCCGGGATTCATTTCTCATCTTGAACTGATGTGGGACGAGCCCCGACACGCCAGATTCCTCCATGGCCTGGAATCTTTTGCCCGCCTCATACGTTTTGACAAAAGGGGCACGGGGCTTTCCGATCGGAGCGTCGGCTTTCCCACGTTGGATGAGCGGATCGACGACATCCGTGCGTCATGGACGCTGCTGGTTCGAGCCGTGCTGTGTTGCTCGGCATTTCGGAAGGAGGCGCGATGACCCAACTTTTCGCTGCCACCTATCCCGAAAGGGTAAGCGGCCTTATCCTGATGGGTTCTTATTCGAATGCGAAACTTTCGATCCCGTCCTATAGAGATCCGAAGCACACCGAAGCTCAAATCCTGGCCACATGGGGAACCGGAGCATCGCTACCCGATTTCGCCCCCGGACTTGCGGGCGACCCTTGATTTCTCGATTGGTGGGCGCGGTTCGAACGCCTTTCGGCCAGTCCTTCTGCGGTCATCAAACTACGTCAGATGAACAGCGAAATCGACGTCAGGCCAATTCTACAAAGTATCCAGGCTCCAACATTGGTTATTCATCGCGTTGGTGACGTTCGTACGTCGATCGAGAACGCCCGGGATATGGCCGCGGCGATCCCGAATGCCAGAATGGTAGAACTGCCCGGCAAGGATCATTTTGTCTGGCTGGAAGAAAGCGGGATGGTGCTCGCCGAAATTCGCAGTTTCGTGCACGCGGCGCAGGAACCGGTCGAGCCGGATCGGGTGTTGGCTACCGTCCTTTTCACTGACATCGTCGATTCGACTCAGCGTGCTGCAGCCCTTGGCGACATGGAGTGGCGGTCGGTCCTCGATGCGCATTTCTCGATGGCCCGCAGCCAAATTCATCGGTTCCGCGGTCGAGAGGTAAAAACGCTTGGCGACGGGATTCTTGCGACATTCGATGGGCCCGCTCGGGCAGTTCGCTGTGCGCAGGCCATTGCCAACAGCGTTAAGCCTCTTGGCATCGCGATCCGTGCGGGCCTGCATACCGGCGAAATCGAAATTCGCGACGACAATGACGTTGGCGGAATCGCCGTCAATATCGCATCCCGAGTGAGCAATCTCGCCGGTGGCAGCGAGGTTCTGGTTTCCAGCACGGTGAGGGATCTCGTTGCGGGCTCGGGCCTGGTCTTCAACGATCTCGGCCCCCATGCAATCAAGGGCCTTGAGGACGAGTTACGCATTTTCATTGCGCGATAACGAACGAAATGTCCGAGTTGGGTCAAAGTCGTAAGTGCGGCCCGACCAGAGTGACGTCCGTCTCACCTCGATAAGCGGACATGGCGAGAATTCACACCAGTTCGACCACCCGCGCGTGCGCTTCGGGATTCTCGTCGATGTACCTCTGGGTGGTGCGGAGGTTGCTGTGCCCCGCTAAGGCTTGAACGTCGCGCAATGATCCCCCGACGGTCGAGATCTTCCTAGCCGCATTGGTTATGAAAGTGCGCCTGCCGCTGTGGCTGGAACATCCCTCGAACCCGAGATGCCGGTACCAGCGTTGGAAGAGGTTCACGATAGCCTGGGGGGAAGTTGCCAGTGCCCGCTCGGTGCTGATCACGTAGGGGCCGGCATGCGGGACGGTCTTGCGATACTCGACCAGTGCCGCCCTCAGCTCCTCGCTGATCGGGATCACCCTGCCCGACTTCCCCTTGCTGGCCGAGTCCTGGAGGCAGATGGCCCGGCCGATGTTCCCCTGAGCGTCGTTAGTCATCCACCAAGTGAGGCGGGCTATCTCCTTGGCTCTCAGTCCTGCCTTGCTCGACAGGAGGAAGATCAAGCGGTTCCTGGCAGGCCTACGGGTCTTAGCCAAGTAACCCAGGACGGCTTCTACCTGGCCCTTGCTCAACGCCTTCGCTTGTTTTCCCAATCCCATATTGTCCTCCTTGACCGGTTATTTACCGGCAGCAGGACGCTGGAATGTAACCAGTCAGGATGAGACGTACATGCTTGGTGGGCGCCAGGGACTCATCGGTGGCCCGAGACAGCGATCTCGCCAAGGTTTGGTCACATTGACCGTCATGCTGAGGACGAGCGTGGGGACGCTTACATGACAAAAGCCTTTCGGCCGACGGTTGATCCGAGACGGATTGAAGACCCTTTGATGCGCCGCTCTTTGGCGAGACCCATCGTTTGGGTGGCCACCGCCGGCGTCGTTGCTAGGCTCGTCACCACATGGGTATCGACGCCGGTTCAGTCGTTACCCTCGTCTCCGGCAGTCCAGGCGCAGGTCTTGGATTTCGACGATCGCTTTCCGACGGAGCTGAACCCACCCGAGATCCCGCAAGGCGACATACGGCAGGCGATATCAGA
>Ga0265314_10004718_pt1 | contig 12511 bp, 9 predicted proteins | sample 4126metaG_FD_203106 | JGI IMG/M metagenome (GOLD analysis project Ga0265314, IMG submission 203106) | Rhizosphere microbial communities from Carex aquatilis grown in University of Washington, Seatle, WA, United States - 4-1-26 metaG | ecosystem: Host-associated > Plants > Roots > Rhizosphere >... | reverse complement strand
CGCTCTGGCGGCCGCCACCGTCATCGGCTTTGCCGCCTGGCTGATCTGGGAACTGACCGACGAGCATCCCATCGTCGATCTGTCGCTGTTCAAGAACCGCAACTTCGCGCTCGGTACGCTCGCTTTCTGCCTGGGCTATGCCGTCTTTTTCGGCAACACCCTGCTGCTGCCGCTCTGGCTGCAGACCCAGATCGGCTACACCGCCACTTGGGCGGGGCTGGTGGCGGCCCCCACCGGCGTCATCGCCGTGCTGCTGACGCCGATGTCGGCCAAGCTGATGACGAAAATCGACGCCCGCATTATCGCCACGGTTGCCTTTATCGCTTTCGCCATCTCCTATCTGATGCGCGCCAATTTCACCGCCGACGCTGCGTTCATTGACTTCGTGCTGCCGCTGCTGGTGCAGGGCGTCGCCATGGCGACCTTCTTCCTCGCCATGATCACCATCCTGCTCGACGGCGTGCCGGCGCCGCGCATTCCGCTGGCTTCGGGCCTGTCCAACTTCGCCCGCATCACTTCCGGCGGTTTCGCCGCCTCGCTGGTGACAACGGTGTGGGACCGGCGCGAGGCGCTGCACCAGAGCCGGCTGGCCGACGGCACGACCGCTTTCTCGCCCGCCTTCAAGGGGGCGCTGGCCAATCTGCAGCATCTCGGCCTGCCCGAACTGGGCGCCAAGGCGGCGGTGGCGCGCACCATCGTAGGCCAGGCCTATCTGATGGCGGCGGACGACATCTTCTGGGCCTCGGGCTGGATCTGCCTGGTGCTGGTGGGGATCGTCTGGCTCTGCCGCCGGGCTGTCTCGGGCGGCGGCCCCGTCGCAGCAGACTGAGTTAAACTCCCCCGCATGGGGCTTCTGATTCGCCGTTATGCACGTGAACTCTGCTTTGCCGTCTTTGCCATCGTCGCGCTGGCGCTGGGCGGCGGCGCGGCGGTGGAAGGCGTTCCGGTCTTTGTCGCCGCCATGACGCCCGGGCTGGAAGCGCAGGCCGAAGGCGCTCCTCATGGTGATGTGATGGCCGTGGCGTTGCCCGGCTTCGCGGTCAGCCGCTATGCGCCGCAGGTGCTTTACCCCGTGGTGCCGCGCGGCTTGCCCGCCTGGCTGCGCCCCGCGCCCGCCGTACCGGCGCTGGTCGCGCTCTGCATTGACGATCTGGGCGAGGACATCGCGGCCACCGAAGAGGCGATGCGCCTGCCCAAGCCGGTGGCACTTTCCTTCCTGCCTTATGCCCCGACCACCCCGGGCTTCGCGGCGCGGGCGAAGGAGGAAGGCCATGTCGTGCTGGCGCATGTGCCGATGCAGGCGCTGGGCGGGACCAATCCCGGCCCGATGGCGCTGGAGATCGGCATGATGCCAGACGAAATCGCGCGCCGTCTCAATTGGTCGCTGGAACGGGTGCCGGGCGCCGTGGCGGTGAACAATCACGAAGGCAGCCGCTTCACTTCGGACATGGCGGCGCTGGCGCCGGTGATGGCGATGCTGAAGGCGCGCGGGCTGTTCTTCTTCGACTCCCGCACCAGCGGCGGTTCACGCGGCGAAGCGGCGGCGCACGCGGCGGGGGTGGCCAGCATCGGCCGCGACATTTTCCTGGATGACGACCAGAGCGAGGCGGCAGTCAGGGCGCAACTCAATGCGCTGGTCGCCACCGCGAAGCGCCAGGGCGTGGCGGTGGCCATCGGCCATCCCCATGCCGCGACGCTGCGCTTATTGAAAGCGTGGCTGGCGGAAGATCACGGCATCAGGCTGGTGACGCTGCCGGAGGCGATGCGGGCGCGGGCGGGGCGCGAAATGGTGGCGCGCTACTGACCTTTTTTCGAGGCGCTGGCGAAGCGCACGGCTTCCTCTGCGGCGGCCAATAGCGCTTTCGACTTGTTCACCGTCTCCTGATACTCGGCCTCAGGCACGCTGTCGGCAACGATGCCGCCGCCGGCCTGGACATACATCATGCCGTCCTTGAGCAAAGCGGTACGCAGCACGATGCAGGTGTCCATGGTGCCGTCAGCGGCGAAATAGCCGATCGCTCCGGCATAGGCCAGGCCGCGCTTTTCCTTCTCGAACTCGTCAATGATTTCCATGGCGCGGATTTTCGGCGCGCCGGTCAGGGTGCCGGCGGGCAGCCCCGCCGCCAGCGCGTCCACCGCATCCAGCCCTTCGCGCAATTCGCCTTCAACATTGGAGACGATGTGCATGACATGGCTGTAGCGTTCGATGAAGAAGCTGTCCGTCACCTTCACCGCGCCGGTCTTGGCCACCCGGCCGACATCGTTGCGGCCCAGATCGATCAGCATCAGATGCTCAGCCCGCTCCTTGGGGTCGGCCAGCAATTCCTCGGCCAGCGCCGCGTCCTCGGCCGGGGTCTTGCCCCTCCAGCGCGTCCCGGCGATGGGGCGGATGGTGACCTTGTTGTCGCGCAGCCGCACCAGAACTTCCGGGCTCGATCCGGCGATCTGGAAGCCGGGCATCGACAGGAAATAAAGAAAAGGCGAGGGGTTCAGCCGCCGCAGGGCACGATACAGCGCGAAAGGCGGCAGGGTGAAGGGGCGGCGGAAACGCTGCGACGGCACCACCTGGAAAACGTCGCCGGCAGCGATATATTCCTTGGCGCGGCGCACCACCTCCAGATATTCCGCCTTGGTCATGTTGGATTCGACCGGCACATTGACCGGCAGGTCGGTGGGCGCGGGCGGCGCGGCCGGGGCCGGACGCTCCAGCTCCGCCACCGTTTCCGCCAGCCGTTCCTGCGCCCGCGCGAACGCTGCCTTGGCGTCGGTCTTCGCATCGGGCCATACCGGCGTGGCGAGGATGATTTCGTCCTTCACCGTGTCGAAGATCGCCACGATGGTGGGGCGCAGCAGGATCGCATCGGGCAGGCCCAGCGTGTCGGGCGGGGCGTTGGGCAGGTCTTCCACCTGCCGCGCCATGTCATAGCCCAGGGTGCCGAACAGGCCCGCCGCCATGGGCGCAATGCCATGCGGCACGTCCATGCGGATTTCGCGCAGCAGGGCGCGCAGGCTTTCCAGCGGCCTGGCTTTTTCCGCCACGAAGGCGCCGCCATTCCGGGCGTTGCGGTTGATCTCGGCGACGTTACCGCGGCAGCGCCAGATCAGATCGGGCTTGAGGCCGATGATGGAATAGCGCCCGCGCGCCTCGCCGCCCTGCACGCTTTCCAGCAGGAAGGTGTTTTCACGCCCTTCGCCCAGCTTGAGGTAGGCGGAAACCGGCGTCTCAAGATCGGCGACAAGGCGGGTGGTGACAAGCTGAGGCCGCCCGGCGGCAAAGCCGCGGGCGAAACTCTCGAAATCCGTCACGATCCATCGCCCGTGACGGAATCTACCACCTTCTGGTCGACTTTCACCCGCTGGGCGGCGCGCTGGGCGCTGGCCATGGTCACGGTGAAGTCGCCCGAGACGCTGCCCGCCAGCTGCCTGGCATGGCCCTGGAACTGCTGGTCCGTGGGGGCAGGGCGGGGATGGACGATGCCGGTGACCTGGGCGATGACATAGGAATCGCCGCGCGGCGCCGAAACGATGCCGCCCTGCGAGGCGTCGAAGATTTTCTGCGTCAGGGCGGCAGGGATGGTGGCGTCATCGCCGTTGCGGGAAAGCGCGGCGCTTTTCTGCACCGCGGCCTTGAGGGCGGCGGCGATTCCGGCCAGCGACTTCTCCTTCTGCGCCTGCGCCGTCAGCGCCTGGGCCTTGGCGGCCAGCAATTGACTGCGCTTCTGCGCCGTCCATTTCTTCACGGCCTCGTCGCGCACCTGATCCAGCGGCTTGAGCTTGGGCGGGGTGGCGCCCACCACCTTCACCACATAATAAGTGCCGCTCTTGGCCTGGACCGGGTCATTGTCCTGGCCGGTCTCGGCCTTGAAGGCGAGAGTGAGAAAGTCCGGATCGGCGGGCACGTCCGCCTTGCTGCCGTCGGGCGCTTTGCCCTGGGCGTCCACCGCCGCGGCATGGCCGATCTTCAGCCCGGCCTTCTTCGCCGCGGTTGCAAGGTCGTCGCCATTCTTGCGCGCGTCGTCAAAGGCGTTGAGCATGTCGACCAGCTTGTCGCCGGCGAGCTGGGTCTGGACGGTGGCGCGGACCTGGTCCTTGACCTCGTCCAGGGTGTGATTCTGGCCCGGCACGGTGATCTTGCCGGTCTTGACCAGCACCCAGCCGAAGGCGCCGTTCACCGGCTGGCTGGTTTCGCCTTCCTTCACCGCGAAGGCGGCCGCGGCGACGGGCGCGTCGCCCAGATCGGTCTTGGTCTTCGCCCCCAGCGCGGCGTCGGCGGGCTTGAGGCCCTGAGCGGCGGCGAGCTGCTCGAAACTCGTGCCGGAATCCAGCTTGGCGCGGGCGGCGCGGGCGGCGGCCTCGTCCTTGAAGTTGAGCTGATAGAGCTCGCGCTTCTCCGGCACATTATAGACGGATTGGCGGGCGGCGAATTCGTCGGCGATCATCTTGTCGGTGATCGTCACCGGCACATCGGCCGGCGAGGCCCAGGCATATTGCAGGTCGCGATATTCCGGGGTGGAGAAATGCGCCGCATTGTCCTTGACGAAGGCGGCAAGCGTCTTGTCGTCGGGCGGGGCGATGGCGCCGGCGGCCTCGGGCGGCACCACGACAAAATCGGCGGCGCGCTTTTCGTTGATGTAGAGGAACAGCGCCAGGCTGTATTCCGGCGGCAGGCCGAAAAAGCTTTCCGCCGCCGAGCTCAACTGGGCACGGGTCATGTCGGCGCGTACTTCGGTGAGGAAGTCGCTCTCGCCGTCATAGCTATTGGCCTGCATCGCGGCCAGGAAGGTGTTGCGGTCGAACTGGCCGGTAGGGCCGCGGAAGGCGGGCAGGGCGCGCACCGCCGCCGCGACTTGCGCGTCGGAAGTGGTCAGGCCCAGCTTGTCGGCGTAATTGTCAAGCGCGGTGCGGGTGACCATCTGCTGCACCACCGTCATGCCCAGGCCCATCTTCTGCGCCATGTCGGGGCTGATATCCACGCCCAGACGCTGGCCCTCGTCGCGCACCGTGCTGTGGTAGACGCGGCTGAAGGTCTTGCGGTCGATCTCATGGCTGCCCACGGTCGCCACCGCGGTGGAGGACTGGCCCATGAAGACGTCGGCCACGCCCCAGACCACGAAGCTGAGCGCCAGCCCGCCCATCAGGATGGTGGCGACGAAGGATTTGGAAACGCGGTGAAACCACTCGATCATGGAAATAAGTCCTAGGCGGATAAAAGGCCGCGGATGATAAGGAGGGGGGCTGCTTCCGGCAAGCCGCGCTTTTGGCGTAAAACGGGGAAAAATGGGAGGAAATAATGCGTTCGCTGGTCGCCGGAAACTGGAAGATGAATGGGGCGGGGGAGGCTGACCTGGCCAAGTTCGGCGCCCTGAAGGCGGCGCTGGCCGACTTATCCAATGGAAGTGGGGCACCCTGCGACGTGCTGGTCTGTCCGCCTGCCACCATGATTGCCCAGGCGGCCTGGGTCACCAAGGGCGCCTTCGCCATCGGCGGGCAGGACTGCCATGCCCAGCCCTCCGGCGCCTTCACCGGCGATATCAGCGCTGAAATGCTCAAGGCTTCCGGCGCCTCCTATTGTCTTGTCGGTCATTCCGAGCGCCGCCAGTATCATGGCGAAAAGGATGCCGATGTCGCGGCCAAGGCCAAGGCGGCTTGGCGCGCCGGCCTGATCGCCGTCATCTGCATCGGCGAGACGCTTGAAGAACGAGAGGCGGGCAACGCGAACCATGTCTGCCACAGCCAGATCGGCGGCAGCGTTCCGGACGGCGCCACCGCCGCCAACAGTGTGCTGGCCTATGAGCCGGTCTGGGCCATCGGCACCGGCAAGACTCCCAGCCTGGACGACATCGTCGCCATGCATACCCATCTGCGCGGTTGCCTGAAGGAGCGCTGCGGCGGCGCGGGCAACGAAATGCTGATCCTCTATGGCGGCTCGGTTAAGCCCGACAATGCCGCGACCATCCTGGCACTGCCCGATGTCGGCGGGGCGCTTGTGGGCGGCGCGAGCCTGAAGGTGGCGGATTTTATGGGGATTATCGCGGCCGCGCCCAAGCGCGGTTGAGACAAGGTTTCACATTTATTAGGGGTTGTTAACCAAGCCTTTCGACCCTTCCTTAACAGGCCGCGCCGCATTCTTCGCCTCAAACAACCAGAAAGGTTGCGTGGGGTTATGGGACGACTGTCCTTCGACACAGTCGAAGCGCTTATCTACGATCCGGTGTCGGCCAACCGCACCGCGACGCGCGCTGCGCTTTACGCGCTCGGCTTCCGCCGCACCACCACCGTCTCCACGCTGGAGGCCTTTGTTGCCAATATCCAGAAGGCGCCGCCGGATATCGCGCTTGCCGAGGCGCAGGGCGCCGTCGAGGAGCTTTGCGGCACCATCCAGGGGCTGCGCCAGGGCGGCACGGGGCACAATCCCTTCATCGTCATGATCGTTACCGCCTGGGAGAAGAATACCGGGCTGATCAACCGCGTGCTGTCCTCCGGCGCCGACGATCTGCTGCTGCGGCCCTTCTCCACCGGCCTGCTGGGCCAGCGCATCGAAACCCATATCGAGCGGCGCAAGGGCTTTGTCATCACCAGCGACTATGTCGGTCCTGACCGCCGCAAGGAGGATAGCAGCCGCGCCAACAGCGCCGAACTCTTCTCCCCGCCCAATTCGCTCAAGCTCAAGGCCAAGGACAAGCTGCCGCCCGATGTCGTCAGCAAGCTCCTGGACACCGAGCTGAAAACGGCGCGCGAAATGCTGCAGGGCGAGAAGCTGCGGCGCGATTCCTTCCAGGCCTGCATTCTGTGGCGGCTGATGCAGGAGATGCTGCCGGCCCGCGAGGCGCCGAGGGAAGTCGGCCGGTTGGCCGAGCTGGCGGCCTCAATCGGCCGGCGCAGCCGCGAGCAGGACATTCCGGCGGGGGTGGATTGGTGCGACCAGATGGTAGCCGCCTGCGACGGGCTGAAACTGGGCGTGGACCGCAACGCTTCGATGCACCTGCTGGGCCATGCGGCGCTCAGCCTGCATCATGTCTTCCATCCCGAGAAATCCTCGGCGGACCAGCTTTCCGAGATCGACGCCACCATCGCCATCATCCGCGCCCGCAGCCAGGCCCAGGCGATAGCGGTTTAAATCAGCGCAAGATCCTGCGGCGGCGCTGACGGAAACACCGTCGTTGCCTGCGCCTGCGACAGGCCATAGGCCTTTTGCAGCACGCCGCCGATCAGGCCGCGATAATCGTTCAGCACCGGCAGGTCGCGGTCCTGGAACAGGTTGGCCTGCGCGATCTGGCTTTGCCGCCCGGCGAAGCGGCCGCCATTGATGCTGCCGCCCAGCACCCAATAGGTGCTGCCATGGCCGTGGTCGGTGCCGCGGTTGCCATTCTCGCGGAAGGTGCGGCCGAATTCGCTGACCACGATGACGATGGTGTCGTTCCAGCGTTCGCCCAGAGTGGACGCCAGCAGCGCCAGCCCGCGCCCCAGCTCGCCGATACGGCCCGCTAGGTAACCTTCGGCGCCGCCCTGGTTCACATGCGTGTCCCAGCCGCCGATATCGACAAAGCCGAGATTGTACTTGTCGCGCATCAGCACGCCGATGCGCTGGGCGGATTGCTCAAAGCCCCGGGGGCTGACCGCATCGCGGCTGGCGGCCTGCATTTCCTGGCTCAAGGCTTCATAGACCTGGCTTTGCACCGCGAAGCCCTGGGCCACGGCGGGCGCCAACGCCTGGCCCTGATACATGGTCTGGATCAGGTCGGCGTTGCGCGCCGCCAGGCCGGGGCGCCCCGCGAAATTCAGCGCGATGTTGGGCACCGGCGCGCCGCCGCGGAAGGAAAGCGGAAGCTGGGCGGTGAAGGCGATGGAGGTGTTGCCCGCTACCACCTGCGCCGCGCGGCTGAGGAAACCGGAACGGTAATTGCGCGTGCCGTCGATGGGCTGGCCCAGTTCGATCGTGTCCTGGGTTTCGAAATGCGAACGCGAGACATCGTCAGTGCCGGCGAAGGGCACGAAGGCGATCTGTTTCTTCTGCCAGAGCGGATAGATGGAATCCGCCAGCGCCGGATGCAGGCCCCACTCGCTGGTCAGCGCCAGGGTCTTGTCCTTCGGCACAGCCAGATTGGGACGCGAGGCATAATAGAAGTCGCTGGCGACCGGCACCACGATATTGGCGGCGTCATAGGCGCCGCGCAGGAACACCACCAGCAGGCGCGGCGCGGTCTTGGCGGGCAGGGCGTAAAGGCGCCCCGCAGTGAACAGCGGAGCGGTATAAAGAGCGGATTTGAGAAGTGAGCGGCGGTCCATTGTGACCTCCCTTAGCGATACATGAATTCGGGCGACGACAGGAACAGCATGTTCCAGTCGGCAGGGCTGCTGGCCTTGGCGAGCGCGTCACGCGTCGCCGGTGCCATGCTCACCAGGAGCGCCTCGGCATAGGGCGTGTCTCTCAGGTCAGGCGGCGGCGTCTGCGGCGCGCGCGCCAGCGCCGCGTCGGTCGGTATCGCGCCGCGGCCGGCACGGCCGCCGCGGGCCTGCGGCGTGGTGTCGGGCAGCAACAGGCTGGGCCGTCCCGCCCCCGCCACGGTGGCGATCTCGAAGCGGGTTTCCATTCCGCCGGGGCCGTTCCAGGCATCGGCGCTCATGGCATAGCCGTCCGGCGTCTCATGGCCGTAAAGCGGCTCGCCCATGCGCGCCAGCCAGTTGATCACCGGCGTGAGATTCTGCACCGGCGTCTCGCCATACCCGGCGCGCACCGCCGAGACGGCATAGTGCAGGGGGTCCTTGAACTTGCCGCCCGAACCGTTCTCAAGACTGGCGGTGAATTCCGGCGCGTTGAACAGCGTGGTCAGCACAGCCGTGATGTCGCCGTCGGTTTTTTGGAAAGTGGCGGCCATGGCGGCGATCAGCCGGTCTGACGGGGCGTCGCAGCAGAAGAACTCGGCAAGCTCGTGAGAAACATGGCGCGCCGTGGCGGGCTGGCGACTCAGCATGGTGAGGGCCGTCACTGCTTCTTCCACGCCGCTGCCCCGGATGGTCTGGCCGAGAAACTGCTTGTCGCCGGCATCATGCCGCGCGGGCGCGTAGGCGATGCCGTCCTCCCGGGCCCGCACGGCCCGCGCCGCCAGCAGAGGCCGCCCCTGCGCCGCGAAATTGGCGCCCACGCCGGTGAGAATACGCGCCAGTTCCTGCACATCCTTCTGGGTGTAGCCGGAGCCGACTCCCATGGTGTGCAGCTCCATGATCTCGCGGGCGAAATTTTCGTTGATGTGGCCGACGGCGTTCTGCTGGTTGTCGAGATATTGCAGCATCGCCGGATGGAAGGCCGTGGCCATCAGCAGATCGCGGAACTTGCCCAGCACATGCGGACGGATGGCGTGCTCCTCATAATCGCCGACCATGGCGGCGATCACGCCCTTGCGCTGGCTGACATTGAAATGGTTGAACCAGAACCACACCAGCTGCTCGCGCAACTGGTTCTTCGAATAGATGTCGCGCAGCAGGGCGCGGGACGCCGCCTGGCGGGCATAGTCCGTCAGCGTCTGGCGGTACTGCATCTGGGCGGGATTGCGCTGCGGATTGTCCTGTCCCTGCGCCGTCGCATCGGCCGCCATCCGACGCTGTTGCTGCACGGCCTGGCGGGCCATTCCGACATCGGCGGCGATTTCGCTCAGGGGCAGGTGGCTGATCGGCATGGCGTCGATCTGGGCCTGGATCGCCGGCGGCAGACCGTCATCGCTGGAAGGGTGAAGCTGTTCCTGCAGGTAGCGGGCGGGATCGGCCACCGGCGGGCCGCCGCCCCAGCCGATGCGGTCGGGCAAGGCGATGCCCACAGGCCTGGGGCCAGCCGAAGCGGCGATGGATGCGGCCAGAAGGCAAAGTCCCGCCAGGGCGGGCCGGAAAGCGGTCATCGAACGGCTCCTTGGATTCCCTTAAACGCCGGGCCCCTCCAAAGAGCCTTGAGGATACAGCATTTTTGGCTCCGGCGGCGTTAAAATCCCTGCAATGATTAGGGCTATTTTCGGGACAAAAGCTTTCAAACCGCCGGGGGATGCATTACATCCCGCCCGCCTGAACTTCCGGAAACAGCCCCCCATGCAGACCGTCCTTATCACCGCCGAAGTGCTTGTCGCGGTGGCGCTGATCATCATCGTGCTGCTGCAGCGTTCCGAGGGCGGCGGCCTAGGGATGGGCGGCGGCTCCACTGCCGGCGGCCTGTTCAGCGCCCGCGGCGCGGCCGACGCGCTCACCCGCACCACCAGCATCCTGGCCTTCCTTTTCATCGTCATCTGCCTGGGGCTGAACGTCATCGCCCTCAAGGGCCGCCCCGAATCGAACGCCTCGATCCTGGACACGCCGGTCGGCACTTCTCCGGCCAAGCCTCTGGCTCCTGCGACGAAGGCCCCTGCCGTTCCCAAGCCTCAGTAACGCCTGAGATTCCGGCATCTCGTCAGGCGCAAAATATTTTCAAATTTAGCGCTTGCGCCCCTGTGGCCATTTGTTAATGGTCGCCTCCCATGGCCCGGTTGATCTTCATCACCGGCGGCGTGGTCTCTTCCCTGGGAAAAGGTCTTGCGTCCGCCGCTCTCGGCGCGCTTTTGCAGGCGCGCGGCTACAAGGTCCGCCTGCGCAAGCTGGACCCCTATCTCAACGTCGATCCGGGCACCATGAGCCCGTTCCAGCATGGCGAAGTCTATGTCACCGATGACGGGGCGGAGACCGATCTCGATCTCGGCCATTATGAGCGCTTCACCGGCGTCTCGGCCCGCAAGTCGGACAATGTCACGTCGGGCCGCATCTACAGCCAGGTGATCGAGAAGGAGCGCAAGGGCGGTTATCTCGGCCGCACCGTGCAGGTGATCCCCCACGTCACCGACATGATCAAGGAATTCGTCATGGCCGATACCGACGGCCTGGATTTCCTGCTGGTCGAGATTGGCGGCACGGTGGGCGACATTGAAGGCCTGCCTTTCTTCGAGGCCATCCGCCAGTTGCACAATGATCTGGGCCGCGGCCAGACCGCCTTCATTCACCTGACTCTGGTGCCCTATATCGAGGCGGCGGGCGAACTGAAGACCAAGCCGACCCAGCACAGCGTCAAGGAACTGCGCGCCATCGGCATCCAGCCCGACATTCTTCTGTGCCGCACCAGCCATCCCTTGCCCGACGACGACCGCAAGAAGATCGGGCTGTTCTGCAACCTGCCGGCCGAGCGGGTGATTCCGGCGATGGACCTGGACACCATCTATCGCGTGCCGGTGGCGTATCACCAGGTCGGCCTCGACACGCAATTGCTCAAGGTCTTCGGCATCGAGAACGCGCCCGAGCCCGACCTGACACGCTGGGACGATGTGGTGCACAGGGTGAAGAATCCGGAAGGCGAAGTCCGCATCGCCATCGTCGGCAAATACATGCAGGTCAAGGACAGCTACAAATCTCTGTCCGAGGCCTTGGCCCATGGCGGCCTAGCCAACAACGTCAAGGTCCACCTGGACTGGATCGACAGCGAGGTTTTCGAGCGCGAGAACGCCGCTTCCTTCCTGGAGGATGTGGACGGGATTCTGGTCCCCGGCGGTTTCGGCGAGCGCGGCACCGAAGGCAAGATTGGCGCGGTGCGCTTCGCCCGCGAGAAGCAGGTACCATTTTTCGGCATCTGCTACGGGCTGCACATGGCTGTGATCGAGGCGGCGCGCGACCTGGCTGGCCTTGAAGGGGCGGGCACCAGCGAGATCGGCAACCCCAAGCACCCCGTCATCGGCCTGATGACCGAATGGGTGAAGGGCAACCAGGTCGAAAGCCGCGCCGCCGATGGCGACATGGGCGGCACCATGCGCCTGGGCGCGTATGACGCCATACTGACGCCGGGCTCACGCGTGGCGGAAGTCTATGGCACCACCACCATCAGCGAACGCCATCGCCACCGCTATGAAGTGAACACCAACTACGCCAAGCAGCTTTCAAAGCATGGCATGGAAGTCTCGGGCTGGTCGCCGGACGGGCGGTTGCCGGAGATCATGGAAATTCCCGACCATCCCTGGTTCATCGGCGTCCAGTTCCATCCCGAACTGAAGTCGCGGCCGCTGGAGCCGCATCCTCTGTTCACGTCGTTCATCGCCGCGGCGATGAAACGGAGCCGGCTGGTTTAGGCGCCCTTGGCGGCCAGCCACGCTGCCACCACCGGCTTGGGGATGGCGTGATAGGCGTTGCTGGGTTTCTGCGCCGAGACCGCGTTGGTTCGTGTCAGTTTCACATGCCAGCCGCCCGCGCTTTCGACGGCAAGGCAGTCATCCACCGCCAGAAGATCGTCCTTGTGCGGCTCGGTGACGCCGCTGGTGAACTGCAGCGCCAGGGCGGCGGCCTTGGCCTGTGGTTCCTCTGTGGCGACGTGGAAGCTGGCGGCGTGCAGTTCGGTGAAGTCGCTGCCGTTGTAGGCGCCGAGATTCACAAAGAACAGCTTCTCCTTCTGCGACGGCGGCGCCTTGGCCAGTTCGATCTTCCAGCCGTCAACGATGTCGAGTTCCAGAAAGCTGTC
>Ga0265314_10004717_pt1 | contig 12516 bp, 7 predicted proteins | sample 4126metaG_FD_203106 | JGI IMG/M metagenome (GOLD analysis project Ga0265314, IMG submission 203106) | Rhizosphere microbial communities from Carex aquatilis grown in University of Washington, Seatle, WA, United States - 4-1-26 metaG | ecosystem: Host-associated > Plants > Roots > Rhizosphere >... | reverse complement strand
ACCCCGACGGCACCTATGCCGGCTTCCGCGCCACGCTGAGCCCGATCGCCTACAATACCAAACTGGTGAAGGCTGAAGACGCGCCGAAGAGCTTCAAGGATTTGCTCGACCCGAAATGGAAAAGCAGGATCGTCAAGGCGCATCCCGGCTACAGCGGCACCATCCTGACCGCGACCTTCGAGATGGTGCGCGACATCGGCTGGGATTTCTACCAGCAGCTCGCCAAGCAGAACATCATGCAGGTGCAGTCGGCGACCGATCCGCCGAAGAAGCTCGCGCTCGGCGAACGCGAGGTGATGGCCGACGGCACCGAATACAACATCTTCGTGCTCAAGGACAAGAATCAGCCGGTGGAGGCGGTCTATCCGACCGAGGGCACGCCGTTCATCGTCGGCCCCAACGGCATCTTCAAGGCCGCGCCGAATCCGAACGCGGCAAAGCTGTTCCAGAATTACTGCTTCACGCCGGAAGCGCAGGCGATCATCATCGAGGTCGGCGGCCTGCGTTCGCTGCATCAGCAGGTCAAGGAAAAGGCGGGCCGCAAGCCGCTGTCCGAGATCAAGCTGATGAAGGAAGACGCCGAAGGCGCCGAGAAGCAGAGCGAAGAACTCAAGGCCCGTTATACCAAGCTGTTCCACGTTTAATCCGTAATTGCGAGGAGGTCGTCATTGCGAGCGAAGCGAAGCAATCCAGAATAACGCGAGAAGACTGGATTGCTTCGCTTCGCTCGCAATGACGGAGAGGGACCGTACCCAATGCGAAAAACAGTCAATAGGCGCGATGTCGTAAAAGCCTCGGCGGCGCTTGTGCTGTCGGCGCTCGGAACATCGGCACTTGCGACGCGCGTGCTCGCCGCCGGCCCCGCCCCGGTTGCGATCACGCCGGAGCTGATCGACGCCGCGAAAAAGGAAGGCAAGGTGATCCTGTACTCGGCGATGGATCTCCCGGTCGGCGAAAAGCTCGGCAAGGCGTTCGAGGCGAAATATCCGGGCATGGAGGTTCAGATCGAACGTTCCGGCTCGGAGCGGCTGTTCCAGCGGCTCGGCCAGGAATTTTCCAGCAACATCCACGCCTGCGACGTCGTCAACAGCTCGGACGCCTCGCATTTCATCAGCTGGAAACGCAACAACTGGCTGGCGCCGTTCGTCACCGAGGACATCGCGCAGCATTTCCTTCCCGCCTATCGCGACCCCGACGGGTTGTTCGCGGTCTCGCGGATCTGGCTGTCGTCGATCGCCTACAACACCAATCTGGTGAAGCCCGAAGACGCACCGAAGAGTTTTGCCGATTTGCTCGACCCGAAATGGGCCGGCAAAATGGTCAAGGGCCATCCGGCCTACAGCGGCACCATCATGACCGCGACCTTTCAGATGGTGCGCGAACTCGGCTGGGACTATTTCGAAAAGCTGTCGAAGCAGCGCGTCATGCAGGTGCAGTCCTCGACCGATCCACCGAAAAAACTCTCGCTCGGCGAACGCGCTGTCATGGCCGACGGCAACGAATATGGCGTGGTGCTGCTGAAGGAGGCCGGCCAGCCGGTCGAGCCGGTCTATCCGGCCGAGGGCACGCCGACGATTTCGGGTCCGACCGGGATTTTTGCCAGCGCGCCGCATCCCAACGCCGCGCGGCTGTTCCAGGCCTGGCTGCACACCCGCGAGACCCAGCAATTCTTCATCGACTTCACCGCGCAATATTCCGTGCACGATCAGGTGCAGGCGACAAAACCCGGACGCCGCAAGATCACCGACATAAAACTGATGAAGGAAGACGCCGCCGGCGTCGAAGCGATGGCCGAAGAAATCAAGACGCGTTGTGCGCGGCTGTTCAAGGTGTGAGGATGCGCGGGCCTACACTCACCTCGTCATTCCGGAACACGCCTCTTGGCGTGGGCCCGGAATCCATAACCCCTGTGCTCGTGTTCGGCACGAGACTTCGTCACTGCAAAATCAAAGGCACAGGGGTTATGGATTCCGGGCTCGCTCGCTGCGCTCGCGCCCCGGAATGACGAACCGAGAGTTTGACATGACCCTCGCCACCACCACCGACATTGCAAAGCCGAAGATCGACTGGACCAGGCCGGTGCTGTGGCTGTTCGCGGTTGGCCTGATCGGGTTGATCGTGTTGCCGATGACCTGGCTCGCGATCTACGCCTTCAGTAACAAGGCCGGTCACGCCACGCTGCAAAATTTCGTCACCCTGTTCACTGATCCCGATTTCCTCGATCCGCTCTGGACCACCGCGATCATCGCGATCTGCTCGGCCACGATCTGCTGCCTGATCGCAGCTCCGATGGGATGGCTGGTGTCGCGCACCGACATGCCCGCGCGACAGTTCATCCGCGCCTTGGTGACGGCGTCGTTCGTGACGCCGCCGTTCCTCGGCGCGGTCGCCTGGGAATTGCTGGCGGCGCCCAACAGCGGGTTGCTCAACCAGTTGTTCCGGCTGGTGACGGGAGCGGATTCCGACGAGCACCTGTTCAACATCTATTCGATGACGGGGATCATCTTCGTGATCTCCTGCTACACCTTCCCCTTCGTGTTCGTGCTGGTTGCGAATTCGCTCGACACCATGCCGGGCGAACTGGAAGACGCCTCCGCCATCCTCGGCGGCAAGGCCTGGACCACCGCGCGCCGGATCACGATTCCGCTGGCGCTGCCGGCTTTGGTCGCGGGCGCGCTGATCGCGTTCCTGCAGGCGATGACACTGTTCGGCTCGCCGGCGATCCTGGCGCTCCCCGCGGGCTTCCACACCATGACGACAAAAATCTGGAGCCTGTTCCAGTATCCCCCAAAGCTCGAACTGGCGGCCGCGGCCGCGGTGCCGCTGCTGCTTCTGACCATCCTGCTGCTGCAGGCGCAAAAATTCATTCTCGGCCGGCGCGGCTATTCCGTCGTCGGCGGCAAATACGGCGCGCCGCGCAAGGTCGAGATGGGCAAATGGCGCTGGGCCGCGCTCGGGTTCTGCCTCGTGATGCTGCTCAATCCGGTGTTCCTGCCCTATCTGGCGCTGCTCAACGCCGCGTTCTCGCCGAACGCGACCACGCTGGTGACGCCATCGACCTTCACGCTGCACAACATCGTGTTCGTGTTCACCGAGTTGTCGTCGACGCAACTGGCGCTGAAGAACACCGTGATCCTGGGCACCGCGACCGCGACCATCGGCACCGTCCTGGCACTGGTCATCGCCTATGTCACGACGCGGAAGGTGATTGCGGGCTGGCGGGTGCTCGGCTTTCTCGCCACCGCGCCGGTCGCGGTGCCCGGCATCGTGCTCGGCGTCGGCCTGTTCCTGAGCTACACAAGGCCACCTTTCGTGCTGTACGGCACGCTGTGGATCCTGCTGCTGGCGTTTTTGACCATCAACCTGCCGTCGGCCTATCAGCAATTGCAGGCCGCGTTCACCACCATCCATCCCGAACTCGAGGACGCCAGCCGGATTCTCGGCGCCACAAGGCTGCAATCGCTGTGGCAGATCACCGCGCCGTTGTTGCGTACCGGCGTGATCGCGACCTGGTGCTTTATCTTTATCGGCGTGATGCGCGAATTGTCGGCCGCGATCGTGCTGTTTACCTCGCAGACCAAGGTGATTTCAGTCCTGATCTACGATCTCAACGAAAGCGGCGATCTCGCCGCGATTTCGGTGCTGGGCATTTCCATGCTGATCATCACCTTCGCGGTGGTGCTCGCGGTCAACCAGATCCCGATGTTCGGCGCCACCGCAAGCAATCGCGTCCGCAACGGCTGATTGGCGACGAACGCACTTCACCTCTCCCGTAGGGAGAGGTCGGATTGCATCGCAGATGCAATCCGGGTGAGGGGTTTTGATCTATCGATAGTCCGTACCCCCTCACCCCAGCCCTCTCCCCATGGGAGAGGGAGCGCGCCGCCGTTGACTTGATTCTATGGCAACCAGCCCGCAAAACCCCATATCAGAGACCACCAGTTCTTCCCGCCCGAACGAGGACCTCAGTGACAAATTCCACGCCCAAAACCCCTCTCGCGGCGCCGGTCGCGCCGCGCCGGCCGCATTCCTTTACCCTGCACGGCATCACCGTGACCGACGACTATGCCTGGCTGAAGGACGACAACTGGCAGGAGGTGCTGCGCGACCCGTCGATCCTCAATGCCAATATCGGCAAATATCTGAAGGAAGAGAACGCCTATACCGACAGCCTGCTCGGCCACACCAAATCGCTCCAAAAGACCCTGATCAAGGAGATGCGCGGGCGGATCAAGGAAGACGATTCCTCAGTGCCCTCGCCCGACGGTCCGTTCGCCTATTTCCGCAAATTCCGCGACGGCGGCCAGCATGAATTGTTCAGCCGCATGCCGCGCGACGGCGGCAACGCCGACATCATCCTCGACGGCGATGCGCTCGCCGCCGACCACGAATATTTTAGGTTCGGCGGCGCGAGGCATTCGCCCGACCACCGACTCGAGGCCTGGAGCGCCGATATCAAGGGCTCGGAATATTTTTCGATCCGGGTGCGCGACTGGGCCACCGGAAAGGACTTCGACGACCTGGTCGAGGACAGCGACGGCGGCGTGGTGTGGAGCGAGGACGCCACGCACTTCTTCTACGTCAAGCTCGACGAAAACCACCGGCCGACGCAGGTCTGGCGACACCGCCTGGGGACGAAACAGGCGGACGATGTCCTGATCTATGAAGAGCCGGACTCCGGCTGGTTCACCCATCTCCATGAAAGCACCAGCGGCCGTTTCTGCGTGATCGCCGGCGGCGATCACGATACGTCCGAACAGCGGATCATCGATCTCGCCAACATCGATGCGCCGCCGCGGCTGATCGCGGCCCGGGAGGTCGGCGTGCAATATTCGATCGCCGACCGCGGCGACGAGCTGTTCATCCTGACCAATGCCGACGGCGCGATCGACTTCAAGATCGTCACCGCACCGCTGGCTTCGCCCGCGCGCGCCAACTGGCGTGACCTGATCCCGTATCGTGCCGGCGCCTATCTGATGGATATCGAACTCTATAGCAGACATCTGGTGCGGCTCGAGCGCGCCAATGCGCTGCCTGCGATCATCATCCGCGACCTCAAGACATCGGAAGAACACGCCATCGCGTTCGACGAGGCGGCGTATTCGCTCGACACCCATGGCGGTTACGAATTCGACACCACCAATCTGCGCTTCTCCTATTCGTCGATGACGACGCCGTCGGAAGTCTACGACTACGACATGGCCACGCGCACGCGCGTCTTGCGCAAGCGACAGGAGATTCCCTCCGGCCACAACCCGGCCGACTACGTCACCACCCGCATCATGGCGAAATCCCATGATGGCGCGGAGGTGCCGGTATCGATCCTGCACCGCAAGGATCTCAAGCGCGACGGCAACGCGCCGCTGTTGCTGTACGGCTACGGCTCCTACGGCATGGCGATGCCGGCCTCGTTTGCCGCCAACCGGCTGTCCCTGGTCGATCGCGGTTTTGTCTATGCCATCGCGCATGTCCGCGGCGGCTCGGACAAGGGCTGGAACTGGTATCTCGACGGCAAGCGCAAGAAGAAGATCAACACGTTCGACGATTTCGCGGCTTCCGCCCGCGCTTTGATCGACGCCAAATACACCAGCGCCAAACGCATCGTCGGCCATGGCGCGAGTGCTGGCGGCATGCTGATGGGCGCGGTCGCCAACCGCGCCGGCGAATTGTTCGCCGGCATCGTCGCCGAAGTGCCGTTCGTCGACGTGCTCAACACCATGCTCGACCACTCACTGCCGCTGACGCCGCCGGAATGGCCGGAATGGGGCAATCCGACCGAAAGCGCCGAGGATTTCAAGACCATCCTGTCCTATTCGCCTTACGACAACCTCGCGGCGCGGGAATATCCCGCGATCCTCGCGATGGGCGGACTGACCGATCCGCGCGTCACCTATTGGGAGCCGGCGAAATGGATCGCGCGGCTGCGCGCCACCATGACATCAGGCGGACCGGTGTTGCTGCGCACCAACATGGGCGCCGGCCATGGCGGCGCCTCCGGCCGCTTCGACCGCCTCGACGAAGTCGCGATCGGCTATGCGTTCGCGCTGTGGGCGGTGGGGCTGGTGGACAAGGGCGGGGCTTAACTCTCCCTCTCCCCGTTCTTCACGGGGAGAGGGTCGGGGTGAGGGGCTCTCCGATCCGCGAATACCGCGCGAGTGTTGAGGGCGGCACCCCCTCACCCGGATCGCACCGGACGATGCTTCGCATCGCCGGGGCGATCCGACCTCTCCCCGCATGCGGGGCGAGGTTAGGGAGAGCGCTGCGTCCGGGGAACGCGTACGATCCTCGCTGATTAGTCCTGCTAACAGCGAGGGATCACATGCCCGCCTACACCAAGAAAGACTTCCCGACCGACAATGTCCGCCGCTTCCTGGAGCCGGGGCCGGTCATCCTGGTCAGTTCGGCACACAAGGGCGAGCGCAACATCATGACCATGGGCTGGCACATGATCATGGGCTTTTCGCCGTCGCTGGTCGGCTGCTACATCTGGAGCGCCAATCACAGCTATGAGCTGGTCCGCTTGAGCAAGCAGTGCGTGATCAACGTTCCGACCGAGGACCTTGCGACTACCGTCGTGAAGATCGGCAACAGCTCCGGGCGCGACATCGATAAATTCGCCGAGTTCGGCCTCACGGCTAAGCCGGGCAGCCATGTCCGCGCGCCCTTGATCGCGGAGTGCTACGCCAATTTCGAATGCGAGCTGGTGGATTCCAGCCTGATCCGGAACTACAGCCTGTTCGTGTTCGAGGTGGTGAAGGCGCATGTCGCGACCGCGCCGAAATATCCCAAGACCATCCATTATCGCGGCGATGGCGAGTTCATGATCTCCGGCGCCAACACCAGCCGCTATCGAAAGCTGTTCCGGCCGGAGATGCTTTGAGAATTCAGCGCGCCGTGCTGCGCGACAGATTCTTATTTTGACGCGTTTTCTTCACGCGAACCGGTGTCCACTTCGCTCGAAAACGCTATAGCGACCAACTCGTCCCTTACACGATCCAGCACGCTGCTATATTCGCGACTCTCGGTCTGCCGGAACAGCCGCAAGCTCGGATACCATGGACTGTCGTCGCGGCCGAGCAGCCAGCGATAATCAGGCACAAACGGCAGCAGCAGCCAGGCGGGACGCCGGAGCGCGCCGGCGAGATGGGCGACACTGGTGTCGACCGTGATCACCAGATCGAGGCAACACAGTAGCGCAGCGGTGTCGCTGAAACTCGCAAGCTGCGCAGTGAGATCGATAATATCGGTCTTCTCGAGGATCGATTGATCTTCCGCTCTCAAATCTTTCTGCAGGCTGACGAAGGTGACATCGACATCCAGAATGCGCTTAAGCATACCCAGAGGGATCGAGCGCTTGAGGTCCCCGGCGTGATTTGGGTTGCCGGACCACACGAGGCCAACCCGTAACCGGTCGTGTGGCGGAAGCCGTTCGTTCCACGCCTCAACTGCTTTCGCCGCGGGCTGCGGCAAATACGGAATCTCGGCGGGAATGGTTTCGAGCAGGGTTGCGAACGCCAATGGCAGGCTCAGCATCGGACAATAGGTGTCGAACGGCGGCGGCGCTTCGGCCGAATTGTTCGCGATACACAGCGAGACGCCGGCAACCCCCGACAGCAGCGGCTGCAACGCCGGGTGAACCACGAGAATGACGGTGGCGCCGAGCCCCGCGACCATCGGGAGGTAGCGCGCCAATTGAATCGCGTCGCCCATTCCCTCATCGGCGTAAATCAGGATGGTCTTGCCGGCGATGCTGCTCTGGCCGAGCCACATCGGCTGCGAGAACTTCGGATAGACGATCGGAAGCCCCGGGACCTTCCACCGCGCTTCACGCGCGGCCCAGCCGGTCGCGAAATCGCCGTGCAAGAGATCGAGATGCGCGACACCGAGCGCGGCGTTGGCGTCATCAGGGTCGATCGCCCTGACGCGGTCATAGGTCGCGGCCGCTTCAGTCAGATCGCCGGACTGGGCCTGCGTTTGGGCGAGGTTGTTGAGCGACTCGACATCGTCTGGCCGCAGAGCGCATGCCTTCTCCAGCCACGACAACGCCTCCGGACAGCGGCCGAGCTCGTTGAGGATGACGCCGATATTGTTGCAGGTCGCGGCATTGCTCGGATCGAGGTCATGCGCACGCCGGCTGTCGGCCAGGCTCGCCTCCCGTTGCCCGAGGCTGCGAAGACATACGGCGCGAAGCTGCAGCGTGGCAACGTCGTTCGGCCGCGTGGCATCGCAGCGGTCGAGGTACGTCAGCGCATCCTGCTGACGGTCCATTTCGATCAGCAATTCGGCGAGCTGAAACTCCGTGACGGCGCTACCCGGCCCTCGAACCGCCGTCAGGCGATCGCAGGCCGCAATGGCCTCCGCGGTCCGCCGCAGCTTCGCCAGGGAAGCAGCCGTGTTGTAGAGGGCGGCTTCGAATCCGGGCCGCCGCTCGATCGCCCGCTCGAACCACGGCACGGCCTCCTCATAGCGACTAAGCCCTTGCAGTGCGCTGCCGATGTTGTTGCAGGTGTCGGCATCGGCCGGATCGAGCGCATGCGCCCGCTCACCCTCGGCGATCGCCTGCTCGAACCGGCCCAGGCGGCGCAGAAATACCGACCGCATGTACAGCGTCGGTGCGTGGTTCGGCCTCAGCTTGTCGCAAACGCCGAAACAGGCGAGCGCCTGCTCCAATTGTCCCGACCGGGAGTGAATATATCCGCTCCTGCACGCCGCATCCCAGTCGTTCGGATCCAGATCGAGCACGTTACGATAGGCCTGCAAAGCGGGACCGCCGCGCTGCAAGGCAAACAGCAGGTCGGCGAGGTTCTTCCAGCCGGACGCATCCGGCTGGAGTTGAACCGCCTTTTCGAACACCTGCAACGCCTCTTCGAGGCGCCCCATGCGCTGCAAGGCCTCGCCCAGCGAGGCCAGATATTCCGGCTTCGGCGCGTTGCGGATGGCGCGAAAAAACCATTCCACCGCATCGTCGTGCTGGTCCGCCTGGAACGCCAGGTGCCCGGCAAGATGCTGGGAGTCCGCATGATCAGGCAGCAGCGCGAGCGCGCGCTGGCAACAGACTTGCGCATCCAGATAGCGGCCGGCCAGCATAAGCTCGCGGCCCTGATTATACAGCATGGCAGGGGTGGGCGCGTCGGAACCGGACGGGCCCTGCGCGGAATCGGGGTCGGCAGCGTGGCCTTCGCGACGGTTCATCTGTTCATTCCGGGCTAATAGCGACGGTTACGTGATTCTTTCGCTACCAGCAAACCAAGAGAATGGCGCCCTGTCGTCACAGTGCAGGCCTCGTAGCCTGGATTGAGCGAAGCGAAATCCGGGATTCTTCGCTTGCGGATTGCCGCCGCCCCGGATTTGGCTGCCGCTCAATCCGGGCTACAGCGAACAGGATGGTCCCATTGCACCTACCGCCCCTTTATCTTCCGCCACGCGGCGAAATCGACCAGCGTCTGCTCGTCGGTGGCGGGATAGAGGCCGAAAATGCCGCGGCCGGCCCGCACCTGCTCGGTGACGAAATCCTCGAACGCGGTCATCTCGAAGGCCTCGTTGGCGATTTCCTCGGCGAGATGCGCGGGGATCACGATCACGCCGTCGCTGTCGCCTAGAATGACGTCACCGGGAAACACCGGCGCGTCGCCGCAGCCGATCGGGCCGTTGATCTCGATCGCCTGGTGCAGCGTCAGGTTGGTCGGCGCGCTCGGCCGGTGGTGAAAGGCGGGAAAACCGAGTTTTGCGATCTCGGCGGCGTCGCGGAAGCCGCCATCGGTGACGACGCCGGCGACGCCGCGCTGCATCAGCCGCGTTACCAGGATGGCGCCGGCGGACGCGGCGCGGGCGTCCTTGCGGCTGTCCATCACCAGCACCGCGCCGGGCGGGCAATCCTCGATTGCCTTGCGCTGCGGATGGGCGCGGTCGCGAAACACCTCGAGCTTGTTGAGGTCCTCGCGCGCCGGCATGTAGCGCAGCGTGAACGCCTCGCCGACCAGGGTCGGCTGATCCGCACCGAGCGGATGCACGTCCTGAATGCACTGGGTGCGAAAGCCGCGCTTGTAGAGCGCGGTGGCAACCGTCGCGGTAGAGATGGTTTTCAACCTGGCGCGGGTGGCGTCGCTGAGTTTTGTCATAGTTGGCTCCTCGGGCATTCGAAGGCAGATCAACTCTCTCCTGTCATTCCGGGACACGCCTCTTGGCGTGGGCCCGGAATCCATACTCCCTGCGGTGATATTTTTGCAGTGAGCCGTTTTGTGCCGAACACGAGCGCAGGGGTTATGGATTCCGGGCTCGCGCTTCGCGCGCCCCGGAATGACGGCTTTAATAAATAGAAGGCTCGCCGACCGGCGCGCCGAAACCGGTTTCGAGGAAATCGAAGTCGCAGCCCTCATTGGCCTGCCGGATATGGCGGGTGAACATCCAGCCATAGCCGCGCTCGAAGCGGGTCTCCGGCTGTTTCCATGCGGCGCGGCGTTTTGTCATTTCGGCCTCGGAAATATCGAGGTTGATGCTGCGCGCATCGACGTCGAGCGTGATCATGTCGCCGTTTTGCACCAGCGCCAATGGCCCGCCGATATAGGATTCGGGCGACACATGCAGGATGCAGGCGCCGTAGCTGGTGCCGCTCATGCGCGCGTCCGACAGCCGCACCATGTCGCGGACGCCCTGCTTCACCAGTTTCGTCGGGATCGGCAGCATGCCCCATTCCGGCATGCCGGGCCCGCCCTGCGGCCCCGCATTGCGCAGGATCAGCACGTGGTCGGCGGTGACGTCGAGATCGGGATCGTCGATCGCCTTCTTCATCGCGGGATAGTCGTCGAACACCAGCGCCGGACCGGTATGTTTCAGGAACCGCGGCTCGCAGGCCGAAGGCTTTATCACGCAGCCGTCCGGCGCGAGATTGCCCTTCAATACCGCGAGCGCGCCCTCGGCATAGATCGGATCGGCAACGGTGCGGATCACGTCGTCATTGTAGACCTCGGCATGCGCGATGTTCTCGCCCAGCGTCTTGCCGGTCACCGTCATCGCATCGAGGTGCAGATGATCCCTGATGCGGCCCATCAGGCCGGGCAGGCCGCCGGCGTAGAAGAAATCCTCCATCAGATATTTGTCGCCGGACGGCCTCACATTGGCGATCACCGGCACCTTGCGGCTGGCCTTTTCGAAATCGTCGAGCCCGATGTCCTGGCCGGCGCGGCGCGCCTGCGCGATCAGATGGATGATCGCATTGGTCGAACAGCCCATGGCCATCGCCACCGTGATCGCGTTCTCGAAGGCCTTTCGGGTCTGGATCTTCTTTGGCGTAAGATCCTCCCAGACCATGTCGACGATGCGGCGGCCGCTTTCCGAACTCATGCGGATGTGGCCGGCATCGGCCGCCGGGATCGAGGAGGCGCCCGGCAGGGTCATGCCAATCGATTCGGCGATCGCGGTCATGGTCGAGGCGGTGCCCATGGTCATGCAGGTGCCGTAGCTGCGGGCGATCCCGGCCTCGACATCGACCCAGTCCTTGTCGGATATCTTTCCGGCGCGGCGCTCGTCCCAGTATTTCCAGGCGTCCGACCCCGAGCCCAGCGTCTTGCCCTTCCAGTTGCCGCGCAGCATCGGGCCGGCGGGCAGATAGATCGCCGGCAGGCCCATGCTGGTGGCGCCGAGCAGCAGCGCCGGCGTGGTCTTGTCGCAACCGCCCATCAGCACCACGCCATCGACGGGATGGCCGCGCAGCAACTCCTCGGCGTCCATCGCCAGCAAATTGCGGTACAGCATGGTGGTGGGTTTGAGGAAGGATTCCGACAGCGACAGCGCCGGCAATTCCATCGGAAAACCGCCGGCCATCAGGATGCCGCGCTTGACGTCGTCGACCCGCGACTTGAAGTGCATGTGGCAGGGCTGCGCGTCCGACCAGGTGTTGAGGATCGCGATGACCGGGCGGTCCTTCCACTCCTCCGGTGCATAGCCCATCTGCATCGCACGCGAACGGTGGCCGAAGGCGCGGAGATCGTCGGGCGCGAACCAGCGCGCGCTCCGGAGCGTTTCCGGACTTTTCTTGTTGTTGGTCATTGCATCACCTGTTTGAACCCCATCAGGGTCATCCCACAGGGCATCCATCGGGTGCAAGTTCCAGCTGCGTGGGACGACAAACTCCGTTGCCTATTGCACCGCAAAAAACATCAGATTGAAGCCGAGCCTGCCGATCGGTATGTGCCTCGAACCGTGCACAAGGCTTGGTTCCAGAGCCAGCTTCTGCCTCCTCCGCTACCGCCCGTGGCGAAGAAGTGCTTGCGCGACAGCAACGGGCGCTCCACAACCGGACATTGACGGCATCGGTAACTTGATCGGTGTCTCGAAGCGATTTGGGAATGCCGGCATGGCCAAGATTCTGATCGTGGACGATGACGGTGCGGTCCGCACCACCATCCAGCTTCTGCTCGAACGAGCCGGCCACAGCGTGGTCGGCGCCAGCGACGGCCGCAAGGGGCTGGCGCTGATCGAAACCGAGGAGTTCGACCTGCTGTTCCTCGACATTTTCAT
>Ga0265314_10004715_pt1 | contig 12517 bp, 9 predicted proteins | sample 4126metaG_FD_203106 | JGI IMG/M metagenome (GOLD analysis project Ga0265314, IMG submission 203106) | Rhizosphere microbial communities from Carex aquatilis grown in University of Washington, Seatle, WA, United States - 4-1-26 metaG | ecosystem: Host-associated > Plants > Roots > Rhizosphere >... | reverse complement strand
TGGTGAGCGCGTCGACGAGACCGGGGCCGCCGCCGACGGATTCGACCGTCAGGCCGCCCCAGAACTTGAACATGCCGTTGATCTTGTAGGCCTGGCGGCCCCAGATCGGCATGAAGCGCACGCCCTTGTCGCGCATCCAGCGCATCGTCTCTTTGCTCTTCTTGATCAGGATTTCGCAAAGATCGGGGTCGGTGCGGTATTCGGTGATGCGGCCCATGTCGTCGAAGAATTTCTCTTCGGTGTAGGTGCCGAAGTCCGACTTAGAGACTTCCTCGTCGGTCAAATCGGGCATCAGCGCGCGCAAATCCTCGACGCCGTCATAGACGCAGCGGAAAGCGCCGGCCGTGAACCGGCTGTTGCCGCCGGATTCGTCTTCCGGGCCGCGCTCGAGCACGAGAACGGAAACGCCCTGCTCGGCCGCCGCGAGTGCTGCACAGAACGCCGCATTGCCGCCGCCAACGACGACGACATCCGCGGATTTAGGTAACGCTGTAGCCATGACTTTCAGAGCCTCTCGTATGCAGGGACGTTAGTGGGGGTGTTTAAAACCTAGTACCGCGAGTTTGGCGGCACTGGCAATGATGTCGCGGTCGGGGTCGCGCGAGATGATTTCCAGCATCGGCTTCGGCTTGGCGTAGCCGACCGCCGCTAGCGCGCGCGGCACGTCCGCGAACGGAACCGTGCCGAGCCCGACCGGGTCGTGACGGTAATTTTGCCGGCCGGTATCGGACAAGTGAACGAGTTCGAGCCGGTCACGGCATTGCCGCAGGCCGTCGGCGAAATCCTCGCCGATGAAGTAGGCGTTCGGGATGTCGTAGACGATGCGCACTTTGTCGTTGCCGTATCGATCGAGCGCCGCGAGCAGTTCGCGAATGCCGGGCAGAAAAGCGAAAGGCATGTTCTCCACCCAGAGCGCAGTCCCGGCGGATTCGGCGACCGGGCCCAGCAGGTCCAGAGCCTCGAAGAAATACCGGGTGAGTTCGTCGGCGCCGGCCGGAAACAGCGGATTGGCCTTGCCCGGCCCGATCACCACGCCGCGCGCGCCAAGCTCGCCGGCGAGCCGCACGGTATCGACCAACAGCTTGAGCGAATAGGCGCGCATGCCGGATGCGGCGCTGGCGACGTTGATGTCGATGTTCGGCATATTGAGCGAAACCAGCGCGAGACCGCGCTGCTCGATCAGGCGGCGCAACGCGCTGCGATCGTCCGACGACATGTCGGCCGGCCACAGATGGCCGGGATGCACCATGATTTCGAATTCGTCGAAGCCCTGGTCGGCGAGCCGCGCCAGACAAGCCGCGGCGCTCAACGAGCGCATAAAAGAGTAAGTGTTGGCGCCGAACAGCAATGCCGCTCCCGGCGCGGCGCTGGACGCGTGGCTTACTCCCGGGACGTTCCTCGCCGAACTCACTGTTGCGCGCCCTTCCACTTTGCGCGGCGCCGTCTTGTCGCGGCGGCGGCCAGTCATAAACCCGGGGGCTCTTGAGTCAACCGCTATCCGGCATTGTGAGTTGGCCTTTGTCATTCCCGGATGCGGGGTGTTATTGTCGCGGCCGTCATGACCGCCGAGGGCGCCGCGTACCGGCGCGCTCGGAACATCCTCGACGCCGAGGGAGCGCCTTTCTACGAGCGTTAATCACGTATCTGGAGACGACCGGTGTCGCCGCGAATGAAGCCGAAAGCTGCTGGAAAGCCATCGATCGCGGCCAAAACGCCGGCTGCCCGGCTGGTTGAGCCCGCTTTGCCCGATATCGACGACGATGCCGAGGACCGCCAGCGCGTCGGCGTACAGTCGCTCGGCCGCGCTTTTGCGATTCTAGAGGAGGTCGCCCGCCACCGCGAGGGCATCGGCCTGGCCGAGTTGAGCAAGCTCGTCGGCTTGCACAATTCCACGACGTTCCACCTTGCCAAGACCATGGTTTCCCTCGGTTACATTCGCCAGGAGAAGGATTCCAAGCGTTATCGCGTCGGCCGGCCGCTGTTCGCGCTGGCCGCCAGCGCGCTCGACGAAATCGAGATGGTCAACGTCGCGACGGCGGTCTTGGAAGACCTGTCGCGCGAAACCGGCGAAACCAGCCATTTCGCCGTGCGCATGGGCGACGCCGTCGTGGTGATTGCCCGCACCGGCGGCCCCGGCGCCTTCCAGTTGACTGACCGCGTCGGCGTCGTGCGGCCGGCGCATTGCACCGCGCTTGGCAAAGTGATCCTCGCTTCGCTGCGGCCCGACCAACTCGGGCGTTTTCTCAAGCGTGTCGACATGAAACCGTCGACCGCGAAGTCGATTACCGACATTCCTGTGCTGTTACGCGAAGTGGCAGAGATCAGGCGCACCGGCATTGCCATCGACGACGGGGAATTCAACGCCGAGGTCCGCTGCGTCGCGGTGCCGGTCCCAGATCTCACCGGCCAGATCGTCGGCGCGCTCGGGATTTCAGGCCCGATCTGGCGCATGCCAAAAGAGGCGTTGCCCAGCCGCGCAAAAATTGTGCAGGCGGCCGCCAAACGTTTGTCCGCCGGCTTCGGCGACGCCAAATAATTCTACTGCCCAGCGCACGCAGGTTATCGAGAATATTCGCGCTTTTGGCGTTGACAGCCCTTCCCGGCTCCGGAAATATCTCCAACAATAAAAAAACGCCTCTCACATTCTCGCATACGCGGAACGAGAGGTAACGGCGCCAATGAGCGTCTTTCCGGGAGGGAAACCAGCATGTCGAGCACCAACAGGCGAAGTGTCTTAAAAGCCAGCGCCGCATTGGCCGGCGTATCGGTCTTGGGATTTCCGGCCATCGTCAGCGGCCAGACCGACAAGATCAAAATCGGCCATCTGACGCCTTTGACGGGCTTTCTCGGCGCGCTCGGCGCTTACGCGCAGCTCGGCCTCAAGCAGGCAGAGGAAGAGATCAACAAGGCCGGCGGCGTCATGGGCCGCCAGTTGGACATTACCTCGGAAGACTCGGTCAACCCGGCCACCGCCGCGACGAAAGCTCAGCGCATGCTCGAGCAAGACGGCGCCACCGTGCTGATGGGCGAAATCAATTCGGCCTCGGCGCTCACCATCATGCAGGTCGCCGCGCGCAACAAGAAGCTGTTCATGCAGATCGGCGCCCGTTCCGACGCGCTGCGCGGCAAGAACTGCAACCGCTACACCTTCCACGTCGATATCCCGAGCACGGTCATGGTCAACGCCGTTGGCAAAGCGCTGGTGCGCGACAACATGATGAAGGGCAAAAAGTTCTACACGTTGACGGCCGATTATCTGTTCGGTCACGACCTGCGTGGCGCCGCCAACGCCTTCTTCGCCGCCAATGGCGGCACGGTGCTCGGCGACGAGTTGGTCGCAACGGACGTCACGGATTTCAGCCCTTATCTGCTCAAGATTCGTCAGGGCAAGCCGGACATCGTGTGTTCTAACCTTGCGGGTAATCAGGTCACCAACCTGATCAAGCAATATGCGGAATTCGGACTGCCCTTCCCGATCGTCGGCTTCAATCTCAACACCGCCGACGCCTGGGCCGCCGGCGAAGGCAACCTCAGCGGCACATGGCCCACGGTCTGGTATCACACCTCGGAAGTGCCGGGGTCGAAGGCCTTCGTCGCGGAATTCATCAAGCGCAACGGCAAGCCGCCGGAAAACCACGCCTGGATCGAATATGTTTCGCTCAAGATAATGGCGCAGGCCATGAACGAGACCAAATCGACCGACACGGAAAAGCTCATCGCCTATTTCGAGAAAGAGCCACAGTTCGACATTCTGAAGGGGCGCAAGGCTTACTTCCGCTCGTGGGATCATCAACTGATCCAGGAAGCCTATCCGTTCACGGTCAGACCCAAGGGCCAAGCCAAGGATAAATGGGACTTCCTCGCACTGGGCGCCGCCATTCCGAACGCGGACGAACCGCTTGAGGTCATCAACCCGACCAAGGCGCAGAACACCTGCGTGTTTGCGTAGGTTATCGGCGCGAGCGCTCCGCGGACGCTCGCATTTAACATCGCAGGCAGGCGGCTGACGGTATGCCGCCTGCCATTTTTCTTCTCGTCTTTCTTGGCGTTGCGTTTCGAGAAAACCTTTCATGTTTTTGCTCGAACAAGTCGTCAACGGCCTCGTGCTCGGCGGCTATTACCTGCTCATCGCGCTCGGTCTGTCGCTGATCTTCAGCGTCGGCGGCATCGTCAACCTCGCGCATGGCGCGTTCTACGCACTCGGCGCCTACTTCGCCGTCACCCTCACGCAATCTATCGGCTTCGGGCCGGCTGTGGTGGTATCGCCGATTGCGGTCGCCCTGCTCGGCATCCTGTTCGAACGATTTATTTTGCGGCGCTTTTACGCCGCCGACCCCATCCTCAGTCTCCTGGTGACGTTCGGTCTCGCCATGGTGGCGGAGCAACTGATCCGTATCATCTGGGGCGCCTCGCCGCTGTCGCAAACCATGCCGCCGAGCCTGAAGGGCGCCGTGTTCGTCGGCGATTTCCTGTTCTCGCGCTACCGGCTGACGCTTCTCGGCATCGTGGCGGTCATCCTGCTCGGCATCTGGCTGCTGCTGCACAAAACATCGTTCGGCCGCGTCGTGCGCGCCGGTATTCAGCGTCCGGACATGGTGGCTGCACTCGGCATTCGGCTGCAGCCTTACATGACGGCCATCGTCATGCTGGGCGTCGGCATGGCGGCGGTCGGTGGCGCACTCTTTGCCCCGATCACCATCGTGCACCCGGCGATGGGGGCCGAGATCATCACCGTGGCCTTCGTCGTCGTCGTCATCGGCGGGCTCGGCAGCTTCTGGGGCGTGGTAATCGCCGCGCTGCTGGTAGGCGTGGTGCGGGGCATTACTATTCATTTCGCGCCGGCCGCCGGTGAGGCGTCGATTTACGTGCTGATGTTTCTCGTTCTGTTGTTCAGGCCACGCGGGCTGCTCGGCGAACGCATTGAGAAATTCGAATGACGGCGGCCCCGCACCATCTGAAATACCGGCCGCTGCTGATCGCGGGCATTTCGCTGATCGTCCTGCCCTTCCTGATGCCTGTGCTCGGCCTCTCCATGAACACGGCGATCAACGTCGTGATCCTGGCGATCGCGACGATGGGCCTGAACATGTGCGTCGGCTACACCGGACTGGTGTCGTTCGGCCACAGCACCTGGTTCGGCATCGGCGCCTATTCCGCGGGCTTGATCCAGTTGCACTGGTTTCCCAACCAGATGTGGCTGCCGCTGCTGCTGTCGATGATCGTTGTCGCCGCGGCATCGACGTTTGTCGGCGTCCTCATCCTGCGCCGGCGCGGCGTGTATTTTTCGCTGCTGACGCTGGCGCTCGCGGCACTGACCTACACCGTCGCCTTCCGCTGGAGCGAGGTCACCGGCGGCGAAGACGGCCTCGGCGGCCTGAAACGGGGCAACATAGGACCCGTCTTTTTCGACGACAGCCTCGCTTTCTACATCGTGGTCGCTCTGATCGCGCTTGCGGTGCTGTATGCGCTTCTGCGCGTCACGCGCTCTCCCTTCGGCCACGTACTGGTGGCGATCCGCGAGAATCAGCTGCGCGCCACGTTCCAGGGCTATCCCATCGAGCGTTACAAGCTCGGCGTCTTCGTCCTTTCGGCCGTCGTGACCGGCGTTGCCGGCGCATTGCTCGGCTTCCAGACTTATCTGGTCTCGGCCGAAGCGGTGTCCGTACCGTTTTCCGGAGAATTGCTGGCCATGGTTGTCATTGGCGGCATGCACCACATTCTGGGACCGGCGCTGGGCTCGCTATTTTTCATCCTGTTCCGCGAGATATTTTCTATCTGGAGCGCCAACTGGCTGCTGTATTTCGGCTTGGTCTTCGTCGGCTTCGTCATGTACTCGCCCGGCGGCCTGGTCGGCATCTGGGAGAAGCTGACGCGACGCTGGCGTCCCTTGCCGGAAGAAGCGGCGGCGATGAGCAAGCGTAAGATCTACGAGGGCCTGCCGTTGCCGGCATTCCTGAAACCACAAACGCCAGGTGGAAAAGTGCTGGAAGTCGACAACGTCTCCAAGCATTTTGGCGGCATTCGCGCAGTCGCCGGCGCCAGCCTTACTGTCAACGCCGGCGAAATCCATGCGTTGATCGGTCCGAACGGCGCCGGCAAGACCACGCTGTTCAATTTGATTTCGGGCCTCTACGTGCCGGATAGCGGGACCGTAAAGCTCATCCGCCGCGACATCCACGGCCTCGCCTCGCATCAAATTTGCCATCAGGGGCTGGCGCGTTCGTTCCAGATCACGAACGTATTCCGCGGGCTGTCCATCTACGAGAACCTGCGGCTGTCGCTCCAGGCGCAGCACAAGATGCGTTTCAACATCTGGCGCGACATCGACAACTATACGGAAGTTCACGCCGAGACCGCCGAGCTGATCAAGTTTCTCGGGCTGGAAGGCATCGAAGATATTAATGGTGGCGACCTGTCCTACGGCGGCCAGCGGCTCGTCGACCTCGGCATCGCGCTCGGCTCCAAACCGCAAGTCCTGTTGCTCGATGAACCGCTGGCAGGCCTTGCCGCAGCCGAACGCGAACGCGTGTCAAACCTGGTGACAAACGTCGCCGAGAATATCCCCGTGCTCATCGTCGAACACGATATCGACCGCGTGCTCGGCTTCTCGCACCGCGTGACGGTCATGAACCAGGGCGAAGTGCTGATGACGGGCGCCCCCGACGAGGTGCGCAACGACCGCCGCGTTCAGGAAATCTACACCGGCACCGGCATTCCAGAGGTCGAGACCAAGCGCCACGAAGAGGCGAGCATCGGCACCACGCAAGTGCTACGCTTCGAAAGGGTCAACACGTTCTACGGCAAGAGCCACATCCTCAACGACGCCTCGCTCGATGTGCGCCAAGGCGAAATCGTCGCATTGCTCGGCCGCAACGGCGCCGGCAAGTCGACGCTACTCAAGACACTGGCGGGACTGGTGCCACCGGCGTCCGGCATCATCGAATACGAAGGCCGCAACATCGCCGCCGTGCCGGCGCCCGATATCGCGCGACTGGGCATCGGCTACGTGCCGCAAGGCCGCGGCCTCTTCGCCGGCATGACGGTGCGGGAAAACCTGTCGCTCGGCCGCCTGGCGCGCAAGACCGACGGCAGTAACGGCGTGGTCTGGAGCGAAGAGCAGATCCTCGACTACTTCCCGTGCTTGAAGGAGCGCATGAACGTCGCCGCCGATTATCTGTCGGGCGGCGAACAGCAGATGGTCGCGGTCGCCCGCGCCATGTCGGGCAACGTCAAACTGCTGCTGCTGGATGAGCCCTTCGAGGGCCTGGCGCCGACCGTGATCCTCGAATTGTTCAAGGTGTTCGATCAACTACGGCGGCACACCTCCATCGTCATCGTCGAGCACAATCTCGATCTGGTGCTGGCTTTGGCCGACCGCGTCTTCGCGCTGGAGCGCGGCGCGGTGTTCCACCAGGGTCCGGCGGCGCCGCTGCTGACCGACCTCGCCTACCGCAAGAAAATCTTGTGGCTTTAGAACAATCGCCGTTGATTGTGGTCTAATGCGCCCAAACAAGTCCGGGGGAAGCCATGGCCAATCAGATCGACCTTAAAGGCAGGAACGCCGTGGTGACGGGCGGCGCGCAGGGTATCGGCCGCGCCATCGTCGAACGGTTTTTGGAGTCCGGCGCTTCGATCGCGATCTGGGACCGTGACGAAAAGCTGGCGCAGCAGACAGTCGCTGAACTGAAAACCCGAGGCCGCGTGGTGGCCATGGCCGTGGACGTGACGCAATATGCCGACATCGAGAAGGCCCGCGACGCGACGCTGAAAGAGCTCGGCCGCATCGATATCCTGGTCAACAATGCCGGCATCACCGGGCCGAACGTGACGACCTGGGAATATCCGCTCGACGCCTGGCAGAGCGTTATGCGCATCAATCTCGACGGACCGTTCATGTGCTGTAGGGCCGTGGTGCCGTCGATGATAGCGCAGAACTACGGCCGCATCGTCAACATCGCCTCGGTCGCCGGCAAGGAAGGCAACCCCAACGCCCCCGCCTATTCGGCCTCCAAAGCCGGCGTGATCGCCTTGACCAAATCGCTCGGCAAGGAGCTGGCGGGCTACGATATCGGCGTCAACTGCATTACGCCGGCGGCCGCCAAGACCGCGATGTTCGCGCAGATGACGCAAACGCACATCGACTACATGCTGTCGAAAATTCCGCGCGCCCGTTTCGTCAATGTCGAGGAAATCGCGGCCCTGGTCGCGTTCTGCGCTTCCGCCGATTGCTCGTTCACCACCGGCTCGGCCTTCGATATCTCCGGCGGCCGCGCCACCTATTGAGCCTACCGCCTCCCTTGCGCCGGGCGAGCCGTTCGGCGCATGCTTTACGAAAGACAAAAGCGTCCCGGGAGACAGGAATGCCGAAGAAGGTGGTGTCGAAACAGGTGAAGCCGCGCGGACGCGAATTGCGCTCGCAGCTCTGGTTCGACAATCCGCAGAACCCCGGTATGACCGCGCTCTACCTGGAGCGTTATCTGAACTACGGCCTGACGCTGAAGGAACTGACCTCCGGCAAGCCGATCATCGGCATCGCGCAGACCGGCTCCGACCTGTCGCCCTGCAACCGGCACCATCTCGAACTGGCGTCGCGGGTGCGCGCCGGAATTACTGCGGCCGGCGGCATCGCCTTCGAGTTCCCGGTGCATCCGATCCAGGAAACGGGCAAGCGGCCGACGGCGGCGCTTGACCGCAACCTGGCCTATCTCGGCCTGGTCGAAATCCTCTACGGCTATCCGCTCGACGGCGTGGTGCTGACCACCGGCTGCGACAAGACCACGCCGGCCTGCATCATGGCTGCAGCGAGCGTGAATATTCCAGCCATCGTGCTGTCCGGCGGACCGATGCTGAACGGCTGGTGGAAGGGCGAGCGCGCCGGCTCCGGCACTGTGGTCTGGCAGGCGCGCGAAGATCACGCCGCCGGCAAGATCAGCTACCAGGAATTCCTCGACATCGTAACGTCGTCGGCGCCGTCGGTCGGCCATTGCAACACCATGGGCACCGCGTCGACCATGAACGCGCTGGCCGAGGCGCTCGGCATGTCGCTTCCGGGTTGCGGCGCGATCCCGGCGCCCTATCGCGAGCGCGGCCAGATCGCCTACGAGACCGGCAAGCGCGCGGTCGAGATGGTCTACGAAGACCTCAAGCCCACCGACATTCTCACCCGCAAGGCCTTCGAGAACGCCATCGTCGCCAATTCGGCCATCGGCGGCTCGACCAACGCGCCGATCCACCTCAATGCCATCGCGCGGCATGTTGGCGTCAAGCTCACCATCGAAGACTGGGAAAAAATCGGCTACGACGTGCCGCTTCTGGTCAACATGCAGCCGGCGGGGAAATATCTCGGTGAAGAATATTATCGCGCCGGCGGCCTGCCCGCCGTCATGCGGCAATTGCTCAAGGCCGGCAAAGGGCACGCCGACGCCTTGACGGTCAACGGCAAGACCATGGGCGACAACGTCCGCAAGGCTCAAGTGCAAGATGCCGACGTCATCAAGCCTTACGCCAAGCCGATGAAGAGGCAGGCCGGGTTCAAGGTGCTGAAGGGCAATCTGTTCGACTCGGCCATCATGAAGACCAGCGTGATCTCCGAGGAATTCCGCACACGCTATCTGTCGAACCCGAAGGACCCGAACGCTTTCGAAGGCCGCGCCATGGTGTTTGAAGGCCCTGAGGATTATCACCACCGCATCGAAGACCCGTCGCTGAAAATCGACGCCGATACACTGCTCTTCATTCGCGGCGTCGGCCCCATCGGCTATCCCGGCTCTGCCGAAGTCGTGAACATGCAGCCACCGGCGGCGCTGATCAAAAAGGGCATCACCTCGCTCGCCTGCATCGGCGACGGACGCCAATCCGGCACCTCCGGCTCACCGTCGATCCTCAACGCCTCGCCGGAAGCCGCCGCCAATGGCGGCCTCGCGATCCTGAAGACGGGCGATCGCGTGCGCATCGATCTGAACAAAGGCAGCGCCGACATTCTGATTTCCAAGACGGAGTTTGCGCGGCGGCACGCCGCCTTGATGAAGAGCGGCGGCTTTCCCTACCCCGAAAGTCAGACGCCCTGGCAGGAAATCCAGCGCGCCATGGTCGATCAGTTGGCCGACGGCATGGTGCTCAAGCCGGCGGTGAAATATCAGCGCATCGCGCAAAAAAGTCTGCCCCGCGACAATCATTAGTCAAACGAGAGGTGCACCCGTGGCTGGACGACTGAAAGGCAAACTCGCGCTGGTGACGGCGGCGGGGCAAGGCATCGGCCGCGCCATCGCGGAAGCCTGCATCGCGGAAGGCGCCAAAGTGATCGCCACGGACCTCGATGCCGGCAAATTGAAAGGTCTGAAAAAAGCGACGGCCTTTGCGCTCGACGTCCGTGACACCGCCAAAGTCGATGCGCTGGCGAAGGACGTCATCAAGAAATTCGGCGCGCCCGATATCTTGGTCAACTGCGCCGGTTATGTCCATCAAGGCAACGTGCTCGAATGCTCCGAGCAAGATTGGGATTTTTCTTTCGATCTCAATGTTAAATCGATTCACCGTATGTTGCGCGCCTTCATTCCGGCGATGCTGAAAAACGGTGGCGGCTCGATCGTGAATATCTCGTCGGCGGTTTCCTCGATCCGTGGCGTGCCGAATCGTTACGCCTATGGCGCGACCAAGGCAGCCGTCATCGGGCTGACCAAGGCGGTCGCGGCGGACTTCATCCGGCAGGGAATACGCTGCAATGCCGTTTGCCCGGGGACGATCCAGTCGCCGTCGCTCGACGGACGCATCGAGGCCGTCGCCAAAAGCACCGGCAAGTCGCTCAAGGCGGTACGTGCCGATTTCGTCGACCGCCAGCCGATCGGACGGCTCGGGACCGCCGCGGAAGTCGCTGCTTTGGCGCTTTTCCTGGGGTCGGACGAGTCCAGCTACATCACCGGCCAAGCCCATCTGGTCGATGGCGGCATGGCGCTGTGACTTGTTGCAGCGCGGTGGGCGGCTTTGAACGGGCCGCTTCGACCCTACGAAAAGACGGTCGCAAAGCTACAACGCCCTGCTAGAGTAGCTAAGGTTGAAAACGGTCCGGGAACTCGCGACCCACAAAGTGGGCGCCGGATCTGAAAATAAGCGGCCAAAACGCCGCCGGGGAGGAGCGTATGGCGACCGTCGGAATCCGCGACGTGCGCAAGGCCTTTGGCCTTACGGCCGTCATTCATGGCGTCGATGTCGCCATTGCCGACGGCGAATTCGTCGTCCTGGTCGGCCCGTCCGGCTGCGGCAAATCCACGCTGTTGCGGATGATCGCAGGTCTGGAAAACATCACCGGCGGCGAAATCAGCATTGGCGGACGCGTCGTCAACAACCTGCCGCCCAAAGAGCGCGACGTGGCCATGGTTTTTCAGAACTATGCGCTGTATCCGCACATGACCGTCGCGGCCAACATGGCGTTTTCCATGAAGCTGCGCGGCGCGCCCAAAGACGAGATCGACACCCGCGTCAAAAGCGCCGCCGCCATTCTCGGCCTGGAACCCTATCTCGAGCGCTACCCGCGGCAATTGTCCGGCGGCCAGCGCCAGCGCGTCGCCATGGGCCGCGCCATCGTGCGCGATCCACAGGTGTTCCTGTTCGACGAGCCGCTATCGAACCTCGACGCCAAATTGCGCGTGCAAATGCGCACGGAGATCAAGGAACTGCATCAACGGCTGAAGACGACGACGGTCTACGTCACGCATGACCAGATCGAGGCCATGACCATGGCCGACAAGATCGTCGTCATGCACGACGGCATCGTCGAGCAGATTGGTTCGCCGCTCGAACTTTACGACAAGCCGGCCAACCAGTTCGTCGCAGGCTTCATCGGTTCGCCGTCGATGAATTTCATCAAGGGCAGGATCGCGGTCAATGGTACTGCGTCCTTCGAAGGACCTAACGGCGTGAAATTCCCGCTGCCGACCGCGCCGCAAAATTCCGACGGCCGGCCCGCCGTCTATGGCATCCGGCCGGAGCACTTCACCATCGCAGACGACGGCGCCGAAGCGGAAATCGTCGTGGTCGAGCCCACCGGCTCGGAAACGCAAGTGTTCGCCAAGCTCGGCGGCGATGAAGTGGTCGCCGTGTTTCGCGAACGTCACAAGTTCAATCCGGGCGACAAGATCCGGCTGAAACCCGACCAAAGTGTCGTCCATCTGTTCGATGAGGCGACGGGGAAACGTCTGACGGCATAACAAAACCAACGGGAGGTAAGACAATGACTGATTTTACTCGCCGCGCACTCGTAAAAGGCGGCACGGCGTTCGGCGCGGCAAGTGCGCTGAGCGGTCCGGCTTTGCTCGACTGGGCCAAGGCATGGGCGCAGAACGCCCAGTGGAAACCCGAAAAAGGCGCCAAGCTGTCGATGCTGCGCTGGAAATATTTCGTGCAGTCGGAAGACGACGCCTTCGTGAAGCTGATCGCAGCTTTCACCCAGGCGACCGGCGTGGCGGTCGATATTTCGCGCGAGTCCTATGAAGATGTGCAGCCCAAAGCTTCGGTCGCCGCC